>Ga0181560_10002706_pt1 | contig 16476 bp, 10 predicted proteins | sample 011ome_20_FD_133751 | JGI IMG/M metagenome (GOLD analysis project Ga0181560, IMG submission 133751) | Coastal salt marsh microbial communities from the Groves Creek Marsh, Skidaway Island, Georgia - 011509CT metaG (megahit assembly) | ecosystem: Environmental > Aquatic > Marine > Intertidal...
ACTGCGCGCGATTAAGATTGCTGCGATTTGAGCCGTTTGCTCCCAGAAACGTTCTCGTCGTCCGTCGTCGTCAGTGGACGACGCGCGCGGCGATGGCGGTCGCGGACGCGCGGCGGCGGTTCGACGACACCGCGGGCCGCGGCGACCCGCGGCGTCCGGGCGCGGCGCTCGAGCCGCGGCTGCCGCGCTCGCGTCTTCCGCCGGAACTGAACCGCCTGAGCCCGTCGCAGTGGGTCATCGGCCAGCCCATCCCGCGCAGTGGCCGAGGCGATCGCCTTCCGCCCGCGCCCCCGCCCCCTCCCGGCGCGAGAGCGGGATGGTCCTCCGGACCGCGCTTGCGCCCTCACGCGAACCCGACGACGACGACGACGACGACGACGAGCGCGCCGGCGCCGGCGACGCGCGCGGGTCCGACGGCGTACGCTCCCGGGGGCGCGATGCCGCGGTCAACGCGTCGCGGCGAGTGCGCGGTCGCGACGTTGTTGACGCGCGAGAAGGAAACGCTGGCGGAGGAAGTGATGGACCTTCGACGGCGGCACAACGAGATGGAGGCGAAGATGCGGTCGATGACCGCGGACGCGACGCGAGCGGACGCGGAGATTCGCAGGCTGCGAAGGTCCGGGGCGAGAGACGACGCGTCGTCCGACGACGAGGCGGACGCCGCCGTCGCGCCGCCGCCGCCGCGGACGCCGCCGCCGACGCCGCCGCCGTCCGCGGAAGCGCAAGCGGCGGCGCGCCGCCTCCTCACCCTGGAAGTCGAGAACGAGGTGTACGTATCCGAGGTCAAGAGGCTCGCGAAGATCTTAAACGACCGCGCGGTGGACGCGACGCGCGCGGACGTGACGCCCTCGAGAACGCCGCCGCGGCCGACGCGCGCGGAGATTGAAGATCGCCCGGTGCTCGTGGAGCTCCGCGTTCGATGCGACGACTGGGTCGACCCTCGCGTGTTGAAAGAAGACATCGCGCGTTTGAAGCGCGAGAACGCGTCGTTGCGAGCGCAGCTCGCGTTCGGACCCGACGACGCGCCCGGCTCCCGCGACGGCGGGGTGTTACAGAGCGCGGAAGACGCGGAGAGGGCGCGGGAGAGCGTCGCCGCGAGCGAACGGCGGGCGAAGCACGCGCTTCGACGCGCCGAGGACGCGACGCGCGAGTCGGAGCTCCTCCGGAGCGATAAGAGGGACCTGCACGCGTCGCTGGTGGAGTTTAGGGAGAATAAGACGACGCTCGAGGGCGAAATCGCGGGGTTGACGAAGGAGCTGACGCACTGGAGACGGTTGTGTCGAATGGAGGCGGCGGTGGCGGCGGCGGCGCGAGACGAGGCGTCCGTCGCGACGGCGAGCGCGGCGCGCTCGAAACCCGCGCTTCGGTCGTTGCGCGCGCAAGTCAACGCGCTCGAGACGCACGCGATGCGCGTGGACGCGTCGCTCGAGGACGCGAACGCGGAGATAACGCGCCTGAACGAGGCGTTACTGGAAGCGTCGCGAACGCCGAGCCGGCCGTCGAGCGCGTCCAGCGCCGTCGTGCGCGCGAGGGCGGTGCACACGCTCGTCACGAAAGCCGTCGGCGCGGTGGAGAGCGGCGGGGACTCGATCGAGCGCATCGCGAGGTTGGAAACATCGATCGCGGGGCTGCGGAAGGAGCTGGCGCGCGCGAGAGCGAGGGCGGACGCCAAGGAGGACGAGGCGAAGGCGTCGGACGAGCGCGTCGCGACGCTGCGGCGCGCGCTGCGGGAAGAGCGCGCGAAGGTGGCGGAGGCGGCGGAAAAGCTGGACGCGATGCGAGACGCGAGCCGCCCGCCGGTTCGGATTCCGTCCTCGCCGTCCTCGCGGAGAGGAGGAGGAGGACGCGCGGCGACGACGCCGTCGAGGGATCCAGACGAGGACGACGACGAGGAGGAGGATGTCGGCCGAGCGCTGGTCGCCCCGGGGGCGGTTGTCGTCGCGGAGCCGTCGCCGGAACCGTCCGGCGGCGTCGTCGACGCGTCGCTCGCGTCGTTGTTTCGGAGGCTCGACAAGAACGGCGACGGGCGCGTGGACGTCCGCGAGCTCATCATCGCGCTGCGCAAGAACCCCGACGTCGCGGCGAAGCTGAACCTCCCCTCGGTCGTGAGACAGGAGGACGGCAGCAGGGACGCGTTGGAGGCGTTTTTTCGCGGCAAAGACGCGGACGGCGACCGGCATCTCACGCTCGAAGAGTTCGCGACCGTGCGAATGCGCTCGGGGCCCCGGGACGTCGCGAGCGACGTCGAGGTCGGGGTCGATGAAGAGGCGGAGACGCGACTCGCGCTGCCGCGGCCGCAGCGCGCCGCGGCGGCTCGGGAGGAGGAGGAGGAGGAGGAGGAGGAGGAGTTCGAGGCGAGTTTCGAGTCCACCGCGTCGTCCGGGTACGTCCAGCTGGCGCCTTCGGAGCCGGGGTCGCGGCCGGCGTCGTCTCGCGCGTCCGAGGTGATCCAGGACGTCCTTATGCGCGCGGTGGATTACGGCGTAGAAGCGGACGTCGAGGATCGCGTCGTCGACCTCGACGACTCGAGCGAGTACACGGACGCGACGACGAGCGAGGAGGCGGAGGGCGAGTAGCGCCGCCGCGACAGCTTTTTTGTAGAAAAAAAAAATTTAATAAAAGGGGAACCAAAAAGCTGTCGTAGACGTTTTCGTAATCCTCGGAACCGCCGACGACCATCACGCGACGCGCGAGGCGCCCAGACCGCACGCGACACCGGCCGCGATGACCTTAACCGACGTCAGTAACGACGCGAAAGCTGCCGCGCCGGGGGCGAACCGCTACGCCGGGTTCCACATCCCCGGACTCACGTGTCAGCCGTTGGTGGACACGAAGAAATCCAAAAGATCTTTGGCGGCGAGATCGGCCGCGAACGCCGCGGCGCCGGTCGCGCAGCCGACGCGGGAGCCCGGGCTCGGACGCGCCGCGAGGCGGAAGGCCGCGGCCGCCGCCGCCGCCGCGGCGGCGGAGGCGGCGGCGAAGGAGGCCGCCGCCGCGCCGTCGCCGGCGGCGGCGCGATCCGCGCCGGCGGATGCGTCACCGGAAGCGACGACACCGGAAGCGGCGCCCGCGAAGACGACGAACGCGGGGTCGACGCCGTTCCAACCGAACGCGCGCGGCGCGGCGCGCGACGACGACGAGACCACGCCAAAGGTGGTGAACGTCACGGGGAAGAAGCCCGGGACGCCGTACGCGCGGGGCGTGCCCGCGGACGACGACGACGACGACGACGACGACGAAGGCGACACGGAGGAGATCCCGTCGTTCAACGCGACGGCCGGGAAAGCGCCGAGGAGCGAGTCCGCCGAGGACGCGGCGGCGGCGGTGGTCCAAGACGGAGAAGAAGAAGAGGAGGAGGAGCCTGAGATGAGCGAGGAAGAGGCGGCGAACGCGGCGGCGGCGGCGGACGCGATGCGCGCCAACGAAGCCGCGGCGGCGGCGGCGGCGGCCGCAGCGGGCGGGACGACGCGGCCGACCGGTCGCGTCACGCGCGGGAGCCGCCGGACGGCGCCGTCGAGGTACGGCGAGTTCATGGCCTGGGATTCGGTCAAACCGGGCGTCGTCACGCCCGGGCAGCCGCTCAAGAACGCGAAAGCGAACGGCGGCGGCGGTGGAGGCAGCGGCGGCCGCGTCGGCGGCGACGGCGGCGAGCGCAAGGCGTCGAGCTCGGAGAAGGACTCGTCCCCCGAAGATCCGAACTCGAACCCCCCTAGCTGGAAAAACCCGAAAGGCGCCGGCGCCGGCGCGGACAGAGCGGTCCAGGAGGTCCACGAGCGCGTCGCGGCGTTGATGCAGATGGCCGAGGACGTCCTTCCGATCGACCAAGAGCCGCCGACGCCGGCGGGGGTCGTGAAGAAGGGACTCCGCGAGCAGCTGTCCGACTCGTGGAACAACCAAGGGTACTACGCGAAGCTCGCGGCGCAGATGATGACGCCGCCGGCGAAATCGGCGAGGCCTGCGGCCGTCCCCGCCGCCGTCTCCGCGGCCGTCCCCGCGGCGGCAGCGAAGAAACCAGCGGCGGCGACGGCGAAGAAGGTGACGATCGTCGAGGAACCCGCGGCGGCAGCGGCGGGCGCCGCGAAGCCGTCGCGCGCGGCGAGGGCGGCGTCCCGCGCGACGCTCGCGACGGCGAGCTCGCTCGCGAAGACGCGTCAGAAGTCGGGCGACGCGAATGACCCTAATAAAGCCTCGTGTAGGACGCCGGCGAAGGAGCAACGGAGGATGAGCGTCGGCAAACCGTCGGAGGCGGCGAAGACGCCGGGTCTGAAACAGAGGATCGAGTCTGGCGTACCCGGTTTTTCAAAGACGCCGGGACTGAAACAGCGGATCGAGGCGTTGGGGTCGAAGACGCCCGGCGGGACGTGGACGATGGCGAAGGACAACGCGCTGTTTAACTCCTCTCCGAGCGAGTGCGGCGACACCCCGCCGGCGTTCGGGTCGACGTGCGTCGCGCCGCCGTTCCGAGCCGCGGCGGCGGCGGCGAACGACCGAGAGACGGCGGTGTTGCGCGCGGACCTCGCGATGACGAAGAGCGATCTGGAGTCGACGAGGGAGGAGCTCGAGTCGCTCAAGGCTGACTTGGCGTTCGGTGGCAGCGAGGGCGAGTCGTGGGCCAAGATCGCGGAGTCGAGGGCGGAGCAGCTTCGCGCGAAAGAGGCGGAATGCGCGGCGCTGCGCGAGGAGATGGCCGCGCTGAAGAGAAACGCGCGGCGCGCGGTGGGCGACGTCGCCGCCGCGATGAAGGCGATGCTCGAGCAAGGCCTCGACGGCGTCGCGATGGTCGAAGCCGAGGCGCTCGAGACGCTCGCGTCGTCGTCGAAGAAATGACATACAACACATAACTCACACGCCTATTCTCACATTGGACGAACGGCGACGCGCACGATATGATGATAGAGCGAGGGTGTGATGATAATTTCACAAATACAGTCGTCGCTCGCTCCAGTCGTCGCGATCACGCGACTTCGATCGTCGTCTGGTCCGCGCGGGTCGCCGACGTCGCCGAGGAGGCGTCAGCCGCGAGGGTCGGGTCGTGCACGTGTCCGAACTCGTTCGCGCTCGCGGCGAGCCCACACGCGCGGACGTGATCGAGCAACCGCCTCAGAAAAGGATCAGAACCGACGGTCGCGCTGTCGCCCACGATCGCGACGTGCCTGCGCGCGCGCGTGAACGCGACGTTCATCCGCCGCCGGTCGGACAAAAAGCCAACCGCGCCGCGGTCGTTGCTGCGAACCGTGGACACGATGACGCACTCCGCCTCTCTCCCTTGAAACGAATCCACGCTCGCGACTTCGACGCGCTCCGCGCCGGGCGCGGCGCCCGCGTCCGCAACCGCCTGCAACTTGGCGCGAATCAACCGCACCTGCGCGGCGTACGGGCTTTGCACTTTAATATCCCTCGGCTTCACCCCCGCGCCGAGTAAACCCGCGACGTGCATCGTCACCGCGTACGCCTCGCCCTCGTTCGCGAGCGAAGACGACGACGTCGTCGCCGTCGCGGACGCGCCGCCGCCGCCGATATCGCGCTCGCTCTGCTCCGAGCACCCGGCGAGGAGTAACCCGCCGGCGGTTCTCGTGTCCAGAAGCATCAACGGCGTGGACGTCGCGGCGGTGGTCATCACCCCGGGGAGGTCTCGAAGCAGCCGGCTACTCACGACGTCCGACGCGAAGAGGTTCCCTGAGTACATCTCCCTCGACGCCCAGTCCGAGATGGCGACGTGCGAGCGGTATTGCGTCGTCAGCGCGCACCCGAGCACGCCCATGGTGAGCGTCGCGGTCGGAGCGTCACGCGCAGACCATTGCGCGGCTCCCGTCGCGTCGTCGTCTCCCGCGCCCTCGGACGACGACGTGTGTTCAAGCGCTTCCGAGCGCTCGCGGTGCGACGCGCGCGTCATCAACGGCGTCGCGAGTCCGCCCGCCGCGGCGTCGGTCGACCGCACGAGCGGCGCGAGCTGGCACGGATCGCCGACGAAGACGACGCGCTCGCTTCGCGTGATCGGGATCCACGCGCTCGGCTGAACGTCGGGGTTGAGTTGAAAGGCGTCAGTCGGAGTTGAAAGGCGCCGAGGGCGGGGATTGAAAGCGAGGGGTGGGCGGAGAGAGACGCCGGGAGAGGAAGTCCTTAAGGATCGGCGTTCACCACGCCGACGCGGTCGTATGGGGACTAGTGTAACCAGAACGCACCTCCGTCGCTTGCGCCGCCTCGTCGAGGACGCAGAGGTCGAACGCGGGGAGCTTCTGGACGTTCGACGCGCCCGCGCCGATGGACGTCGCGAGGACGACGTGCGCGTTTTGAAGCACGTCGCGCTCCGCCCTCGCGCGGACCTTGCGGCCGGATTTCGCGAGGGACCTCTGCTCGGCGCGCAGCGCGTCCAACTTCGCCGCCACCCTCTTCGCCTCTTCGGCGTCGTTACTCGCGCCGCCGCCGCCCTTCTTTATAGGCCTACGTCGTTTACTATCCCCCTGGAGCTTTTCCTGTGCGGCCCAGCCGCGTTTGGTGAGCTCGACGATCTCCCGCCGCCGCGCGCGCTCGCGCTCGAAGAACGCGGACGTCGTCTCCTCCACCCTCGAGTCCAGGCTCGACGCCGTCGCCGCGGCGCTTATCCGCTCCGGCGCGCCGAGACGAACGAAATTAATCTCCTCGTCCGGGTCGTCCAGCTCCGCGAGGCGCTCGACGAGGTTATCCACCGCGGCGTTAGACGGCGCGCACGCGAGCACCCTTTGGCCCGATCGAACGGCGGCGCGAATGATCTCGACGACCACCTTGGTCTTCCCCGTCCCGGGCGGGCCTTGGATCCACACCGCGGGCGTGCTCTCCGTCAACGCGGCGCGCACCGCGAGCCTCTGCGCGTCGTCCAGGCCGTCGTCGACGTCGTCGTCGTCGTCGTCGATCGAAGAAGAAGCAGGGTCGCTCGAAGAATCCTCGGGGTTCGAACCCTTCGAGCGACCCCGCCCACCCCGGCGTTTCAGCGGCGGGAGCGCGTCGACGTCGACGCGGCGTATTTTTTTCTTCCCCCAGTCCGCGTCGTCGGCGACGGCGGCGGCGAAGAACCCGACGACGCCGGCGTTCGCGTTCATCGCGTCCATCGCGTCGACGTCGATCGCGGACGCCTCCTCCTCCTCCGAGGCGGCGGCGGTGGTCGCCTCCGTGCTGCCCTCGTCCCCCTGGGGGGCCGTCGCGAGCGGCGGACATCGGCGGCGAGCGAACAGCGCGCGAACGATGTTCAAGCTCGGCGCGTGCGGTTTGGTCCTCGAGCGCGGGACGTTCCGCAGCGTCTTGAGCGCCGCGAGCTGCCTCTCGTACGTCACCGCGTCCGGGATCCTCACCAGCCGCAGCACTTGCCCGGCGAGGGGCTCGTCTGAGGCGGTCGCCTTGTCGATCTCGATGGTGACTTTGCCGGCCGTCGATTCGATTTTGTAGACGACGGCTTCGAAGAGCGGCCGGCGCTCGTCGTTCGGATTCGAACCGTCGTTTCCTGGATTCGAACCGTCGCCGATCGCGCACGCGTCCCCGGTCACGACGACGACCGCGACGCGGTCGCCGATGCCGATCGCGGACGGCGGCAGCGCCTTCCCGTCGATCGCCCTCAGGTTGAAAAACACGCTCTTGTTCCCCGGACCGGGCGACGTCGCGACGAGCTGCAATCCCTCCATCAGCGCGCCGGTTCTTCCCACGGACGTCCCCTCGCCCACAGCCGCGAGGACGTCGTAGGGCCCCTCCGCGGTCTCGACGCAGCTCTCTTGGATCAGCTTCGCCGCGGACGCGGCCTCCGCCTCGCGCTCGAGCGCGAGCAACGCCTCCGCGTGCGACGCGAACGCGTCGACGCGCATCGCGAGCTGCTCTTTGCTGCTCTTTCGCCATCCGTCGTCGTTCTCGCGCGCGACGTCGTCGGAGCGCGATGTCGAGGCGTTCGCGCTCGCTCCCCCGCCGCGGCCGCGTCGTCCTCGTCTCCCGCGCTTCGGTTTCGGTTTCGGTTTCGATCGCTCCTCCTCTCGCGCGCCGTCCTTCAGGGGACGAGGCGTCTTCGTCGTCGTCTTCGTCTTCGTCGTCGTCGTCGTCGTCTTCGTCGTCGCGTCGGAAGACGACGACGTCTTCTCGTCGTTCTTCCCCGATCGGCGCTTCTCGCCCGACGCCGACGCCGACGCCGCGGGCGTCTTCGCGGCGTCGCCCTCGCGCTTCTTCCCGCGGTCCGTCGAACGCGTCGCGGCGTCGTCGCGGCGTCGTCGCGGCGGCTCCTTCCCGCCGCCGAGCACGCGCAGCGCGTCCGCGAACGCGTCCGTGCCGACTTCTTCGCGGAGTCCGCGCGGGACGACGACGCCGTTTGTGACGCGTCTTCTTCGCGCGCTCGTCGTCGTCGGCGGCGACGCGCGACGCGGCCGCGCCGCGCGCGGCGCCGCGACGGGCGTCCACGCGACGCGCGACGCGACGTGCATGGCGACTCCGATTCGCGGGCGGGTCGCAGTGACCCGCGCGCGTCGCGAGATCGGCCTTATCTGCTCGCGATCGAAACACGTGCTCGGACGGGACGAGCGCGAGCGACGAGCGAGAAGAACTTTTTCGCCGTCAGATCAGTCGATCTCGCGCGGACTCCGCGACGGGAAGCCTCCGATGGGCGCTTCCGGGAAGCTGTCCGGATGCTGCCAGCCCGGGAAGCCGTGCATCCACCACGGCGGCCTGAAGTCCCAAACCCTAAGCGCGGACGTCAAGCCCGAGGCGGCGGCGGGATCGGGACGAACCGGGCGAGTCGTTCTGATGGACCCGTCGCGAACGCCCGCGGCGAATCCGCTGTTCGATCCGACGGAGAACGCCAAGTACGGCGTCGACGCGACCGCGGCGCTGAAGAACGTGGACATCGACGAGCTCCAGGCGGCCGCGGACGCGGCGACCGCGCGCGAGGACGCGGCGTTCGAGGCGCTCGTGCTGGAGAAGGAGCAGAGCGGGAGGATCGCGCGCGGGGCGTCGTTCCTCACCGCGAAGTTCGCGCTGCAGTCGGACCCGAGGTTTAAAGCGGCGAAGCGGCGCGCTGAGGCGCTGTACAAGGCGTTCGTCGCGCGGCGGAGGAGAGAGGAGGAGGAGGAGGCGCGCGCGGCGGCGGTGGCGGTGGCGGCGGCGTCGGCGGCAGAGGAGGAAGAGGCGCCGGAGGAGATTCCGTGCGAGTACGACGCGACGTTCACGGACGACGACGAAGAAGAAGCACCGGACGCCAAACGTCCTCGCGTCGACGACGAAGCCGACAGTGGACCCGAGTGAGCGAATCTCGTTAGTCTTACAAATCACCCTTAGCTATCTAGCTAGCCGTTTCTGATCGTACACCGGGCGGGGATGAGACGAATCCGAGCGAGCGAGCGGCGCGGCGCGGCGCATCTCGTCGGTCAGTCGTCTCATCGTCAGTCGAAGACGCGGCACTCGTCCGCGGAGGGATCGTCGTCGCAAAACGCGTCCATGTTTCCCTCGAAGTTGTCCTCGCCGTCGCCGCCCTCGTCCCGGTTCGACACGACGTTGTTGTTCTTGCTGCTCCACGCCGGCTCCTCGAGCGTCTCCCCGCGCGCGGCCGCGGCCTCGACGCGCAGGCGATACGCGCTCTTCGCGAGCGGCTGCGCGCCGCGTGATCCGCCGCCGTCGTCGGACTCAGACTCCTCCGTCTCCCAGTACCCGTCGATCATCCACTCCGCGCTGTCGGGACTCGCGTACTGATTATCCCAGCTGTTCTCGTCCAACCCTCTTCTCCCCGGGTTCGAAACCAGCCCCACGCCGTCGCCGCCGGACGACTCGCGCTCCCAGTCGTTCCACCGCGCGTCGTACGCATCCGCCGCCTCGTTTTCATCGTCGTCGGAAGTCTCCGCGATTATGTTCTGAAGTGAGACGGGCAGGTCGCTGTACTCGTCGTACAGCTGTATCCGCGTGATGATCTCCTCGGGGTACTCGCTTATCGCCTTCTTCGCGTCGCAGCTCGGCGCGATCTCCTCAAGGCGTCGCTTCGCCGCGTTGACTTCCGCGCGCACGTCCTCGCACAGGAGGAGCCGCGGCGCGCGCTCAATGACGCGCGTCACGTCGCGGCAGTGATCGCTCGAGCAGAGGAGGTCCTGGAGGTCTAAGATGCTTCTCGACGCGCGCACGAAGTCGATGCCGTCCGCGACGATGCCGGGCTCGCGCTGGATCATGATCGGGACGTGCGCGTCCGGGAGGAGCGCGCGGAGTTTCTTCGCGCCCGCCGCGACCGTCTCCGGCTTGGCGAACGCGGGGATCTCTCGCCCGAGCCTCACCATCCACACGATGTCGTTGTCGCGGATGCGGTGGCGCGCGTGCTCCTCGTTCCAGAGACGCCAGAACTTGACCATCTCTCGCTCCCACTCCTCGAAGAACTCGCCTCCCATGGTGTACGGATCGTCGTCCTCGTCCGCCCCGGCGGCGTCGCCGCCCGACGCTCGGCGCGCGACGAGACGAAGATGATGGAGATATATTTTTTTTCTCTCCGCGACGACGTTTGAACGCCCTTTAGAGGCGACGCCCCGCGGCCGAGACGCCCCGCGGTCGCGCGCCCCGCGCGCGGACGCGATCGCGACGCGCGCGACGGGCGCGATCGCGCGTCCCGGCTGGCACGTCATCGCGTGCATCGTGCGCGGGCGGTATGCCGCCGAGGGCCGCGGATCGCCGACGGAGAGCTCTAGCTCGGTCAGGTCGCGTCTCTTTTTTTTCGCGCGAACAGAAAAAGAAAGCGATATCCGACCGGACGGGCCTCGAGATCGCACTCCTCCCCGACGCCGGCGTCGATGCGCGGCGCCGCGGTCGTCTCCATCGCGCGCGCACGCGTCGTCCCCACCTCCATCGCATCCCTCAGCGACGCGTCGCGTCGACGGCTCGCCCCGCCCCGCGTCTCCCGAGCGTCGTCGTCGTCGTCGTCGTCGTCGTCGTTCTCTTCTTCCGACGAAGAAACCAGAACGATGGCGACGACGACGGAACCCTCGTCGCGCGCCACCGCCGCGACGACGACGCACGTCTCCTCGTCCGAGGCGAAGCGGATCGACGAGGAGCTCATGTCCCCGAAGTACGGCTTCAGCATCGACCAGCTCATGGAGCTCGCGGGCCTGTCCGTCGCGAGCGCGATTCGCGAGACGTACCCGCCCGAGACCCACCCGCGCGTCCTCGTGATCGCCGGCCCGGGCAACAACGGCGGCGACGGCCTCGTCGCGGCGAGGCACCTGACGCACTTCGGGTACGACGTCTCCGTCTGTTACCCCAAGAGGTCGCCGGGGAAGGCGTTGTACGAAGGCCTCGTCACGCAGTGCGAGACCCTCGGGGTGACGTTCGTGAGCGCGGACGCGTTAGTTGGCGGCGGCGCGGCGCCGCCGCCGCCGCTGAGAGAGACGCACGACGTCGCGGTCGACGCGATGTTCGGTTTCAGCTTCGCCGGCGCGCCTCGCGCGCCGTTCGACGCGCTCCTCGCGCTGCTGCACCAGCGCGCGTCGCCGCCGCCGATCGTCGCGGTGGACATCCCGTCCGGGTGGGACGTCGACGACGGCGACGTATTCGGCGACGGGATGCGGCCGGAGACGTTGGTCTCGCTGACGGCGCCGAAGATTGGCGCGACGGCGTTCGCGGGCGCGCATCATTTTCTCGGCGGGCGGTTCGTGCCGCCGCGGATGAAGGAGGAGTTCGGGTTGCGCGCGCCGGAGTACGAGGGCGCGAAGCAGTGCGTGAGGATAGCGTAGCGGTGGTGCCTTGGTAGGATACGGTGCGGTACAGTAGTAGGAACGCGCGTCGAATGGATGCTACGTTTCCGTATCGCTACTCTTTCGTTTCGTTACGTTTCGTTCTTTTCAAACGTCGCCGCCGCCGCCGACGGACGACGACGACGACGACGACGACGACGACGGCGGCGGCGGCCGTTCGCTCTCCACGACGTCGAAGTACATGAAGTCCTTCAGAAACCGCATCGTCCCTTCCCCCCCCGGCGTGTGCGACGGCCCGTTCACGATGGCGTCCGCCACGCGTAAGCTCCACTCGTCCGTCACCTTACCCCACACCGTGTGCCCCGTCCCCCAGTGCGTCGCGGGTCGGTCGCCGAGGTAGACGAAGAAGTCCGGGCCGGCGCCCTCGCCGGCCCAGCCGATCTCGCCGCGTTCCATCACCTTCGGCCCGCGCTTCGTCTCTTCGTTCGGCCTCACCGAGAAGCTCTTCAGCGTGCCTTGCAACAGAAACCCGGGCTCCGCGCGATAGAGGTGGCAGCTGTTCTCGCACGAGCCGCGTTCGCGAGCGAGCCGCGCGACGTGCGCGACCGACGCCGCGTGCCAGCCCGGCATGAGCTCGATCTCGATCCGGCCCGCGGGGGTATCGAGCGCGACCGCGCCGGGGACGACGACGTCTCCGCCGCTGCCGGTTCGATCCCCGCCGCCGCCGCCGGCTCCCGCGCCGGGGCTGGCGCCGGCGTCGTAATCTTTCATCAGCGCGCCCGACGTCCACCCGACGTCCTCGCCCTCCGCGCGCACGACCGGATGCTTCGGGTCGTGCGTGTGCTTCAGCCAGCACTTCATCCCCTCCGGCGTCCCGCGTCTGCCCTCGCCGCCGAACACGTAGAGGTTGCATCCTTTCGTCTTCGCGCACCGAATGCAGCACTCGGTGGGGGTTCTGATGATGTTTCCGGGCGCGGCCGCCGCGCTGACGTCCGGCGTCGCGACGACGTCGCCCCCGTACTCCACGTTCCACATGTCGTCCGCGGCGCCGCACATCAAGAACGCCGGGTCGCGGGGACGGCCGCGCGCGTCGAGGTTCGGATTTTTGTTGACGCCGCCGAGACCGCCGCCCGCGGGGCGCGCGATGTTGGCCGATCGCGCCGCGGATTCGCGCCCCGCGTCGAACATCGCGGCCACCTCGTGGTGCTCCCTCGCGCGCGTGTACGTCATTCGCGCGAGGATCAACACCATGGTGATCGCGGTGACGAGCGAGCAGAGGAGGCACACCGCGGGGCCTCTCGCCTCGCGCGACGTCCGAAGACGCCGGCTGTGCCGGGGACCGCGCGCGTGGGGGTGCATGACGATCTGGCGGCGTCATCGCGCGCATTCTTTTTTTCTGCGACGCGACGCGACTTCTGGAAACTTCGGTGAGGGTGTCCACATGAACACCCTTCGTCGTCCGCCGCGGCATTCCGCGCGCGCGACCCGCGACATGACGGATCAGGGCGGCGAACCGAGACCGGAATCGCCCTTGCAGCGCATGCCGTCGCTCGCGGCGTGGAACGGCGAGGAGGCGCGCGCGGCCCCCGCGGCCGCCGCGGACGCGCCCGAGCGCGAGGGGGGGAAACTTCCAGGTTCGGCGATCGAGCAACACCCACGCGGCGCGGCGGATCGCGCGACGGGCGCGGACGCGAGCGAAGGCGTGCGGACCGCCGACGCGACCACCGCGGTCACCGCGGAACCGCCGTCGATCGCGGAAAGAGCGACCGTCGCGCCGTCTCGCGAGCGCGCCGAGGCTGGGGTCGTAGGGGTTCCCGCCGGCGTCGGTGATGAAAATCCAGATCTCGTCGACGACGTCGCCGGCGCGCGCGCGAACGCGCCGGGCGTCGTCGCATCCGACTACGCGGGCGTGTTCGCCGGCGCGCGACGGCCCGCGGACGGGGAGAAGAAGCGCACGACGCTGAAGGAGACCCTGGGAAGCGCGTCGTCGTCGCTCGTCGCGCGCCACGACGGATCGGCGGCGGCGGACGACCCTTCGGCACCCGCGGCACCCTCGGCCGCGACGCACGGCGTCGTACACCCCCCGAGCCAGCTGCAGCAGCAGCAGCAGAATCGCGGTCGAGGTCATCAGCATCTCACCTCCGTCGGAGACCTGGACGCGGGCGCGATCGCCGCGGCCGCGGGCGCCGCCGCCGGCGCGGCGTCCGCGCGCGAGAACCTCGCGGCGTACGCCGCCGCGGCCGCCGCGAGCGGCGGCCTCGGCAGCCTCGGCAGCCTCGGCCTCGGCGGCGGCGGCGGCGCGGGCATCGGCGTCGGCGCGACGGCGGCGAGAAAAAACGCAAACGCCGCGTTTTTCGCGGCAGCGAACGCGGCGAACATCGTCGCCGCGAACGCCGCGACCGCGGCGGCGTCGTTCGCGTCCCACACCGCCCAGGGCATCCATAAACCAGGGCTATCGGCCGCGGGTGCGGGTAACATGTCCGCGGGGGGCCCGGGGTCCTCCATCGCCGGCTTGGGCGCCGCGGAGATGATGGCCGCCATGGGCGCGGCGGCGCAAAACGGCGGGCGCGTTCTATCTCACACTGGTTCCCATACGACCTCGTCGGCGTTGTGAACGCCGATCCTTAAGGACTTTTGCCACCGTCTCTCTCCGCCCACACCTCGGTTTCAATCCCGACACACCTCGACACCTTTCAACTCCGCTTCTGACGCCTTTCAACTCCACCCCGACGTTCGCTCGTATGGACAATTACTCTCAGCCTCAACCCCGCGGAGCTCATGGCGGCGCTCGGCGTCGGCGGTCAAAACGCGCTCGCGCAACTCGCCGCGAGCCTCGGGCGTCAAGCGCTCGAGCAGAATTTCGGGCTCGAGGAGCGCGTGAATCGCGAGCTCGTGAACGAGGAAGTGCGGCTGCGGGACGTCGTCCACGCCGCGCAGCTCACGGAGCTTCAGGCGCACCGCGTGGCCGAGGCGACGCTCATTGCGGCGCGCGACGACGAGCAGGCCGCGCTCGTCGCGCTGCTCAAGCCCGAGCTCGCGTCGTACGCGGCCAAGGCAAGAGCGGCGGAGCTGTCGCTGCAGAAACATCGCGCGGTGATGAGCGAGATCGAGAGCAGGGGGCTCGGGACCCGATCGGCGGCGGCGGCGGCGGCGGCGGACCCGGGGGCGCCCGCGGCGGCGGCGGCGGCGGCGGCGGCGGAGCGGGGGCACGCGGCGACGCTGAAGGAGCAGCTCGCCGCGTTCGAGGCGATGGGCGGCGATCGCGAGACGGTCATTCATCACGGGGGGTCAGCAGCGCAGTCTCAGTCTGCGGCGCTTTCGGCGGGTGCGGCGAACGACCACGTCGCCGCCACCGTGAGGGCGCGATTGGCCGCGGCGGCGTGGACTCCCGGCGGCGCCAGCCTCCACGGCCTCGGCGGGGCTGGGAACCTTTCAGGGCGCGTCCAGGGCGCGAACGACGCGATGAAACAGGCGGCGGCGCACGCGGCGGCGGCGCACCACGCTGCCACGGCCGCGGCGGCGAAGGCGGCGGCGCCCGGGGGCCTCCACGACATCCCCGTATCCGGTTACGTGGACGCGCAAGCGAGAAAGAAGGAACAAGACGCGATGAAGAGACGCGCCAACGACAGAGCGCGCGAGGAACGGCTCAAGTCCGAGCTCGCCGCGGAGGAGGCGGCGCGCTTGAAACGCAAAGCCGACACCGCGGCGAGGAGGAATGCCAAGTACAACGCGGACGGCAACGTCGTCGCGGACGACTACGACGGGTGGTCCGCGGCGAAGATGCGAAAGCGATTCAAGCCGGACGCGTGCGACGACGCGGACGCGGCGTCTGCGGCGGCGTCGTCGTGGGACGGGAAGAACGACTGGCGGATCACCGCGGAGGAGGTTCTCACGCGGCTTCTCAACGCGGACGAGGACGAGATCTTCCACAAGCCCGTGGATATCGTCGCGCTGAACATCCCGACGTACCCGGACGTCATCGCGACCCCGATGGACTTGGGGACGATTCGGAAGAAGCTCAAGGCGGGCGCGCGGACGAAGAACAAGCTCGGCCGGTACGAGAATGCGCGCGAGATGAAAGCGGACTTGGACCTCGTGTTCGACAACTGCGTCGCGTTCAACGGCGCGGAGAGCTACATCGGAAAGCTCGCGGCGGGATTGAAGAGCAGGGCGGAGGTGATGTGGGCGGCGTCGGTCGGGAAGATGACGACGACGGCGACGGCGACGGCGTCGGGAGAAGAAGAGAACGGCGGCGGCGGCGGCGCGGGGACGGGGGCGGAGACGGCAGAGCCCGCGGCGCCACAGGCGGAGGAAGCGCCCGCGGCGGCGGAGGAAGTGAACGCGGCGGAGGCGGCGGCCGAGGCGGAAGCACCCGCGGCGGCGGAGGAGGAAGCACCCGCGGCGGCGGAGGAGGCGGCGGCACCGGCGGCGGATTCGAAGCGCGACGACGAGGAGGACGCCGCGGCGCCGTCGGGCGGCGGCCGGTCGCGTTCGCGGAAGCCCGCGAAGGTGCGAAAGACGTGACCGCGCGTCCAGAGCGGCGATTCACGTATGATATCCTAGCTAGCGCGCGTATTTCCTGAATCGGACTGCGATTCGATCCCAACTGCGGGGAGCGCCGGGGGCGGCGGCGGCGAGAAAATACAACGTAGTCGTCGGTCCGATCGCGAGGCGTTTGAGAGTGGAGTCGTCGCGTCACGAACGAGAAAGTTTTGAATTCCCCCCCCCCTCTGCCAACCACATCCAGTCGCCCCGCCCCCCCCCCCCCGCTCTCCCCCGTCCCCCCCCCCCCCCCCCCCCCCCCGCA
>Ga0181560_10002710_pt1 | contig 16465 bp, 10 predicted proteins | sample 011ome_20_FD_133751 | JGI IMG/M metagenome (GOLD analysis project Ga0181560, IMG submission 133751) | Coastal salt marsh microbial communities from the Groves Creek Marsh, Skidaway Island, Georgia - 011509CT metaG (megahit assembly) | ecosystem: Environmental > Aquatic > Marine > Intertidal...
GAGCACCGGGAGCGGGGATACCAACAACAATAGTAGTAGTAGTAGTAGTAGTAGTAGTAGTAGTAGTAGTAGTAGCAGCAGCAGCGATAGTTACGATACCAGTGGCGATGGCAGAAACGATGACAACGACGACAAGAAAACAGTTCGCGGAGGATTTGATATATTCGTCGAGCGTGGCTGGCCGGAGAGGGATAGCAAGTTTCCGAGCATTCCGACGAAAGAAGAGAGAGTGCTCACGGAAAATGAACGTTTAGTGAATTTCCAGCTGGCACAAATCAACGAAGCGCTTGCCATTGCGAAACATCTCGATCGCATTCTGATCATACCGCCGATCCTTTGCGGCATCGACCGAGTATGGTTTCCTCATTACGGTCGATTCCCCGGTTCGCATTTACAGTTGCCGTTTATTTGTCCGCAAGATCACGTCATCAACGTCGAGCAGTGGCGAAATAAAGGTAAATTCCGGGAACGATCATTTTTAACGCACCCACAAATGCCAAAGGGTGCCGTTTCGCCGGACTCTTCTGCTCGAGTCGTTGTAAACGGGAAAAGAACGAACGAAGCGTTCAAGAAATCGCGAACGATTCCGATGGAAATTGTACCGACAACGCAGCACAACGCGGACTTCAAAACAAAAATTTCTCTGAGGAGATGCTTCGAGCACCACGACGCGTACGATACCAACGATGACAAAATAGAATCGTGCGATCCGAGTCAAAATGCAGCTATTCAAAACGCAAATACGGTTGTCACGTTGGAGGATCCGGCGAAGAATTTAGAGGTTTTGGAGCAAATGCTTGGAAGCGAGGCAAACTCTAAAAAATTTTTGCACTTTGATACGATGCTCGGAACGACTATCGAATCGGTCGCTAGAGCTGATAGTAGCGTGATACCTGATCATTGGTGTTGTCACATGAAAGGGAGCGTTCGGTATAATCCAGACGGCGTGAAAGGAGAATTGTTCACGAAATCTTAGAAACAAACGTATTTCATATCATGTACTTGTAAAAAGAAGCGTGTTGTAGTGATCATATGGATTGTCATTGTTTTGCTGAAGATACTTTTGGTACCGTGGTACTAAGTATCTGGGTACTTAGGTGAAAAGATGTAGGTATATACATGTCTAAAATTAACAGCAAGCTTTAGTGTACAGTTAAGCTTTAGTGTACAGTTGTCAGTTTTTAATTTCCGCTCTTTCGTGTATTTGTTCCGCAGTCACTGCGTTCGACACAAAGTGCCCTTTCATCACGGTCGATGTTCTTGATCTTATTTTTGTTCTTGACGTTCTTTTTGCTCTTCTTTCTTGTTTGCTTCTTCTGCCTCTAACCTTTTTTTGTCCTTTATCTTCTTCCTTTCCCTCGCGTAGCATTTCGCGCACAAGTATTTTCCATCGCGCACTTTATCGTTGTACCATATTGAGCTCGTCGTTTTACTTTCGCACGTTCCGCAGTGCTTTCCACTCAACGCCACCAACTCTTTATAGTAGCAATTCACGCACAAATAACCGCCATTGACGGTTTTACTCTTCAGCCAACTCCCGCTAGTTCTATCGCTGTTACACGCCGCGCACACTTTTGTGCTCAACGTCGCTCGTTCCCGATAGTAACATCGATGACACAAATGCATTCCTTTTTTGACGTGCGAGCGATACCACCCTCCGGTGGTTTCGTTCGTCATGCACGCCGAGCACGATTTCATTTGTAGCTTGGCTATTTCTTCTCTGTAACAGTTGCGGCACAAACTCAACACCTCGGCGACTTGGTTGTGTAAGGAGTCATCGCCGACGTGTCTATCGCTCGCATTAGATGTCGTCATCGTTGTCGTTGTCTTTTGCGTCGCCTCTGCCGGCTGTGGTGGTAATTCTACCCTGCACTTCTGGCACGCGCGAGAAACGGGCGTTACTCCTTCGCTCCCGTTTTGTGCCGCTTGATTCGTAGCCTGCTCCGCTGCAATCGCCGCGAATATTCTATGAATCACCGATTCGCTGCCCTCGATCTTCGTCGCATCTACTCCTCCGTTATTCGCCGCCGTCTCTTTTTTCATCCCCTCTCGCTCTTCTTCCTCTTTCTCCTCCTCCTCTTCCTCCTCGTAAGGAGCCAAGCCCAACGCCTCCACCTCTTTTTCAAAGCACTCTTTGCAAATGTCCGCACCGACGATTACCCGAGATTTCCTCCACGTTTTATCTCTCGGCGCTACTTTCCCGCACTCCTCGTTGATGCATTTGAGCATCATCATCTCTTTCTTGGTGCTGTGCGTTTGATATCTATATATATGTGTGTGTGTGTGTGTGTGTGTGTGTATATCTTGGCGCTGATCTCCTTTTCTCTCTCTTCTTCCGCGCTGCTGCTCTTTGCCGCTCCTCCTCTTTCCGTAATTACGTAATTAAAAATGGTATCAAATTTGTTTAGGGTTTTTAGGTAAAAAAAAGAATAATACATGTACAACTAAAAACTTACAATAACAAACCGGAAAGCGCGGTCACGACGAGCACGACGGCGGAGAAGACGATTTTCATAGAACCTTTGGCGGCGGCGCTACCTGCGACAAAAACAGACTCGGCGGGGCAAACCGGAACCACGTCCTCTTCGCTCACGTACGGTTTCGTCAAGCCGGTGCACGTCGCTTCGACCATGTTTGGATTTGCGACGCACGTGGAGTCTTCGCAGTCCCACGCGCACGTGCTGTCGCTTTGACACGAGGTCTCGGAGTCGTACTTGTCGCATAACAAACCGTTTTTCGTCACGTCGGCTAAAAACGGATTGGAAGGCAACGCGGCGTCAAACGCCGCGTCCGTTGGTACGCACGACGACGGTTCGCCACTCGAGTTCCAAACTTCGCACGTCGATGTGCTCGTGCACTCGGCTTCGCTTTCGACATCAGCGCACGTCAGTACGTCGACGTTCAAATCGAGTGTGGCGCCTATCGTAAGACCCAACATTTTGAACGCCTCAGATAAATTTGACGAGCAGCCGTCTTCGTCGCCATACATGCACTCCGAGTTCGCCGAACACGTGTTCTCGCTCGTCGCCGCCGAGCACGTTTTTTGCACGTCGAGCACGTCGCAAAAATCGGTGTTTTGAGCCTGCGTTTTCGTGTTCTCGTCGCAATACGAGCTGTACAAGGAAGTGTCCAAATCGTCTCGCGATTCGCACCAACTGTACGTGTCGTCCCAAGCGCAAGATGAATCAGCAGTGCACAGATCTGCGCTCGTATACTTATCGCATAAAGAACTTTGCGCCATAAGCTTCGAGAGAAATGAATCGCCAAACATAGTAGTCAGCGTGCTTTCGTCCGTCAAGTCAAATTCGCACGTGTTGTCCGCTTCCTTCCACGTGCAACCCATATCGACGTCGTTACACACGCTTTCTCCGCCGAAGGACGCCATACTGCACGTAAGCGTAGGCAAGAGTAAGCTCAATCCATAGCCAAAACTGATTGCAAATCGTACACTATCAGCCTGCTCATTCGTACACGCATCCGTCGGCCAAGTATTCCAGGTGCACTGCACCAACGCGTCGCAAGCGTCTTGGGTCGTCCCCGTCGCGTTGCACAACTGTTGTTCCCTCACGGCAACGCACGTGTTGGAGTGCGTGGCAATCGTCGCCGCCGCTTTCGATTCGCGCTTGTCGTTGTTCTTTTTCGAAGCGCTCGTCGTCGTCGTCGGCGAGGCCACGACGCGTTCCACGAGCAGTTTCGCCCGCTTCTCCGCTCTCGCGTACTCCTCCGTGCCTTCCCATCTTTTCAAAGAAAAAGAAGCTTTTGTGGTCGACGACTTTTCCGCGATGATGCCTCGTCGCAGAAATTTTGAAACAGCGTGCACCGAGGACGCGTCGACGCCGCCGCCGAAGCGAGAGGAAGGGAAAGCGAAGAACGAGAGGAGGATCGCGACGAGGAGGAGGAAGTTCGAAAAGAGGAGCTTTGAAGGTGTCGTCATCGTGTATCGTTTAGTGGGAGGGACTGGTTTTTTTGGGGATATAAAATGGAATAAAAATGCAGATGCAGTCTATTAAGTTCTTTGCTTTTTGGTACAAAAGGTTATATACAGGTATTTAGTGTTACAACTACCACTCTAACGCTACCGCTAAACTCTACTACGACTACTAATAAACAACAGAGTACTCTTTTTGCTCTGAAAATAAGTCGCATCAAAATCGTTGAATTACGACGAGCGCTAAAAAAGTCGACTTAAAAAAGCGTTTACCGCGTCCTTCTATCTGCCGTCCGCAGGAGAAAGAAAGGGTGGGGGAGGGGGGAGTTTTACCCTCCTTCTTCTCGTCTCTCCCTCGAGAGAGGAGGCGTCGAAGAGAAACTAAAAATACTCGGGACGCGACGAAAGTGTTCTCTTCCGTCCGGTTTCTTCTCCGAAACTATCGAATCCGTGGAGAGTTTCTTCAAATCCCAATGAGAAAAGGAACTCGGACCGCTCTCCAACTCTTTCTTGAACCAATCTCCACTGAGCACGGCGGGAAGGACGATAAAACCCAAGCCCAGCCACTGTAAAGTATTCAACGACTCGCGAAACACAACCGAGTTCAACGCTATCGAGACGACTTGACGAATAGTCATTATGGACGCTAAGGTCACCGCACCAAACGCATGAATGGTGTACGTGATTGCAACTTGCGAGAACGCGGAAGATAAGGATAGATACACGATGTCCCGGTTGATTTTCGGGTACCGCCGCAGAAACGTGAGGCAGTAACTTAATTGCCCGCAACAAATCAACCAAATGCCGCTAAGTAAGGTGCCAAAAACACACATCCAAAACATCTGATCGAATATGGACGTTTTCTTCACTCGAAAGAGCCTTTGCTGATACGAGCTCGTAAAACCGTCCGCGGCGAGATAGACGAGCAATATGCACACGCCGATGTAGATCGACTCTTGCGCGCGCGAAAGAAGCGTCGCACCTAAAGAGCCTACAAGTGAGGATGTACTGTCCAGAATATAGGACGACCCTACTTCTTCCTCGCTGCCGGAAGCTGTTCTCATTATCCGTGTTGGTTCCATCAGCGTAAAACTCCTCAAGTCCGCTTCCTCTAAACGTGCTAACGAACGCTGCGTCGTCGGCGATGGCAATAATAACGAAGTCATCGCGGAATTCGGCACCACTTGGTGCGCCGTAATCTTTGAATTGAAGACAAACACAAAGCACCCCACGGTTACAATCATTGCCGACACATACTGGTCCAATCGAAACTTTGTCCCGTGTAAAACGTAACCCCACACCATGGTCGGTAAAATCTTTGCCGCTTTCGCCAACGTACTAATCGCGAAAGTTAAATACTTCAAAACCTCGTACTGACACAAAGTGCTCACCAAATTCGAACTCGCCACGTACGCGTAATTCTGCAAACTCGAGTGCGGCCACCACCACTCTCGACTAAACAAACTCACTCTCTCCGGTTTCGTATACGCCAACGCGACCATGCCGAAGAGGAGCGAAAACAGTCTGTTGCTAAACACCAAAAAGATCGAGCTCGTAAACACGGCGCTCACTTCGTTTCCTTCTTCATCCACGAACCCACCGTATGGAATGGTCATTATTCGTTGCTGCAGCACCCCGTACGCGCCTAAAGCGATCACGTTCACCATAGCGCACGCCAACAAGTGCAACACCCCGTTTCTCCGCCAATCTTTCTCGTCAAAGCGTCGGTCGTTCACGCCCAAGTTTCGAGGCGATAGCGGTACCTTATAATAAAAAGGACTCCTCTCTTCTTCAACTTCCTTCTCAGCCGCTTTCTCCTCGTCCGCGTAATATCTCAGCGCTTTCGGCGCGTGTTGCGGACTGTCAAAACCACCATCCTCCCGCGACGCGTTCGCTCGATTGTGTGCCACAACCAACGCGTCCGTCTCTTTCTTCCCTCCGTCCTCTTTAAAAGGAATCGACGACGAAGATGCGCCAGAAGCACCGCGCATGGTTGCCTGTGCGCGCGCGTGTTACTTTGATGCGCGCAAAAAGAGCTCATCGCGCAGAGACAGACTCGTCATCGCTGCGCGCATTTGCATTTCTTTCTTTTTTTTTAATGTGAGAGAGAGAGCCGCGTCCTTCTTGTGAAGAGTGTCGAAATCTAGAAATTTTTCATCGCACACCGATGCTACAAAAACTATTTTGCTATACACGCTCGACTTTATACCGCGACTCTGCGCTTTTGTTGTCTCTCTAAATCTTACTCTCTCGCGCGTTCAAGAGAGAGAGAGAGAGAGAGCGATAGAAAGCTTGCTTTTTGTTTATTTGTACACCTCTTCTCCTCCTCCTTTTCTTCTTCTTCTCTCTCACTTTGTCTCGTCGGCCCTCGCGGCGGAGGAGGAGGAGGAGAAAACTAAACCGACGCGGACAGGCGAGGGAAGCTTCGCGGCGTTGACGTGAATTGTTTTTTCGACGATGGTTTCGTTACCGCTGTCGCCGCCGCTTTCGTCGTCGGGTACAGTCGCGACTGAGAGCGCGTCCGCGGCGAGTTTTGAGAGGTTCTCTTCGTAGTGAGAGGCTAAAACGCCACCCATCCAAACCGTGGCGCCGTCGCTCGAGACGCCGGTGATGCCTCGGGCCGTGTCCATGCCGTCTTTTGCCTCCTCTTTCTGTCCTGCTGTTTTGTCTTTCTCTCCTTCCTTTTCTCGTTTTCCGAACGTGGTTTCGTGTTCGCTTTCGATCGCGTCCAAAACGTCTGCTAAAGTTGCCTTTTCTAAATCAAACACGCGCTGAACGAACAAACCTCGACCGCATTGCGAACATCCCTCGTCTTTGTACAATTTCATCAAGTTTTGATAAACTTTGTCCGATCCAGCGTACATGACGTAATTGTCCATGGGTTTCAAACACCCGGTGGCGATTTTAAACGCCTCGAACGCGCAGTACGCGGAAATGATGGCGTTTGTGCTCGGAATCGCGGGTACGATATTTTTCACCACGCCCAACGTGTGATTGTACGTCACGCCGGGAATCCCGAACGATTCCGCGCGTTTTAACGCGCGCTTATACACCCACGTGACGTGATCTGGATTATCGCCATCGAACGCTACTCCTTCATTTTCTCCTCCTTCCCCTTCTTCGGTGTACTCTTTCGGAAACTGCACAATCTTTGCGTGCTCTATGCAATGCGCCGCGCTCCTCGGCGTCTCGGCAATCGTACACAACGGAAACGTCGTCTGCGGTGGAAACAACCACGTCGTGCACTCAAAACACGGCGTTTTACCCGGGATGATGACCCTCGCGTGCCCTTTAAACCCTTCCGTCCCTCCATCGATCAAAGGCGTCCACGTCCCTTCCCTCGCCTCGACGGATTCTCTCTCAAACTCTAAGAACGAACAGTACACCTTATTTATGTACCTCCTCGCTTCGATCGAATCTAAACCCATCACGACCACGTGAAACTGTCGATACCAATTATCTTCCATATCCTCGATCCGTTTGTAATGCCCGACTACTTTCGCCCCTCGAACTCTTTGATTCACCGCGCGCGCCGCGCATATCGCTTTCGGCTCCCCAACATCCTCCTCCGAAAACAAAAACTGTCGATTCAAGTTGCTCACGTCAATCGTGTCCATATCGATCACGTCGATGTGTTTAAAACCCAACAGCGTTAAATCTTTCAGTAACTCGCACCCGAGACCGCCGGCGCCGACGACCAGGACTCTTATGTTCTCCCGAACGAGAGGCAAGAGCGACGGGTCCGGGGTAAAACGCGCTCCCGCGTCGTCGTCGTCGTCCTCGTCCGCGACTGAGGAGTGCGTGAAAAGTTTCGAACCGTCTCGAGCGCACAGCGCGGCGACGTCCGCCCATCGCTCTTCGAAAACGCTCGGGTCGTCGTCGAAAACGTCGTCGACGTCGACGGTTGGTTCGAGACCCTCGTCCATATCGTCTTTTTCTCGGAGAGAGATGTGAGAATTTTTTTGATGAAGCACAACGAACTCTTTACTTTGTTGACTTTGTGGACCGCGACGAAACGCGCGGCCGGCGGGCGCGAAAGGTAAATAATAACAATGACGAACGAGGAAAAAGAAAAAAGTCTCTCTCTCTTTCTGTGATATGTTTCTCTATCTATCTTCTATCTATCTATCCATCTACTTCTATGTGTATGCTCGCCGTCTTTGTCTCGCCGAGCGCTAAAAGTCTACTACAAACTTTTTACATTTTCAATTGCTATTCTGTCGTAAGCGAGCGGTCACAAAGCGACTTCCTTTATCGCCTACGCCTAACCTGATCAACTCGTCGACGTAAGTGACGTCGATCCAACCTCGAGCGTTGAAACGTGTTAGCGGAATCTGAATTCTTTCCTTCCCGGCGACTTCTATCTTCGCGTGCGTGAAACAGACCGAGAATCTCGGACGCGTCGAGGGACTCTCTGCGCTTCTCACGCAACTTCCGAATATTCTCACCGAAACCGGAATGCAATTAAACAGGAGCAACTCTGCCCGATTTTCCACCATCTCGTTCGCGAGGTCGATTATTTGAAAGTTTTTCGACGAATCCGAAGACGACGAGGATTTCGTCTTCTTCATCCGCGCAGAAGAAGAAGAAGAAGAAGAAGAAGAAGAAGAAGAAGAAGAAGAAGAAGAGCCGGTCACTCTCGTCACGAAACTACCAATCGCTCCCTCTTTCTTCTCGCGTTCCTCTTCTTTCGCTTTCGTCGCGCCTCCGGTGAAGAGTAAGGAAAATTTCCCATCGATTAAAGCCATATCCTTTTCGATTGTTTCTGCTTCTTTCTCGAGCTCATCCATGAGCGCAAATATTTTTTCGTCGTCGTCGCCGCCGCCGTCGCCGCCGCTGTTCCGCTTCTTCGCATCGTTTATCGCGCGGATAAGTTGAACGGACTTGCGTTCATTACCATCGTCGTTCTCCCTCTGCTGCGTTGATCCTTTTTCCGCGTCGGTTGAGAATGATGAAAGGCACGTTTTTCCCCGCGTCTTCGGAGAAGGAAAACAATTCCGAAAGGAGGAGGAAGTGGTCGCGTTGCTGCTCTTCCGAGAAGAGGCGAACGTCAAAGGAACTCGGCCTGGGGAAAGGGAGAAAGCGTTGGACGTCGACATATTTTTCGTACGATCTTTCGCGCGTTGTTTTTGTGCGGCGCGAATTTGTCTATCTAACTTATAAATTTACACTTTACTCGTCAACTTCGTCGTCTACGATGCCTTCCGTTTCGATGCGAAACGCGCAGGATTGCGCCTCGGCAAAAGGCGAACGGAAAGCGTCTGCCCAGCGGCGGCGACGGCGGCGGCGAAGACTATTATTGTCTCCTTCGGCTCTTCCAAATCCTCCTCCTCCTCCTCCTCCATCCGCGTCGGCGTCGTCGTCGTCGCGGGTGAGAAAGATACTCGAGTTTGGACAGTTTGCCCACGCTAAACCTAAACCAGGCTTGACGAAACGATTGGAGGTGTAGAAGCGTTTTGGGAAAGCGCGTTTGCCGTAGCAATCGGTTTCTTCCTCTCCTAATGCGTCCTTTTCTTCTCCTTTCGCGCGTTCTCGCAAGTAGTCGTCGTTAGAAGCGCGGAACGCGCCCGAGTTGTTTTCCTGCTTTCTCGGGGGCGCGTTGATGTTGTTTCTGATGTTGTAATTGTCGTCGTCGTCATCGTCGAAAGAATCTACCACGTGATTGGTCACGACGACGGCTAAATTGTGCTTCCACGCGAACTCTTTCAACAAGTGCGTAAACCTGTATAAAAACTGCGCTCGAAGAATAACGCGTTGCATGTTTCGATGCTTTTCGCTTTTGCCTACGTCGCCTTCCTCTAAATCCTCCCTAAACGGCGCGGTGAGCGAGTCGATGACGATCAATTTGACCGGTTTCCGACGAATCTCTGTTTCATCGTCATCGTCGTCTTCGACCATTTCACCACCATTCCTCTCCTTCTTTTTCCTCTTCTTCTTTTTGCCCCTCCTATTAATACTATCGCTATTACTACTCTCCGTGCTACTCAAAACCGTCGAAATAGATCGCAAAACCTCCCAACAATTCTCCGCGTTTCCCATCGCTTGGAACACGTAAATTGAATCCAGCGCTCTCTTCTCGTCTTCCTCGTCTTCCCTTCGTTCTTCTTCTTCTTCTTCTTCTTCTTCTTCTTCTCTTCTCCTCCTCCTTTCTGCGTCCTCCTCTCGCGCGTCCGACCGAACGTCGATGTTTCTACTTTTTTCCTTCTCACGATGCCTCCTCCGCTGTATCTTACGCCGCTCTCGCCACATCTCTCGCAACCGTTCCACCGGGAACTGTCCCTCCGTCGTCACGTACACCGCGCTGAAACCTTCGTTCGCATCTTCCTCCTCCTCCTCGTCTTCCCCGTCCCCGTCTTCCCCGTCCCCGTCTTCCTCCTCTCCTCCGAACCGCCGACGCCCGCCCGACGCCACCGTCTCCAATAACAACTGCAAACACAACTGCGTCTTCCCGCTCCCATTCTCCCCGACAAACTCCGTCATCGATTTCGTTTTCACCCCACCTCTCAATATCCGGTCCAAATTTGAACATCCGGTCGAAAGCGCGTCGTTTCGCATCCGAGAGGCTGGAAGCGGAGCCGGAGGCACCAACAAAAGTTGTTGGTGTTGTTGTTGTTGTTGTTGTCGTCGCGCAAAAAGCGAAGGAGCCTTTCTCGATCCCTCCTCGTTTCTCTCGAATTCGCTTCTTCCTTTCCCGTCGTCGTTGGAAGAAGACGTCATGGTTCCGCCGCGCAAGAGAGAGAGAGAGAGAGAGAGAAAATCAACGCACACACACCCCTAAACGAGACGAAAGACGACGATGCGGGACATTTTCTCTTTCGATTTTGAACGCGCCTGAACGTGTGCTTTTGCGAAGGAGGAAAAAGAAAAGCGCTTCTGTTCTCTCTCTCTCTCTGTCTGTCTGCGTCGCTTCTTCTTTCTTCTTAAATCTTCTAACCAAACGCCGTGGCGTGCGCGCTGCGCTTTTTGTTGCGTTGCGTGGTTTTTTGTAGGGGATTTTTGAAAATTTTCTGAAACCCTAAATAAAATTGTGGTATTTAGGGTTTAGTGTTTCCCGCGTAAAAAGGTTTGTTTGTTGTTGTTGTCGTTGTTGTTTCTGTTGCGTGCGTTAGTAAGAACAGGATGCGCGGTAGCAACGCGAAGAACAAAAGCGAGAGCAGTAGTCGTAGTCGTGGTAGCGTCAGGTCGCGGCGTCGACGATAAAAAATGGTGGAGGAGGAGGAGAAGACGAAGAAGGAAAAAGTACCGGTGACGATTGTCACTGGCGTGCTCGGAGCCGGGAAGACAACTTTCATTCGCAACGTCTTGCTGCTCTCCGGTCGTCGCGGCGGCGAGAGAGAGAAGAAGAAAGAGAAGATCGCGATTTTGGTGAACGAGTTTGGGAGTTTGGGCATCGATGGCGCGGTTTTAGAAGCCGCGAGAGCCGAAAAGAAGAACAACAACAACAACAACAACAACAACAACAACAACAATATCAACAACAACGAGAACGTTTCCAAAGAAGAAGAAGAGGAGGAGGAGGATATCTACGTGAAGGAAATCCCGGGCGGATGCGTGTGCTGCGCGGCGAGCGGGTCGGTACCGTTCCTCGTCGCCATCAAACACGTGCTGCAAAAAGTGAAACCGGATAGATTAGTGATAGAGCCGAGCGGGTTGGCGCACCCGAGCGGGTTGTACGATTTGTTCACGAAGAACGAACATTTGAAAGATCACGTCGATTTGAGAGGTATGGTGTGCGTCGTGGACGCTAGAGTGGTCGTTCGTTCGTCATTTGGAAAGGAAGAAGAGGAGGAGGAGGCGAAACGCTTGCGAGAGAGCGAAATGTTTCGGGACCAAGTGTCCATGAGCGAAGTTTTGGTCGGATCGAAGTTGGATTTGTGTGCGGGAGAAACAGAGACGGAAGGAAAAGAAGAAAAGGAAAACTTTGCGAGACGCAAATTTCGAGAGTGGGCGGCGGGTCTGTATCCCGAGAAGCGCGTGGTAAAATTTACGATGGATTTGTTGGACGAGAACGCCGAGACGTCGCCTTTTGATGCGATCGATCGAGAAGCGACGTCGTCGTTGCGCGATTCGCACGCATCGTCGAAATCCTCGGTTGAAACGGGAGGAACCGGAGGAGGAAGCGTCACGCGTCCTTTTCAACTTCTCGCGTTGAAGCCGCCCGTTGAGCCCGGCGCGAAACCACTCGTATCCGCACACGATACCAAAGAGTACGCGAGTCGAGGTTTCTTGTTCCACCCGGACGATATCTTTCGTCGCGATAAACTGCTCGAATTTTTTCAGAGCCGGTGCGCACCTCGACCGACGAAAAACAAAGACGAAGAGAATGAAATTTTCCGCATCGTTCGCGCCAAAGCCGTCGTTCGCGTCTCCGACAAAACCTGGGTCATCCCTGCGTTTGAAGAGTGCAGTAAAGGAGAAGAATCTGAGCTGATGAAAGTCTCCTTGGAAGAAGTAGCCTACCGAAAGGACAGCAGATTCGAAGTCATCGCTTCCAAAGAATACCCCGCCGCCGGCTCGGCTCCGTCCTCTTTCGCCTCCTCCTCTCCAGAAACCAAAGCGGCTGGAAAAGAATTCTGGGACGCCGTAGAGACGCAGATACTTCTCTGTCGTCGTCAACGTCGCTGATATTTATATAAGAATAGAAACTTCTATGTTTGAAGGTGCGACTGCTTTCCAGGCTAAATTTTCATGCACAAATGCCATCACCGGTCCGGCAAGCTCGTGCGTGTGAGCTCGAATTATACTGCTTCTTTTGATGCTGTTGCTAACTAAAAATGCTACTTTTATTCTTGTAATTACAATGCATGTAAAAATACCTATGTCAACTTTTAAAAATCTTTATTTTCACGTCTCATCGTTTGGATTGGCCTGCTCATCGTGCTCAATTTCTTCGTACACTAAATCTGAAAAGTCACAAGCCGCAGGGATGGCACAATCTACGGAAGAAGAATTACGTCTTCTTCTTCTTCGGCCTACGGTATGTTCTGGTCCGTGGTTCTGTAACTCGGGAAACGCAGCAGTGCCTGTTGCCGCTTCGACGTCGTAACCTGGTCTTCCCTCCTCTGCTTCTCCTCCATCGCCACCGCCCGAGAGATGATGTTGTAGTACGGTCGTCGGTCTCGCACGAACGACGGGAGGCACTAAAGGCGGAAGCACACTAAAACTACTGCTATTTTCGCTATCAACAACCGCGATGACGACGTTTCCGTTTGCATCGAGCGGTATCGCTAAATCGTCATCCTTGAATTTCTTCTTTCTCCCGGGCTCAATTTCCACGCAGATAACTTTTGTCCCGTCCGGTTGAACGCACGATCTCCAATGCTCGTACATCTCATCTTGCGTCCTGAACTTAATCTCGTTCTCCGATCGCACCGACGCTTCCAAGTCCTCCTGCTCCTGGAGTTCCCGTCTCCTACTCAGCCATTTTTTCCGCCACAGACGAAACGTCAAAACGCAACACATTATAATCATCGTCGCGGTCAACATCACCGATGTCTCAAAAGGTGACGAGTTCTTCTCGCGATCGCTCACCGCGCACTCCCATTTTTTCAGCGTATCTTCGCTAAAACCTTTCCACGTGTTCAGTTCGCACGGACAATATCTCTTCACGACGCCTCCTCCGCTTTCGCTTTCGGTCGCGTTCAAAGACGTCTCCTCTACATCGATGCCGGTGGCGTACCGTTCCTCATTCGTCCATTCGAAGATGACATTGGTAGCAGCGGTGGCGGATTGAGCGTCGCTATTCTCGGAACCGTCGTCTAATAACGTGCCTCCTTCTTCTTCTCGCATTTGCTCTCGTTGCGACGCCCACCACGCGTCGCACGCTTGCTCGAACGTCTTCTCTTCCACGTGGTCGTTGCCCATGCTCTTCAACGCGCGGACGGACCCCATTCTTTTTTCTTCCGCGAGTTTATATATAAATCTGCGCGGTTTAATCTCGTCCTAACCCCCTCGCTTCCCTTCTTCTCTCAAAGGTCGTTATCCGTATCCGGTGAAACTTCCCAAACGACGCGTGAAGGGCGGAAAATTTGCCAAACCGCGCGAGAATGTAACTCTCTCGCGAAGATTTCCTCTCGCTCTTTCTCTCCGAAGAAGAAAAGAAAATGAACCGAGAGAGAGAGTGCGAGAGGCAATTCTCAGAGTCTCTTTTTATCCGGCGTTTGAACCCGCCTTCACCGTATTGGCGTTCGTTCGCTTTGGGGACCTTGGACGGACGACGACCTTTCGTCTCCATTTTTTTAATATTTAGGGTTTCGTGTTGAAATTCTACGAACTCTTTTTTCTCTTCTCTCTCTCGTAAAAAAACTAAAAAATAAAAATCCAATTCTGCTGCGCGATGCGACCAACGCGACGAGGAAGACCAACGGGAAGAAACGACGGAGGAGGAGGAAACGAAGAAGACTTTGAAGACGAACAAAAGCTCTCCGTGTTTGACCGCGAGAAAGTTTTAGAGTTTCTTCTTCGAGGCCCGCACGGCGCGGGGAGAGGACGGGACGATGATGACAGAGACGAGGACGGTTTTGACGGCGGTGCCCACGGTGGAGGAGGAGGAGGAGGAAGAGACGATGTTGTCGACGACGACGACGACGACTCGGAGAAAGAAAACGACGGCGAGGAGAAAACAAAGACGACGACATCGCGCGGGGGGAGGAGCGTTTTGATCAAAGAGAGAGAGCGGAAAAAAGCGGAGCGGTTTTACCAGGTGATGCTCAAGGAAGCGCAGAGACTCGTGTGCGAGGCGAAATTTCTTCCACAAGCGCAGAGCCTTGAAGGTGGTGGACTTGCAGAAGGTGAAAAAAGGAGTTGTAAAAAAAGGCGCGCGGTGCGCGTAGAACTCGATTTGCATCGGTGCGAGGAGATTCCACTTTGGGTTCGCAATCGAGCGCCGGAGCGGTTTTGTTTACTGACGACGCGGATCGCGGTGGAAGAAACGTCCGGAGATGGCTCGACGACAAAGTTAATCGTGGAGCTGCAAGACGGGCACAGAGTGGAAGCGGTGATTATTCGGCACTTGAAGGGGAGGCGAGCGGAAGGGAAGAAGGGCATGGGAGCGACGTTGTGCATATCGAGCCAGGTTGGATGTAAGATGGGATGCACTTTTTGCGCGACCGGAACGATGGGGGAGCTCGGGAATTTAACGACGGGGGAGATTGTGGAACAAGTCGCTCACGCGAGAAGGATCGAACCGAGGGTGAGGAATATCGTGTTCATGGGGATGGGGGAACCTCTGAATAATTACGACGCCGTCGTCGACGCGATTCGGTGCGTGTCGCAAAACGAAAATCAGATGGGATTCAACATTCCGTGTCCGAAGATTTGCGTGAGTACAGTTGGGGTGATTCCAAACATTTACAGGTTTAGTGAAGATTGTCCGACGGTGTCGATGGCACTGAGTTTGCACGCGCCGACGCAAGAAATTCGGAAAAAAATTGTCCCGACGGCGACAGCCTATCCTTTGGACGAGTTGATGCGATGCTTGGACGATTACTTAGCAAAGAGCGAGAAGAATTCTATGCTGGTGGAATACTGTGTTTTGAAAGGTATTAACGATACAAAAGAGTGCGCAAGGTTGCTCGGGGAGTTGTTGGGAGGGAAGAAGGTTGTTCTGAATTTCATTCCGTATAATCCCACGGACGTTATCGCTGGACACGAAAGGCCGGATATGGAGGACATACAAGCTATGAACACGATATTAAGGGAAGATTACGGGATGACGACGACGGTGAGACAAGAGATGGGATCAGATATTGCCGGTGCTTGCGGGCAGTTGGCAATTTCCGTCAAAGGGAAGAAACTTTCGTCGATGGAGAAGGAAAAGACGCTCGACGAAGACGAAGACGGCGAAGAGAGCATCCCGGGCATTCGAGACATCGAAGAAATGTTGGGACAAGATTTAGTGAGCGTCGCAAAGAGTAACAAGACAAAAATAAAAAGGACATCGAAGACGACGACAAGTAAAAATAAAACGAGCACATCATCAGAAACAAGCAGCATTAAGCAATATTTTTCTGATTGGACGACGGCAGAAATAGCAATGCTTGGAGTGGCCACCGCTTGCTCAATAGCTTTACTATCAGCGCGATTTAGCAGTAATAGAAAGTAATACCTAGTAGTAATGTACAAGTATAACCCATCCGTCTGATGATGAAAAAACAACCTTTATTTGAGTAAATTTCTATCCTCTTCCAATTCCCAATCTAAACCATGTTTTTGACTTTCTTCTCCATCTTCTTTTAAATCCTCGTCAAAATCATCCTCATCAAAATCGCCATCAAGATCTTCGCTCTCGGAAGTAAAATCACCCCCATCTCGAAAAATTCGTTGTGCGCTTAAGCTGTCACTATCAGAAAATAAAACCAAATCGCTCTCGCTTTCAGAACTTCCTTCACTCAGCGTATCCAAACGGCGCCGTTCTTTTGAGGTGTCTGGACCGTCCTTTCCTCTTGATACGATATACACTTTTCCAAACGTTCGAGAGTGAAGTAAAATCTGGTCACACACCCACCTGTGGAAACTTTCAACATCCCCATCTCCTGC
>Ga0181560_10002712_pt1 | contig 16452 bp, 18 predicted proteins | sample 011ome_20_FD_133751 | JGI IMG/M metagenome (GOLD analysis project Ga0181560, IMG submission 133751) | Coastal salt marsh microbial communities from the Groves Creek Marsh, Skidaway Island, Georgia - 011509CT metaG (megahit assembly) | ecosystem: Environmental > Aquatic > Marine > Intertidal...
CAAAATGTGTTTCTAAATCAATCGCGTCATTAAGATCGTTTTCGTCTAAATTTTTGTAGTAATCATTCATATCCGCGAGATTACCTAGTGTACCAAAGCTATCGTGCGGAGTTGTTCGACGCGTTCCGTGTTCTGGCCGTCCAGGTGCTGCACAAGTAATCACAAACAAGCCTCCCGGTTTCAGCATTTTGTGTATCTTAATCAGTGATTGTTTGTATTCCGGATCATGTTCAAAACATTCGGTGGATATAATTGTGTCAAAAGTATTCTCTTCGTATGGCAAATCTTTTGTTTTCGATACTATTGTTACATTTTTTGCCATCACCACGTCATTCCCGGTATAATCACAATTCGTAAACAAAAACCGATTATTTCCATTTATATCGCCAGAACCAACATCTAATACACGCTTGTCTTTAAAAAAATTGGGTAAAACCCTTTTAGCATATAATGTAAAATGACGAGATTCTATGTGCATTGTTGTTTGTATAAATTGTATATATTAATGTTAGTTTGTAAAACGAATATCTAAAACACGTAATGAATCTTCATTGATTTAATACATAATGATCAAAATATATGAAATTTTGTCGCTCCTTACTTGTTGTTATACATAATATGGGGACCTTATATGATCATGTTAGACTTAATATGGTATTTAAATAAATTTGTGGAGTTTAATACCATGTATTGGGTGTACGTCATCGCGTGCGAAGACGACATTTTGTACGTGGGCGAAACCATCCAGCTCGTGAATCGGTTGCGCGCGCACCTCAAAGGACAAGGATCCGCGTGAACGCACCGCGACAGAACGGATACACACTTTCATAAACCGTTGGTCAAATTGAGTTCGATGTGGTTGGAACAACGATTCGTCGATAAAGCAACTGATACGCGTTCGTAACAACAACGCCGGAACGATTGTGGGCGGATCGTAAAACAGTTCCCTTCCCCTTTGTAAGAGAAAGTTTTTAATTTGTCAGCGTACATAACACAGAAAAATGAACTTCCTCACCTTGTCGCTCGTGTACTTGTTGCTCGACTTGTTGTGGATCCACAATATGACGCCGTTGTTCTACAAACCCGCATTCGAAACGATTCAAAAGACACCACTCACCTTTCGTCCCGAATACGCGGTCGCAGCATACGTCACGTTGCTTGGCGTGTTGTTCTGGATTTGTCGTCCGTTGAGCGCGCAGTACCAACCGAAATGGTTGGCGTACACGTTGGTGGGATTCGCCGTTTACGCCATCTTCAACCTGACCAACGCCGCGGTATTCACCGCGTATCCGTCCAAGATGGTGCTTGTGGATACGCTTTGGGGAACCACGGTGTTCACGTTGTTGGGGATGTTGGACTCCACGAAGTTCTGAAAAAAACGAAAACGCTCGTCTTTCGGATTTTGGTTAGCGATGTTTTCCGTACGCGTTCATGTGCAAGCAATACATTTCGTACTCTTGCGGAGTCATCTTGCGTGGACGTTCGTCGTCTTCTTCTTCCGCGGCGTGTACTCGGTTTCCTTTGCGAAACGAAGCCGCCATCGCCGTGGACGCCCCGCCGCACCCACCGAGAAGACACCAAGCCGCGCCGAACGCCACAGGAACCAAACAACAATCCGCCATGTGTATACAGATACCATGGACACCAACAAGCTCTTAAAGTTGGAAACAAAATCAAGGGGTGTTTTTAGTAGTCCAAAAAGGACATGTCGTGGGTCTCGATGTACTCGTCGAGGAAGGCAAGCGTTTCTTCGTCCATCGGCATGTTGACCATGGATTCAAACGTGGATTCTTCGCCAAAGTCCTCCAAATGCATACCGAACAAGTGCAAAGGGTGGCGACACTCCGGACACGCAAAGTGCGTCTCCTCGGGGTCCACGCGGTAGTGATGCGTCGACGAGCGAATGTGTTTCCACAAACACTCCTTGTGAAACCAATGTCTGCACGACGTGACGCACAAATCGTCCACGGACGCGACGGGTTCGCGACACCGACGACAACACCGGTTCGCGGAGTCCGTCGTTCGAAACAGTGCTTGCAAAGAAGTTTCGGTGGGAATGGTTGGGTGCGACGCGTGTTTTTTGCACGTCCAGTGTCCGTTCGTGTACGTATTCACGGGGTGAGCGCAACACACCCCAGACGATTTGGCCGTCTTTTTGCACGCCTTGTCGTTCCGAATCACCTTCCATTCCAAGTTGTTCTTCTCAATCAGGTCGTGGTAAAACTCCGGTGGCGGGGCGTCGATATCGTACGATCCGTTGGGGATGGAGAATCGAACCCACCCGAGCTTGTCGGGATCCATGTGGTCGAAGGTGGTGACGCGCGGAGCCATCGTTATGCGAACAAAGAAATCAACCGACGTTGAAGGAAGGAAGGGGTTTGCTTGTTCTCATAACATCGGCGCATGATGATCTTTAAGTGCGTAAAAAATGAACCGCATATAACAATAAAAGCAGAAGAATATGCCCGCGAACGCCGCGGGACCGAACCGAAACACGAGTTTGGCGGAAAACGTGTACCGCATCGTACCGAACCTTCGAAACCAGGTGAACAAGACCATTCGAAACAAAGAACGCAATCGAGTCGTAGCTGCCATGACGAACCAACACGGACGTTTGACGGAAAGTCGTCAAAAAGTGGCGATGCGTGTGTTCGGAAGCGACGTGAAGCAACCTTCCCATCCCAACGAAATCTTTTTGATTGCGTTTCAAAAGTATACAGACACGCCCGTGAGCGCCATCTCGTACGTGATCGAGTCCAACCCGGAAGTGGCGGCTGCCCAACGTTGGGAGGAGGGACACGCGCGCATGTACTACGATCGTTCGCAACGCGCGTTTCGTCCGTTTCCGATTCGTGGTTCCTATCGACTATCTTAAAAAATTGTGTTATGCGGTCGCTTCCAACGTGTCAACCTGTTGCTGGAGTTGGGCGATGTACGCGCGGCGTTCCGCAAGATCGGTGTGCAATCGCTGAATGTACGCACGCAACATTCGGTACCGTTGCAACACCGGAAACGTCGGGTCTTGATACATGGTGATGATGGTATCAAGCGTTGGGGTGCCGGTTTCTGTCACCAGAGGTGTATGGTTGGGAAACGGGTGGTCGTCCAACACGTGACGACACAAAGGACAATGCAGTTCGGGTGTGACGGTGGAAGCGGCCCACCGGTCCATACACGCGTGGTGAAAACGGTGTTTGCACGGCGTGGTGTACGCGTCGGCTGCGCGAACGCACGGTTCGTAGCAAATGGGACACTCAAACGGCGGAGGACCGCGAATCGCCCGGTGCTTGCCGCACGTCCACCGGCCTTGTTGACACCACGTCGGCGTGCAAGGACACGGTGTGTTGTGTTTGGATCGCACGGGCGCACCGCAGTGGGTTGGGACGTGGTGACGTTTCCCCCATGGACCGAGCACTTGGCTTCGGGTGTATTGGCCGTCGGCGACAGAGAAAGACATGTGGGTGTTTGATAGGAAAAAAACACGAAACCGTTGAAGGATTGTGTTTATGACATTATATGGATGGGATTCTTAAAGTGAAATTTCGAAGCATTTTTTTAGGAGCGAATGTACGGCAACAACTTGGTTTTGTACTCGTACATGCGTTCGGAGAAGGCCACCATGTTGGGTTCGCCGAGACGGATAAACTCGTTCAGCTTATCGAGAACCGCGTGGTGGAATGCGGGACCGAACAAGTACAAGTCCTCGCGAATCTCCACGAAGTAGTCGTACATCTTGAATAGGATGGCGAATCGATCCGAACGAGTGGCGGTCGCATTTTCGAGCAACATGCTTTTGATGTGTTCGTATTTGGCAAAAAACGTCGGGTCCGAGGACGGACACTGACGTACCGATTCCGATTTTGAACGTGTGGTCCTCCTTTCAGGGACACGCGCATCGAACCCGAATTGCGAACGAGTGATGACAGGCATGTTTGTTTGTTTGGCGTGTATATACTCGCTCAACGGATGGTGTAGTGAAGCATTCATACAAGGTTCTTTAAGTATCTTTTTTTGCGCGTCATTGGTGCGGTGTTCCCCTTTTTGACAACTTAAAGAGTGTAGAGAGCGACAAGTATTCGACTGAAAACATGTCAACAACTTCTCGATTGGACGCACTGCCCGTGGAATTGGTCGACAAGATCATGGAGTCCAAAAAGATGCTCGAGATGCAGGACGAGTTGACCAAGCTTCGAAAACCGGTCGACCACAGAGATCTTCCTCTGATAAGCGAGTTCCCGCACATGTCGACCATGAAACGTATCCAAATCGACACCGAGTACTTGGGTATCTTTCACGAACACCATTTCCTGATGGGTTACAAATACGCGACAGAGGACGTCGTACAAACGTTGGCGAGGTTCGACGGCTTCGAACGGGACCGCGGAATCAACGAAGTCGACGGTTTGCGCGCGTACGTCGCGGACCGCATCACGCAGATTTGTGGTTTGCTCGCCACCAAGTTTGGGATCCAAGACCCGATGGAGGCGGAGATTGTCGCACGACGCATGTGCGACAAACGGTTCGCGGAGAACCGTCATTTCCGTCTTCGCGGAATTTACACGAGGTACAAGAACCTATTCAAACGAAAGGACTTTACGTTGCGATACTACAACGACACCGCATCCGTTTAAAAAAGAACACCGTGTAACCAAAAGTATACCCTGGGCGAAACCGATGGATCGCCAAGCGAGAACCACCGAAGTGATGAAGATTTTCACCAAATTGCGTGACATGGGTTTGGGAATCACGGAGTACGATGAAATGATTCGGTTTCGGCACTTGTGTAACGCGTTCATTCGAAGCGGCGAACCGATGCGCGGCAAAATACCCATCCCCGGAACACAACGCGTCGTTTGGTACCATTTTGATTCGAATCGCGTGGATTGCATGTTGAAGTACGACGAAACGGTTTGAAACGAAGATTTTTTATTGATGATAATATTGTAAACATGGTAGACGTCGAGTACGACTACATCGTGGTGGGTGGCGGTCCCACGGGCATCACGTTGGCCACCATGTTGGCCAACACGAAATACAACACGTTGTTGCTCGAAAGCGAATCCTCGTTGGGCGGGAACTGGAGAATCGATTGGGACAAAGACACGTATCTGACCGAACACTCACCAAAAGTGTTGTTCAGCACCAACCGACTTTTTTTCCAATTGTTGGATCGTATCGGGTATCATTCGTACACGTTGAACCCCGTGTACGGTCGTTTTGGCAATTGGAAGGTGGTCAAAAAGATGTGGAGCGAACTGTCGTTTCGAGATATGGCGCAAATGGTACGCTTGCTTACAAAAGTACAATACGATCCCAACCAAACCTTGGAAGACTGGTCGAAACGAACGGCCAAGTTGTCGCCGTCCGGGGATCGATTTTTGCGCACCATGGCCATCGTCATGGCGAATACGTACGACAAGGTGTCCGTTCGCGCGTTCGTCCACTTTGTCACCGTGGATCCGGGCATCTTTTTCAACTTGGTGCAACTGGATCGACCGAACGAATGGATTCGGTGCGCGACCGATTATTTGCACCAACACGCCGAAAACGTGACGATTCGTTCAAACACACACGTCGTTTCCGTGCACACGACGACGACACCACCATACGAAGGACAAGGGTCACAAGGACTGGTGATCGATTCGCAGGGACACACGTATCACGGCGCCAAGATTGTGTTGGCCACGCCGTTGCGCGCCGCGTACGACATCGTGCGTCGGTCTCCACCCAAAATACAAACCAACTGGTTCGGCTCCATCGACCAATTCAAACACTTTGTGGACCGGTCGACGTACACCGGATTCGGTTTTCAATTGCACTTCGACGTGTCCGTCCCCGTACCACCCGATTGGTGCTGGAGTTGTTTCCACGACTGGACGATCATCGTGGTTCCGAAAGATCGTTTGCACGCCACCATTTCGAAAGATCCGAAGGTGAAATCGGTGTGGTCGTGTGTGGTGGTGGATCTCGACACGAAATCCAAACGGATCGGAAAAACCGCGAACGAGTGCGACACCATCGAAGAGGTGGTGAACGAGTGCATGAATCAATTGCAAGAACGAAGCAACGATAATCTCCCGAAACCGTACCATGTGACGGTGCACAAAAACATCGTGCGCACGGATCAGCGGCGTTGGGACTCCATTCACTCCAGCTACGCCAACGTCATGGGATCGGTGCCGTACCGAGGCACCAACACGGACAACGTGTTTCTCGTGGGTCCGCACAACATCGGCAGCTTGACGATCATCGAACACGCGATTCGGAGCGCCGTTCGATTCGGAAACGATGAAGGGATTAACGACGACATGTTTCACGAAGAATCGTCATCTTCATCGACGATCGTTTTCGTGTTGATGATTATGTTTGTGTTGTGGATGACGATGAGAAAACGTCGGGGCAGAGGATTCGGTAAATAATCGATCGTGTCAATATATAAATAAGCTCGTGTGAATATGGAGGAACGCTTGAACCCGTTGTATGACCGATTGGCCATCATCGAGTCGTTGATCGACGTCATGAGTATACAATCGCTACACAAGATACAAGACATGTTCGACCAGTGGGAACAGAAACCGGGTCACGATCAAGACGTGGAAACGATTCTAAGCACGGCAACCGCACAAATCACAGCGATGGAACGCATTCTCATGTCTGAAAAAACGACGTTACTATAGTGTGTACCCCCATTCGATGAACGCGCGCAAACGTTCGCGATAGGTTTCCATTTTTTCGGAAAACGCGTCGTCGTTCGCCTCCCTTTTCATTTGATCCACTTTGATGTCGACCAACACAGCAAACTGTTTCGTGAAACTCGTGGATGAGAACAGGTCGTATAGATGATCTTTGTTTTCGCACAAGTATTCGTACAACGAAATCACGATTTGTTGTTTGTATCGCATCCCTTTCACTTTCCGAGCGTTGCGCAAGCCTTGGTCGATCGTTTGACACATGTCTTTTCGCCGCTTCTCGGTCATGGATCGTGTGACGGGCGCCATCGGCATGTATAATATCAAGGTAGGTACGTATTTAAGTTCTTAAAAATTCTTTTTTTGTTGATGTGCGAGACAACTCGAGAGTACAACAGTATACACACACAGATACAAAAAATACCGATATGACCGACGCGAATTTCAGTGCGTACACGGCGCGCCTGTTCGCCACCTTGTACTCGCCAAGCCATGGCATCACCGTCCGCCAAAACAACGTCGTCAACAACAACAAGTGCGACACGCTCGGCAACATTCGGTTGGACGTCTACCAACGGTTCGTGAGTCAATACCTGTTTCGCATGCAACCCGACGACGTGCACGGTCTGCTGCTGTTTCACAACACGGGGTCGGGCAAGACATGCACGTCGGTCGACGTCGTCGCGGAGTACTTTACCAACTTTCCGACCCAAACCCACGCGTACGTGATTCTCCCGACCAAAAAGGACGTGGCCATGTACGTGACGCAGCTGAAGGACATGTGTCCCTCGGTGCGCAGGCGGTACAAGGTGGCGATGGAGATTGACGGCGGCGGCGGCCAGGCTGCGCTGGACCGCGATTTCGTGCGCGTTCGGCTCGGATCCGCGTTGTCCGGGCGGTCCCACGACGTGATCGTGCTCGACATGAAGACGTACGCCCGCGCGCGCGTGCGTGACACGGTGAAGCCGCGCATTCCCGGGATCGGTCCGAAGGAGAACGTGTTCGAGTCCACGCTCGTGATTGTGGACGAGGCGGACGTCGTGTTGCGGTGCGAAACGCTCGGGTACGAAACGCCGACGGAGCTCGTGGTGGGCGCGCAAGCGGGGTACAAGAAGCTCAACGTGCCCCAAACCGTGTTGAACGATATGGGGAAAACGGCACCGCGCAAAAACAGGAACAACAACCCGTTGATCAACCACACAAGGAACAACAAGCCGCAAGCGTTTGCGACGAAAGCGCGTCAGCTGATTCTCATGACCGCCACACCGTACGTGGACGACCCGAACGACGTCTTCGCCCTGTTGCGATGCGTCAAGCCTTACGCCGCAGACAATCAAAGTCTCTTTGAGGGCACGGTTTCGTTCGTCGACAATCGCACCGACTACGGCTTGTATCCGCGCGTCGCGTACACGCCCCTCGCCGTTTCGTTGGACTCGAACCTGGAGAACCGATTGACCAAGTACATGGCCGGAACGAAGAACGGCAACAATTTGGAAAAGGCGATCAGCGTGGAGTGCGCGGGCCCCAAGTGTCGCACACGAACCCTCGGATCGATCGCGATGGAGGACGTTCCCAAGATTGCGAAGCTGATGGACGTGATCGAACAGACGCCCGCGAACGCCAAGCACTTGGTGTACGTGCACGAGAAGCACATGGGGAGCCGCATCGTGGAACATATTTTGAAAACCCAAAGCGCCGTCGGAAAGCGCGTCGCGGTGGTCACGTCGCAGAACCCGGACAAGGCGATCTTGCGAGCCTTCAACAGTCCGGACAACAAGCGCGGGGAGAAGATTCGTCTGTTGATCATTCAAGGCAAGGCGTTCGTGCGCGCCACCACGTTCAAGGCGGTGCGTTTTCTCCACATTTTGACGCCGTTGATCGACCCGAACGAACACAACCAACTGATCGGACGCGTGGCCCGCCGGTGTTCGCACGACCAACTTCCCAAATCGGACTGGAACGTGACGGTGTGGATGTACCATTTCGATACGGCGGCGAACGACAACTCACGCCGAAGCGCGAACGAGCGCGGCATGCTCCAACGCACACGCAAGCTCCACGCGCTCACGGAGATGATCGAGTACGCGAAACACAAGGCGGTGGACCGCGACATCATGACCGCGATTTCGAATTCGAATCGACACACGCACTCGCTGCTCGATATGGTCGACAAACCGTCCGCGGGTGTTGCGAATCGTTGGGTGCCGAACGACTTGCGGTTTCGAGGAGGCGTGCCGCCGACGTCCGCGAACAACAATCGACGATGGATGAACGTCAATTATTGATTTTTTGTGAATTTCGAATTGTCGCCACCGAATACCAAAAGAGACGGATATATATATATGAACGAAAATAACACCAATTGCCCCATTTGTTCGCGGAACATGAAGTCGTTCGTCACCACGACCAAGTGCGGACACCGGTTTCACAATCGATGTGTACGCAAATGGTACGGTACCAAATACGCCAACGGGCAAGATGTGACTTGTCCCATGTGTCGCGAATCCATCAAAGCCAACATGAAAAGCGAGTTTATCCATAGAGCAAAGGACGTGTTGATACAACTACACGAGTTTCACGGACACACGGTCGAACTGTTTTATTTCTTGATGACAAGCCAAACGAAAACAGCAAAACACTTTCGGGAAAGTGCCGAATGGAACCGGGTGAATCGCATCAGCACGTTGCTTCGAACGACACCGACGAATATAAGCACACCTTTGTATTACGAAATCTTCACCAAAGTTGTCATGTATGTCATGTTCGATTTCGATTTCAAAAACGGTGAAATCAATACGAATCAGAATCGTCGTCGTCACTACAACACACCAGAAATTACAAGATACACTACACACGTGCACCGTTTGTTGAAAAGTTTACTATTGCTTTACAAGAATATTTACGAAATCTTTTCTCGCGACAAGCGAATTGTTCTTCGCATCGAACATCCGATGCAACCGGGTGTGCGGAAGGATATCATGAAAAACAAGTATTTGAATTATTTACGCGACATCGTGTCCTTTTATCACGATTTCCCGAATCGTTCCTCGAACAAACCCGCCGAATTTCGTGAGATTATGCGTCTTTTCGAATTGTGTTGTGTTTCTTCAAACATGTAAACCGAAACAGAACCCACTTTTTGCTTCACAATGGAACGACGGACGTGTATCGTGTCCCCGGGCGTCTCGCGCGTCCCAATTCGTCATCCAATCGTTGAACACAATCGCACACAGACACTTCGTCCATGAACCGCGCGTACGCCGCGCCTCCGCCGGTGTGCCCTTCCACCACCTTGGCGAAGCGTTTGGACTTTGTTCGACATTGGTGGCGATACGAGCATCGTAGTTCGCGCAAGAACGGCAACACATGGTATGCGTGTTGCATTTCGTACTGTTTTCGAGATACGGGGGTGTGTCTGTCGATGTATCGTTTTAGTTCGTGCACCGAGTCGGAGTGCATGATGTGTTGTGTCAATTTATGTTTGTCGATTCTCCCGCTCCACTTGTCTTGGTTATCTTGTGTTATGGATGTGTCGCGAACGTAAAAGAATCGGATTGGGTCAATCGTGAGTCGAACCTTCGAATCCATGCGTGATTACTCTTGGTCGGAGATTTATTTTCGTTCACACGTGAAACGCCAGACGCGCCGTGCCGCCCTCGACGCGAAGGAGGTTGTGCGACACGGCGTACAACAGCAACTCGCCATCGCCGTTCGTTTTTTGTTTCATGCCATGCAGATGGAGGAACGCCTTGTCGAGTCGCGAAAAGTTGCACGAACCGGTCGGCTGGTGCGCTTCCGGGTTCAGCGCGAACGAGTAACAGTACACGTGTTTGGTCGGTACGCGCGTGTGGTGTTCGTACGGTTGACTCAGCCGAAAGTAGGCGGCGTCGCGGTCCGCAAAGCGCGGTCTGCCGTTGAGAATCAATCCACCCGAGACGAACGTGTCGTTTCCTGTGTCGCCGAATCCGTACTCGAACAGGCCGTGACCGGCGTTGCGAATCGTCCACACGAGTTCCTTGACCGGGTGTTGGAAATCGAGCACGACGGTGTCGCTCGACGTCGACAACGGACCGGCGTGTTGCACCTGATCGATCAAATACTCGTGCGACGAACCGCGTACGAACCGCGCACGCTCCGCGTGGTCAAGGAACACGTAATTGCACAACAGTTGGACGTCCTGAAACTGGTCGACGAGAGGATCCGTGGAAAACACGTGCAATCGATTCGCGTCTCGGAACTTGATGTTTATTTTGACGTCTTGGTTCGGAAGACAAACCAACGGGAGCGCTTGTCCCGGATTGCGACAGAAGAAAAACTGCAGAGGCACGTGCACGCGAATCGGATACGCGTTCACGTCGTCGATGCTCCAGTCCAGAAACGTTTCGAGCGACGTGGGTCCATGGTCGTCCCCGAAGTCCGTTTTGCCAATCATGTGCTTGAACCCGTGGCGTTTTTCTTCCGGGACCGACAGTTCGGACCACGCGTCCAGCCATTCGCCGGTGTGGCGATCGATGCGTTGACCGCCGATTTCGAGTTCCGCGTACTCGATCAAGGCGTGTCCGATCGAATCGACGTACCGATTCGCGGGTTCGAATCGCAGATCGGGGGTGTTTCCGATCAATAGTTCGGGTTTGGATCGATATTCTCCGGGTAGCGGAGCGTACAATTCCGAAAAGACGAAAAACCGGGTGTGTTCGGAAGACAGTTCGATATCCGGACTGGTTTTGTTGAAATTGGTGTAGATGCACAGCTTGGTGCCGTCGTCGAATGTTTGCGTGTCAAACTCGAACGGGGTATCCGCACCTTCAAACGGTGTGTCGCTATCGGAGAACGTGACCGGTGCCGATCGAAATTCGTTGGACCCTTCGTCGCCGTATTGGATGCCGTAGATGCCACGGATGATCGACACCGTCGACGGGACGATCACGCGATCGGACAAGTAGTGGATGGGAACACCAAAGAGCACGCCGGCGCTGGTTTGACCGGACGCCGCTTGTGCGGACAGGAGAATGTGCGACGGAACCGAGTCGTCCAACTTCAAATGACAAAACACGTGACCGACGTTCAACCCGGTGTATCGTTCGCGGTCGATGTTTCCATCCGCGTCGGCGTCTCGCGTGAGTATGGTAAAGTTGTTGTTATTCTTGTAAGTGATGGGTGTCGTGGAGTTGACATTATAGTGTATCGGATAGTTGCCGCTCGGAATGGTTTCGTACGTGTGTTGATACCCGTCGGAGAATTTGGCGTGGATGATGAAATCGAGCTCCGCCGAAGGGTTTTCGGTATCCAACACGAACGCGTTCGGCTGATAGTTGTGGTTGTTCAGCACCGAAGAAATCCATGGGAGAACCAACTCTCGACTCGACGGAAACACGACACTGAACGAATACTTGTTGTCCCGATTGTCGTAGACGAACACCGAAACGTCTTTGTCGGCCAACACCTTGAACGCGCGTTTCCGACCTGTTTTGTCCACGGTGACGGTGCGCGTTTCGTGCTTGTGGATGACAAATTCGTGTTGGAGCACCGTGTCCGCAAAGACGCGAACGTGGGTGTGGTTTGCATAGGCCAGTACGACCAGGTCCTGCAACGCACCCGATTCCTTGTAAGGAGGTTGGAACAAGACGCGATTCATGAAATGTTTTCCGCGCACGTGTGTGTAGTGTTGATATTTCTCTAGAGGGTACCCAATCAGTTCGTTGTTGTCGTCCTTGACCGGTGAGTACCAATCGCGACCCATCGGTTTGTCGCTAAAGATCATTTCGTCAATCTTCGGCGAAACGGTGACGGGTTCGTATTGTCGAAGGGTGCGCAGGTACCGAATGGGTTCGGTCGAGGTTTGTGCAAAGAGTTGGGTGTCGTCTTGGTACGCGAAAATTCGAAAAGCTTGTCCCGAACTTTTGTCGTGGGTGAAAAAGCCGAACCGATTGACGGCGAACTCGGTCTTGCCGATCGGGGCCGGGCGCGGAAGTTCGACCTTCAACGTCGCGTTCGTGAGAAGGTCGCCGCTTCGAGGGATCGTGTACGAAACCAACATCCCGGGTTTGGGGGCGTCGTGGGTGCCGCTGGGTGGTATCCCCATACACTCGATGGAAAAGTTGGTGTGTCTGCGATACAAGACTTTGTAAAACGAAACTTGCGGGGATCCTGTCAACACGACGTCTTGGCGACCGATCGCCGATAGTTGGATTCGTCCACCCACCATCGATCAATGACAAGGTATGATGTTTAGAATAATAAGGGTGAAAAATAGGTTTCTTCAATAGACGAGGGAACACATACCTGAGTTGACGCGCAACACGTTGACGGACACCGCGAACAACAACAGAACCCCGTTTCCACCCGTCCTCGCACTCGCGCCGGTCAACTGAATGGACGCTTGATCGACTTTGGTAAAATTACACGAACCGGACGGTTGATGTGCTTCGGGATGCAACGCGAACGAGTAATTGTAAATGTGTTTGGTCGGAATGCGCGTGTGTCGTTCGTACGGCTGGACCAAGCGAAAGTAGGACGCGTCCCGCGCTTCGAATCGGTCGTGTCCGTTGAACTGCAGTTTCCCCGTGTCGAACGTATCGAACGCCTCGTCCGCGACCGGGGTGTCGAACCAGAACGACGCGTTTCGACCCAACGTCATGTTGAACTCGGTCGCACCGCCGTACTCCAAACAAGCATGGTTCGACTTGCGGACGACCCACACAAGCTCTTTGACCGGGTGTTGGAGAACGAGTTGGGTTCGATCGTTCTCGTCGAGCCGCATGGGTCCCGTGCATTGCACCTGCGAAATCAGGTACTCGTGACGCGTCTTTGCGAATCGACGTTGTTCCTCCTTGTCGACATAGATGTGAGTCGCAAACAATCGCACGCGTTGGAACGAGGTGACACGGTCCACTAAAGAGACCCCTTGATCGTTTCGAACCGAAGGGTTGGTGTTGGTCAACTGCGACGCGTCTCGAAACTTGACGTGCACTTTGACGGTGGTCTGTCCCAACGCCACCAAAGGCAACGCCAACCCCGGGTGCGTGCAAAAGAAGAATTGGAGCGGTATGCGCAGCTTGTGCGTCGCGAGCGGTTCGGATTCTGCCAGCGTTCGACGTCCGATCATGTGTTTGAGGCCCCTCCACTTGGACTCCGGTGTGGTGAGTTGAGACCACACGTCCAGCCATTCGCCGGTGTGGCGATCGATGCGTTGACCGCCGATTTCGAGTTCCACGTACTCGATCAAGGCGTGTCCGATCGAATTGACGTACCGTATGTTTCCGCTCGTCTCCGGTACGAGCGTGACTTCGAGCCACATGGTCGAAATCAAATCACCGTTCTTTTCAATCACGTACGACACGCGACTTCCGGGCGCCGCGTCCCCCGTGACGTTCTGTTCTATAGACTCCATCGAAAACGGAGTGTGGCGACGATACATTACCTTGAAAAAAGAAACCTGTGGGTGGCCGGTCAAATAAACGTCCTGCGACCCAACGAAAGCCAATTGAACCAATCCACCTCCCATCTCGTGTGTAGGTGTGTAGGTGTGTATTTGTATTAATGGTTCAAAAATTAAAGATACCATGGAACGTTTGGATCGTTGATCGATTTTCGTCCCCACTCGATGTAGTCGCGCAGTTTATCTCGCTCCGCTTCCAATCGTCGTGTGAACCAAGGCTTCGTGTATTGGATGAGCAACGACTGTATGTTGGTGTCGATGTCAACCGCCAGCCGTTTTCCGAGCAAGTGCAGATGATCCGCCACGGTTCCCATGTAGGCGTACACGTCGAGTATCTTTTCCGCCTTGTCCCGATGGAACTGCCGACGGTCTTCCCATTCCCACGATTTCATGGACTCGATGCGTCTTATGGACTCGCGGATCCGTCGTCTGATTTCGTCGCGACGATGCTTCTCTCGGAAAGACACGACCCACGGTTCGAGTTCATACCGCACGTGCGGTTGGTTGACCAACCGAAACAAAGCACCCAATCCTGTTTGATCGTTCGGAGGAAGGTGTTCGGCGATGCGCGTCACAATCCCGGGTGTGGTGAGCGCGTTCAACACCGTCCTCGTTGTGGAAGTGACCACCATGGGTACGGTCAATCCATTCCGCGAAACACCCTTTAAGTGTTTGGAGACTTGCACATCAAACAATAAATCGGTATTTATGTACGCCTGGTTGGACCGCGTGTACGGAAAATGGGCGCGAAGACACGCCCAACGCATGGCGATTCGATATCAACGCACGATGTTCGTCGTGTATCTCACCAAGTACGTCAAAAAACACGTAAAACTGCGAACGCGCGACGTGGCCGAACACGCGGAGTTGATTCCATACATCGAAAGGTACGCGGATCAGTGTGAACGCGTGGTGTCGTACTTGCGGGAGCATCAAAAGGATTTGGTGGTCGCGTTGAGAGACGCGTTTTGTGTGGGGGCAACGACGAAAGGGTCTTCTTACTACTACCATCCGAGATACGCGCCGTTGCGTCGCCTCGTACGCGACCGGGCGTGGGCCCACGTGGTGCGCGACACCGCCAACGACACGGAAATACACACCGTGTTGGAAGATATCATCGACATGGCGGCCGATCTGCGATTCGGATTCGTTACGAGTGACAATGTCGCCAAAACCAAGATTCGGGAACACTGGATTCAACGACCGCCTCCGCTCGCGTTGTTCGTGTTGATTGTCCTTTCGTTGCGCGTCTTTTTCGGTACGTACACGAAAAGTTTTCACGTATTCGGGCTGGAGGACGCGATGTACTTGATCTTCACCGGGATGGGGTTGACGTCCATGTATATGTTGTACTTGCGCGTGCCACAGAGTATTTGCGCAGAAGCCAAAAAATCGGCGCAGGAGGTGTATGCGAATCACAAAACCAACCTTCACCTGAACTTGTTGGACGCGCACGGCGACGTGAACGAATATATGCGCCGCGAAGCCGACACGGACTATGCGATGATCGTCACGACTCCGTTACCGCTGGCGGAGGAGGAGGTTTAAGCATGCCGCGCCGAAGTTGTGTTTCCAAGAAACACATGCACACATGATCGTCCGAAACAACACACCCAACCATACACAAGAGGTCGTACAGCGCCAACATCACTTGTGTAGAGTTCATCGTGGTTTCAGGAAAGCACGTTGGTACTACTTTTCCTCCGCAACCGTCTTTAAGTAAAAAAATTCAAATTAAAAAAAGAACGATATCCCTTAGTATAAAATAGACAATGACCACCATTTCCGATTTCGTCGCCTTCGAACTGCCCACCAGTCATCCCAACGAATGCGCGGTATGTTTGGAAGAAATGGACGGGTTTTCGAGCGTGGCACCCGTCGTTCGTTTGATGTGCGAACACGAGTTTCACCAAAAGTGTTTGCGCGCGCTGATTCGCGACGCGAGAGACGACCTGGTGACGTGTCCGGTGTGTCGCAAATTCGTCACGTTCCGCACGTCGTCGCGATGTTCGCACGATCAACGTATGCTCGAAACCACCACGCAATACACGCGGGGGTTTTACCTGTTGGGGGTGTACTGTTTGCTCATCACCTTGTCGTTTGTGTACATGCAGTTCGTGTACGAGAACGTATCGTCTGAAACCACCACGGACACGTGAGAACCCCTTTTTCCTCACAAGGGTTTGGCCATGGCGATCAGCTCGGCGTTGTTTTTGGCCTGCAAACGGTACACGGGGGTGTTGGTGGCGTTTTTGAGTTCCACGATCATGGTGTTGCGTTGGTCGCTGGCGGACATGCGCAGGACCTGTTCGGCGGTGCGCCAGC
>Ga0181560_10002718_pt1 | contig 16441 bp, 10 predicted proteins | sample 011ome_20_FD_133751 | JGI IMG/M metagenome (GOLD analysis project Ga0181560, IMG submission 133751) | Coastal salt marsh microbial communities from the Groves Creek Marsh, Skidaway Island, Georgia - 011509CT metaG (megahit assembly) | ecosystem: Environmental > Aquatic > Marine > Intertidal...
GCGACGACGCGCGAGCGACGCGCGAGCGCGCGCGAGAGAGAGCGAGAGAGGCGCGCGCGCGAACGCCGCGCGTTTGCGCGCGCGAACCGCGACGGCGCGCGAACGCGGCGCGACGCGCGCGAACGCGACGCGACGCGCGACGGTTGGGTGTGGACGTTGGACGTTTGAATTCATCGTCGAGCGCGTTCGGCGCGAGAGACGCGCGTGATGCCGGACTACGCGTATAAAACGTGCGCGGAGATGTGGCACGATCGCGCGCGGGAGCTGGGCGCGGAGAAGCAGTACGTGAACGCGTACGGGATCGTCAAGGATGCGACGGCGGTGTCCAAGACGCGCGGGAGCGATTCGAAGATGACGTTGAAAATCTACGACGAGACGACGACGACGGATGCGGTGGTGTACGGAAGCGCGGATGACTTGGAAACGGTGCCGAGTGAATTGGCGTTGACGTTCTTCGATCAGAATCCGTACGAATTGCCGAGACCGGCGGATGGGGATGTGATTCGAATTCATCGCGTGCAGGCGCAAACGTTTCAAGGAAGGCCGCAATTCATCGCGAAGACTGGATCGATGATGAGCTATGGACACTCGAAGACGGCGTGGTGTTTGTTTAGCGGACGGGATGATAGTGAAACGCCGTACGCGCAGAGCTCGGTGAATCTGACGCCGGCGGATTTGAAGCGCGTGCAAGAGTTGCGCCGATACGCGAAGCGGGCGACGTCGATGCCGTTTTTGAACGAGTTCAACGGCGCCTCGGGGCAGAGCAAGCAGAGAAGGATTTGTGAAATCAAGCAAGAAGAGTTTTTCGACTTGTATTGCTTGATCTTGGACGCGCATTTCGTGGAGGGCACGGATGGTTCGTACGTCATGCTCGTGTGGGACGGCACGGACGCGCCGCCTTTGCCGCCGTCGATGACGACGTCGCTTTCGCAACAGCGAGAAGAGATGCGCTTAGACGAAACAGATTTCGAGTTGGAAAGTGCATTAGACAAGAGACAGTTCTATGCACACGGGTTTGATTTCAGAGGCCAAGATGCGGTGCCAGAAAACGAGATCAACTCAACTGTACCGCTCATCGGATCGGCGCTCCCAGTCTTCATGCACGGCGCAAAGCTCGACATGGATGAAGTTCCGCAACCCGGAGAGTGGGTGAAGATTCGCAACTTGAACACACAAGTGGTGCGTGGCCAACTGCAGGGATTTGTGCGCCGTGAGACGGCGTTCATTCGAAACAAACAGCCGCTTCCCGCGATTATGGAGGCGTACCGTTTGCGCAAGCAACAAAATTTGGTCTCAAGCTGGGGCGCCCCCGGGCACTCCACCACGATCACCGTCACAAAGCATCCAAACATGCGATACAGTACGATTCGTGAGATGTTAATGACCAAGCCACCGATGCGTCACAAGTTGCGCGTCATAGTTAGAGGATTTAGCCCAGACATCGTGGAGATGTGCCAGCTCGCGAAAGGTTCCAAAAAGTACGAGTTTGGTTGCCGTTTTCGCGTCATTGACGGCACCGATTCCGTCGACGTCAACCTTTACGGCGATGAGGCGGCACAGTTCTTCCATAACGTAACGCCGACTGATCTGAGCAAACCATCCACGGCGCGCGAGAGGTTGACGAATATGATGGCAAAGTTGACTGTACACGAATCCGTCGAAGAATCGGCGCCGTGGATCGATTTGTGCGTCATGCAATACATCGTCCGTAGCAAAAAGTCCTCCAAGCGCGTGTTTCAGGTGTTTAGCACGTCTATGATAGCGTGATTTCACTCCGGTGAAAAGGTATTTTGCAGTAACATACACAAGTTTAGTAGCTAAATTCCGCTCTCGCTTATTTTATTCTGTTTCCTTCTTGTCCGCGACAAACTTGGAGACGTTTCCGAGCCAATTCGTGTACTCTCTTTGCTCTTTATCGAGATGAGCCTCGACTATGTACGACGCGAGATCGGAGTTGATGCCTCTGACTTCCAAGTAGTCGTGGAACTTGTCCTGCACGGTTTCTTCCAAGTCTTCAAAGTTTGGCCCCGAGTACGCCGTGCCTAAAATTGGATTGTTCTCGTCGTACTGTTCGTAAGACACGTGCCTGATCTCGATGATTTCTCCATCCGTCACGCAGTCGAAATCGAGGTGTGCGCTCCCATCCGTCTTACTGACGACCACGTTAAAGTCGATCGCGATACTCTCATCTTCTTCGAGTTCCAATTCCTCATCCAACCCGTCCTCCTCCTCGTCGAAATCATCCTCATCGAGCATATCATCGTCGTACGGCTCTTCTTGCGCCACAAACGTCACCGCGATTTCCTCGTCGTCACCGTACGTCTTCGTCAACGTCACCTCGGCGTCACCATCCGTCTCGTGTAACTCGAACGGTTCCGGCGGTCCGCTCGCCGCCGCCGCGCTCGGCTCGTACGCCGCGCTCTCGTGCGCGCGCTCCTCCAGCAGCGCTTCGCTCAGCGTGCGCGCGCTCACCGGCGCAGACGCATCGCTCGCGAATCCACGCGCGCAGAAACGCGCGTCGAGCGCGATCCGCGGCGCCGCGGCACTCGCGCGAGTCGTTAACCTCGGCAACGTTCGAGGCGACGCATTCGTCGACGACGCGCGCGGCGTCGCGCGCGCGACGACGCGCGAGGCGCACGACGCGATAGATCGGAGACTCTTGCGCATGTTTCCAGCGCGCACGCGCGCGAGCGGTCCGGGACGACGAGACGCGCGGCGAGCGACGTCGAATGCAGCGCCAGACGGCGACGGCGCCGCGCGTCATGATCGCGACGTCGACCGCGCGCGTCGCGACGGCGGCGACGACGGCGTGTCATCGCGCGCGCGCGGTCGCGGTCGGCGCGCGACGCGCGCGCGGTGAGCGACGCGCGCGAGCGTCGGGACAACCGTCGAGTTGGAGCGATGCGCGCGCGGGGGCGGGAGAGACGCGCCGTGCACGCGCGATGGCGGTCGTCGCGCGCGCGAATGGTGGCTTAGACGCCATCGTCGTCGTAGCGGGCGGAATCGAAGACGATGGGACGCTGCCGGCGTGGGTGACGCCGCGATTGGATTACGCGGCGACGGCGTACGCGAACGCGACGGCGGACGCCAAGCCGCGGATCCTGCTTTCAGGATCGATGACGCCGCATAAACCGCCGCCGATGGCGAAAGGTGGGTTTAATCTTCACGAGTCGACGTCTATGGCGTCGTATTTAATGGATAAGGGCGTGCCCGCGGATTCGATGCTGAAGGATACGGCGTCTATGGATACCATCGGCAACGCGTACTATTCTTTGTGCTTGCACGCGATTCCGCGCGCGTGGACGCGCGTGGAGGTGGTGACGAGTGCGTTTCACATGGAACGCACGCGCGCGGCGTTCGAGTGGGTGTGGGGTCTCGCCCCGCACGGGGTTGTGGACATGCGGTTCGTGAGCACGGAGGACGCCGGCGTTTCGGAATCCGCCTTGCGTGCTCGCGCGAAGCGCGAGGCCGCGTCGGCGGCGGCGTTACGGGACAACGCGTCTAGGATAACTACCATGGAGGCGTTTTCGGAGTGGTTATTCACCACGCACAAGTGTTACGCCGTCTCTCGCCAACACGAGATTGGTATATTCGACGAGTTAGATGAAGAATCGCGCAAGTCGTATTGATGGTATCGGTACAATCTGTAAAACATGTCCTAAACGCCGCGCATGAGTTTATCCAACACGCTGTTCACTTCGATTTTCTTTCCTGTGGCCGCCATCTCGCCGACGACGCCCAGCACCTGTTCGCGGCTAAAGCCCATGTTGCCGAAGTCGGCGATCATGTGCTCGAGCGGCACCGCTCCGGATGTTTGCACCGCGCTCGCAGGCGGCGGCGGCGGCGGCGAAGACTCGATCGGAGTGTACGCGGGGTACGCCGTCGGATAGGCTGGAGATTCCGGTCGCGGCTGCTCGAATGGCGGCGGCGGCGCACCGTACCCGTGGGGAGAACCGTGCGGTGGCGGCGCGCCGTATCCGTGAGGAGGACCGTGCGGTGGCGGAGGACCGCGATGCGGTGGCCCGCGCTCGTGTGGTGGCGGGTGACGATGCGGCGGAGGTCCACGCTCGTGCGGCGGAGGTCCACGCTCGTGCGGCGGAGGCCCACGCTCGTGCGGCGGAGGTCCACGCTCGTGCGGCGGAGGACCGTGTCCGCCTCGAGGCGGCGGACCGTGGCGTCGCGGCGTCGGTCCCCGATCCCCCCTTCGCGGCGGCGGCGGCGGCGGGCACTCCTCGTAGTACTCCTCGTAATCATCATCGTACGACCCCGAGCCGTCGTCTTCCTCCGTCGCCTCGAACCTTTCCGACGTCGTCGACAGCGTCTCGACGCGTTCGCTCAACGCCGCCACCTGTCCCGTCAACGTTTTCAACGCCGCGCTCATCTCCGCGAACCCCTCGCGCGCGATCGCCTCCAGCGCCCGCACGCGCGCCGTGACATCTTCGATCTCCTCGTCCGCGCGCGTTTTCACCCCCTCCGTCGTCGTCTCGGCGCGTCGCGCGTTCGTTTTCGTCGTCGAGATTCGCTCGGCGTCCTCGTCAGCCTTCACCGTCGCGCGTTCGCGCTCGCGCGGCGCGCGGCGCGCGATCGGCGCCAACAGCTCGAACGGATCGCGTTGCTCGCGGTCGTTTTCGGCGTCGTCGCGGGCGACCATCGCGCGCGTCGACGAGTGCGCGCGCGCGCGCGGATTCGGTCGCGCGAAACGCGTTGAGACAGACAACAAATTACAAGGACAAGCGCGAGCGAAGGTACAAGAAGAGTTTCAACCGGACGCTAAACCGTCGGTGGTGCAGTCGATGAAGCGCTCGCCGCGCTTGGCCGCGGCCTGAGCGCGGGAGGTCTCGTCGTCGACGCGCTCGCGCTCGGCTGTGCGAGGCGATTCCAAGAGCTGAGCGACGAGAGCGGAGACGCAACTCAACGCGGCGGCGACGTACAGGGCGAAGGAATAATCGCCGTACGAATCATAAAATAAACCCGCGACGTAAGGCGCGGCGAGACCGGAGAGCCCCCAAGCGGTAAAAATGCGCCCGTAAGTGCGCGCAAAATCGCCCGCGCCGGCGACGCGGCGAACCTCCACCGGTATGGTGCTCGCGAACATGCCGTACACGACGCCCGCGGCGGCGAGGGCGAGTTTACCGGCGAGAATGCTCGTCTTATCCATGGCAGCCCACATTAGCGGTCCAACCGCGAGAAGTGGTGTGAGCACGAGCACGCGCTTCGGCGACACTCGATCGCAAAGCCATCCGCCAAAGATGCGACCGGCGGATGTCGTAAAGGAGACGATGGACACGCCGCCGATGATGAGCGTTTGCGCGGAAAGACCGCGAGACGACAGCAAGGTGGCGCCGTGTGACATGACCATGAGTCCAGAAAACAATCCAGTCGCCATACACACCCACAGCACGCGTATGAGCGGTGCGAGCTTGATGTCGCGTTCCATCTCGTCGAGCATGACGTTATCCTTGTCGCGCATCTTCGCCAGCGGCGCCGCCAACCCGCACGCGCGAAAGAGAAGGAATATAGGCACGGCAGAGAACGCGATGTAATTTCCGAGCGTATTAAGAGCGTATTGCGGCCCTCCCGAAAACACCATCGCCTTCACCATCGGCGCGAACAAAAACGCCCCGAACGCGCGCGCCGACGTCACCAGCCCCGTGGCGAGCCCCGCGCTCAGGGGCGCGTACGGCGACATCTGCACCGACAGTCCGTACCCGAGTCCACTCGCGAACCCAAACATCACCCCATACCCCAAAAACAGCGGCCATACCGCCCTGAGCGGCACCGCCAGCGCCGCAGTCCACAGCCCGCACCCCGCGAACGCCGCCGCGAACGCCGCCACGCGAGACGCCGAGTACGTCGCGTACACCCACGGCCCCGCGAACGACATCGCGCTCACCGTGGCCACCGTGCAGAGCGAAAACACGCTCGACAGCACCGCTCGCCCCACCCCCAGCCCTTGTTCGAGCGGCACCAAGTAAATCGACCAACAAAACAGCGTCCCGAGTCCCAAGTTCAACCCGAGCGCGCCCGCGTACCCCGCCCATCGCCTCGCCGCCGTCGCGTCCTCCGCCTCGTCCTCCGCCTCGTCCTCGCCCGCGTCGAACCCATCCCACGACGCGTTATATATCGCCCCCGCCCGTCCCGCCGCGCGCCGTCGCCCGTCGCGCGTCCGTCCCGTCGCGCTTTTCCGCGCTTTTTCCTCCCACGCCGTCGTCGCCGTCGTCGCCCGCGTCGTCGTCGCGTCCGCGCGTCGACGCCGCGCGCGCGTCGTCGTCCGCGCGCGCCGCGCCCGCGTCGTCGTCGCGCGCGCCGTCGCCGTCGCCGTCGTCGTCGCGCGCGCCGTCGCCGTCATCCGCCCCGCGCGCGCGTCTGCGCGTCGTCGCGTCGCCGCGTCGCGATCGGTCGACGTCGATCGACATTTCGATCGCGCGTCGACCCTCGCGCCGTCGATCGCGCGGACGCGTCGACCCTCGCGCGGTCGATCGACCGACCGACCCGCGCGACGCGTCCCCGGAAACCCTCGGGGTCCGAGGGTCCCTCGAGTCACGAGTCGTGACTCGAGAACGAGGGACTCCGATTTCGGTCGTTCGTTATTCCGCGTCGCATTGCGCGACGCCGCGTCGCGCGCGATGGCGCGCGATCGCGCGTCGCGAGCGCGCGCGCGCGCCTCGAGGGGCGACGGATGGACGTCGACGGCGCGGCGCGCGCGCGGAGGGGGCGCGCGGGCGCGAGACGGGCGCGCGTCGGCGTCGTCGACGGCGTCGGAGAGCTCGAGCGGGACGGCGACGGGGACGAGCGGGACGACGAGCGACGCGACGGAGACGAGCGAGAGCGAGAGCGAGGGCGAGGGCGAGGGCGAGCGTGAGAGTGGGACGCGCGAGCGGGGGTTCGTCGGACGCGTCGTGGGGGCGCTGACGCCGGCGAATTGGGGATTCATGCGGAGCGGCCGAGACGAGGGCGCGAGACGCGAGAGGGCGGCGAGCGAGAGCGAGAGCGAGAGCGATTCCGACGACGAGGACTCGTGTGGTGCGGTAGGTGAGGCGTCTGAGAGTGGTGAACGCGAGAGCGCGACGAGCGAAGGGTCGAGCGAGGAGGAGACGGACGCGAGGCGACGGACGAGCGGCGGCGAGGCGACGACGAAGAAGGCGGACGAGGAAGACGACGAACGGTCGTCCCCGAGGAAATCTCGACCGAGTTGGGCGCGGAAAAGCGCGCCGATAGAGCCGACGCCTTGGTTAAATCGCGATGCCGCGTACGGTGGACCGTTTCGGGACAACATCAAATCATTTCTGAATCGATACGCCGAGTGCGACGGAAGATACACCGAGGTCGGGATTATGGGATACTCCGTGGTACTCTCTAAAGGTCAGCCCCACGCGACGACGCTGCGCATTTACGAAGAAGTCGTGGAGGAATCCGAGCGCGCGCACTGCGATTGCTGTCGATGCATCGGTTGGGTGCATCATCCGGTGAACAAGAAGCAGTATCATTTCATCGTGCACACCGATTTCAAAGCTCGGAACAAACCCGAACTCACGGGTAAGCGCATTTGTCAGCTTTGCTGCTGCGCCGTGAGCTCGAGCGAACGTAAGTGCTCGGTATGCGACGAAGTGGACAAAGAATGTTCCATTTTAGATCACCAGACACATCTTTTACACGGCATGATTCACGCAAACGGTTTCGGTCACCTGAAACGCATCAATGGGCGCGAAGCGGGGAGCATGGCGCTGAGTGGAACGCAATTGATGGGTTTATGGGAAACAATTTGCTACCAGCTTCGCGCGAGAGAGGTGAGTGTGGAGGATGTGAGTCAGAAATACGGTGTAGAGCTTCGTTTGTTGAATCCGGTTTCGCGCGGCGCGACGTGGTACGGGACGTACGGCTACATCTTCGGCAAGGGAAGCTTCGGGAACACCCTGATGACGCACAAGCGAGCGAGCGAGCTTTTACGCAAGTTTCCAGTGCGACAACTTCGTAACGATTTTTCGTACGTCAAGGATCTTTTAGATAAGGAAGGAAACGAAGACGCCGTGGACGTCGTGGCATTGGTGGACAAGTATGTGAAAATCTTCAACAACGAGGATATCGGGATCAACACTGTGGGTGATTTGGTCAACAACGTCATGATGTTGCAAAGAGATATTCGTCTGGCCGTTAAGGAAGGTCGCCGACCGCCCGAGCGATTGGCCCTGCACGGCGTGGCTGCAGTATTAGCGGGCACAAAGATTGTCGACAAGAAGGGCGAGTACAAGCGCAATATCACAGATTCTCCGAAATTAGCCAGACGTCCGCCACCGAATTCACAACAAGTGTCAAAGAAGGCAAAGACGAGTGCAGCTCCGCCGCCGCCGCGGACCGAGCGAGCTCGCGCGCTTCGGCGTCGCGACGAAGAAAGTCCCGCCGTTGCGCCAGAGGATATTAAAATCAACTTGCCGAGTGATCCGATGGTACACTGGGATTCGCGCGGTCGGGACTCGCACCATGCGCCGAGCACGACGTCAAGATGGAGTCAGGCGAGACTTAACGTCGCGGCCAATGCGTGCGTACTCGCCCTGAACGATCAGCGAGACCGATGGATTTCTAGACAAGAAGTTCGCGCCGGTGCGAGAGAAAAGGGCATTGGCGACACGGGACTCTTGGATCACATCTTGAAGACGCTCAATGACCGTCAAGTGACGCTTCCGAGTGGAAAACAATGTATCGTTCGTCGTCGTCAGGGTAAGAATCAGATGGAGTTCACGTTAGAGGTGACACGCTCGAAGCCGCTGCAACTCGTCGCCATCAAGGACGAAGCGCCGACGCCAGTGAAAGTTGAGCCGCGATCGGAAGTTACGCCAGCGAAAATGCTCGCGCAAAAGTTCAAGAACGGTCGCGTAGCTCGCACTGTGGATGAGCTCACCGCGGCAGAGGTGGATCGGGATTTGCTCACGTTGTACCACGATGTGCTGGAAAGCTACAAACCGGCGCGGTTGCAAAAGAATGCGGGTCAACGCGTCACCGTTAAAGGTGCTCCGCTCATCGAAGCAGCTCGTACGCTTCTCGATACGAAACAATTCGTCAAAATTTACACCCCAGTCGAAGATTTGCTCGATTCCACGCCAGCGAGTAAGCTGGTCAAGCCGGCACCGAATGCTCAAAAGGCTATTCGAATCATCGTCACGGCGGTCATCGACACTCGCAATCAAGGTCCCCTGCTCAGTGGATTGGGCGCAAACAACGGCAAGTCGCGTCAACGCATCGGAACGATCACGCGGCCACCCCCTGAGATGGTTTGGCTTCCAAGTGATCCTACGCTCGGTGATTTGAAGCGCGTTGCGTCCAAGGCGTTTCGAGATTTGTACGTCGTCTTGTCCGACTTCAAAGTGACTCGAGTGAAAGGGTACGAGGGCGTGAGCGACAAGACTCGCTTGGGTTGGCGTAAAATGCACGGTGCGTTCGTCGAAGTCCATGGCGAGGGCGCTGATTTAGAAAGTGAATTCCGTTACCAGGGCGGCTTGGAACAGTGGACGGTCAAGTGCATGTGCGGCACAGGAGACGACGACGGCGAACGAATGATCGCGTGCGACGAGTGCGGTATTTGGATGCACACTCGCTGCGTCGGCATCAAGGATAGCGCCAAGGCGCCTAGCAATTGGATTTGTCCTAAATGCGCGCCTACTCCAGCGGTGGCAGTCGACGTCGCCCCCAAGGCACCGAGACCTGCGCCTCGAAGACGACGCGAGTAAGACATGCTTTTTAGAAGTTGTCTTTTAGCGACCCGACAGTAATAAAATGAATAATAAGAATTGAATGAATGTTGAGAATACAAGGATAAAGCTGAGCGAAGCGAGCCGTATGTAAACTTAGTGCATTTGCGCTTTTTGAGCTTTCAAGTACGATTGCGGGAGCATGAGAAACTTCTCAACCTTGGGCACGTAAGCGCGCTGATTGAAGTTGTTGTACCCATTTGCCTCGATCGCATCTAAAATGTTTCTGTACACATCCAACGCACTCCAGACGGGCCAGCGAGCGTCCTTGTGCAAGCAGTTGACGCCATCTTCGGCGTCTTTAAACACTTGGCGCGCGCGTTCGATTTGAAACTTCATAAACGCCACCCAGCGGTCGTCAACCTTGCCCGTGGACGGGCTGAACATACCTCGCAAAACCTCTTGCTCGGTGATGCCAAATCTGTTCAAATCCTCGATCGGGACGTAAATGCGGTTGCGCGTTTGCGCATCTTCGCCGACGTCGCGCAAAATGTTTGTCAATTGATTCGCGAGCCCAAGCGCCAACGCAGCTTTGTACACCTTCTTGACGTCGCCCTGGAAATTCTCGTCGCATCCCATGATGGGCATGGACATCAAACCCACCGTGCCGGCGACGCGGTAGCAATACTCGTAAAGCTCGTCGAAAGTCTCGTACCGCGGCTTAACGAGATCCATTCGCATACCATCAATCATGTCTCTGAACGGCTGAATATCGACCGGAAATCGCGAGAGGGTATCGCACAGCGTCGCGTCGATCATATCCACCGGCTTCCCGTCAAAGATACCCTCGAGGCGTTCTTCCCATCGATCGAGCGCTTCCGGGGTGATGTGCGACGCATTCGGTCCGTCGACTAGCTCATCCGTTCTCCGGCACCACACATAAATCGCCCAAATCGCTCGTTGCTTCTCCGGTGTCATGAGCTTTGTGCCGAGATAAAACGTCTTCGCGTACTCAGCCGTCACTTCTCTGCAGCGTTCGTACGCCGCGTCCAAACTCTCGATCGGCACGTTAATCTTCGGCGCTCGCTCGTTCGCCGTTTGTCTCGCCACGCACGCCTCCAACGCGCGCTGTTCCACCTCGTACCCACTCGCCCCATCCCCGACGACGTCCTCCGGACGTCGTCTCGCGCTCGCCGGGGCGCTCAGCAACGATCCATCCACCACCGCGCGATTCTTATTCCGCATCACTCGCGTCCCGCTCGACGTTTTCCCCGTCGACGCGTTCGATGACACCGCCATCGTCACCACCGCGCGTTCCCGCGCGCGTCCTCGCGTCGCCGCCGTCGCCGTCGTCGCCGCCGTCGTCGTCGTTCGTCCCCGTCCTATCGCCGCCGTCCCGCGCGCGCCTCGCGTCGCGTTCGCCATCGCGCGCGTCGCCATCGCGCGCGTCGTCGTCGCTCGGATCGACGCTTTCCGCGATCGTCGCTCGGATCGGCGCTCGCGTCGCGCGTCGTCGCGTTATCCGCGCGCGTCGTAATCCCGCGCGCGCGCCGCGGAAAGCGTCGATCCTATCCACGCCGCGGCGAATGTCCGACCGACCGCGTGGCGCGATCGATGTCGTATGGGTAAACAGTGAGCGCGGGCGAGACTGGATTACACGGTCGTCGAGGCGGTCGCGCGCTTCTTCGCCTCCTCGACGGCGCTCACTTCTTCGCCTCCTCGCGATCGGTGACCAAGATTAAATGACTGCCGAACTGCGTGTCCACCGGCCCGAGCACGGCGCCGATCTCGCCGCCGAAGACGACGGCGTCGAACTCCTTGACCATTTGTCCCGGCTTGAACGCGCCGAGCTCGCCGCCCTTCTTGGCGCTCGGACACGTCGAGTGCTGCTCCGCCACGCGCGCGAATTTCGCTCGTAACGGTGCGCCTCCGGCGACGTCGGCTTCGATCTCCGCCTTGAGCGCCTCCGCGCGCGCTCGATCCTTCACGAGCACGTGCGACGCCGTCGCCGTCGGCCCGAACATCATCGACCCGAACGCGCGGTACGCGAAGAACGCGAGAGTCGCGACGAACACGCCTATCGAGCCGTACGTCAGCATCACCGTCTCCGCGTCCGCGACGTCACCGAGCGGCGTCGCGCCCGTCGCGACGCGCGATGTCGTCGTCCGCGTCGTCGTCCGCGTCGCGCCCGGACGCATCGCCGTCGTCGCGCGCGACGTCGCGCGCGCGCGTCGCGTCGCGCGCGGCGTCGCGCGCGTCGGCGCCGTCGCGCGCGGCGTCGCCGTCGCCGTCGTCGTCGTCGTCATCGTCGCGCGCGCCGGCCGCGTCGTCGTCTCGCGCGGTCGACGCGCGGTCGATCGGTTCGCGATCGATCGCGCGCGCGCGTCGTCCAACCTCGCGCCGTCGATCGATCGCGCGCGCGCGAACCTCGCGCGCGGTGGTTCGAATCGCGACGCATCGCGTCCCGCCGGCGCGCGCATTCGTGCGCGACGGCGGACGACGACGCCGCGGCGCGCGGCGCGCGGCGCGCACGAATGCGCGCGACGTCGTGCGTCGAGTGCGCGCGCGTCGTCGCGGACGCGCGCGCGACGCGCGAGCGACGCGAGGCGGCGGAGCGCGAGCTCGCGGCGGCGACGCGCGACGGCGCGTGCGCGCTCGAGCTGCTGCGCGCGGTGACGACGAGCGACGACGGCGAGGGCGAAGCGCTGACGGCGGCGGAGCGGCAGACGTGCGGGGTGCTGGCGGCGAACGCGCTGGGGACGTCTTGGCGCGGGACGGAGGCGACGACGCGCGAGGCGTGCCGAGCGGAGACGCTTCGCGCGTTGTTTCCGGCGAACGCGGGAGGCGAGGATGGTGGACGCGGAGGGCGAGCGTCGATGCGAGCGTTCGTGAATTGCGTGGATGTTCTGGCGCAGTGCGGGTGCGCGGAGGGAGGAGAGGGGTGGGAATGGCGCGAGTTGTGGACGGCGCTCGACGCGGCGAGCGCGAGCGGCGAGGCGAGTCATCGAGAGGCGAGCGCGCGGACGTACGCGGTGCTTTGTGAATCGCTCGGTGCGCGCATGGTGAGCGAACATGAGAGGTTACTGGTGATGTTCGTGCGAATGGTGTCGTCGGATGAAGACGCGAACGTGAGGTACGCGGCTTTGGACGGCGTCGGCAAGTTGGCGGGAAGTTGGTGCGTCGCGCCGACGCTCGGACCCGCGCTGTCCGCGTGCGCAGTCGAGTTGGTACGATGTGCGGAACGATCGCTAGAAATAGGAGACGGCAGGCTGCTCGGCGCGTCGCTCGAAGCGATGTCGGCTTTAGTCGGGGCGCGAGAGGACGTTTACGGCGCGCACAACGCCGCGCTGATTCAAATCTTGGAGCTCGCGCTACGCCTCGGCACCAATCCAAAGCTAGACGCCGGCTCTATTCGTGCGCCAGCACTGCTGATTTTGACAAAGATGGCGAAGAAGCACGCCGAGCTGTTGACGGAAACGATGGCTGGTCAGATTGATTTACAGTACGACCCGCACGTTTTGGGTCAGGGCGGTCCAATTTCCGCCGCGCTCGTGCCGCCGTTGCTGACGATTTCTTTGGAAGCCGAAGAGCGTTCATTTGATGACGAAGATGTCGAGGGCGAAGGTTTGGACGAACAGAGTTCGTCGCCCGCGGCGTTAGCTCGAGGTGCTCTTCGCGCGCTTGCGAGTACGATTCCCAACCACTTCGTCGTCGCCCCGGCGCTGAATCTTCTCGAGCGGCTGCGAGGCGGCGCGAACGCACCCGCGGCGTGGAGAGTGTTTGCGGCGATCACAGAAGGTACCCAAGGTGAGGGCGTGACATCACATCTCCCGGTGCTCATTCCCGAGCTCACTGAGACCATGAAATGCGTCGATGTGAATCTCAGAGTTGCCGCGATGGAGGCCATGTGCATGATGGCGACGCACTGTCAGCCAGAGATGGCGGATGAATACGCGGGTACGACTTTCTCGCTCATCGCGAGCATGTTGACACACGCGCCTCGAAGTTGCCAGTGGGCTGTGCACGGTGCGTTATCGAAGATGTGCGAAAACTCCCTCGGTGAGGCAATCGCGCCGCTTATAGTGCCGCTCATAGAGGCTTTAAAGGCGCAGACGATGGACCTTTCTTGGCGTACAGCCGCGCGTGCGACGCATTCATTTGGTGCAGTGGCGCAATGCTCTCTTGATTACTTCACTCCGTACGCTAGTGATATTTTGTCACTTTTGCTTGCTCGCGCTAAATCGGCGGAACAAACCGGAAACGGTACGGAGTTGCAAGCGAGATCAGTGGCGACGATGGCGACCATCTTGGGTGTCGTAGGCATCGAGCGCGCTCCGAATGGATTGCTTGAGTTGCTGCTCCAGACCGCGGCATCGGCGCTAACGTCCGCAGACACTATTGCTCGCGAGTGCGCGCACGAGTGCTTGGGTAAATTAGCCGTCGCACTGGAGGACAAGTTTGAGCCGTATGCGATCGATGCGGCATCTGCGGCAGTCGCGGCTCTCGCTCAAACAGAGTCAGCTTCGCATAGAACAGCCATCACCACTGGCGTCGTCGAAGAGCAGATGGCTGCGGCGGAGGCTTTGGGCCAGTACTTCAACAGCGGCGTGGTGTGTCTCCGGCCCTTCTTACCGACCACGCTCGAAGCGCTTGCGTTCGCATCTGATACGACTCGACCGACACCGCTTCGGTTGGCGGCAATTCGCGCCTTGGAGTTCATATTCTCTCCGTGGTCGAGTGCAGAGAAGGGCGACGTCGCGTTTCTCGCTCTCAGTACGGCGACGATTAAGCTTCTTTGCGAGCGCGTCAGATTCGATCCGGACGCCGCCGTGGTGTTAGCCGCGATTCAAGGCATCAGCGAGTTATTAGATAAGGCAAAAACTTTGGCAACTTTACCTATGGACGTTCTTGAGGGCGCAAAAGACGCTGCGGAAGTTGTTATTCGCTGGCAAAGCGTGTGTCAAATCGAGTTCGAGGCAAAAGAAGACGCTGCGGAGAACGACGACGACGACGAAAGCGATGATAATGATATTTTTGACTCAATGGTGTTTTGGGCTGAACGAATCGCGCCACAGGACGAAGATAGCGACTGAGACTTTTGTAAAATTAATGTAAATGCCTCTGTCTGATTCTATCGCCAAACTTTATTGCGAACAGTCCGCAGAGCGTGCACGCACAAAGTAAACCAGTCAGTCCGAAAAGATTGCGTCCAACGTGATCATATTCGACGCCAATGACATTCAAGTAAGTTGCGCCGCGTACTGGGACCTTGACTTGCTGGCCATCGAAGTCAGCATTGAACAAGTACGGACCGCCTCGCATCTCGGAGGCAAGAATGCCTCCCCATGAGAAATAGAAAGGCGATAGGTAACGCACCCACGCACTTCCGCGGGGGAGTAATTTGACGTTTATCAAGAATCCAGCAAACACTGCATCGACGAGTAAGACGACAGTGTTGGCCAAAGTTGCGGCAGCCGTTGAAGTAGAAACAAACGTCATCGTGGCGCACTGAGCCGACTGACATAAAATAAAAAGCAGAATGAAGGCAAGAAAGGTAAAGAACGCGGTGAACGAAAGTCTAAGACCCATCAAAAAGTAGAAAACCACAATTGCGAGACAGGCCGGTGGGATTCTCAAAAACAGCCAATCGATTGCGAGTTTGGTGAAAAAGTACAGCTCGCTTCCGTAGAACTTGGCGCGGACTTGTCGCCTCGCAATTTCCCGTTCGTTGTTTATCCCATCGATAAGAGTCATCGCTGACAATGCAAAGTACACCAGAAGAAAGAACGTAGATCCCATTCGATTCTGGAAGCCCTCGAGATCGTTAGTCGCGTCAGTCAGAAGACCTAAAATCAAACCGATCACGATTGGCGTAAAATAGTGCGAGACTAGCACTCTTCGCTCTCTACTGATGACCGCAAACGCACGCCACAAGAGCACGCGTGCTGTTTTTATGGCAGATGTGTACTCATCGTACATACATTCGGCGGCTGGAACTTGAAGTCTGGAGTGTTGTTTCGACGCCACCGACGATGGCTTTTCGTCGCGCGTCGCTTGTACTGCACAGATGAAACGATTCTGCTTGGCTTCATCGCATGCGATATCCAACAACCACTCCGCAGTGCTCACTCCAGGCGGAGCTTCCATGTCAATCATAGTCAACGTATTATCAAGCTCGGCCGGCGAACCCGTCCACAGCAAGCGGCCGTTCTGCGTGAGAACAAGAATTTTGTGAAAATTATCCAGGACACGCCTCGACGGTTGATGCACGGTTGCGACGACGACCTTTTCTTGGTGAGATGCGAGATCACGCAGGAGTGTGAATACGCGCCAGGACGTGTGTGCATCTAGTCCAGAAGTCGGCTCATCTAAGATAATCGTTGTTGGATCCACAACCAGCTCCTGCGCGATCGCAACCCTGCGCAATTCGCCTCCACTCAATGTTTGTTTCTGTGACAGCGTCCCGCCAACGCGAGAGTTGGAGACGTGTGTTAATCCGAGAGCTTTTATGACATCATGAGTGCGCTCATGCAGCTCGTTCGCGTGCAAGAACCAGGGTAGTCGTAGGCTTGCTGCGACCCAGCACGTTTCGTAAACGCTTAACTGCGCGATCATAGGCGTGTGCTGCGCAACAAACGCGAGGTTGTGTCGCTTTTCGTCCAACTCTTCTCCATTTACCAATATCGTTCCACTTTTGAGAAAGTTTCCGTGAACAAGCGCGTTCATGAGCGTCGTCTTTCCACAGCCGCTCGGTCCCA
>Ga0181560_10002722_pt1 | contig 16434 bp, 20 predicted proteins | sample 011ome_20_FD_133751 | JGI IMG/M metagenome (GOLD analysis project Ga0181560, IMG submission 133751) | Coastal salt marsh microbial communities from the Groves Creek Marsh, Skidaway Island, Georgia - 011509CT metaG (megahit assembly) | ecosystem: Environmental > Aquatic > Marine > Intertidal...
GGGGGGGGGGGTGGGCCGCCCGGCGGCGGGGGGGGGGGGCGGGGGGCGGGTGGGGGGGGCGCGGGCTGGTGCGCCCCCCGCCCGCTTTTTTTTTTTTTTTTTTTTTCTCATCCGCCGCCTCGCGCGCCGCTCGCTCGCTCGCTCGAAAAGTCAGTCGCCCTCGTTAATCCCTCCATTGGACCGCGCGATGTCCTTGGAGTTTCAAATAGGGCGCACATGAAAACGTTCGTGAAAGATTCGCTGACAACGACCGCCTCCGGGCCGTGGTCGCGCTCTGATAGTACCTTTCACACAGTCGCCACGAATCAGATTATAGGATCCGGAGAAGACGGACGTTTGTCTTTCTTCGACGCGCTCGACCCCGACGCTAACATGATACTACCGTACCCCTCTCGCGCGCGCAGGTTCCGATGCGGGTTCCTCGGCCTCCTCCACGCGGACGTGTTCCACCAGCGCCTGCGCGAAGAGTTCGACGCGGACGTCGTCGCCACCGCGCCGACGGTGTCCTACCGCGTCCGGTACCCCGATACCCCGGAGACGTCGTTCGAAGACGTCGCGTCGCCCGCCGCGCTCGACGAGAAGCGACTCCATCAGTCCGGCGGCCGCGGCGGCGCGAAGGGAGTGATCGAGGAGCCCATGGTGGACGCGACGATCATATGCCCCGCGGACGCGGTCGGGAAGGTTGTCGAGCTGTGCGTCGACCGCCGAGGAAGCCAGTTGGAACACGCGCAGCTCGGCGTCGACAGAGTCATGTTGCGGTACCGGCTGCCGAGCGCGGAGATCGCGGTGGACTTCTCCGACGAGCTCAAGAGCCGGACGTCCGGGTACGCGACGTTCGATTACGACGACGCGGGATACGAACCGTCGGACATCGTGCGCTTAGACATCCTCGTGAACGGCGAGGCGGTGGACGCGTTGTCGTCGTTGACGCACCGAGACAAGGCGGCGCGACGCGGGCGCGACATGTGCGCGCGGCTGAAGGAGGCGCTGCCGCGGCAGGTAAACTACTGATTCTGATTTTTTTCACCCACCGCTCCGTTTCATTACAGTAACGTTTGATCGATCGCGTTTTCTTTCAACTGACCGATGAACGAACGAACTTTTTCCGTACTGTACTGCAGTTATTCGAGGTGGCGGTGCAAGCGGCGGTGTCCGGGAAAGTCGTCGCCAGGGAGACGGTGAGCGCGATGCGAAAGAACGTCACCGCGAAGTGCTACGGCGGGGACATCTCGCGGAAGAAGAAGCTGCTGTCGAGGCAGAAGGAGGGGAAGAAGCGCATGAAACGCATCGGGAACGTGGACATCCCGAACGAGGCGTTCGCGGGGCTGTTGAGCACGCAAAGCGCGCAACGGCGAAAATGAATAGTCTACCTTCGTAGATCAGATCGACGGGTGTCGCGTCGTCAGTATTAATTAGGCCATTCTTTACTTATCATACTAGCTAGATGCTATTCATTCGGCGTTACGCGCGACGTCGTAGTGCTCGTAGTGCGCGTCCGAGCGTCTCGCCGCGCGCGCGTCGACGCGCGAGCCGCCGCGCGACGAAACCCAGTACTTGGCGCGCACTTTGGGCGCGCCGCCGCCGCGCCCGGGGACCCTCTTCGGCGCCGGCGGCTCCGTTTCGTCGTCCGTCGGGTCCCCCAGATCCAACCCCGCGAAGGTGTCGTCGCTGGGCGTCGCGGGCAGCGGCTCGCGTCGCCTCGCGCGATTCATCGCCGCCTTCGCGGCGGCGGCGACGCTCGCCATCGCGGGGGAATCGCCGAGGGGCATCCACGGCGGCGTCGTCGCCGTCTCCGGGGGTTTGTAAATCGACGCGTCCCACGCCGCCGTTTTCAGCGGTGAGACGAGGGCAGTTTCACCAGTCTCGCGGCGGATTCGGCGCGGCGTGACGAGCGTCGACGCCGGCTTCGGTTTCGGTCTCGTGGGCGGCGCGTACGCGGCGCCGTGCCAGCGTTTGACGGCTGAATGAACCGCCGGTCTCTTCTTCTTCGTTTTTTTCACGAGGAAGGTCCTCGTCGCCGCCGCCGTCGTCGTCTCTTCTTCGCGATGAAAGATCTTCGCTCGCGCCGCGGTCGGCGTCTGCGTCTCTCGCGACTCCCTCATCGACGCCGAGGGCATCGGCGGCGGCGGCGGTTGGATCACGCACACACGGAGCGAGACGCGCGCCTCTTCGACAGCCGCCGGCGGCGCTCCGCCGCCGCCTTCGCCGCCGCCGCGAATCCCGTCGTCGTCCAAAGGTGCCTCCTTCGTCGATTTTGACGTCAACACCTCCCACCGCCACGCGTCCACGATCGCTCGCATCGCGCGGCGCTCCGCTTTCCATCGATGCCGCCGCGTCAGCGCGCGAATGCGCTTCTCCCGCCGCGTCTCCGCCGCCCACGCGCGCGCGACCGCCATGACGACGCGCGCCCTCGTCCGCTGTTGGGCGAGTGTCCGATGTTCAAAGCGACGTCGGGGTGGAGTTCATAGGCGTCAGTAGGCGGAGTTGAAAGGCGCCGAGGGCGGGGATTGAAAGCGGGGGACCCTGGGCGGAGAGAAACGCCGGGCAAAGTCCTTAAGGATCGGCGTTCACCACGTGAACGCGGTCGTATGGGGACCAGTGTATAGAACGCGCCTGTTCCGTCGCGGCGACTCTCCGTCGAAACGCGTTTCGAACGTCCGTCAACTCGCGCCACGCCTCGAAACGGACCGTCAACGTCCGCGTCTCTCGCCGTCGCTCGATGCCCTCCGCGCCCCTCAATGCGCGTCGACGGTCGACGGTCGCGTCGCGCCACGCGGCGAACGCGCGCGATTGGGGCCCCCGGCGCGCGACGCCGCCTCCCGCTCTCGGGGCCCGCGTCTCGAGAACGTCGCGCGCTTCGCTCGCGTCGCGTCGCGCGTCCGTCAGCGCCGCGCGAAGCCTCGCGATCTCTTCGTCCTGGTATCGCGCGGACGCCTCCGCGGTCGTCGCCGCGATGAGCGCCTCGGTCGCGGTCGCTTCGAGCGCGGCGACGGCGCGTCGAAGCCGCGCGGTCTCTTCGTTCTGCTCCGTCGCGTATCTGTTGCGTGTGGTTCAAAGGCGGAGTTCAAAGGCGTCAGTTGACGTTGAAAGGCATCGAGGACGGGAATTGAAAGCGAGGTGTGGGCGGAGAGAATCGCCGGGCAAAGTCCTTAAGGAACGGCGTTCACCACGCGAACGCGGTCGTATGGGAAGCAGTGCGAGGACGACGAACGCGCCTGACCGCGGCTTCCACCGCGTCCGTCGCCGTCTTGATCTGCGACGTCGCGCGGTCGCGCGTCTCCCTCTCGCGCGCCTCCGCGACTCTCGTCGCGGCGTCGCTCTCCTCGAGCGCGGCGCGCAGCTCGGCGAGTTCTGCCGACGTGGCGGATGACGTGGCATCTGACGCGGCGCGCAGCTCGGCGAGTTCCGCCGACGCGGCGGATGACGCGGCAACTTTTTCCGACAGTTCGTTCGCCTTCTCCGACAGCACAGCCTCGAGTCGCCTCGTCTCCCGCCGCGCCGCGCCGAGATCCGTGATCGTCGCCGCGAGCTTGATCTTCGCAGCCTCCAGCTCGCGCCGCGCGTCGTCGCACGACGCGCAAGTACAAGCCCTCTTCGCGGCGGCGCCGTCTCGCGCCTCCTCGAGCTCGCGCCGCGTCGCCGAAAGGAGCGCCTCCGACGCCTGAGGGTCGTTGAAAGGCGTTGAAAGGCGTCAGGGGTGGAGTTGAAAGGCGTCATAGGGTCGGGGATTGAAACCGAGGTGTGAGCGGAGAGACACGCCAGGAACAAAAGTCCTTAAGGATCGGCGTTCACCACGCCGACGCGGTCGTCTGGGACCAGTGTATAGAATATGAATGCACCGCCGCTTCGGACGCGTGCTCCGACAATCTCCTCTCGAGCCTCGCGATCTCCTCGCGCGCGTCCGCTTTTTGCGCGCGGACGGCGTCGAGCTCGCGCGTTTTCGCGTCGTCGCGCGCGGCCGCGTGCCTCTCGAAAGCCTCGAGCGCGTCTTGGACGTCGCGCGTTTTTTCGAGCGACGCGACTGACGATCGCTCCGCCGCCGCCGCGCGTTCCATGGCGCGCTCGACGTCCGTCGCCGCGCTCGCGCGCACCGCGTCCAACGTCTCGCGCAGCTCGCGCGAGGATCGCGTCGCGGCAGCGCGCCACGTCGCGAACGCCGCGGCGCGAACGACGGCGGCGGCGCGTTCGCGGTCGAAAGGAGGGGAGCCGACGACGCGTCCTCTCCACCCGGCGAACGCCTTCGCCGTCGCGCGCGCGCGCGTCTCGCGCGCGTCGCACCAGCGCCGCGCGAGGCTTCGCGAGGCCCACGAGCTCCACGCGCGGAATCGTCGGCCGAGCTCGACGCGTCGCTTCGCGCGCGCCATCGCTTCGCCGACGGCGAGGCTACGTTTCTCCTTCTCTTCGCGCGTACGCGTCGCCCCCGACGACGCCGCGTCCCTCGCGGCCGTCGCTTCCTCCGCCGCCGCGCGAAGGCGCACGCACTCGCGCCGTCGCGCGACCAGCGCGTCCTTCGCGTCGAGGAGCTCGAGCTCCAAGCGACGCGCCCTCGCCTCCGCGGCGTCGCCGTCCGTCGATCGATCGACCCGATCCCGCGCGTTCGTCGTCGCGACGCGCGCGGACGCGGCGACGACGCCGTCGCACACCCGCGCGAGCTCGTCCCCTTTCGCGAGGAGCGCCGCCGCGAGCCTGCCTGACGTCGCGTCCGAGGAGGAGAAGGAGGAGGAGGCGCCGACGGCGAGGACTCGCAGCTCGTTCCGCAGCGTGCGCGCTCGGTCGGCGTCGCGTCGAAGCGTCGAGATGGCATCGCTGGCCGCGTCGTCGTCGACGTCGTCGCGCGGCGTCGGCGGCGTCCACGGCGTCGGCGCGTACGTCGTCGTCTTGAACGCGAACGGCGGCGGCGGCGGAGGCGACGACGCGGCGACGGCGTCGCCGTTGGTCGCGTCTCGAAGCGGAGAAGATCCGAGTCCGACTCCGCCGCGCCCGACGCGCCGTTCGCCGCTCCAGTGCGCGACGTGCCGCGTCGCGGGCGTGCTCGGCTCGAGCCGCGCGGCGCTCCGCGTCTGATGAGCCGCGCTCGACGACGCTCTGCGGGGGGGCGTCGCCGCGGCGGCGGCGTCGTCGCGCCATCGCGCGGGCGAGCGCGACCACGACATCGCGCGGGCGCCACTGGGAGCGCCCAGATCGAAGAAACGGCTCTGAGGGCAGCGGCGCGCGGTGCCGGTGCCGGCCCGCGCGTCTCCTGTAGTTGTACTACGTACGCGCGCGGTGGGTACTGTACGAGCTTTTAGTCATGCTACCGAGGCCGCGGCTTTCATTGGTCAACGGCTTGCTTGCGAAGAAAAAAGAGCGAATCATCCATCCCGCGCTCGGCACTTCGAGGGCGCGCGCGCTGCCAGAGGCGGAAGCGACGCGCGGGGCCCGCACCACCGCGCGCCGCCATCATGAGCAACCGCGTCGCCGCGTCGACGACGTACTCCCCGCGGCGGTCGCGGTCGGGGAGGACGACAAACTCCGTCGCGGCGTACACGGACTACGACGAGCGCGACGACGACGTCGAGCGAGCGCGGTCGTACGCCGCGAGTGGGAGCTACGCGGAGAGCGAGCTCGACAGCGCGAACGGTCTTCCGGTGCGACGAACGACAGGACGTCCATCGCATCGCGTCTCGTCCCCCGTTTGCGCTTCTTCGAGACGTCCGGTCCGATCGTTCCTCCGCGCGCGCGCGCGTTCCCCCGTCCCCCGCGCCATCCCTCCTCCTCCTCCTCCTCCTCCTCGTCCTCCCTCTGACGCCGTCCCGTCCGTCCGCGCGCGCGCCCGCAGGATCCGTACGACGAGTGGGACTACGCCGAGCGCGGGCCGATGGCTCGGATGCAAGACGCGAAAAAGCGCGAGAAGGTGGCGGACGAGGAGCGCCGCCGACGCGGCGAGGTCTTCGACGCGGGACCAACCTTCGGTGGTAACGGCGTGCCGCCCGGGGACGTCACGACGGCGAACCCGGCGGGAATCAAGAGCCCCAGGAACACGAAGCACGGCGCGCGGTACTCCTCCGGCAAGGCGAAGGCGATCGCGCGGTGGCACGAGACGATACCGCACGAGCTCGACTTCGTCGGCCCGGAGAGCTACCCCAGGCGGTTCCGCGACGGGTGGGGCGTCTACATCATGTGCGTGCTGACCGCGCTGTGCCTCATTCTCGGCGCGGTCGCGATCGAGAGCGGCGACGACGCGTACCTGTGGTACCTGAATAACGCTCAGGCGCGTTCTATCTCACACTGGTCCCCATACGACCCCGTTCGCGTGGTGAACGCCGATCCTTAAGGACTTCGCCCGGCGCATCTCTCCGCCCAGGGTCCCTCGGTTTCAATCCCCGCCCTCGACGCCTTTCGACTCCGCTTCTGACGCCTTTGAACTCCACCCCGACATCGCTTCGTATGGAACGACCCTCAGGGCGCGCTGTGCGGCGCCGGCGAAGGCGTGGGCGGGTCGAGGTACCTCTGGCATCCGTACGACACGTCCGGGAGCGACAGGGACGCGGTCTGCGTGGAGAAATGCCCGACGATCGGGCAGCAGATGTGCGTCGGCGGCGGGAAGGGCGTCGTCGCGAGCGGTCGGCGGCGGTTTAGTAGGCGGAGGTTGCTCGAAGAGGAAGCCGACGACGATTGGATGGATGACGATGATTGGACAGAGACTACGGGACCCACACGGTCGCTGCTCGCGGCGGCGCCGCCCGCGTCCGACTGCGCCGGCGGCGTCTGGGTCGAGGCCGCGCTCGATTACTCCGCCGCGTTCCACGCGTGCGTCCCGGCGAAGATGGCGGAGCAGTCGCAGCCCGCGTCGACGCGACAAGCTACGATCGACGCCGCCTTTAAGATCGCGTCGGAGCCGGTGAACACCCTGGAGCGGTTCGTGAGCAACGTGGCCATAGGCGACGTGCTCACGGCGAGATACGCCATCGTGCTCGGCATCGTGATCTCCTTCGTCGTCGCGTACGTGCTCGCGCTCGTGCTCGAGGGCGACGCGTTCGCGTTCACGATCGTCTCGTGCGTCGGCGGCGTCGCGGTGACGATATTCGGGGGGCTGTGCATGTGCCTGGCGGCGTCGCCGCTGGCGTCGAGCGAAGCCGTCGACGACGTCGCGAAGAACGACGTCGACGCGCGTCTCACGTACGGCGAGCACCTGGACACCGCGTGGCCGTTCCTCGGGGCGGTGCTCTTGCTCATCGCGGTGTTCCTCGTGGGCGTGCTGTTCGTCAAGAGGAAAGCGTTGCACGTCGCGGTGCTGTTTTTGGACCAGGCGGCGGAAATCTTACAAAACGCCGAGCTCATGATGACCATCGTCGCGACGACGACGATCCCGCTCGTCGCCGTCGTGTCCTTCTTCGGCACCGCGTTCGTGTACCTCTCCGCGCTCGCGTCCGAGTCGATGGGGACGGAGTACGATGAGAATACCGCGCCGATGCACATCATCTACCGCGTCCTCAGCGCGCTCGTCGTCGTCGGCGCGGCGTGGTGGATCCTGTTCATCGTGCTCTGCGTGCGCTGCGTCGTCTCGATGCACGTCTGCGCGTGGTTTTGGAGCAAAGAGCCGAGGAACGAGCGGTGCCGCGAGACTACGTTTTACACCGCGCTGCACCGGACGCTGGCGTTTCACGCCGGCTCGCTCGCGATGCTCGCGACGTGGATCCTTCTGTACGCGCCGAAGCAGCTCGCGAGCCGCGCGTACTACTTGACGTTTAGGTGCGTTCTACTGTATGCAAACGTTTTTCGCCCATCCCTCGGTTTTATCAACGCTCGATCGCGTGGGTCCCTTTCAACTGACCGACGAATGAACTCTTTTTGTATGTAACGCACCTCAGGCGGAAGGGCGGCAGGGGCGCGTGGAATCCCGGGAACGACGCGCTGGCGTACCAGCCGGGCGCGGTGTGCCAGATCGCGCTCCACGGAGTCGCGTTGAAGCGCGCGGCGCGGTACCAGCTGCACCTTAAGATGCGCCACGGCCCGCTCGTCGACATGTGCTTCGACGCCGCTCGGTCCGTGCTCGTGTGCGGGTGCTTGCTCACCATGGGCGCGACCGTGAGTTGCGTCGCGATGCTCTTGCACGTGAGCTTCCTCGTGGCGCAGGACGATTTGAACAACTCGTTATTTCCCGGATTATTCGCCGCAGCATTCGCCGCGGCGATGTTCTCCGCGTTCGTCGTCGCGTTCACCGAGGCGATGGAGACGCTCGTGCAGTGTTTCTGCGAGGACACGGAGCGCAACGACGGCAGCATGGGACGGCCGTATTACATGCCCAAGTCGCTCCTGGTGTTGGTGTTGGAAAAGGTGCAGGGGCGAAAGGTGCGTTCTATCTCACACTGGTCCCCATACGACCCCGTCGGCGTAGTGAACGCCGATCCTTAAGGACTTTGCCCGGCGCATCTCTCCGCCCAGGGTCCCTCGCTTTCAATCCCCGCCCTCGACGCCTTTCAACTCCGCTTCTGACGCCTTTCAACTCCACCCCGACGTTCGCTCCGAAAGACGCCGACGACGGAGGACGCGGACGCATTTTACGCGGAGAAGATAAAGGCGGAGCAGTCGAGACGGAAGGAGGGGCGGCGCGAGCGGCGGCGGCTCGCGACCGCGGAGGAGGAGCGGCGGCGGAGGGAGGAGGAGCGCGCGGAGCGCGGGCGGAACACGTGCTTCGGGTTGTGTTAGCAGCGTTCGATGAGGACTTTGACGCGATGCTTAGAGTAAATATAATTACAATCACGCGCCGCCTGCCGCGGATGGCGACTGACGGCGCGTGATGAGAAGGGCGCGCGACGAGGATCCGCGCGCGTCCGCGACGATCGACGCTCGCGCGCTCACTTCTTCGGCGCGTCCTCCGGGAAGTTGTCGCACCACGCCTGGCTCGGGATCCGTCGCGTCGGCGACAGCGGGCGTTGCTGCGAGAGAAGAGGAGACGGACGAGAGAGGCGTCGTCGCGTCGGTCAGAGGAGAGACGACGCCATTTGCGCGAGGATGGATGGATGGATGGACGGAAGAGAGCGGCGAGGCGTTCGCTCGTTCGGAAGCCGCCGCGGCGGTCGATCGACCGCGCGCGTCGCCGCGATCGATTCGAAGAAAAAGTCGCGGTCGCGCGCCGCGCCGCGACGCGAGCGGAGAGCGGAGAGGAGCGGGGGCGGCGTCGCGCGCGCACCTCCACCTTCCGGCTGTAGCTGAAGATCGCGACCGCCGCGGCGCCCGCGGCGAGGAACCCGATCGCGGTGTTCCGCTTCCACGCCTTGGGATCGGCGAACCACCCGCCCGCGGGGGACCACACGCGCGAGGTGTCGAACCCGGACGGGAACTTCGTGGGAGGCGCGCCCATGATCGATCGGAGCGCGTGCCGACGCGCGCGCGGCGATCTCTGACGGACGCGCCGAACGACTTCTTGCCCTAATAAAACTCGCGAAGAGTTGCCCCGATCGCGATGGACCAGTTGCAGGTAGTTGCGCGCGTTCGATTCAAACTAAATACACATAGAGTACGAGTACGTGTACGCGTAATTTCTGTCGGGACGCATCAGGCCGCGGCGAATGAGTGCGAACGATGAACGAGAGACGCGCCTACCCGTCTTCTCACACGATACGAACGCGAACGCGAACGCGAACGCGTCATCCCTCCTCCCCAAACTCCCTCGTGAACCGCTCGTGCTCCTCCAAGTCCCCCGCCGCCACCGTCGGCCGCGCGCGCGCCAGCACCTTCCTGAAGTCGTTCGCCGAGATCGGCGGCGGATGCACCCTCTCCCCGAGCCCGTCCTGTCGGGGTGGATTGATTTCAAAGGCGTCAGATGTGGAGTTGAAAGGCGTCGAGGTGTGTCGGGATTGAAAGCGAGGGACCCTGGGCGGAGATAAATGACCGCCGGGAGAGAAAGTCCTTAAGGAATAAAGTTCACAACGCGAACGCGGTCGTATGGGGACCAGTGTGAGATGGGACGCGCCTCCGCCAGCTGCTCCAGCGTCCGCTCCCACGCGTCGGGGTCGCCGGGCGAGCACGGGACGTACCGCTCGTCGCCGTCGGGTCCGGCGGTCGTCTTGAAGTGCGTCGCCTCCTGCGTCTTTCGCACGGGCTCGTACAGGACGTCTTTGACGACGTGGTCGATGTCGCTGCCGCTGAACCCCTCGCTCTGCGCGCCGAGCGACTGAGGGTCGTTCCATACGAGCGAACGTCGGGGTGGAGTTGAAAGGCGTCAGGTGGAGTTGAAAGGCGCCGAGGGCGGGGATTGAAAGCGAGGGGCGGGCGGAGAGATGCGCCGAGAGAGAAAGTCCTTAAGGATCGACGTTCACCACGCGAACGGGGTCGTATGGGGACCAGTGTGAGATAGAACGCGCCTGAAAATCCGCGTCTGTGAGATCGTGCGGCGTCTCTCCCACGTGCACTCTGAACATGTGCGCCCTCGCGGGCGCGTCCGGCAGCGGGATGTATATCCGCTTGTCGAACCGCCTTCGAACCGCCTGGTCGAGCTGGTACGGCGTGTTCGTCGCCGCGAGCACCAAGACGCGGCCCGCTTCGTTGCCCACCCCTTGCATCTGCACGAGAATCTCAGTCTTGATCCGCCGCGACGCCTCGCTCTCGCCGCCCTCGCCGCGCGCGCCACACAGCGCGTCGATCTCGTCGATGAAGATGATCGACGGGCTGCGCTCTCTCGCCATCGTGAAGAGCTGGTTCACGAGCTTCTCGGACTCGCCCATCCACTTCGAGACGAGGTCGGAGGAGGAGATGCTGATGGATGAGGGTCGTTCCATACAAAAATAGTTAGTTCACCGGTCAGTTGAAAGGGGCCGCGATCAAATATTGAAACCGAGCGGTGGGTGAAAAAATGTTTGTAGTGAACAGAACGCACCTGAAAAACGTCGAGTCCGCCTCCGTGGCCACCGCTTTCGCGAGGAAAGACTTCCCGGTGCCGGGGGGACCGTACAGAAGGAAACCGCTCCACGCTTTGCGTTTCCCGGTGAAAAACTGCGGGAACTTGACCGGGAGGATGACCGCCTCTTTCAGCGCTTCCTTCGCCGAGGTCAGGCCCGCGACGTCGTCCCACTTGACGTCCGGCTTTTCCGTGACGATGGCTCCGCCTGCGGGCGGGCGGGCGGATGGATGGGTGGGCGGCGACGCGCGAAGGCCACAGAGTGGTCAGCGAGTGATGATTGCGATTCGAATAGATTCGGTGACGTGGAACGGCGCGCGGTCGGGGAAGAGACACGTGTCGCGAAGAGACACGTGGGCGCGCACCGAGCGCGCCGCGCATCTTGCTCATCTCGTCGTCCTCCGCGCCCCCCTTCCCGACGCCGCCCTTCTTAGTATCCTTCGGCCGCGCCTTGATGAGCTCAGGCGACGCGTTCGGGTTCGTGCGCCCGTCCGCGGCGGCGTCGTCCGCGTCCATGAGCTTCTTGAGCTCCTCCGCGCGTTCCAGGTACTCCGTGAACTTGGTCTTGATGGTCTGAGGGTCGACGGTGCGCGCGAAGCGACGACGGGGCGGAGTCGTTGAAAGGCGTCAGGGGCGGAGTTGAAAGGCGCCGCCGCAGGGTTGTCGGGATTGTGAGCGAGGGACCCTGGGCGGAGAGAGACGACCGCCCCGCCGGGAGAGAAAGTCCTTAAGGAATGAAGTTCACAACGCGAACGCGGTCGTATGGGAACCGGTGTGACACGGGACGCGCCTGCTGCATCATCGGATTCTTCTCGTATTTCAGATACACGGTGAAGTGATCGAGCGCGGACGTGTAGAGCTTGAACGCCGCGGCGTACTCCGACGCCTTGTCCCTCTCCACGGCTTCCTTCACCAGCGCGATCGCCTTCTCGCGGATCGCGATGCCGCCGCCGAGGTCGCCCATGTTTGTTTGATAGAACGACGACGAGAACGACGACGACGACGACGACGACGACGACAGCTGTCCCTTTTTTTCAACGCGGACACCCGGAGACGCGGGGCGAGATCCGTCCGCGCGGGGGACCGTGCCCGCGACGTTACGTTCGCGGCGTCTTCTGCGGCGTGCGCGGTCGGGGGAGGACGACGTCCGTCGGCGAGGGAGCGCGGGAGCGCGGGGTGGTGCGGGTGGACGGGGCGGACGGGGACGAGACCGCGGGCGGGCGCGCGCGAGCGCGTCCGTCGCGTTTCATCTTCCGATGTCGACAACGCGAGGGAGACGAGGACGCGTCCGAAGATGGGATGGGAGGGAGTCGACGACGCCGCGGACGGACGGACGCCGCGCCGCGCCGCGCGGGTCGGTGACGCCGCGGGCGAGGAACGACGTACGTCCGTCCGACGAGAGGAGGAGGAGGAGGACGACGACGACGCGAGAGGGATGGAAGCGAGCGACGCACCGTGGCTTCCGCGCGGCGTGATGAGACGCGCGGGGGAACAAGACAAGACGAGTCGACGCGATCGGCGCGCGTACGCGTACGGGGCGTCGCGTCCTGACTGGGCCGCATACGTTTTTTTCGTACGAATACAATCGACGACCTGAGAACAAAAGTCATAATTTTTTAGCCACGACGACGGTGATGCTCGCCTCGTCCCGGCATCCTTCCGCGCGCGCGCCTCGCCTCGCCTCGCCGCCGCGATGGTCGACTACTCTAAGTGGGACGCGCTCGACGTCGGCGCCGACGGCGACGACGACGACGCCGCGCGCCGCCGCGGCGCGCCGCGGGTCACGCGTCTGGAGGGCCCGAGCCGCGTGACGTTCGGAGGGCCGAACCTCGATCGCGACGCGATCGTCGCGGAGGTGCGCGCGCCGGATCCGGACGCGCGTCCTCCGCCTGAATCGCCGCGGCGGTCGTCCGCGATCGACTACGCGCGGTTCGATCGCGTCGCCGCGGACGTCTCCAGCAGCGACGACGAGCGAGAGTACTTCGAAGACGACGCGTGGGCGTTGAAGCACGGACTAAGAGCGCCTCCGAGCGCGTCCGACGCGTCAAAAGCAGTCGTGGGGCCGAGGAGGGAGTACGTCGGCGCGATGCCGCCGCCGTCGGAGCCGCCGCCGGGGTACTTCCCGAAGACGCGAGGGATCGGCGAGCCGTCGCCGCCGCCCATCGGGAACGCGAGGACGGTGCGTCTGACGGGGACGACGCCGGCGACGGCGGCGGCGAACGCGATGGCGATGGCGAACGCGCAGCCGGCGAACGCGGCGAACGCGGCGAACGCGGCGGGCTCGAGCGGCGACGACGCGACGACAGCCGCGAGTAAGGCGGCGTCCGCGTTTGCGGCGCGCAAAGAGAAGTTCACGCTCAACGGCGGCGAGGAGAGGGAGAGCGAGAGTTCCGGCGGGCGCTACGTGTGGTGCCAAGACGAGAGAGAGGCGACGATCAGCGCGTTCGCGCCCGCCGGCGCCAAGGCGAAGGACGTCGTCGTGAAGTGCACGCCGACGAAGATAAGCGTAACGCACATGGGCCACACGTTACTCGACGACGAGTTCGCGCATCCGATAGACCCCGAGCACCGCGACCGCGACGACGAGATCAACGGACACCTGGACGATTACGACGCGTGCGATAACTTTGAATTCGGCGACTGGGAGCTGTGCGGTGCGTCGAGACCGCTCCCCGCACGACCCCGTTCGCGCGTCGCGCGTCGTTTCTTAAGGACTTCTTTTCTTTCGCGCGCTGTTAACCTCACGTTTTGACACGTTGGATATTTATCCACCAATCGCATACCCGCATACCTGACGCGTGTCGTCCCTCGACCTATCGTCACGTCGTCGCAGACTACGAGCCGCGCGGCGTCGGCGACGAGCGACGGTGCGTGCGCGTCACGGTGCGAAAGAAGAACCTCGGGATGATGACGCACTGGTGGCGCCGCGCGACGAAGCGCGGCGACGAGATCCCCGTGGAGGCGCTCAAGACGCGGAAGCCCGGAAAGGGCGAGGAGAGTCACCGGGTGTGGGAGGAGGCGCAGGCGATGTTCAAGGAGAAGGTGGCGGCGCGACGGCCCCCCGTGATGATCGACCGCGAGACCGGGGAGGTGGTTTCGCCGGAGGATTAGGATTAGGATTCGGATTCGGACGACGCGATTCGGGCGCGCGGGTGAAGACGGGACGATCGATCGAACGAACATCCTATACCGTAGAACGCGTCGTGACATTATTTTCATCACGTCGCTCGCGACATACCGTCGATCCTCCCGCGCGCGTCGGCTCGCTCGCTCGTCAACACTTCGGCTGGCCGCCGTCCTCGTGCCCGCCGAGCTCCTCCTTCAAGTTATTGTACGGGTACGTCCTCGGCGCGAACGGCACCGTGGACGCCTTATCCAGATACCCCGCGAAGTGATACAGGCCGACGAAAAAACCTAACCCGGTGGCCAACAACGCCGCCGCGCCACGCTTCGACAGCACGTTCTCCGGGACCTTGTCCAGCGCGGACTCCGGGTTCCCGTCGCCGATGTCCCACGTGAGCTCGGCCTCTTCCGGGATCTGGGGATACGAATCGTCGGTTCGGTTGGGGGGATACGAATCGTCAGTCGGAGGAGGACGACGCGCGCGGCGGTGTAGGGTTTTTTTTTTCGGTTCTCGACGCGCGGGCGTCGATCGAGGCGAGGGGCGGGGCGCGCGACGATCGATCGATCGGTCGGTCGATCGCGCACCGGGGCCGTCGGCGGGCGGTGCGGCGGGACCGGGACGCCCATGCCGCCGTTGTTGACCGCGCTGACGCTGAACGCGCGCGCGCCCGGGGCCTGCGGAGGAGAAGGGGGAATGGGGCGATGACGGCGCGTTCGTTCGTCAGCGCGTTCGCTCGCTCGTCAAAGGGCGCGAGCGCGAACGCGACGGGGGCGCGGGGAGGGACGTTCGAGCGCGCGGACGACGGACGCGCCTTGGCGAGAGCGTCGAAGTCGCGCGTCGCCGCTCTCAGAGCGCCGCTCGCGCGCGCGGCTCGGAGAAGTGCGCTCATGATGCCGACGCGCGTCCCCCGCGCGGCGTCCACTGGATGGATCGTTGACGCGTCGCGGTCGGGTCGCGAGCGAGGAGGCTTTTTCGAGGGCCGCCGATGCGTACATAGGTTCATCGGTCAGTTGAAAGGGGACGCGATCAAATGTTGAAACCGAGAGGTCGGTGAACGAACGAACACACGCGCGCGCGCGGAGATACCGGCACCGGATGGCGACGGTCCCTCGCGCGCGGCGCGCGCTCGCGTCGCTCCTCCGCGCGTCCGTCCTCCCCGCGTCGGCGTCGGCGGCGGCGGCGCGCGCGTCGACCTCGCCCTCGCCCTCGCCGCCGCGCGCGTGCGCCGCGCGTCAACTCCGCGCGTCGCACGACGACGCCGCGGTCGCGCGCGGCGACGCGCGATGGCGCATCCTCACGCCCGTCATAAGCGACCAGGTCTCCATTCCCGACGGCGTCGTCGGCGACGTCGCGGAGATAAACGTCGAGGTAGGCGACGTCGTCGACGAGGGGCACGTCGCGGTGGTCATCGAGACGCACAAGGCGTGCCTGAACGTGCGCGCGACCGGGCATCGGAGGATGGTGGTGACGGAGGTGCGTTCTATGTGCACAAGTTTTTCACCCATCGCCCGGTTTCAACATTTGATCGCGTCCCCTTTCAACTGACCGGAGAACTCTTTTTGTACGGAACGACCTTTAGATCTTGACGCGACTCGACGCGGAGGTGCGCGAGGGCGAGCCGCTGCTGTCGGTCGAGCGCGCGACGTGATGACCGAGTAACAACTTAGCCCTAGTAGACGGGACGATCGATCGAGCGCGAGCGCGATCGATCGAGGGGGGCGGGACGCGTTCGTCGGTCGGTCGAGAGGGAGAACGCTCGAGGTTGACCCCGAGGGGCGTGAAACGGTGAAACGTTCGAGCGCGCGCGTTGGATCGATAAGTTTGATAGCAGTACGTTCGTCTGCTAGACACGCGTGTAGTTTGATGTGCTTATCTTAATAATACCTTCGTACATACTTAATCTACGTGTCTATACATACTTAATCTACACGTAACCAATACAACACCCTTCCCTTCCCTCCCTCCCCTCGCCGCTCGATCAATCCTTACCAGGTTTAGGCGAGAGACGCACGTCATCCCTCCCTCGCGCCGCCGCCTCGCCCGCCCACTGCTCGTACAGCTGTCGCGTCGCCAGCGCGTCGAACGACCCGGCGAATCCGGGAGCCGCCGCCGCCGCCGTCGTCGCAGCCGCCGGAATCGCCGCGTTCGACGACATCGCCACCTGAGCTTGCCACGCGCGAATCGCGTGCGGCGGGACGGTAAAACAGCGAGAGCAACTGATCCACCACCTGCTCCAACGTCGTCACGCGGTGCATCAGAACCAGCTCCGTAACGCTGTGCGTGCCGAGCGCAGCCGCCACCGTAGACGGCTCAAGGTCGTTCCATACAAAGCGAAGTCGGGGTGGAGTTGAAAGGCGTCAGTTGGAGTTGAAAGGCAACGCGGGCGGGGATTGAAAGCGAGGGACCCTGGGCGGAGAGACACGCCGGGAAA
>Ga0181560_10002725_pt1 | contig 16422 bp, 14 predicted proteins | sample 011ome_20_FD_133751 | JGI IMG/M metagenome (GOLD analysis project Ga0181560, IMG submission 133751) | Coastal salt marsh microbial communities from the Groves Creek Marsh, Skidaway Island, Georgia - 011509CT metaG (megahit assembly) | ecosystem: Environmental > Aquatic > Marine > Intertidal...
ACAAGGGACAAGGGACAAGGATAGTTGCACGGAAAATGGGAAATATGAAACAACTTCTACTGATCACTGCCATCGCGCTGGCCGGCTGTACAAGCACAGCAATGCGCAGTACAGACAGAGACATCCGCATCGATGACACGCAGGTGTTTCCTGAAAGCATCACTTCAATGACAGACGGCACTGTTCTTGCCGGGAGTGTCAAAGGCATTGTCTACCGCACCGATCCCGGTGGATTGATTGCCCGGCCCTGGATTCGTCACTCGCCGGAAAACGGCATTCTGACCATTCTTGGTGTCCTTGCAGACGAGAAGGCCAACACTCTCTGGCTCTGTTCAGCCCCGAATTTCTTTGGCCCGGAACGCTCTGAAGGCACAACCTCACTCATGGCCTTTGACCTGGATAATGCCCGCCAGACAGGCAATTATTATTTTCCCGGTGGCGGTACCTGCAATGACATGACCGTGGGTGCCGATGGCTCTGTTTTCGCCACGGACACCGCCAATGGCAGAATCCTGGTCCTGGAACCAGGCAGTGAAGAATTACGCGTTTTTGGCCAGTCTCCCGTGTTACAGGGCATTGACGGTATTGCGTTCAGTGAGGACTGGACCCTGTATGCCAACAATGTCCAGTCCCAGGAAATTTACCGTGTGGGGTTTGGCCCCAACGGCCGAATGGGCGAACTCACCACCCTGAATCTCAGCCATGCCCTGGGCGGCCCTGATGGCATGCGCCTGATCGAGGGCAACCGTTTCATACAGGCAGAAGGCACCATCGGCCGCTTGAGTGTCGTGACCATTACAGACAATGATGCCGTGCTGGACATTCTCAGCAGCGACCTGGTGTCTACACCTGGTGCGACAGTTGTTGGTGATACTGCCTACGTAATCGAAAGCAATATCCAGTACCTGTTCAACCCTGCCCTGCAGGGCCAGGAGCCGGATGCCTTCATGTTGTATGCCTATCCGCAGGATTGAACCTGACCGAGGAAACCATGTTGAAAAACCACAAAAACATCGCGGGCCTGCTGCTCCTTGCGGCACCGCTTGCCGTACAGGCACAGGCACCGGGTTATGACAGCGCCGTCATCATGCCCAGCTGTGATTATGACTGCCTGATTGAGACAACGACCAATTACATAGAAGCCCTGGAAAACCGTGACGTGAACAGTGCCCGACTGTCACCGGATGTGATATTCATTGAAAACAGTGTCGTCATGCCCGTCGGCAATGATGGTTTGTGGGGTACCATCAGCAATGTCCGTGACGGCGAAATGATGGTCGCTGACGTGGAAACCGGCAATACCGCCTGGTTCGGCATCGTCGAGGAACACGGCAACCCGGCCTACCTGGCCATGCGCCTCAAGGTGGAAGACCGCCTCATCACGGAGATTGAAACCGTGGTCAATCGCCTGCCTGACATGCCCAAACCCTTTGGTGATCCCGACGCTGTTTCCCATGACCCCGAGTTCAGCCGAATCCTGCCGGTCGAGGAACGTCGCTCACGCGCCAGGCTGGTGACAGTGGCCGATGGTTATTTCAACACAGTCGAGCTCAACGACGGGGAAGTTTTCACCCTCTTCACTGATGACTGTGCACGCCTTGAAAACGGCATCAGCACGACCAGCGCCCCCCCCAATGGAGGTGGTGGCAACTCGGCCTCCATCGCCCAGGGTTGCGAAAACCAGTTTCGCCTGGGTATCTACCACATCAACAAGCGTATTCGTGAACGCCGTTATCCCATCATTGATGTCGAACGTGGTGTGGTCGTTGCCAGCGGCTTCTTTGATCATGCCAACATGTTTGACCGCTACTCCCTGACTGACGGCAGGGAAATGACCACCGTCCTGAAATGGCCAAACAGCATCTCCTTGCTTGAAGCCTTCAAGATTCGTGACGGCAAGATCTCCCGCATTGAAGCCGTATTTACCTACGTGCCCTACTTCATGCCATCGCCGTTTGCTGTACCCAATGTCGAATTCCAGACGCGTTAAGGGAGACACCTGATGAATAAATACCTGATTACTGCTGCCTTTACTGCGCTGAGCTTTCCTTCCTTCACCGCCACTGCACAGGATGCCGCGTGCGATTCAGCTTGCCTGGCAGACATTGCCCGCGACTACATGGCAGAAACCATGCGTGACAATCCCTCTCTGCAGGCCGCCCGGGAGTTTGCCTTTGATGTTGTGCCCCGTGATTTCTCCATGTTGCCCTGGGGAGAACGCGTGCGTTTCACTGAAAACAATGTCGCCATGATGATTGGCGAAGGTTACTGGGGTGCGGCCCGTGGTGAGCTGACAGAATTATTCGTCCTGGGCGATGAAACTACCGGTAATGTACTCTGGTACGGGATTACCGAGGAACACGAGCAGGCAGCCTATTACGGTATGCGCCTGAAAGTGGAAGACCGCAAAATTACGGAAGTGGAAACCTACTTTGGCCGTGAAGGCACACCTGACCTGTTTGCCAACACCGGCGGTTACCGGCTGGATCCGATGTTCAGCGAAACCATTCCCGTGGACCAGCGCCGCACCCGCGAGCGTATGACCGCTATCGTGAATGGCTATCTTTCCAGCAAGGTGCGTGATGACGGCCGCACCCTGGTCAATTTCACTGATGACTGCGCCCGGATCACCAACGGTGTCAACGTCACCCATGGTGACTACTGGGCCGCGGATATCGCCCAGGGCTGTCGTCAGCAACTGGAAGAAGGCATCTACAAGCCAGTGGAACGTATTCGTTCACGTCGTTTTCCGGTGATTAACGAGGAAACCGGCGTTATAGTGGCCCTGACCCTTGAAGATCACGCCGTTCGTTATGTGGATTACGAAAGCACGTCGGGTGAGAACCTGAAAGTGGACGTGGAATATCCCAATACGCGCGGCATGCTGGAGCTGTTCAAGATCGTGGATGGGGAAATTGCCCGCATCGAGGGAGTCTCCGTATTCCTGCCCTACTTTATCCAGGATCTCTGGCAATAGCCCATCCTGCAATACACCAGTCCCGAAACGCAAAAAAAGGGAATTCACTTTGAAAATGAATTCCCTTTTTTATTGCCAATTACGGCATTACTGAAGCTGGCTATAGGCGCTGTATGCTCTCAGCCGCCACCGACTGGCTGGCCAGGCTTTCATTCCCGGCCTGTGCAACCGGGTCTGCATAACTCCTGGAAATATGAGCCAGTACGATGATGACTACTGCCGCCGCCAGGAAAACCAGTTTTTCCAGTAACCTGATCAAAGACCTCATGTCTTGCCTCCTGATTCAATAGCGCCCTGCTTTGGCGCTGTCTTTACTACCAGGATTCCAAGCATACGCTGCTTCCAGGTGTTGTCATGTCCCGGCACTTAGGAATGTGAAGCAAGTCCTGTTCACTTATCTTCCAGGGCAAAAACTTGTACGCGGTTCACAAAAAACCCGCCTTCAGGCGGGTTTTTTGGGATTCTGGTCCTTCGTACGGTCAGAAAGGCCAGGCAAACAAATCAATATCCGATAGTGAATCGGCTCTTGATGCTATTGCCCTGCTCCAGTTCGTCCACCAGGGCAATGGCATAATCATCGTAGGAAATCTTGCTTTCACCGTTTTCATCGGCAACCACATTGTCCTTGCCGAGACGGAATTTACCGGTGCGCTCGCCCGGTCCGATCATCACAGCCGGTGAAAAGAAGGTCCAGTCGAGACTGTCTTCCTGCTTGAGCAGTTCAAACGCCCGCATTCCTTCGCCGATATTTGCCAGCACTTCATCGGGAATACCGACGCCCTGCAGGGACTCCCAGACTTTTACCCCCTCATCATTGAGCAGCGATGCGGCGCCGCCCACCATCAGGTAGCGTTTCACACCGGAGTTGCGTACAGCATCGAATAACTTTTCCGACGCATCGGTAATGAAGGGTGCCGCAGAGATCACGGCATCATGTCCTTCCAGGTTTTGCGCCAACTCGTCTGGAGACATGATATCCCCTGCAACTACAGTTACCCCTTCCTGTGCAGGCACTTTTTCCGGGTTGCGACAGATAGCAGTCACTGTATGACCACGATCCACCAGCTCTTTTGTAATTTTTGCACCGATATTGCCGCTGGCACCTATCAAGGCGATATTCTTGCCCACAATGTCTCTCCTGTAATTTTTTTATTTCAGTGGTAAACCCTGCAAGTGTATGAAATTTTTCCCCTGAAAACACTTATCGAATTTCATGATGGACCGGAAATAGATTCCGACAGTCGCAGGTCACATAGGAAAACGGCTGGCAACCCTGTCATGCCCGGTTGCCACAAACCCTGGGAAAAGCTGTAACAACAGGGGCTTGAGCGCTATTCCCGGAAAATCCGGTTATGCTATATTCAGATCCCGCGGAAGAAATGTTGTTTTTAACCGATAAAATGACAATAGAATCATGAGTCCGTTCACCTTCAGAAACCTGTCAAAGTGCTGTCTGTTCTGGTTTACCTGCGCACTGGGGCATGCAGCCTGTGCCGCTGACGATAACCCTCCTGCCGGTACCACTCCGGAAATTACAACACTTGGCGAAGCCAACATTCTGGCCATAGTTGATGAAGCCCGGACAGACAACCCCACGGATACCGAAAATACTGCTGATCAACCAGAAGCACAGACCCAGGAACCCGACACCATCGATCCTGACATCATCGCACGTGCAGAACAGGATCGTATCCGCTATGCGCAAGCCATTACGGAGCTGGAAAACAGTACCAACCAGAATATCTATAACCCGGAGCTGACAGAAGCATACCTGAACCTGGCCGGCACCCTGGAAAAGCTGTCATTATTTGATGAAGCCACTGAAGTGTATAACCAGGCCTTGCAAACCACACGCATCGGCAACGGGCTGAACAGCCTGGAACAGATCCCCATTCTGGAACGTATGCTTGAAAACAACCAGACCATGCAACAATGGGACGCTGCCGACTCTAATGCCCATTTGATTTTCCATATCGCCCGACGCAATTTTCCGGCAGGCGATCCACGCCGAATCTCGGCCCTGGACAAACTTGGCAAGTGGAAACTGAAATCGGCAGAGCAGGAACTGCTGGATGGTTATAACAATGATGCCTGGGAAGCCCTGGGATTATACGATAATGAACTGGAATTGCTGGAAGACAAGGGTGACCATGAAGTCCAGGGCGTCCAGATGGCCGCACTACATCTGGGTAAAGCCCGGGCCGCGCTGGCCCTGGCGTCACAAACATTTGCCAGACCCATCAGCGATTACCAGACTCCGGGCCAGCAAACAATCACGACACAAAGATGTGTGCCAGTAACCCTGGCCGACGGCAGGGTTATCCGGGTATGTGAAACGGTTGAAGTCCCCAACCTGGAATACTATTTGGATCCCTCCTTACGCAAAAATCAGGAAATCAGCCAACACCTTGAAGACATTCGTGAAGGCATCGTCCTGGCGTATTACGCCCTCCAGGAAGACGGGGACACTGAGGCGAGAATTGCCCTGCTGGAAGAAGTGCAGGAACTGACGAACTCCTACAACACTTTCGTGTCTGATAACTCACTGTGAAGTGATTTCAGAGACATGCTGCTGACCAATCCCTGCCAATCCTTCACCAAACCCAAGCTTCAGTTTTCCGCCTGCGCACGTTCAAAGCGTGACGTTTCAATATAGTAGCGCACCGTGGTGTTGCCTTCATGGCAGGCGTATTCAAAGATGTCGTAATCATTATCCAGGTACATGGGATAGGCTATCGTGTAGGAACCGGTAGCCAGTACCTCGGGGTCTTCAATCACCATCTCGTACTCGATCTCATCATCAGCCACACGGGTAAAACGCTCCACAATGCGTTGGTTCGTGGTGGTTGGCTGCAGGGGACGCGGTGAGCCCGGATTGCCTGCACTGGTCTTGCCGGTTTTGCCATTGAAGTTGGTGGTTTCAACTACCAGGGTATTGCCTTCCCAGTGGCCACGGGATTCACCCAGCCAGGTCTTGATATCCTCATCCAGGGGCGGGACATCGCCGACAGGAATGATGCGGGCTTCGTGCGCCATCTCGAGCTGGATAACCACGTAACCTGGCGACTGGAAAATACGCACGCCATTGTTGTAGTTCCTGGCCAGCATGGACACGGGCATGCCGCGGGTAATACACCGATCCCAGGCACTGAAGTCGGATATGGTGTCAAACACGGTTTGTGTGGGATGGTAGGAACCACGCATTTGAGCCTGCATTTGTTTGCCGTATTCAGTCAGCTCGGGGAACTGGCCATCAGGCGGATCCACGATCAGGGATGTCTGGCGCATGGCCCGGCCGGCTGCATCGGCCACGGGAATCGGACCATCCTGGAAGCGGGAATCACGGGACTCGACAGCCGCCTGCCTTTCCGCAAACTCCTCATCGGACATGTAGCGGTTATTGCCATAGGCCGGATCACGCACCACCGGTGTGCCAATAAGATGGTTCAGTGGCCAGGTGCCACGCAAGTCGGGTTCACCCCAGGGTGTCATGGGTGGCGTGTATTCTGCCGCAATGACAGTGGCAGTGAACTGGATCAGTGCCAGGGCAAACAGGGATGCGCCCCAGGCCAGTATTGGTTTTTTCATTAGCAACCCCCTTGAAATCCCAGGTGCCATCAGCACCGTTTCTGCATTCATTATCCTGTTCACTCCTGGTTGTGTAAACACCATATCCTGACAGGTCGGCTCTTGTTCCCAGTACCACCGGGATTATGCTAACCTGCTTTTTCCATTCAACGCTTGTGCAAGAAAGTAATTAACTCAAGGGGGAGCGTATTAATGGGTAAGCGAATCCGGAAACTGCCAGCCCAGCTCAACACTACATTTCTCGCCGCTTTGTTGGCGGCGCTGACCATCCTGTCACCTGCTGTTTTCGCCCAGCAACTGGACCGGGACTCTACCCTGGACGGTCGTCCCAACCTCAATGGTGTCTGGAAGGCCATCAACTCCGCGAACTGGAATCTTGAGGCCCATTCTGCCGAAGCACTTGATGAATTCTGGGAAATGGGTGCTATCGCCGCCATTCCCGCCGGCAAAAGCATGCTCAGGGGCGGTGGTGACATACCCTACCTGCCCGAGGCACTGGCCAAACGCAACGAGAACCGTGCCGGCTGGCCGGCCGCTGACCCGGAAGCCAAGTGTTACATGCTGGGTATACCCCGTGCCACTTACCATGACCTGCCCTTTCGAATCGTCCAGGGCGGCCGCAATGATGACCTGTTAATGGTCTATCCTTTTGCTGCCTCACAGCGCGTGATTCACATGAATGAAACTGACGGCCTGCCCCTGGACGCCTGGATGGGTAAATCCAATGGCCGCTGGGTCGGTGACACCCTGGTGGTGACAACACTGAACCAGAACGGCATGACCTGGCTTGACCGGGCCGGCAACCATTACAGCAATCAGTTGGTGGTCACTGAACGCTTTACCCTGCTGGGTGAAAACCACGTGTGGTATGAAGCCACACTGGAGGATCCACAGACCTATTCGGAACCGTGGACCATTGAAATGCCCTTGTATCGCCTGATTGATGAAAATGCCCAGACCTTTGAACACAAGTGCGTCCCTTTTGCCGACAAACTTCTGTACTGGGATTTAATGGGGCTGGATGATCCAACTCAATAGAGGTCAGTTCAGCCTGTGTTAGTTTTGTTTTCGGTAATATCGAAACAAGCGTAAAGAAAAATCGTCCCAATCAAGTTGATGAGGAGGACCTGAGAATGAACACCATGCACAAATTATTTCAACATGGCCGCAACACAATACTGGCTATTCTGGTAACAGCCTTTGCCCTGCCAGCTGCCGCCCATCATTCTTTTTATGCCGAGTTTGACCCCAACAAGGAAGTCGAACTGGAAGGGGAAGTAGTCCAGATGCAGTGGGTTAATCCCCATTCGTGGCTGACCTTCAAGGTCATCAACGAGAACGGCGAGGAAGAAGAATGGCAAGTGGAAGGTGGATCACCCAATGTACTGATGCGCCTGGGCTGGACCCGGGACTCACTGCCACCGGGTACCCGCATCAAGGTCACCGGCTTCCAGGCCAAAGACGGCTCCCTGCGGATGAACTCACGGGGTATCGAATTTCCTGATGGCCGTACACTCGACCTGGGTGGCAGCCGCCGCAATTAACCTGTTCGGCCGGCTCTCTCCTGGCAGCCGGCCAGCAACCCTGGGGGATACATGCTGAACAAGACCCGACCGGGAGCAATCGCCTCACTTGCCCTGCTGTCACTAACAGGCCCGGGACTCAACCACCTGGCACAGGCACAACCACCGGGCTGGAATGATCCCTTTCCACCGCACAAGGTCATGGATAACCTGTATTACGTGGGCACCGCCCAACTGGCCTCCTTCCTGATTGCCACCCCCGAAGGGCATATCCTGCAGGCGAGTAATTACGAATCCTCTGTTCCCGTGATCAAGGCCGCCGTGGAAGAGCTGGGTTTCGATTTCAATGACATTAAAATCCTGATCAGTGGCCACGCCCATCCCGACCACATTGAAGGGGACGACCTGGTCAAGGAAATGACCGGTGCTGAAGTTGTCGTCGGTCGCCTGGAAGTGCCCTACCACGAAGCCTTTGAAGCACCCGGCGGCAAGCAGCAACCCATCGACCGTATTGTGGATGATGGCGACACGGTATCTCTGGGTGGCACCACGCTGACAGCCCATGTTCAGTCAGGCCACACGAAAGGCTGCCTGGCCTGGAGCCTGCCCCTGGAAGAAAACGGGCGCACCTACTACGGCTTTATCGAATGCAGTCTCAATGGTCAGTTCCTGCAGTACGTGGGCAATGAAGATTATCCGGAAATCGCCAGCGATATCCTGGCAACCTACCGCCGGGCAGCTGAAATTCCGGCCGAAGTCTGGACCAGTTCACATGGTGTGTTTTATGGCCTGGATGCCAAGTATGAGCAGCTGGAAAACCGCGGTGCCAATGATCCCAATCCGTTTTATGACCCCGATGGCTACAAGGCCCACGTTGAAGAGTTTGAACAGATATTCCTGGATACCCTGGTACGCCAGGTAAGCGAAGCCAACCAGGAATAATCACCGTGGCATCCGAACGCCACAATTGATGGAGGTGCAACGAATGCGGTGGCAGCCAAACTTGATTAACTTACTCTTTGTCCTGACGGCTGCCTTGTTGCCAGTGACCGTTTCTGCCCAGTTTGCCCCCCCGGCCCTCGATGATGGCCCCTGGATATTCAGCACCTTTGAACAGGAACGCGTAAGGCTGTCCGTGGTCACGCGCGGCATGGATACTCCCTACGGCATGTTATTTATTCCGGGCACCGAATCCGGTGATGACGAGTTGGGCGACATCCTTTTTACGGAACGCCGAACCGGCCTGGTACGCCTGTATCGCGATGGCCAGTTGATGGAAGAGCCCGTGGGTGACCTAAAAGCAGCCTTTTCCCTGCAGCAGTTGTTTGACGTCAATGCCCACCCTGACTTTGCGAACAACGGCCTGCTCTATTTCACCTGGATCAAGGAAGGGGTAAACCCTGACGACCCGGACGGGTTGTGGATGACGACTGCCGTGGCAAGAGGACGCTGGAACGGCGACCAGGTGGTGGAACTGGAAGAAGTCTTTGAAGCCGATGCCTGGGCCGCACACCCGGGTGGTGCTTCGACCCGCGGCCTGTTCCTGCCCGATGGCACCTTCATATTCGGTGTTTCCCACCGCATCGACCGTGATGCTCCGCAAAGCCTGGATTCACATATCGGCAAGGTCCTGCGCATCAATGCTGATGGCACGGCACCTGCTGACAATCCCTACTACGCTGTTGAGGGTGCGCTGCCGGAAATTTTCACCTGGGGCAACCGCTCCGTCATGGATTTCACCATTCACCCCCAAACCGGTGAAATATGGGAGCTGGAAAATGGCCCACAGGGGGGCGATGAAGTGAATATTCTCAGGCCCGGGGCCAATTATGGCTGGCCCCTGGCCACCTTCGGGCGTGATTACGACGGGACACGGCTGAACAACCGCCCCTGGATAGAGGGCACGGAACTGCCTGAAGTGTTCTGGGTCCCTTCCATTACCGTCGCCGGCATGACCTTTTATACCGGGGATGCCTTTCCCAACTGGCAAAACAACCTGTTTGTGACGTCCATGATCCAGGGCCGCATCAATGGCACGGGCCACCTTGAACGCATCGCATTCAATGAAAATGGTGAAGTGCGCAGGGAATCCATGTTCAAGGAACTGGGCCAACGCATCCGTTACGTCACCCAGGGTCCTGACGGTCTGCTGTACCTGCTGACCGATCATGCAGATGGCGTCCTGTTGCGCCTGGAACCGGGACAGCCCGATGAAGAAGTGCAGGCAATCCAGAGACAGCAGTTATCCCAGGCGGGCATAGAAGCGCCTGAAATATTCAGTGAAAGTGACTGCCTGGTGTGCCACCGTGTTGAAAACCGGGTTGTTGGCCCGTCTTTCGCGGAAATCGCACAGCGTTATACGGCAAGCGACGAGGTGATCGACCGGCTTGTGCAGAGCATTATCGAAGGGGGGGAAGGTGTCTGGGGCGATGTGCCCATGACTTCACATACTGACCTGGATCTTGCGACCGCCAGGCAAATGGTGGAAGAAATCCTGCAGCTCGATTAGCTGGACTGCCTCCAGGAACACTCTGTCTGATTACACTAACATAAAATTGCCAGTTCCTTTTTCCCGGCAACCCAGGCTTTCATCATTTTCCTTTCCTGATTTTCTGACAACTGCGCCGCAACATCCGGGCCGGTACAGAAACACCTGCCACCAGTGATCGATAACAACACAATTCCCGGTTAACAATGCACCGGATTCATGCTTTCATTGCCTACCTGACATAATAATAAGAAAGGGGTTCCCGGCATGGATTCAATTTTCGGCGGGCTGGATTATGTTGTCCTGGCTGTATATTTCCTGCTCATCATCGGGATTGCCGTCTGGGTAGCGCTACAAAAAAACAAAAGCACTGAAGATTACTTTCTTGCCGGCCGCCATGTTGGCTGGTTCGTGATTGGCGCTTCCATTTTTGCTTCCAATATCGGCTCCGAGCATGTGGTGGGACTTGCAGGAACCGGCTTTGAGTCAGGCACACCCATGGCCCACTACGAATTGCACGCCTGGATTGTCCTGTTGCTGGGCTGGCTGTTTTTGCCCTTCTACATGCGCAGTGGCGTTTTCACTACACCGGAGTTCCTGGAAAAACGTTTCGATGAACGTTCACGTTGGTTCCTGTCGGTGTTTTCCATCGTTGCCTATGTGCTGACCAAGGTGTCGGTCACGATCTATGCCGGTGGTATCGTGGTATCGGAACTGTTGGGCATCCCTTTCTGGTATGGCGCAATCGGCATCGTCATTTTCACCGGTATCTATACCATCATTGGCGGCCTGCGTGCCGTGGTGTATACCGAGGCTTTCCAGACTGTCATCCTGATACTCGGTTCGTCCCTGATTACCTGGCTTGGGCTGCAGGAAGTCGGTGGCTGGAACCAGCTCAGGACTACGATTACGGCTGTGAGCCCCGATCATTTCAACATGTGGCGCCCCATGTCCGATCCAGACTTTCCCTGGACCGGTCTTTTGTTCGGCGGCACCATCGTCGGCATCTGGTACTGGTGTACCGACCAGTACATCGTGCAGCGAACGCTGGCAGCCAACAATATTACAATCGGCAGGCGCGGGGCCATTTTCGGGGCTTACCTGAAACTGCTGCCCATCATGATCTTCCTGGTACCCGGCATCATTGCCCTGGCACTGACCATCCAGGAGCCGGAAACCTACCAGGTATCCCAGGCTGATCGCGCCTTTCCCATGCTGGTCACCACTTTGCTGCCAACCGGATTGAAAGGACTGGTAGCAGGCGGCCTGATGGCGGCATTAATGAGTTCGCTGGCCTCGGTGTTCAATTCCAGCTCCACCATCTTCACCATGGACATCTATAAAAAACTCAAACCCGATCACACGGAACAGGAGTTCATTCGGGTAGGACGCATCGCCACCACGGTAATTGTCATACTGGGCATTATCTGGATACCCATCATGAGCAAGATCGGCGGCGGTATCATGTACCAGTACCTGCAGAATGTGCAGTCCTATATCGCCCCGCCAGTGACCACCGTTTTCCTGCTCGGCATTCTCTGGAAGCGGGTCAATGCCCAGGCTGCCATTGCCACACTCATGGCAGGACTGGTCATGCTGGTGTTACGCCTGGGTTCGGAAATCTGGTACCAGGCAGAAATTGCAGCTGGTGCTGATATCCCCGGGATTGCCTTCGCCTTTGCGACCATCAACTTTTCACACATGGCGATTTTCCTGTTCCTGTTTTCAGTGGCGCTTTGTATCGCAGTGACGCTGGCCACCAGTCCACCGGATTACCAGCGCATCAAGGGCCTGGCCTTTGGCACGCTGACTGCGGAGGAGCGGGAAGCCGAACGCAGCAGTCTCACCACCATGGATATCGCGTGTTCTGCAATCCTGGTTGCCATCGTTATCGGTATTCTTTCCTACTTCACCGGATAAGGACTAATTCGCATGAATGTACATATAAAAGGACTAACGTCTTTACCGGCAGCAATTTTTGCTTTGCTGTTTTCCTCGTTGGCAGCCGCAGCCGCCCAGGAAGAAGCGCCGCCCTACCCGCCGGAACTGGCTGCACAGGGCGAAGCGCGATTTGCTGCTGCCTGTGGTTTTTGTCACGGCCGTGATGCCGCCGGTGGCTCGCGTGGCCATGACCTGGTGCGCTCGGAACTGGTGGCCGACGATGACAATGGTGACCTGATCGCTGAGGTGGTGCGCAATGGCAGACCCAATACGGAAATGGTGGCTTTCAGTACCAGCGTCGTAAGTGCAGATGACCTGGAAGCTATCGTTGCCTTTATACATAACCAGCGTCACCTGTTTGCTACGCTGGAGGGAGGACGCCGTTCAGTCCTGCCCGAGGATGTCGCTATTGGTGATGCCGACGCAGGCGAGCAATACTTCGACGATCACTGTACGGCATGCCATGCAGCCAATCGCGACCTGGCGGGCATCGGCTCCCGCATGCAGGGACTGCAACTGATGATGCGCATGCTCAATCCACGGGCTGACCGGCGTGGCCCAAGCCCTTCAGCTGCCATGGTCACGGTAACCGAGGCCAATGGTCAGCGAATCTCCGGTGCCCTGGAATACCAGGACGAATTCACGATTGCCCTGACCCTGCCCAATGGTCGTTACCGATCCTGGCAAACCACGGACGTGGATGTCAGCATTGAAGACCCGCTGCAGGCCCATGTTGACCAGCTGGATCGTTACACCGATGCCGACATGCATAATGTCCTGGCCTACCTGTTGACGCTGCAATGAGGGCCGCCATCATGAACACAAAACAATCTTTTTTGACCGCACTGTTTGCCTGCTCAATGGTGACCGGTACCTTGATGGCACAAACCCGGGTTGATGGCGACACCCTGCTCAATCCCGCGCCCGACATGTGGCCAACCTATCACGGCGATTATTCCGGCCAGCGCCATAGCCCGCTGGACCAGATCACGCCGGAGAATGTCGATATGCTGGGCCTGGCCTGGGTTTTCCAGAGCAACCAGTCCCAGTCCATCAAGGGCACACCCATCATGGTGGACGGGATCCTGTACGTCACCGCCACCAATCAGGTCTGGGCCGTGGATGCGCGTTCCGGCCGCCAGATCTGGAGCTACCAGTACCCGGAAAATGACGGCTTTCATATTGGCCAGCGCGGTGTTGCCATTTATGGCGACCTGGTTTACCTGACCACCCCCGATGCTTTCCTGGTCGCACTCAATCGCCATACCGGCACACCGGTGTGGCAGGTCGAAATAGCCGACTATGAACGCGGTTACTGGTCAACCAATGCCCCGCTACTGATAGATGATCACCTGATCGTTGGCGTGTCCGGTGACTTTGACAACCTGCCCGGTGTATTGCGCTCCTACCATCCCGAGACCGGTGAACTGCAATGGACCTTCTACAGCACCCTGCCGTCAGACCTCAGAAACCCGAATGATCCTGATTCGGTATTTGATGAAGCCATGGGCGGGCAGATGTGGATGACGGGCACGTATGACCCGGAACTGAATCTTCTCTACGTCGGTACCGGCAACCCGACTCCGGTGCTCAATGGCAATGCCCGTCCCGGTGACAACAAGTGGACCGGCAGTATTCTTGCCATTAATCCTGACTCGGGCGAGTTGGCCTGGGGTTACCAGATCAATCCTCACGACACCCATGACTGGGATGCCGCCGAGGTACCGGTACTGATCGATGCTGAATTTAACGGTCGCCAGCGCAAGCTGCTGCTACAGGCTTCCCGTAACGGTTATTTTGCCGTGCTGGACCGGGTGACCGGTGAAAACCTGGTAGCTACACCCTTTGCCACCCTCAACTGGTCCCTGGGTGAAGATAATACGGGTCAGCCCATTCCTGATCCGACCAAGGAGCCGCAGCAGGCCGGCAGCCTGGTTGCTCCGGATGAGTCCGGTGCCACCAATTACCGCTCCCCGGCTTTTGATCCGGACAGTGGCCTGCTTATCGTCAGCGCCGCTGATGCCTACGGCTTATGGTTCAACAAGGAAGCCCATGGCGATTATGGTTGGGCGGGTGCCGACTATACGGTTCACAGCCGCGGCGAACTGCGCGCCATTGATTACCGCACTGGCGACATCGCCTGGCGCTATGATTTATTCGGTGGTGCCGGTACTGCCGGTGTCATGACCACCAGCACCGGGCTGGCATTTACCGGTGACTCGTCACGTAATGCGCTTGCCCTGCGTGCCAGCGATGGTGAAACGCTCTGGCACAGCGCCATTGGCCGTGTCAGTAACGCGCCTATCACCTATATGCTTGATGGCCGCCAGTTCATCGTGCTGGCCTCCGGCGGGACACTCTATGCCTTTGCCCTGCCGCAACGACTGATTCAATAACAGGACATCACTATGAAAATCACAGCACTGCTCATACACCTGGTCCGCTGCCTGTTGCTGGTTTGCCTGCCAATGACAGCAATGGCTGCTGACGGGCCTTCCAAAGCCTTGTTTGTTTATGGTGGCTGGGAAGGTCATGAACCGGAAAATTACCGCGACATTGTCGTACCCTGGCTGGAATCCGAGGGGTTTGAGGTGACCGTGTCAGACAACCTGGATGTCTACACCGATGAAGCCCTGATGAATGAACAGGACCTGGTGGTACAAATCTGGACCATGGGTACCATCACGCCACCGCAGATGTTTGGTTTGCTCAGGGCCGTGGAAAACGGCATGGGTATCGCCGGCTGGCATGGCGGGCTTGGCGATGCCTTTCGCGCTTCACCACGTTACCAGTACATGATTGGCGGCCAATGGGTGGAACATCCCGGGAATGACGGCATCCCCTATCGCGTCAATATCACTGACCATGAAGACCCGATCACCGCGGGCCTGGATGATTTCGACGTGGTCTCGGAGCAGTATTACATGCATGTGGACCCCAACAACAAGGTACTGGCAACCACTACTTTCAATGGTGATCATGATCCCTGGGTCAAGGATACGGTGATGCCCGTGGTATGGAAAAAAACCTATGGCAAGGGCCGCGTCTTTTATACTTCGCTGGGACACAGGCCCCATGTCTATGACATACCCGAGGCCCTGACCATATTACAGCGTGGCATCCTGTGGGCCAGTCAGAGCAAGTATGAAGACACACCGAACCTGGTTTCACCCAGGTATCCGGCACGTTAATCCCGGGTTGATCAGTGGGTCATTAGCAAAATCAACATTCAATAATTCCTCAACCGGGACTGACTGGCACAAAGAGGAATGATTCCATCCAGTTTGCGACCCGGATTTACTGGGGTATATTAGCGTTTTGATTGCCGGATCCGGCTTTATTTTACTATGCTCCTGGTAATCCTGGGTTCCTGGCTGGGGCCACTGCTACAATCATTCACCGCGATGATTAACAGCAATGTTCGATAAAATGAAAATGTATACTGCGGCAAGTTATTAGCTGCCTGAAAAAAACAGCAATAAAACCACGATAACAAGACACGAAGCCGGGTTGAAGCAGGATGCTGGAACGCCACCTCTCAGAATTGAAGACACCGGAACCGGTGCTGCTCAGCATTGCCGATATGCCCCCTGGCGTCGACAATTATCATATTTACGTCAAGCTCAGTCCGAAATTCTGTGCCCTGTTTACGAAACTGCTGAATGATTTCATTAACCAGGAAATAGCGCAAAACCCCCAGAAAACCAAAAACGACAAGCTCAAGGAAGAATTCCAGGAAAGCTATGCGGACATGATGACCGTCTTGATCCACCGGATCAAAAGCGACCTGTCACGTAATGAAATCATCTTGCTGCAATTCGCCGTCTATCGTTACATCCTCGAAAGCACCAAGAATACCCTGGACAACCTGATCGCCACACTACGTGGCAAACTGACTGAATCCA
>Ga0181560_10002729_pt1 | contig 16416 bp, 11 predicted proteins | sample 011ome_20_FD_133751 | JGI IMG/M metagenome (GOLD analysis project Ga0181560, IMG submission 133751) | Coastal salt marsh microbial communities from the Groves Creek Marsh, Skidaway Island, Georgia - 011509CT metaG (megahit assembly) | ecosystem: Environmental > Aquatic > Marine > Intertidal...
AGGCTGAGGCTGATTTTAGACAACTAGCGGATCAGTTTAGGAAGGTTGAGCAGCCCAATCGTGAGCTCAGCAAGTTATACATGCAACGATGTTTCCCCGATATTTCGAGGGATCAACTTGAAATGATCGTAGATACTTTGATTTCTGAGGACGGAGTTTGTGATCCAAGAGATATACGTTCGTTATCTCAGAGAATGGAGATCCTAAGGCCGGAGTTTGACAACTTTCATGATCTTTTGGTTCGAGCGTTTGCTGAAACGGATAATGATCTAGTCGCTTTAGTTCGTGAGGTATGCCTGGACCGATCACACCGGGAGCTTCTTCTGGCATCCAGCTTACTGATGCGTTACTGTGGAAGGATCTCTGTAAGTGCATTGAGTAAAATTCTAGCTCGCGATGAGAGTTCAATCTTTGCTGCTACCGACGCGATTAACAAGTACCATCCGGTTTTTTATGACCCGAAGTCACGCGAAATAGTCTTACGGTTTAGGTCGAAGGAACTCGAGAAAGCGATTTCGGTTGCTCTTGAACTCGAAGGCCCACTGCTTCAAAAAGAGTCATTTCATCAATTATTAACCGCGCGATGTTTGTCAGTGATCGTGCGCGAAGAGATGCTGGGATCTAGCGATTTTGGTGCTGTGCTGAGGGATTTGTCACTAATTCCCTGTAATGATGCTAGTGACCTTTTACAGCCTGTAGTTGGATTCGTTTCGACGAAGTACATTGAGATTAAAAAAACGATATTCAAAGGGCCTTCGCAGCTTGGAGGTGAGCGCGAACCCAGTAACGAATATTTTGCTCAGGTTAATCGATTGATGGTTACGGTCGATGATTTTCTTCAAATCAACCACCTTGATCATGGTGAGATCTATAGTTTGGCGCCCGACTATATTTTTCTACAATCGATGGTGCACATAGAGCAGATTCATCTCAAGCAAGACAACGTATCTGCGGTAGCATCTCATCTGCAAGAGATGATGACGTTACTTGGAATGTATCCTTTAAGTCGCTTCGTTTCTGATCAATTTTTAATCTATTTTGTGTATTCGTTATCCCATATGATTCAGGGGCTTCGTTCAAGAGGCCTGTCGTTATCAGAGATCGAAATACTCCGATCGGAGTTTAAAGCAAGGATCGAGGAAGTATTGATGGATCAGCGAACGCTAGTGCGCCCCAATTGGGTGCGAGTTCGTTTGGAACATATTTTTGCGATTCAGGATCGAGGGAGTCACTCAATTGAAGAGCAGTCTGTAGTTGTCAAAACATGCCGCAAGTTATTGCAGCTTGTTCCCGCATGGAGTCGCGATGCGTCAGAGCTTCTGGTGAGGAGCTTAGTTCTTAGGGATATTAGTAATATGGACTCAACGGCAAATGACGCTGTTGCTTTAGCAGACGAAGCAGTCGATATACTCCGTAAATTTTCGGACTTTGAGAATATTCCGGCAACTTACGGTGCTGCAGCTAGAGCTCAGTATTTTCCAGCTGTTGAAGCTGAAGAAGGCGGTGATATTGAATTGGCAACCGCATCTTATAAGCGTTTTTTGGATCGTCTGCCCCAATGGTTGGCCTCATCTGAAGAGTATCCCAGCCCAGATCAATCGTTTAATGCAAAAAATGCGTTGATGGCAAGGACATTTGAGGCAAGAGCCTACGGGTTTTTAGGTAGAGTCAAAGAAATTTCAGAGGCGGATTTATCAGGCCATATCGTGCGTTTGAAAGGTATCGCAGACTCTTGGGTAGAGATGGGTTACGAGCGCGAGGAAAATCTGGGGTCGCTGTTATCTGAGTTAGCTGGGATGACGGTAATTTCTGGCGTCTTGCCTGACAGTTTTAATCCAAATCATCTGGTCATTCAGATCGATGAATTGTTGTCAAACGCGCCAACCTATGTCGGTGATCGCTGGAAACAACATTTAAGACAAGATTTTGTTGAGAAATTTGGTATCTGTGACGGCTGAAAATATAAAAATACTATGGTGGGGCAATGGCGAAGCTACGTGCGCAGAGTATCCAAGCACATCATTTGAAAGTCATCGACCAGATAAATGATGCGTCAAAGAGTTCCTTCCTTAATTGTCATAATTACTTATTAAGATGGTCTCCCGATCATGCTATTGGGGCGAACCGCCCTCAAGCAGGCCGTTTATTACTTTTAAATATTAATTTTTTATTTCTCTTCCTCGATGGTGATTTGCGCCGGCATGTCGCGCAAAGATTGTGGCAAGTTTTGGGGCCCTCAGATTGGGGCCGTCTCTATTCTGAAGCATTGGAGCCTCGCTCTTTGCTTAGCGACGGCTCATCCAACTTACCCAAATTAATAACTTTGATTGATTTTCTGAGAACGGCAGGCTGGTTCAGCGAAAGTTTAGAGTGCGCAGAAGATGTTTCTAGCTCCCTGCCGTTTGAGTCTGAGGATCAGTCGGAGTGGGTATTAATATTCCAAACTAGTTACGCAAAAATACTTGCTGATACGGGTCAATTTGACCGCGCTGAAGGTATATTGGAGGTTGTCTTGGAATCGCGGCAAACTCATTTGGGACAGATGCATGAGGCTACTATTGATTCATATGCTAATTTGTCAGATGTAAAGGTTTCCCTAGGGAAATACCAAGATGCCCTCAAGCTGCGGTCTGAGTGTATAAATCTGAGTGAGAAATCTTTTGGCGAGTCAGATCCTAGAACATTCTCTGCACTTAATGCTCTTGGAATGCTTCAACATGATCTTGGACTGCGAGAGGAATCTTTGACCACATATCAGCAGGTCATTCGTAAGCGAATCAGTTCTTTAGGTGATGAACATCCGAGTGTTTGGGAGAGCAAGCAGAACCTTGCTGTTTTATTGACAGAGCTCGGTCAATTTGAAGAGGCCGCATCTTTGTTTGAAGATGCAATGAATCACAGTCGTCTGGTCCGAGGCGATAATGATCCAGTCACGATAGCTGTAATGAACAATCTAGCTGTTTTATTGATTGAAACCTCAGAATACTCGCGATCGAGCCCTCTACTTGTTTCTGTGGCTGATTGGCAGAAGAAACATCGCTCACCTTTACACTTAGATACGTTACTCACCGAGAACAATCTGGCCCGCAGTCTCGAAGGTGAGGGAAAACTGGAAGAAGCCGAGGCTACTTATAGACAAGTTGTGCGGCTGTTGACGTCTCAATACGGCCTCGATCATCCGAAAACACCCGATGTCATCATTAATTTAGCAGCCTTTCTCGAAGATGCGGGTCAGTTGGACGATTCTATTTATTACTATCAGCTAGCGGTTGATAGTTATGCTAAAAACTTTGGTGACTATGACCATCGAACCCTTAACGCTCAGCAAATGCTAGGCGTGTGCCTTAGAGAATCTGGTAACCTGAGTTTAGCGATTGATGTGTTGTCTCTCGCACAAAAACATTGTGAGGATGGGAGTAATCGATTGGCCGCTGTATCCAATGCCTTAGGATTGACTTTCCAGTATGCGAATAACTTTCGATCAGCCGGTCGTGAATTTTTAAAAAGTTTGAGTATCCGAGAAGAGCTGGCGCATCAAGGCAAGATTCCTGTTGATCAGATTTGTCATATTCTTCAACGGATTAAACATTTGCTTGAAATTCAGCCTGATAAGCCGCTCGAGGATTTACTGGGTAAAAAACTCATTAAATGGAGTGTCTGTAAATTTGCTGACTGAGCAGTTTAAGTGATGAATAAATTAGAATTAAAAGACATCGATATTCAGTCACTTCCTCCGCACCTTGCTGTAGCGATACGGACCCTGTTGTCTGAAATTGAGTTGAGTGGCGAGGAGACAACTGCAGATGAGACGGTCACTGTTATCGAAGTATTGGTCAGTTTTCTGGGGAGGCTGTGGTTATCTTTCTACATTCATCAGGGTGCGCCCGATGTAGAGATTAATCAATTTCTATTTCAGTCACTGCGGCGAGATCCCGGTGTGGGTCAGTGGGCAGGCATTTCTAGAATAATACAAACATTTATGAATGCTCGAGACGTTCAGATTGATTGCGATTTTTTGACCGGCTTGGATTACAGTTTCGAGGGTTCGATCACACAATTGATTGCGTTCCGTAATAGTTTTAGTCACGGAAGCATGGAGTCAATATCGACAGAACTCCACGACATGAGACAGAAAATAGCTCTCTTAGTGAAAGGACTCGATATTTTATTTTCAGGCTCACTCTTATGGTGTGATGAAAATCAAACGGTTCGTTTGGTCAACGAAGCATGGGACGTAAGCATTGATGATGATATCGAGACGGCAAATATGGTTCCGTATCATATCTACGTTCGAACATCACAGGATGATCTGGTGACAACCTACCCGCTATTTGTTGTCAGATTTTCTGAGGAAAGCTTTGAACTCGATGCTAGCTCGACACATGCGACTGATTTGAACTATGTACAGATCTTTCAGTTGGATTGCCTTGCCGCTTGGTATCAGCGATACCAACGAGAGCGGGCCGGGCACATCGACTTCGCCGCTCAGGCATCCTCATTTCGAGCAAATCGTCGACATTTGGTTTGGGAATCACTCCTACCCAAGCTTGACGAGATAAACCCCCCATCCAGAATTTTGATAAACGAGCCGGCCGGCCTGAGTGCAAAATTTGTTTTTAAAAGTTTGTTTGTCGATGAAAACGAGTCTTTTGTTGATCAGAGGTTCGATGCATGCACTTTATATATCGTGGGCAGGGATCATGTTTCACAGTCTGGACTGACTTTCTGTTGTTTTCTGTTGCGACAAATCGAAAGATTATCATGCGGTGCTTGCCAGTTTGAGGAGATCCCCACGGACTGTCTCCGCGACTTAAATGAGGGTCTTGATTATCTTCGAGCCACTGGAAAGAAGCTGCTTCTTGGAATCTGTGATCTCCACCACGGCGATGTCAGGTATAGAGGAGAGGCCCTGACCGTTTTGGATATTTATAATTTGCTGTCAGGGTCATCGATTATTGTCGTCGCTTCCGTATTAAAGGGGTCTATTAAGTCATTACTCTCATATGATCATTTTTTGAGTATTGAGCCAAGGAGACGATCCTTCTCCCTAGATCTTTACACCGACGCACTAGTGCTACTCCGACAAAATTATGGCGAATTCCCTGTAAAGGTTTTGGCGTGTATATCTTCACTCCGTCGGCCTCGGACTTTATTCGAAATCTGCGACCTGTTAGAGGCTGAGTGGAAGTATGAGGTGTTTGAGCCTGAAGTCGAAAAGGCCCTTTGGCGATTGGCTCCTTTTCTGGATGAATCGAGAGACATCATTAATCGAGAAAAAAAATGGGCTCCGACCTTTAATGTGAGGCGGGTTGAATGGGATCTGTTGTTTGTAGAGCCGACGTATGCTTGATCAGTTTATCAAGTCGTTAAATTCAGCTCAGTTATCAGAACTTGAGAGCTTACGAGTGTCAGCCGAGTCTGGTGAGGGTTCGCCGAAAGAGGTGAAGCTGAAGCTCGTTAATCTTGTGCAACGAGTCAATGAGGTCAATGACTCACAGTTTCCCATAGGGCCGCTGGTTAAGTCGTTCAATGAGCTCTTTAAAACGGGATCAACCTCATCGAGTAGATCAGAAACAGATTTAATAAGTGAGCTCCCATACCCGCTCGGATTGAGATTCAAGCTTTTGTGGCAAGAACACGGGGCAAGACAACGCGGTGAGCCTACCCCGCAGCTTGGATTTAGTATTTGTGCTTTACATAGCCTTCTACTTCGTTTTATCGCGACGGTATTTATTCAAATCTACGTTATTGAGACGGGGGGTAAGAATCAGAGAATCAACATTCAAATTACTGAGGCTCTCCGCAGCCCCACAGACGGCACCTGGCTGGATTTAGCGGGAAGTCTCTGCAAGGTCATACGTAGCCTTGAGTCAAATTCAGTCTATGCGAAATTACTCGGTATCCTAGATGGGAAAGTTTCAATCGGTAAGAGAAATCAAAAGTTCAAGGCGGTGTCACAGGAATTAATTAATTTCAGGAACCGACTGCTGCACGGAGAGAAAATAACTTCCGGCGATCTCGATATTTCAATAGACAAGATTTTCGCTTTGGCGAGAGCTTTTCAAGTGCTATGCGACTACCGCCTGGTTGCCTTTAACGGTTCTGATACATTCATCTTGATGGGAGAGTATCCGACTAAATCAAAAGATCCTCACTGGTTGCGTCCTGACGATGACGGTACCTATCTCTTTATTAGTGAATCTAACTCTATTCCTTTGTATCCGTTACTTTCTTTTCGTGATGAACTTGACGGCGAAAAGGTATCTGACTTGTTTTTCCTGAATTCGATTGGAGGCTCGGTACCATCCTATATCGCATTTCGGTACATGGTCTCGCATGGGTTGGATGGCCAGAAGCTAGGTACTTATGATTCGTTCCAAAAGTTTATGGCTAAAATACCGGCGCCACCGCGACCAAAAAACCCGGTTATTGATTTTTCGACTTTTGCGATGGACTCGGCGCTCATGTTCGTGGGGCGAGATGAGGTTCTCTTGGAGTTGGCCGAATTCCTTGAGCTCAAGGATACTCCGTATGGCATCCTGAAGGCATATGCGGGGATGGGTAAAACTGCGTTTTTGGCCAATCTGTACAACTATAGACACACAAAAGACTTCCTTCCATTAAAAACAAACCAAAAAATGATCTGGGCATTTCATTTTTGTGTGCATTTTGAGGGCCGCGATCAGCCTGAGGTTTGTTTTCGGTCGATCATTGGACAAGTGGGCCCACAATTAAAACTCGATCCGACCGATTATTTTGACGACGACCTCTCGAAGTTTCGTGAGGAACGCCTCCCAGAGTTTTTTTACAGGGCCAGTCAAGCTCTAGCTGATAACGAACAACTTGTAGTCGTCATCGATGCCCTAGACGAGAGTGATCTCGATTCGGATGAGTCCATCGCAAAATTTCTTCCAGACTTTTTACCGCATGGAATCCGTTTCATAGTTAGCTTTCGAGTGGATGATACGGGAGGAAATCCTGTTGTTGAAGACTCGCTTGACCACTTGAGCGACGAGAATCAGTATCAGTTTAAGACTGCAAATCCGCTCGACGGTCTGACTCGTGAAGATGTTGTAACTTTTCTTAACAAGCTCTCAACTGACGAGACGGTGCCTGATCAAACTACTGAGCATGTCTGGTTGACCGCGAATACATCTCAACGAGGGGCCGATCCTTTTTTTCTTAGATTTGTTGCGCAATCGATCCGCGACGGCCGCTCTGATCTGCGGCGCCCTGAAACCCTCCCTGCGTCTCTCGAGGATGCGTTTGATGAGATTTGGCTTCAACTTCCTGACGATGATAATTTCCTGTTGCAGCGAATTTTGTTGATGTTGGCCCTTATGTTCGACTTAGGTGATGACGAGTTTTTTGCAGATTACTTCAACCACCATAAGGTGTTACCCGGTAGAGTGTTATACCCGGTTGATATTGCAATGATACGTGTCCAGGCCGGAAAATTGCTCAGGTACGATGGGGACAGGTACGGTTTATTCCACGACCGTTTTCGGGCGTTTTTAGTCGGAGACGTGTGATCAGTTGTCGAGTGATAGCTTTGTGGTTCAAAGGTCTGAAGGATCACCCGCACTTCGGTTTCAGTATCTGTATTTGATTAGAAATGGATCGCTTGACTTCCTCGTTCAGTTGATTGAGCGCTAGCATGGAAGTCAGTAGTTGTTGTTGTTCACAAATCAGACCGAGACGCTGCATTGATTTTAGGGCGGTCATGAAATATCGAGGTTCAATCTCCGACTTCGTTCGAGATAATTTGAAACCCAAAATAAACGACTCCAATGATCGCTCAGGAGACCCCGATATTTTATAGATCTCCGCCTCTTCAAATAGTGGAAACGGATCGTTGGGATATGTCTGCTTGTATAGTGAAGAGACCTGCAGAGCCTTGTCTATTAGTTTATCCTGCTTAAAGTCGATTAAACTGTACCGAAGCAAACGTTGTTTCTCTAAGTCGCTGCCGCTGCATGACGTCCATTCGGTCAAAGACTTTATGTCAATTGATCTATTGCTGGTTTCTGCGGCCACTAACCTGACTGTTAGCGATTCACATTTTATTTCAGTGACCGCCGATTTTCTGGCTTCTTTTGTTGCCTCGGGCTTAACATTTCGCTCCGAATATTCCCTTTTAACAACCTTTGGAGGGACAACTCTCGGAACGTCGCGTTCTTGTAGAGGTTTCGCTGGCACAGGGGTCTTCACATGAGAGGTGGAGCCTTCATCTTTATTTGGGATAAACGTCTCGTAGCCGCCAGTGATTAACCACCAAAGGCAGAGCGGTAAGATGATGTAGCGAAATAAACCTGGCATTACATTCCCAACGATTAATGATGGAATCATAACGGGTATCTGTGGTTAAGTTAAAAGTGTTCATCAGATGAATGAGGCCGGTCAGTGATAAACAAACTAGAAAGCTACGGTGAGTGGACCTACAGGGGGGCGTGGATCCTCGAAATTACGGCTGCGATTGTGGGCTTAAGCATCGCAGCACTTCTTTTGTATCAAAGCCTACAACAGGGCGGTTGGTCAGCAGTAATCAACATGATTCCGTTTATCGGCGCGTCAGTGATGGTTGCGTTCGCAGAGTTGACCAAGATTCCATTGGCAACACTGTTATTTACGGCTCCGCTAGGCTTTAAACCATTTGTCTTGGTCGCTTTGCTCGGAATGGCGTTCATCACATTCGAATCAGTATTCCAAGGACTGGAGCAGTCGATCACCATCCGTCAACTGGATTATCAGGACGTGGTTGATGATCTAAAGAAAGTCCAGTCGGATATCGCGCTGATTGAATCCGGAGATACCTTAGACCGTCTGTCTTCGGACAAAAGCAAACTCGAGTCCAGTATCGCGGGCCTTGAGGCTCGTCTTATTGCGGCAGAGGAACAGCGTAAGAACCGTAAATCGAACGTTTTGATGAATCAATTACCCAATGATCTGGCGGCAGAGCTCGCCAACTTGCGGGCAGAGAGCCAGCGTACGCAGTCTATACTCGCAGTAGCGACAAATGAATTCGAGACATGGAAGGCAGAAAGACAAGGGCGGTACGATGATCAAAAAACAAGTTGGGAAGAGCAGATAAAAACCTATGTTTCTCAGGACATGAGAGCCGAAGCGAAGGCGATACAAAAAAAGCTGGATAGCTTTGCTCATCCGCGAACAAAACCTGACTGGAAGAAAAAAGATGCGGAGTATTCGAAGCTAGAGTCTGAATCAAGAACCATTATCCAAAAAACTGAGTCGAGAATTGACGATATTCTGAAAAGCGCAAGAACCGATCCGGCAGTGGTTTCAAAACTTGACGAAGTTGATGCCGAGGCTGACGAAAATCGGAAACAAATCGAAGATCAGATTGGTAAGGCTCAGACCCAGCTCTTGAAAATTCAGGATGATGAAAACAGAGCGCTCACAACGAGCTTGGCTGATAATGAGAGGCTCTCATTACTCCGGCAACAGGAGGCTGAACTGGAGAGCCAGAGGCGACGGAAGGCCCAACTGGATCAAATACGCAGACTAGCCGCGTCGGGATTTTTCTCTGGTGACGAGGACATCAAAGCTGAAGACGTCAGTGATGCCGCCGCAAAAAAGGTCGGTGTAATTTGGGCAGGCTCGCTAGCCGTGTTGGCTGCCTTGGTTGGCCCCCTCACGGCGATAGTCGCGCTGGCCCTCCAGAGCATCGCCGACCATGAGAGGAGGAAAACTCGGAACGCGCGAGGTAAGCCAGTCCGTACCCGGGGTGTGCTTCATAAGTTGTTTTACTCGATCCGCTCATTGGTCGTCAATTGGCGCAGGAAAAGAGTAGAAACCCGCATACAAGAGCGTGAGGTTCAGGTGCCTCAGTACGTCTACGTGCCGGTCCCGATGGATAATCCTCAGGAGCTATTAGATTTTCTCGATAACGAGCTGCCCGACGAAGTAAAAGCAGAGGTAGAGGGAAGAGTCTTAGGCCTTCAGACGCTGGTAGACGAACCCGCGGTCTCTGCTCAAGCGTCGAATGAACAGGAAGGAGCTGATCCTGAACCGGAGACGCTGTCTGGCGAGGCTACATCTGAAAACGGGTCTTTGCCTAACGACCAGACCGATCAAACTACCCCTGACGGGTCAGACGAGAAAAAGTAATGGTTAGGAAGGAGAGGTTCATTGGCGCGCGCATTAACCCAAATCGTGTGTATCACAACACAGCGTTCCTTGACGCCGCGCTAAAGGTTGCCCAGAGCACGAACTTCCCGGACCCGGTCACTGTAGCTAGTCGTCATGATGAACGGTTGCAAAGACCCCAGGTTAACGATGTGGATCCGGTAATTGATGGTTCGAATAAGACCCACGGCGTCAGCCCGCTTCAACTAGAGACATTTAATAACTGCCTTGCCGTGAGTCTCGGGTATGAACGGTACGTGGATCGCGGTAGCGGGCTATCGGAGTCTACCGAGTACGTTGAGGTAATACCTCGGGGTACAAAATTGCCTTGCGAGGGTAAGGATGTTTTCCAGACCATCGAAGATAACCAGTCCATTATTGAGCAGAATATTTTTCTGTCTAACTCAAGCCCAAACGTCTTGGAGGATGCTGATTACTTAGGCGTTGTTCAGATCACGGACATCGAACCCGCGCCTGCTGGCCAGCAGCGTTTCCAGACAATTTTTTCAGTGAATGAAAAGGGTTTGCTCACCATACAAACCAATCAACTAGGATCTGAAGTACTCCAGTCGGTCGAGTTAAACTTGTCTCAACCTTACAAGTTTGATGCGACCGTGGGGCGTTGGCGAGATAAAGAGGGTCGCTTTACTCGAGCCCCTGAGGAGCTAAAGAACCGGCTGTCGGATGGAAAGTTTGAGGTAGAAACGGAGACTGCTGAGAGCCGGCCACCCCCCCGAAAGCAGGATTGGATGCCGTTGCGTGAAACTGGGTTGGCCTTGAACTTGAATACCTCTGGCGCGCTAACCTTACTCATCATCATCTATGGTGTTGCTATCTTAGGGATAGCTGGCGCGCTGGTTTATGCGTTAATTGACTCAGGTATCTAAAACTTATTGACGTCGTCCTCTTGGGTTTGAGTGTTGTGAAAGGCGCGTCTCAGAAGCACCGCCGCTATTATCGCAGCCAATCCAGTCATCGCTAGCAGGTAGTACCATCGCGTGTAAGCGGAACAAAGATCTGCAGAGTTGTCGGCGCATCCGGCCAGCCCGGCTGCGGTGAAGGCACACCCAATACCTAGCGGTAGGAAAAACGTCATACTGCCATCCATGGTCATTTCGAGGATGACAAATAGAAGCCCCAGAGCCAGCCAAATCTCGGGATCAAAAATTAATGTAGCCATGTTCTGGTTTACCTTTCGCTTATTCTAACGCTTGATCATCAGAGGAATTGTCAGGGTCTTTCAATGCTGAGTCTTTTTTAGCTTGGTTTTCCTTTGCATCGTTGCTGTTAGGCTTTGTGGGGGAAGCACTGCCCCTGTCTCGCAAATACTCCAAGACGGTCTCAATAGTCCCTAAAGACTCTGTAATATTTGTGGGCAAGATAACTGATTTGGTTGATTCTGAGGAGCCTATATCTGACATCGCCTTGACCTGCTTAATCGCGACATCATAGTCGACCGTTGCTTTACCGTGTTCCGCGATCACCTGGGCAATGGTAGCCAGTTCGTAGGAGCGAGCTTCACTTGTCACCTTAAGCGCCTCAGCCTCCTTTGTCGCTTTGTAAAGCTCGCCGTCGGCCGCCTTCATGACCACGCGCTTATCCATTTCTGCCGTGTATTGTTGAGTCATCGCCTGATCGATGTTGTCGGGATATTGAACCTCGAGGATCGCAAAACTTGTCACCGCGACCCCAAGATCTGTGGCACTTATCTGGAGCTCCTCGGAGATTTCAGTTTTGAGGGCGTCTCGACTACTGTTTAACACCTCAAGCTCCATTTTTCCCACTGCCGACCTGAGATAGTCGCCGCCTTGGGTAAGGAGCTGATCACCAACAGACTGGTCTCGGTAGTAAGCATGTGCTGGATCGGTAACCCGCCAAACGATCGCGCAAGCTATCGACACTGGGGACCCGTCCGCCGTGTAGGCCTCGCTAGTAAATGGGATTCTCTGCTGGCGCATATCCATCCTGTGGCTGACTTTTTCTATGAACGGTATTAACAGATTGAGCCCAGGCTCGAGGGTTTTTGTATACTTCCCAAAACGTTCAACCAGGGCGTTTTCACCTTGCCGGATTACCTGTATCGCTAAGAACAGGTTGACGAGTAAAAAAGCGGTAAAAATTACTGCAAGGATTACGCTTACATTTAGGTCTGGCATAAGGTGTCTCCTATGGCGACGGCCGACTTGGTTCGATTGGGGCTACTGGTCCACCGTAGGCATGATGCGCGCCAGTAAATTCGTTCCAGAAGCCGATTAAAAGACCGGCGACGGTGAGCCCAATATGGACTAATACGTTTGGATCGCCGGCAGTTTCCATAATAGAAAAGCCGAGTTCCAGCCAGCCTAAGCATGCTTCGATAATCCAGCCCGTGACGATTAGACCCAGTGCCCACAAGACACCGTACCACGTCCCCCGCAGTAGTTTACTGAACAGGTTTCGGCCAACATAGAAAACGACCGCTGAGAAGACCGTTATCAGTGCCCCTATCCACCAGGGTATCTCGTCCTGCTTAAAGAACCAAAACCCTCCCCCAACTACCAGCCCCGCAAAAATTGCAATGCCGCTGAGAGACTCTTCCTCCGCCACCTCGTGGTACGCATTTTGTTCTTCGATACTCATCTCGTTCCAGGCCTCGACATCGACATAATACTGCTGAAGAGCGTTCTGGTAGTTCGCGTATTCGATTTGGTAGTCAGCCATGGCTTCTTGGTAGTGTGCGTCGCAGTAGGTTCTGCCTGACGCAACGTATGTTTGGCAACGAGAACATGTGTTTGCCATCTTTATTCCCCTGTATGTGATACCTTTATTTTGTTTTATACGACCATACCGATTGTTGTAATCTAAGTTTATAAATTGAACAAGTCATTTGGTGGTTTATGGTTAAAGCGACTTTAGGGATAGGAATCCTTGCCTTAGGGTTATCGATCTTTATGAACTATGTTCATTTAGACTACTTTGGATTATGCCCGCCGCAGCGTCTGTTATTTCAAAAAGATGCCGAAGGGTTACTTGAGCCTTTATCGTTCCTGACAGAAGAACAAAATCTGGGCACCGAGGTCCGTGATTTGGTTTTTCGTATGAATGACCGGGTGTGTTCAGCGATCGGTCTGGAGCGCTGGTGACTTTTTCCCGTATCCGAGTCCAGGTTTTGATCGCACTGCTGTGCGTGAGTCTGGTCGGTTGTACGTCCAAATTTGATCAAGGGTATCAGGCTCTTGAGGGTGAACGTTACGATGAGGCGGTCTCTGTTTTCAAAGAACTGGCTCCTCAGCACGGAAATTCCGGAGCTAAAGTTAACCTCGGCTACATGTATGAAAATGGGTTCGGGGTTCGAAGAAATCTGCTGGAGGCGGTCCGCTGGTATGAGCTAGCGGTGGCAGAAGATGTCAACAGTACCGTCGCGCACACGAACCTTGGCGTGATGCTTCTTTATGGCCGAGGCACGAGACAAGACCCTGTCCGGGCATCAAAGCTTTTTCGAGTAGCGGCTGATCGAGGCGACGCGAGAGCTCAATATTTCTTGGGCTCAGCATACGAGAAAGGGCTCGGGGTACGCCTAAATTCCGCCGAGGCCATGCGGTTGTATAAGCTGTCCGCAGATCAGGGTAACGAGCAGGCCGCTGAACGGCTCAGCGCAATAAATAGCCCAGAATTCCGAGAGCGAAAACAAAAAATAACCAAAGTGAGAAGCGAGGTAGATCGCCTAGACACGAGGGCGGAATACTCTGGCTTGTACGATTACTCACGCGCCTGCGGGCAATCCGAGGGGTTGCTGTGCGGTAAACGTTTTTCTAGTCGATCATTCGTGGGCCGCTCTGGAGGAAGCCTGGTGGGGTACTACGAGATTGAGAATCCGGACACCTCAACATCCCACGGAATTTACAACTTCCCGAATACGTCTGCTCCGGACAATCGGCTGACAGGAACATGGGAGGACGAGTTCGGGCAGGGGAAGGTTGAACTGGTCTCGTCGGATAACTGGCGGAGTTTCGAAGGGCGATGGTTTGTCAGAGAGGACAATGGTAGCTACACCGAGAAGGGTTCGTGGGGCGGCAGGCTAGAAAAAAAGGAATCCCTGGCTTCTCTCTTTGAGTCACAACAGCGAGCTAAGCTTGCAGATAAAGATCTGGCCAAGTTGCAGCAAGGATTTCTGTCCTCTTTAGAGTCACAACTGGCGGCGGCCTCTGAGGACGCGACGATCAATGCAGACACGACTCCACCCGTGATTTCGGTACAATTTAACGAAGCGTCAACCGTCCGTGGCATGTTGCGTGGCCAGGTCACCGATCAGTCAGGTATCGCTGAGTTTCGTATAGACGGTAGGCCGGTGAGATTGAGTTCGTCCGGCGAGTTTGATTACTCTACCTACGTACCACCATCTGGCAAAGAGGTGCTCATCGAGGCCGTCGATTATGCCGGCTTGGCTGCGACTAAGAAAGTCGCAATGACGCGATTGGTCCAGGAGCTTCGCAGAGAGCGTCTCGCCGCGGTTAACCCGCTTGTGGGCCCTAAACACCAAGCGTCTCCTAATCGGGCGGCGCTCATTATCGGTTTAGAAAATTACGAGGCGTCGCCACCAGCAAAGTTCGCATCGAAAGACGCAGAGACCTTCGCGGACTTCGCACGCGAGAAGCTAGGTGTTCCGGGTGATAAAATAAAGATCCTCACTAACGCCAACGCGTCGGAGCGAGAAATTCTCCGGTCGCTCAAAAGCTGGTTACCCACCATGATTAGGTCAGGAAAGACCGACCTTTACGTGTTCTATGCGGGCCATGGTATGCCAGCCGCAGACGGGTCCTCGGCCTACATCGTGCCCTACGATGGGGACGTGACCCTCCTCGATGATACGGCGATCAGTCGAGACAGATTCTTTAAAGAGATCGGCACATGGAACCCACGCTCGGCCACGTTTTTCTTTGATAGTTGCTTCTCTGGGGCGACCCGAAGTGAGGAGCTGTTGATAGCCGCTCGCCCGCTGGGGATTAAGATTGAAGATGACGAGGTACCGGATAATTTTGTGGTTTTTAATGCAGGTGAATCTGACCAGATAGCGGGAGTGATCGATGAGGTCCGCCACGGTCGTTTTTCATACTTTCTGTTCAAGGGCCTTGAGGGCGCCGCCGACCTAAACCAGGACAGTAAAATATCGGCCGAGGAGCTGCACTCGTATCTCCGCGAACAGGTAACCAGGTTTTCGGCAGGCTCCCAGACCCCCCAGGTCATGGGTGACAAGTCTGGCTGGGTAATCAACTAGCCAGCTTCAGGTTTTCCAGTCCCTGCTCAATCCACTCCTTGATGGTCGAGGCGGGCTCTTCAAACTGGGAAGCCAGCTGACTCAAAGAGTGAGTCGAGTTCATCCCCAGACCGTATCTCATCCTTATTACCCTCTCTTGACGAGCAGTCAATTTACTCAGTAAGAAAGTAAAGTTCTCCCGAAAATTGTTGGGTCGTCTTAAAGTTCGTCTAAATTTCAGGACTTCAGTTGCCGGAAAGGTTCCCCGAAAAAGTTCGCTGGTGCCTCTGAAAAATGAGGCCTCATAAAGATTTTTAGACAACAGCGTCTCGGTCAGGTCGATTTTCCGTTCAGTGTGGTTGATGGGGTTTAAGTCTTCGATCTGTGTCAGGCTTGCACGGACTATGACGGCAGTCCTGTCGTCAGCCAAGCTATAGAAATGTGGGCTTTCTGTGTCGTCAAACAGTTCTAGGCACTCGGCGCAGAGTGTTTTCGCTGAATCATAGTGACCAAGCGCTAACTCCGTGAGCGCTAGTTGCGACCTCCAGGTATTGAGCATGCTTGGATTGACAAACTTGGTATCAATTGACTCCATCATCGTTTGGAAAACTGACTTCGCCTTTTCCATGTTGCCCAGTTCAAGCTCGATGTCTCCTGTGAGTGCCAGCGCTCTAATCGAGTATTGGTTGGTCATGCCTGACTGGGTGGTTAACGGATCAACAATAGCGTCAAGTATCTCTTTGGCTTGAGGAAGGTCCATCTCGAACGCTAGCCGTTCAGCTAAAGCCAGCCTCAGATGGAGTGTTTGGAGGTTATTGTGACCGCGACTCGAGACGAGTCGATTCACCACCTCCTTTAACAGGTCTGAGACATCAGTTAGAGTCTTATCCCCGTGCCCGATGTTGAGGTTGCCTATCCCGGGCAGGTTCATCGCTGGATTGTTCACCAGAAAAGTCATGGCAGGGCTGGTGGCGTCAAGCTGTTCCCAGCCAAGTTTCAAGCAGTACCGGAAAATCTGTTCAACGTCACGTAACCCC
>Ga0181560_10002732_pt1 | contig 16406 bp, 7 predicted proteins | sample 011ome_20_FD_133751 | JGI IMG/M metagenome (GOLD analysis project Ga0181560, IMG submission 133751) | Coastal salt marsh microbial communities from the Groves Creek Marsh, Skidaway Island, Georgia - 011509CT metaG (megahit assembly) | ecosystem: Environmental > Aquatic > Marine > Intertidal zone...
ACTAGGAGGCTCATACGCTACAGCCGCTTGAGGCGGTACCGGAGGAGGCGCTCCGAAATCACTAGGAGGCTCATACGCTACAGCCGCTTGAGGTGGTACCGGATGACTAACCTGTTCTTGGGCCATCGGTAGATTCGAAATGGATGCTGGTGGAGGAGGCGTAAACATTCTTGGCTGTGGAACCCCATACTCAGAAGGTGGCTCATATGCTTGAACTGCGGGTTGTGTCACCGATGGTGGAGGAATCGGAGCCACCGCAGCCTCCGACGGCGGGTATATGTGTGTGGAAGGATTTGAAACCTCAGCAAAATCATTTAAGAAGTCATCATCAACAGCAGGTGCAACCGTTGATGCCATGCTACCGCTACCGACGCCTCTATCTTCTACGGGCTGTGCAGGAACGGGCAGTGGTGGCGCCGATACCTCCGCTGCCGCAGCTGCTATCGGTTCTTCTGAATTACCCAACGTATCAAAAAATGCCGCATCGTCGTCATTTCCCGCGAATAATCCGTTAAAGTTTGAATTATTTTGAACCACCGTTGATGATGATGCCGCTTGCGAGTGGTAGTCTCGTTGATGATTTTGCTGTTCCTGATGCTGTACTTGTTGTGCGCCTCGTTCTTCTCCGCCTTGTTGCTGAATATAAGAATGGGGTTGTACTATCGGCGCTGTTTCCTCATTCAACCAATCGTCTACGGTATTCTCCGACGGTTTAGACGCCGATGACGGTCTTTCCGTGACTTTAATATCGTTGCGATTGTCGTAAATGTTGGTATTGGTGTAACTGTAGTTCTCATCATTCTTTGGTGTCATCGTACCTAAATACGATGCCGGCGTCAACGAGGTATCCTGGCCTCCGTTGTCGTAATCGTCTATGTATCCATTCATCTTCGGTGGCGGCGTCTCTTCCGCGTACCGCGAGACCGACGCAGCAGCAGCAATATCCTTCTTGACTGCCGTCTTCACGATTGGCGACGGCGCGTTTGCATCAAACGTCGCGTCGTGATAATTCTGATTGCTATTCTGATTGTGAAGATTATGATAATATTCTTGCTGTTGATGTTGCTGTTCCTGCTGCTGTGATTGCGTTTGCGATTGTTCCGACGAGTGGTTTTCGTAGTAAAACTGGTGCTCTCGTTGTTGTTGTCGGCGCGACTCCTCACCGTCCCGACGTTCATCACCCAATCCTCCTCGTTCTCCCTCGCCGTTGTCGCCCCGGCCGCCGCCGTTCATCTCCTTCGTCGTCTCCTTCTCCCCGGCGGGCTCGTCGAAATCGTTCAACCAATCGTCGTCGTCGCTCTCCATGCTCGTTGGATGTTTTCTCGGTTTTAAACGTTGATGATGATGTTATAATACTACGCCTCTTCTCTCTTCTTGCGTTCGTGCGTAATCTCTATAGAATAATGATATAAATCTGTTGTTTTTCGCAACCTGCGCGCGTAACCATCAGTGAGACAGAGAGAGAGACAGAGAGAGAAGAAAAGGATGAGATAAAACGCGTCTCTTTGTTTTGAACGCGTGCGGCTGCGCTGTTTTTTCTCACGAACGCGCCCGCACGGATAGCCACAGATAGAGTAGAGTGACTCTCTCTCGCGTTCCGACCTTTTTTTTTTAAGGATTTGCTCTGAATTTTGAAAGAACTTTTTGGAAAAAGTGATGAAAAAAGCTTCAGAAACACCGCACGCACGCGAGCGCGCGCGCGAGGCCCCCTCGGACAAAAAAGAACCTCGCGACGACGACGAAGAAGAAGAGGAAGAAGAATTTTACTCGCTCGCACGCAACTCGCGCGAAGAATCGATATAATAAATCATCGCGGCGCGCGTATACGTTGTTGTAGTTTTTGTGTAAGTGTGTCTGTCTTAAAATGACGACGAAGACAAATCAGTCGTCCGATTTGTTCAACAACGGCGAGTTTAGCGGCGACGAGGAGGAGGTGGAGGAGGCGCGAATTCGCCGCAGGTTGGAACGAGATGATCGAAGTTATCAGCAACACCACCATTCTCGTCGCCATCATCATCGAAGTCGTCGAGAGGAGGAAGAAGAGGAGGACTACCACTACCGGAACAGAAGATCGGCGTCGCCGCCTCCTTCTTCTTCGTCCTACGGTCGTCGGCGTCGTTACCGCGACGAGTACGACGGCGACGGCGACGATCGGTACTATCGTCGCGACGAGAGAGAGCAGCGCTATTACGGAGGGCGAGAGAGGGATCGAGACGATCGAGATTATCGGGACTTTGACAGAGGAGGAGGAGGAGGAGGACGGGCGAGGAGACGAGAAAACGACGACGAGCATGACAACAACAACAACGCGAGACCAAAGTTTGGCGTTCCAGAGGAGATGGAAAAGTTTCACGAAGCGGAACTGCCGAACAGCAAGAAGAAGAGCAAACGAAGTTTTGATCGACCACCGATACCGCCGCCGATGTCGCACGGTAACGAAGGGCGAGGACGACAACACGGGAGAGACATCGAAAGGAACGCGCAAAATAGATTGAACATGGCGCAGCAGTGGTTGCAATCGAACGGGTACGAGGAAACGCAAAAACAAAACGAGATTTTAAGAAAGCGAAGAGAAGTGTACGTGGGGAATTTAATTCAAGGCGTGGTGACGCCGAACATTTTAGCGGACGTTTTCAACGCTCTTTTGAAGAAAGTGGCGCCGAAACTGTGCGAACGCGAAATAGCGGGGAATCCGGTGGTGAATGTCATCATGGATTCGCAAGGCTCGTTTGGGTTTGTCGAGTTGAGATGCTTCGAGATGGCGCAGATCGCTTTGAGATTTGATAAAGTAGACGTGTGTGGCAGACCGATGAACGTCGGGAGACCAAAAGGATACATTGAAGACCCAAGAATTGGAGACGATTGTCCGCAAGAGGTGGTGGATAACATGATCGAATTTGGCGGAAGTTTGGACGACGACGAAGCAAAAGCAAAGGAGAAGGAGTTGGCAAAAGCGAAAGCAGCGGCGGCAGCAGCGGCGGCGGCAAAAATTGCGGCGAAGATGAAAACGAGCGGCGGAAGTAACGGAACGGCAACGACGACGACAGAAGAAAAGAACAAGAAGAAGAAGAAGAATGATAGCGCGATAAAATCGGTAAATATGAGATTAGAGAATTTGCTTTCCTTGGATGAAGTCGAAGCCGCGGAAAAGAAAGATAAAGATGGCGCCGAGGCAATATTAGAACAACTTCTGCAAACGTGTTTAGAAGAGTGCGAAAAAACAATCGGAATGGTCATGGCTCTCGCTGTTCCGACGCCGACGCAAGACGTGTTCAATAATCCAGAGCTGCGCAAAGGGGGGGCGAGGTGTTACGTAAAATTTGACACCGAAGCCGACGCAGAGAAAGGCGTTTCAAAAATGAACGGACGCGAGTTTGGTGAGGAAAACGTTATCAAAGCTACGCTAGTGACCGACGAGGAGTTCGAAAAAGCGTCCGAGAACATCTGGGTTTAGTCTTAGGAACCTATCTATATATAATACATGTATAAATGAAATCAAAAGCGGTACACTATTCATTCTTTCTCATTTCTTCGCCTTGTGCTTTTTATCAATCTCCTCGAGCGAGTTTGTCTTGAGAAGAAACAATCGGTTCGCGCGTTCTTCTAAAGAACCACCGCATTTCAGCTTTTGACGCGTCAGCTCTATTTTTAAATGATCTAAACCGAACCGCTCTAGTTCTTGCGCCGTGTTTATAACGCTCAAATCGATTGGTTCAAAGTTTTCCTGTTTCGGCGGCGACGAGCTCGTCGCCGCCGATGAGAGTTTTTTCTCGCTCGCAGCCACTTTCTCTTCTTTTCTCTGCTCTTTTTCTTCGACTTCTTTTGGTTTCTCTTCTTCTTTGCGTTCTTCTTCTTTCTCTTTTTCTCCTCGGTCATTCTTCGTGGTCGACGTCTTCTTCTTTTTCTTTCGAAAATCATCCTCGTCGTCGTCCTCCTCCTCCTCCTCCTCGTTGTCGTCGTCGTCCTCTTCGTCCCGCTTACTTCTCTTTTCGACCGATGAGGACGCCAAAGTAGTACTAATCTTTGTCGCATTTGTGGCCATTTTAATCGCCCTTTCCATCCTTTCTTTCACTTCTTCCGAATCCTTCCTAAACCGTTCCTCTTCTTCTTCCATTTTCGCTCTTTTTCTCGCCTTCTCCCCCGTTTGCTCCTCGATGTACCTCAGCGCCAACGCCTCTTCCTCTCGCAAACTTTCCTCCTTCTCCCATTGCTCCATCTTCTTCGCGTTTTCCGTCACGTGATACCTCTGCCCTCTCAAATCTCGACACAACTCGTTGTTATTCGCGCCGCTGTTCCTCCCTTTTTTCTTCCCGGTCGAGCGAAGCAACGTCCCGAAACCGCCTTTGCCTCCTTGGAGCCCTTTCTTGAGAAATAACTGGTACGTCCCGTTCGGCTCGATTCTTTTCCTTCGACTGAGAAAGTTCTCCTCGTCGAGCGAAGAAAACGAAGAAAACGAAGACGAAGAAGAAGAACCAGACGCGGAAGAAGCGGCGTCTCTCTTCTCGCCTTCGCTCTTCGCGAAGAAGAACGTCGTCTCTACGCTCAAAAAAACCTGCGCGTCTCTCGGAATCCCCTCTCTCGTTTCCACGAGCGCTTTCAATCGATTCAGAAGAACGTTTTGCCCCTCTCCTTTTTTATAATCATCGTAATCGTTACGAGAAGAAGCATCGTCAGAGAGTTGGTAACACCTCGTCCGCGTGGAGTTCACCAAGCGAACGAACACGTTGAACGACGTCATTTTGTTGTTGTTATTATCGTTGTTGTTATTATTATTGTTCTTCTCTCTCTCTCTCTCTCTCGTCTCGGTGTGTGTCGTCGTTCCCTCTTGTGGTTTTCTTTTTTAGGTAAATTTTTTAAACCCTAAACCCTAAAAAATTTCCATTCTCTCCCGATGAGAAAAAAATCACCTAGAGAACCTCACAACATTAGACTCTCTCTCGTTCGTTCGTTGGTGTCGTTGAACGCGCGAGGTGTTAGGGGATTACACACACGCGCGTATATAAATAAAGAGAGAATAGAAAAAGGTTTTTCTTCTCTCTCTCTCTGTCATCATCGTCATCCAAACGCGAACGCGTCCCCCCTTTTTTTATTTCATCGATTCTCTCTCTCTCTCTCTCTGCGATTGATTTTCTTTCGCAGCGAACGGATGACGACGACACAGACGAGGGGAATGTTTTCTTCCGCTCCGTTTTTTTCTGCGATCGCGTGCGCGATTCTGATCCTGTGCTTTCTCGCCGTGTTGCCGTTTGTGATCGCGCCGATATCCATCGCGGGAGTTTTGTTTGGTTTGTATAAGAAGAAGAAGATGAAGAAGAAGACGACGACGACGACGACGATAAAAACGGAGACGAAGAAGGAGATTAGTGGTCAAAAAGACGAGACGACGACGCCAACTTTGGATAAAAAAACCGTCGACGACGCTACCGCCACCAACGAGCTTCGACAGAGAAGAAGCGCTAATAGTAATAGCAGCACTAGTGGTGGTCATCGCGATAACAACGGAGAAACTGATGCGATGCCAACAACAAAAGTAGCGCTTACAGGTTCGGCGGCGTTGATGGCCAACATGCGACGGTCGGCGGCGAATACCATGGGAGAGAAACGCGCGAAGATTTCGCCGTCGTCCGCGGGAGGAGCGAATGGAACGACGACGACGACGACGACGACGACGAGTAAAGAAACGGATAAGAAGAGCAACAGTAGCGAACCTGCATGCAAGAGCGAACAGACTTTTTACGTCTTGCACGGTGGCGAAGCCGCGCAGCAAGTCGCCAGAGACATCAAAGAGGCGATGGAGGAGGAGTTTTTGAAGAAGCGGGGTATGAAAGCGAGCGATGTGTGCGTGATGACGGCGTCGATGGAAGATTTTAAAAAGACGCTCGAACTATACGGTAGCAGCGAGAATGAGAACAATAGTAGGAAAAGACGAGCAATCTTTGTCGTCGAAACGGTAGAGAACGCACAACCGGCGGAAGAGGCTGGAAGTTGCATTCGGTATTTCAACAAGTTGAGGAAGAAGTTGTCGGCTGAGGCAGAGGGGGCAGATAAAACAGTTCTACCGTTCGATGAAAACTCGTTTCAGTACGCCGTGATGGGTTTGGGCGATACGAATTTACTTTTAGATCGTCAAACGACTACGGCTAAGGATTGCAATCAAGCCGCGCAGACGTTAGATAATGCGTTAGCTGCATTAGGCGCGCGCAGATTGTGCGAAAAAGGACTGGCAAACGACGCGGTTGGCTTAGAGGAAGGCGTGCTACCGTGGTTGGAAGAGAATTTGTTACCGAGCGCGTTCAAAGCTGTCAAGGAAGAGAAAGAACGAGCGGAGAGAGACAAGCCTATCGAGGTTGTTTTCGCGTACGGTTCTCAAACTGGGAACGCGGCTGAAATCTGTAAAAATTTAGCCGCAGAAGCGACGGAAAAGTACAAGAAGGATAAATTGACGACGCACGTCGAATGCTTCTCGTGCAACGAACTCGACGCGGAAACATCTTTGAAACCAGGAACGGTTGTTTTGTTTTGCGTTTCGAGTACAGGCGATGGGGATGCACCGGATAATTGCGACATGTTCCTCACGAGATTAAAGCGAAGGGTGAAGAAGACGACAGCGAGCAATCCCGTTCTTGCCGGTACGCAATACGCTGTCCTAGGTCTCGGCGATCAAAATTATTCCGCTTTTATGGCGATTCCGAGGATGTTCTCGACGACTATGGAAAAAGGCGGTGCGACGGCGTTTAAGAAAAGATTAGAAGCGGACGATACGCTCGGTTTATACGAACAAGTCGACGCATGGGTAGATACGCTATGGGAAGATTTAGATAAAGCCATCGCTCGAGCGAAAGCAGCCAGAGAGAATCCAAAAGATTTTCTCGCCAGTACTTCCACAGACACCGATAGCAAAAGCGCGACGACGAAGACGAGAACAACGGCCGAAGAAGCGGTTGTGCCGTCTTCATACAAAGGTATTCCTGCGTTGCAACCGGCGCGCGTGAAAATGTCGTTTTCAAAGAATGAACCGGTAGAAAAATCAACATCTTCTGTGGAGCTCGCGAAAGACGCGCTCGCGACGAGAGAAACTCCATTTTACGCGAAAATCGCCGCGAAGAAGATTCTCACGAGCACGTCATCCGACCGAAGAGTCGTACATCTCGAATTTGATTGCGAGAACAAGAACGACTCGGTTGAAAATTACGAGCCGGGAGATTCGCTCGCGGTGTTACCGAAAAACGATAGCGCATTAGTGTCCGAGTTAATGGCTCGTTTAGGAGTAGTAGATGATGCGAAAACTTTCAATTTAGAATGGATAGAAGGAATGGCACCTCCAGGGAGTGACGTCGCGACGGCAACGAAGCCTCTTCCGCACGTGATTACCCCCTGTACTGTTCGTGATGCTCTAGAAAAGTTTATCGACATCACCTCGATTCCGAGAAAATCATTTCTCCGCGCGCTTGCCGAGTGCTGCACGGACAACGCGGAGAAAGATCGTCTCCTGTTCCTTTCTTCTCGCGACGGAAAAGAACGCTTTCAGGCGGAAATCAGCGAGGAACGACCAACTCTTCTGACGCTCTTACGAATGTATCCGAGCTGCTCGATTTCCTTCGAACGATTACTCGATATCTCGTCGCCCTTGTTGCCTCGAATGTACTCCATTACGAGCTGCAAAGACTCGCAAAAGAATCCATCCGTGGCTTTCTCTGTGGTGAAGTACGAAGCCCCGGAGAGCAAAGAAACGCGATTCGGCGTCGCCACAAATTGGCTCGACCGACTTCCTGTGGACGATGACGAAGTCAAAATACCCATCTACAAAGTTCCCACGAAAACGTTTGGATTACCAGAAGATATTTCAAAACCGATCATTATGATTGGGCCAGGCACTGGCGTCGCGCCATTCCGAGGTTTCTTGCAAAAGCGAGAGGCTTTAGCGCGCGCGGACCCTTCCTTACGATTTGCGGAATCCTGGCTCTTCTTTGGCTGCCGACGCAAAGACGAAGATTACTTGTACGAAGCCGACTTCAACGCCTTCCTTGAAAACGAAACGCTCACTCACCTAGTCCCCGCATTCAGTCGCGAAGACCCGCGTGGAAAGAAAGTCTACGTCCAACACAAACTCGCCGAGCGCGAGGAAAAAATGCGCGACTTGATTCTAAGTGAAAAAGCGTATGTCTTTGTCTGCGGCGACGGCGCGCACATGGCCAAAGACGTCCACAGAACCTTACTCTCCATCATCACCGGCGGAGGAGGAGAATACGAAAAGGAGGCAGACGCCGAGGCGTTGCTCAGGGAGATGACCAGAGAAGGCAGATACGTTCGAGATATTTGGAGTTGATGCGAGACTTTCTCATGGAACAGCGTAGAGCCGCAGTTTTGATAATAAATAATTTTCTAATGACCACCCGCAAAAATAAATCAACCAAATTTGAGGACAAATCTCAGCCACGAACTGTCGAATTCTTCAAAACAAAAAAAAAAGATGCAAGCGTTATCGAGTCGCTTAGTCTCTTTAGCGCTGCTGAAAAAGTACAAGGCGACGCCGCCGGTCAGAGCGGACAGTGGCGGCGTTTTTGCTTCGAGCAGCGCGTATTCCTCCTCGTCGCTTTTTTCGAGAGAGAGGAAAACGAACGCCATCGAGGTGTTCACGTTTCAACAAAAGAATCATCAAAATCACGTTCGCGAAGCGAAGAGTAAAGACGTGGTTGTCATATTCGCGTGGTTTGGAAGCGATAAAAAGCACGTGGCGAAGTACGCGCAAATGTATAAAGATAAACAGGAGAAGGTCATCGTGGTTGCACCACCCGCGTTAGCTTCTCTTTCTCCGAAACTGACCACACAAATTGCAAACGATTTCTTAAAATTTTTCGACGACGATATCGAGGGAGTACACGTTCACTCGTTTTCCAACGGCGGCTTTTTGTTCGCCGGGAACTTGTTTCACCACGCCAGCGATGAGAAAAGAGCGGACGATTTGCCGGTGAACAGAGAGTTGGCGAAGAAATTTAAGAAGAAGATTAAATCGGTGACTCTAGATTGCGCCCCAGCCAGACTGAACGCGGATGTCATATCGAGAGCGTTTGCTTCGGTATTGCTAGGAAGCCGAGTCGAAGACATATACGATAACAATAATAATCTAAAAGAAGGAGAAAGCAGCATGGGTGGTTTGATGAAATCTGCGTTGGATGCTTTGGCAAACACGTTGTTATCAGATGAGAACTTGCAAAGAAAAATAAACAACGCGTACGCGGCCTGGGAAACGGCGTTGGATACAAATGTTCCATTGAAGATGCTCTTCTCCGAGAGCGATAAGTTAGTTCCAGTGAATGAAGTCGAAGAATTTGCGCAACGACAAAGAGCTAGAGGGAACGTCGTGTTTACGAAATCGTGGAAGAACGTGCCGCACTGTGAGATTGGACGTTGGCACCAGGATGAATATGTAAAAGCGTTGTTTGACGAGAATTATGTAAGAAAGAGTTCGTAAGGAAAATAGAGTTAGCGCGTCAAATTTTAGTTTTAGTTGCAGCAAAAAGGCATAGAAATTAGCACGCATAAGTACAGGTATATATATACAAGTCTACTCATCTAGTAGTAATCTATTTCATTTCGGTACGTTTCTGCCGCTCTCAAAGACCATCTTCTTGAGCTCGCCTGTTAACTGCTCGTTCTTCTTCATGTCTTCCAAAGTCGTATGAAATCGAAATCTCCAGTAATGACGCGAATTGGTGGGATCGTTGATGGTCTCCTCGTTCGGGTCGCGTTCGTTTATGTACTTTTTGTCCATGGCTAAGACATCTGCGAGTGCGAATATCGCCAACGCGCTGGGCGACTCTAAATGCTGTTTGACGACTTTACGCATGGTTTCCGTCGTGCATCGTTTTGGCGTCGTCGAGATGTCTTCACCAAGAACCTGTGAGTAGTACTTTCTGCGACGATTTTCGTCTTCTTCGAACCAGGCTCGAAATGTTGTCGTGTCATGACAGGAAGGAGAGCACACTGTATCATACGGGTATCTACTTGGAATACCGAATTCGCTGTTGTTGTCGTCGTCTTGCTCAGGTGCTGGCATCCGTTGAATGCGCAAACCCAAAATGCCCAAATTTTGCATCTCTCCGGGAACAAAGTCAGGAACCAATCCTAAATCTTCGCCACATACGAGCATATTTGTTGAGTTTGTAATCGCAGGTATCGTCGTGTGCGCGTTTTGGGTCCATAAGAAACGTTGCCGCGTCGTGTAATGCTCGTGACTGATTCGAGAAAGTGTGCTACGTTGCCAGCTCTCGAGCTTTTGAAACAGTCGAGTTCGTTCCATATCAAACCTTGGATAAAACGCATCTTTATCAAGCATCGCACCGATATGAGCACCCTCGGTAGCGTTTGGATCGTAGGCCGATCTCAGGAGACAGACATTCCTGGTGAGTTCGAGTAAACCATTCTTAATTTCGTTCGTTTCGGCGACGAGCCAATCCGGGGACCCTTCTCGAATTTTCAACTGCTCGCACTTTAAAATTTGGACCTCTGTGGAAAACTCAGGTTTGAACGTCCAATACTTATTTTGCAATCGTTTGGTAAAGGAAGGATCTCCTCCACCCCCTCGATTAGCGTTTGAATCGCCAGTGTTCGAAAAGAGCTCGTTTTCATCAAAAAATCGAGCGGCAACCTCCGCTGCTCTCGTGCCGAAAAAGAACTCCAAGTCAGACGCGTCTGCTCTAGGAATCGTCAATCGATCGATGTCCCAAAGTCCAACCGCTTCGAGCTCTTGCCTTGATATCGGGACAGATGGACGAAAGCGTCCCATAATACCTGATTCGCAGTGCGCTGGTAGTTCCCATATGCGAAAGAATCCAAGGATATGATCCACGCGAACGAGGGAAAAGTATTTCTCCATCGAGTGTAATCTCGAGCGCCACCAACTGTAATTTCCATCCCGTTTCATCTGTTCCCAATCGTAGGTAGGAAACTTCCAATTTTGCCCGTTCTTATCGAACGCATCGGGGGGTGCACCCGTATTCGTATAGAAGCGAAACAATTCTGGTTTTTTCCATACGTCGACGGAACGTTTATCGACACCAATTGGTAAATCGCCTTTAAGTGCGATGCCAAACTGTTTCAAATACGTTGAGGCTTCTTTCAACTGCGTGTGCAAACGCCACTGCAAATAGTACACGAAGTGAACACCTTCAGAATAAATAGGAGATGATTCCGGATCGGTTAGCTTTTCGATCAATTTATCGTCACACTTCGCGAGGTGACCCCATAACCAATGCTCGGTAGTTTGAAAAATTTCAGCCAACGCACAAAATACCGCATACGGTTTCAACCACTCCTGGTTTTTGCTCACGAACCTCTCGAACGACTCTATTAAGGCTTTTTTACTGTTACTACTCACAGGCGCGTTGATCTTACTCGAACTACTCAGCCCGTTCGTATAACTACCGCTTTCAAGTGGCATCAATGCAAGAAAGCGCTTGTGTAACTTTCGAGCGACGAGCATTTTCACTCGAAGCGTCTCTTCGTAGTCGACATCTTTCAGCTCTTGAAGTTCACGACGTTTTGCCTCGATAAACTTCGTCATCTCTTCGCTTCCAGGAAAGTTTAACTCCTCTTGATCGAGTTCAGTCACGCGCAAATACATTGGGTGTAACGCATGAACAGATAATGAGCTATAAGGATACGAATCCCACCACATTCCGTGCACTCTCGTGTCGTTGACTGGGAGCAATTGTAAAATCCGGAATCCAGATTCGCGACAGAAATCTGCCATCAATTTAAGATCTAAAAACTCACCGCAACCGAGGGATTTCGCGGATCGTAAAGAGAAAACTGGCACCGCAACGCCCGCGCAGCGAAATGGTCTCGCGTGCGCAAAGTGTCCGTCGGACGCGACGATGCATTTCGGTGGCTCGTACGAAGAAGATGCAGACATCTTCTTTTTGCGCGGCGTCCCTCGAGTCTTCTCCGCATCCTCCTCGCCGTCGTTTATTTCTGTCGATGTGTCTTCAACTTCATTTCCATCTCTATTATTGTAGCTGCTGTTGTTCATTTTCTGTTGCTCTTCATCAAACTTTCGTTTTTCCAGGTCCCAATCGATACCAATAGTTCGCTTGTATTCTTCGCTTTCGATGACTTGGTTGATATCGTCGTCCCAAATTTCGTACTTGTATCTCACCGGAAGCTCGCTCGAAGCGCAAGCGACTTCCAAGTGCCAACAATACCCGTTGTTGTTATTATTATTGTTAATAGTGGTGCTAATATTTGTGTCGTTATTCGTGTCTTCTGACGCATCGCTTGACACAGAAGACGATGCCTCGAAGCACTCGTCGTTTCCCATGCGCATCACTCGTGAGCGATCCCACTTTCCGAGCGATTGACAACTTCCCGTCACTCTCACGGAAACGTTACTTCCCGGCCGTTTACTCGGCATTCGCATCGCTTTCACTTGGAAGCGTAAAACAACAATGCGTAAATTCGTGTCATTGCTCGCGTCATTCTTACTCCCAGACAAAATGCCGCCTCGCAAAAATTCGCACGGTTGAGGCTTCACGACGTTTATCGCACTCAACGCTCCTTCTTGTCCTCCGCCTAACGCTTTATCCAAAACCACCTCGGCAAATCTTCTCCTCGAAAATAGCGTCTCCGCGTGATTTTTTCTCTCGAACGTATCCATAAACTCCACCACGTTCTCGCCGTTCCCAGCTCCTCCTCCTCCTCCTCCTCCGATGAGCTCTAGAGATTGCGAAGTCTGCCGTTCTAGTTTCGCTATTCGAATAGGCGCGTCCCATAAAATCACCGACCCGTGCGAATCCACCACCGCGTACCTGTATTCCAACGGTTCATCCCAACGCATCGTTTTCGTTGCCGTCCATATCAGCTCGTCTCCTTCGTATTCTTCATCTTCGTCGTCGTCCTCGTCCTCGTTCTCGTCTTCGCGTTCCTCTCCGTTATTTTTTGCGTGATAATCGTTTTCGTATTCATCCTTCTTCTTAAACGCGCTGCCATCACCTCTGTCTTTCTTTTTCCTTCTCCTCTTCCTCTTCAAAACGTGTTCGCAGCTCATCCACGCCCCTTTCGTGGCGTCGTACCCTCCCAACGCGTGCGATTTCCCGCACACGACCACGTTCTCTCCCCATTTGGTGTAAAATTTCACTCTGAATTTGAAGGTGATTTCTTTTCTCAAAACAGAAGCGCTCGTGGTAGTAGTAGCAGCGGCAGAACGAGCGTTCGCTAACCGCACGGACCCGAGCCTTCGTCGAACGTCTTCTTCTTTTTCTTTTTCGTTCATCTCCTCCTCTTCCTCTTCCCTGTTGTCGTCGTCGTCGTCGCGAGCCGCTCTTTCAAAAAACGCAGAGTCGGTAGTTTTATTATTCCATATGGCGTGTACGACTCACAATTTTTTTTTTTTACGCGGGAAAAGTAAAGTCGCGTTTGTCTCTCTCTCTCTCTCTCTCTGGGGGGTGTGCTTTGCTGCTTTGTGCGTGCACAAAAAAAAAAGAACAACGATTCAGACGACGACGATTCAGACAAAACGACGATTCAGACGATTCATCAGACGACGACGAAAAGAAAAAAAAAGCGAGAGCGCTCTCTCTTGTTCTCTCTCTTCTCGTCTCTCTGCATTATTTTTTTTTACATCAAGCTTTTGTGCGTTGTTTGAACAAGATTAGTCGCTCAAAACTCCCGCGCTTTTCTTCGTTCGGAAGAGTCGTCGTCGTCGTCGTCGCGCCGCCGTCGTCGTCGTCGTTCAAAATGAGCGACGTCTTTTCTCTTCTTCGTCGCGGCGTTTTTTGCATTCACCGCCACCAACCGCCGGCGGCGTCGTCACCCGCGACGACAACACCAGCGGTGGGGCATTTTTATCGTCGGCGCCGAGGATTTGCAACGAGAACGTTATCATCGTGTGGAGGGATGGAGAGCGCTTTTACCGCGACGACGAGAGCGACGAGAGCGCGACCTTCGCTGGTATCGTTACCGTCTCTGCGCGCGTTTGGGCGGTCGTCTTTTTCTTCTTCTTCTTCTTCTTCTTTTCGCGCGATAAAATTCGTCGCGAATGCGGCGGCGACGGGCTCCTCCTCCTCGTCCTCCTCCTCCTCCTCTTCCTCCTCCGCGGGGAGAGAGGGAGACTTTGAGAAGAAAAAGACGAAGAAAAAGACCACCGGAAGCAGCAGCAACAGCAGCAGCAGCGGCACTAAAATCAGCAACGACAGCGATTCGAGCGAAGTAGTCGTCGAGCTCTCCTCGAGAGAGCAAAAAGAGATGGACCGAGAGGCGGCGAAGTTTGCCTCCTCTTGGGCGAAGGAGTTAGCCAAAGCCTCGGCCGAGAGCATGGAACAGTTGGAATTGACAAAGACGGTAAGCGACGAATACGCCGCGGACGACGAGGAGGAGGAAGAGGATAACTCGAAAAAGATATCTCCAGAAGATCACCAAAAAACCAGACGACGACGGACGAGGAGAGATTGGGGGACTATCCCGCAAGAGTTGTTGCCGAAAGTCGCCGTCGTCGGTCGACCGAACGTGGGGAAGTCGGCGTTGTTTAATCGCTTAACTGGAACGAAAAGAGCGATAGTTTTTGACGAACCAGGGGTTACGAGAGATAGAATGTACGTGAGAGCGTTTTGGGGGGACCACGAGTTTATGCTCGTGGATACGGGTGGACTGGAAAATTTACCCGGAGACCCGAACGCGGCGCCTTCGATTGATAGAATTGGAGGTGTTGAAATTTTACCCGGGATGATCGAAGCCCAAGCGGCAGAAGCAGTGAGAGAGGCGGACGTTTTAATCTTTGTCACGGACGGTCAGGCTGGATTAACTGCCGCGGATAAAGAGATTTTTCGGTGGTTGAGAAAGCACCACGCGAATATTCCGGTGCATTTAGCCGTGAACAAGTGCGAATCGAGCACGCGAGGCGAAGAGATGGTTTTGGATTTCTGGCAGTTGTCCTCGAAAAACGTGGCACCGATCGGGGTTTCTGCGATTAGCGGTACGGGAACTGGAGAATTATTGGACGCAGTTTGCGAAAGTTTACCGGAACCACCGACTATGGAGGAACAAATATCCATCGCGGAAGAAAATAAGGAGAAAGAGGATAAGCCGTTGCCTATTCAAGTCGCCATCGTTGGACGACCAAACGTCGGGAAGAGTTCTTTACTGAACGGTTTAGCAGGAACTCCGAGATCGATCGTGTCTGATTTTTCCGGAACAACTCGAGATACGATTGATACGGACGTGACCGATAAGAACCATCCGGACAGAGAGTTCACGTTGATCGATACGGCGGGTATTCGAAGACGAACGCAAATTAAAAGAGACACGAAAAGTATCAAAGGCGACGAGAAAAAATTTGGTTTAGAGCAACAATCCATCGGTAGAGCTTTACAAGCGATGAAACGCGCCGATGTTGTCGTTTTAGTCATCGATGCGACGGAAGGTGCGACGCAACAGGATTTTGTATTAGCCGAAAGAGCCGTGCAAGAGGGATGTGCGCTCGTTTTGTGTTGCAACAAGTGGGATTTAGTAGACAAGGATACGTACACGATGAACTCGTACACGGACGACTTGCGTTCAAAGTTGCGAGTGTTTGAGTGGGCGAGTATTATTTACACGAGCGCGTTAACCGGGCAGAGAATTTCTAAGATTTTAGACGCTTCTTACGAGGCTTCCGTGATACACAAGAAACGGTTAACGACGGCGACGTTAAACGCCGTCGTGCAAGAGGCCACGTTGTGGAAGGCACCCCCGGCCAAGGCGAACAAGAAGGGCCGAATCTATTACACCACGCAGGCGGCTATTCGACCTCCGACGTTTGTATTTTTTTGCAACGACCCGAAACTATTCTCGGATACGTACAAGAGATACATGGAGAAACAGTTGAGGAAAAATATAGGATTTGACGGGACGCCTATTCGCTTGTTATGGCGCGGGAAGAGCAAAGGCGGCGGTCTCGCCAACGCCACCGGAGGCAACGCGGTCAAAGCCTCGAAATCGTAAAAATATGTATGAAAATATACGCGTCCCCGCGCTTGTACCAAATTCTGTAGATAGTTTTGCGCGTCGATATGTGTGTTGTTATTAATAAAAAACGAGTAGTGTATTTATTAGTGCTTTCGAGCGTGTTTGTGTGTACGGCGATGTGTGATTTATCTTATACGTCTTTGTTTTGAGTTGGTGAAGATAAGAATCTTCAATTTTTGTTTTTGATTTTTTTTGTGCTTTCGTCGAGCTCTGTGCGTTTCGACGACGAGGACGACGAAAGACGGACGGATTTCTCTCTCTTTTGAAAAAAAAGGAAGGAAACGCGCGTCGCTTAACCGCCGAAGCCGTACAAGGTCTTGCCTTGTCTCTTCAACGCGTAGACGACATCCATGGCGGTGACCGTCTTGCGTCTGGCGTGTTCAGTGTACGTAACCGCATCACGGATA
>Ga0181560_10002733_pt1 | contig 16406 bp, 17 predicted proteins | sample 011ome_20_FD_133751 | JGI IMG/M metagenome (GOLD analysis project Ga0181560, IMG submission 133751) | Coastal salt marsh microbial communities from the Groves Creek Marsh, Skidaway Island, Georgia - 011509CT metaG (megahit assembly) | ecosystem: Environmental > Aquatic > Marine > Intertidal...
ATCGCGGTTTGCGAATACCACTCCTCTCCGGATAGTAACGCATCGTCCGCGTCCGTTATTTTCCCGCGCGCCGAGTCCAAGAACGCGCGCTTGATCCTGACTTTCGGGTCCGCTTTCGGAGCGTACGGGATGCCGGTGAGTATGACCCCGCGACCGGCTTTGTCCGCGAAATCGATGCCTTCGCTCACTTTCCCGCGGCACACGGCGAAAAACACCGCCCCGCGTCGGCCCCCGGCGGCCCCCGCGTCGTCGTCGATCGCGTCGTTAAACTCCTCGAACGCGGCCATGAACGACGCCTTATCCGTCGGCTCCACGACCGGGTGCTTCGCCGCGGCGATGCGGTCCCATATCGTCGGGTTCCCGTGCGTTTGCCACGCCTCCACGCACGACCGCATGACGCCGTAGGATGGAAAAAACACGAGCAGTCCGTCGGGGATCACCCGCGCGAAGTTCACGACGACGCCGCCGAGCTCGTGCTTGTACTCGTCCGTGTCGCGGAACCGGTACGACGAGTTGAGCCTCTTCCCGCTCGGTCCCACGGGCACGATCCCGCCCCACACCTGCCCGGGCGAGATGACGTGCGGGTTCTCGAGTCTCACCGGAAACGGCGCGCGCAACTCCGCGGCGAAGGTTCTCATCGGCGAAAGCGTCCCGGAGGTGAGGACGACCGACCGCACCGCGAGGTCCTCGAACGCGCGCATCACCACCCCGGGGGTGAAGCACCAGAAGCTCAGCGTCGGGCCCGGGCGCAGGCCGGCGCCGGTTCGCATCCCCGTCCCGCCGTTTCGCATCCCGGTCGCGTCGGCGCCGACGCGAAGACGGAACGCGTCCACGTGCCCGTCCCTTCGCATCTCGAACGCCTTCTCGATCGCGTCCGCGATCTCCTGCAGTCTGTACGCGCTCGCCCTCGACTTGCTCCGCGCGCCGAGGGACGCGGCGTCGATCGCGAGCAGCGTCACCGCGTCGCGCATCACCTCTAAGAGTTTCGCCTTTGTGTCGCCGTGTTCGCCCGCTTCGTAGACGTTTAACGACGCGAGAAGCTCGAAGAACGCCTCGCCGGGCTTCACGAGCTCCTCCCCTCCTCCCGACGCGTCTACTCTGACGCTCGCGCTCGACGCGAGCTCAGACGCGATGCGCTGCTCGAGCGCGATCAGCACGCCGCGAAGCTGTTTGTATTCCGTCGCGGCGCGTCTCGGGGCGGCGGCGGCGGCGGCGGCGCCGCCGCCGCCGCCGCCGCCCGCGGGCCGCGACATCTTCCCGTCGCCGCCGCCGTACCCGTCGTCGTCGTCCTTCCCCCTGCGCGCGTTGAACTTGTACCCGCCGTCGCCGTCGCCGTCGCCGTCGCCGTGCAGCCCCTCCTCGATCGCGGCGGCGACGGCGAACGCGTCCTGTGCCTCCCCCGCCGCCGCCGCGAGCGTCGCCGCCGGCACGTCGAAACTCGACGACCCGCTCATCGCCTCTTCGATGTTGTGCGCCTCGTCGAACAGCAACACCGCGTTCTGAAGCTTCCCGCGCATCTTCGCGCGCAGCTTCGGGTCGATCAGGTAGTTGTACGGCATGAACACCACGTCCGCGCGCTGTTGCATGTCCAACGCGAGGTAGTACGGACACGGACCGCAGCCGCCGCCGCCGCAGCCGCCGCCGCCGCGCCGCTCCCCTGTCCCCACCTTCACGAGGTCTTCGATGTCCACCGGGGTCGACTTCCCGAAGTCCGGCTCTCGCAGCTTGAATCGCTCGACCTCGTTGTGGTGCTGGCACGCGCGCGCGTCCGTCTTCGCCTTACACGCCGCCGTCTGCGCCGCGCCCGAGAGCGTCTTGACGTCGCGATGGACGCACGTCTATGAGGGTCGTTCCATACGAAGCGATGTCGGGGTGGAGTTGAAAGGCGTCAGAAGCGGAGTTGAAAGGCAACGCGGGCGGTGATTGAACGCGAGGGATGGGCGGAGAGACACGCCGGGCAAAGTCCTTAAGGATCGGCGTTCACCACGCCAACGCGGCCGTATGGGGACCAGTGTGAGATAGAACGCGCCTGCCCCCTGGAGCCGATCACCGCCATCCGCGGGCGGTACGTCGTGCGCTTCAGCTCTTTGATGACCTGCGCGAGCTGCGTGTGCGTCCGCGAGGCGTAGACGATCGTCGGCGCGCCCCCCGCGCCGTGCGCGTTCGAGAAGCCGCCGACGCTTCGGTCGCCGTCGCCGCCGCCGTCAGCCGGGGACGTCGTCGCGCGCTTCGGTCGCTTTCGAGTCGCGTTCGCGACCGCCGCGGCCTCGCCGCCTTTCGCGACGGCGTCGCGCCACGCGAGCGCGGCGCAGAGCAAGCACAGCGTCTTTCCCGTGCCTGAAGAGAGAGGAGGGGACGGGAACGGCGAGGGAGGGAGGGAGGGAGGGAGGGAGGGAGGGGGACGTCGTGATGAGACGGGGACGGTCGAGAGGATCTGATGCTGGACGATTCCGATCGCGAGGTGCGCGCGCGAGGTGCCCACATTTCGCGCGTCGGTCGCTCGGACGCACCCGTGGGGCTCTCCAGCAGCGCGTTCTTCCCGCACGACAGCGACTCGATGACCTTCTCCATCATCGCCAGCTGGCACGCGTACGCCTCGTGCGGGAAGTCGACGTCGTACGTCACCCCGCCGACGACGAGCGCGTAGCGCGGCATCGGATGGATCTGTGCGTGATGATCGACGTTAGCGACGACGCGAGACGGCGGTCGACGCGACGCGAGGGGCCCCCCGAGGAGCGCGACCTCGAGACGCGCTCGAGACGCCCGCGGCGGGGACGCGCCGTCGACGGGCGCGATCCGCGATCCGCGCCGACCCCGCTCGCGCCTCGGAACGCGCCCCGCGCCGTCCGCAGTGGCGGATCCGCGGCGGGGGCGTCCGAGGAGAGGGCGTCGCGCGTCGCGCGTCGCGTCGAGTTTCGCTTACAACGAGCAAGCCGTTGCGAATTCGCTCATCAGTCCACGGCGCGCGTCCGACGACGACCGCGCGCGCGATGTCGCGCGCGAGCGCGCCCGCGGGACCGTCGCGCCGCGCGCGCGACTCCCCCGCGTCCTCCTCCGCGCCGGAGGACGCGCCGCCGGACGCGATCGCCGCGCGATGCCTCGAGCGCAAGACCCGCGCGCGCGTCGTCCTGCACGCGGACGTTCGAGGGTTGACGTTCGTGGACGACGCGTCGCTCCTCGTCCTGAGCCACAGCGCGTTCAACGAGATGACGTCGTGGTCGTCGCCTCGGCCTGACGCGTTCGCGGTGAAGTGCTTCGGCGCAGACGGGAAGCTCGCGGAGCGCGCGTTCGAGGTGCTCGGCCCGAGAGGCGTCGACGGCGGCGTCGTGCGCGATTTTCTCGAGTCGATGGTGCGGCTGTACGTCTCTAGGCCGACGCTCGTGCGCGAGATGCGATCGAGAGCGGTCGCGATGACGATCGGGGTCACCGCGCCGACGCGCGCGCTGGAAATCGCGGGGGTGTTCGACGACGACGACGACGGCGGCGGCGGCGGACGCGAGCTCGAGGCGTTGGAGGCGGGAATGCGAGGCGTGCGATTCGAGTCGTCGTCGGCGACGGCGGCGGCGGCGAACGCGCGCGGGGTCGCGTCCCGGATCCTGGACGACGCGTCGCCGTCTCCCGCGTCGTCTCGCGGCGTCCTCTTCGGCGACGACGACGGCCCGGGCGCGGCGTACGACGTCGCGCGGAGGCGCGAGATGTACCGACGACGCGCGTGGGCGCACGAGGAGCACTCGTCGAAGAATTGGATGCCTCTCGGGTGCGTTCTATACACTGGTTCCCATACGACCGCGTTCGCGTGGTGAACGCCGATCCTTAAGGACTTTTGCCGTCGTCTCTCTCCGCCCACCCCTCGCTTTCAATCCCCGTCCTCGACGCCTTTCAGCGCCAACTGACGCCTTTGAACTCCACCCCGACGTTCGCTCGTATGGAATGGCCCTCAGCGACGCGGGCGGCGGCGGCGGCGGGGTGGAAGCGTCGTTAGGGTTTCGAGTGCACGCGTCGGCGGGACGAGGAGGAGGACGAGGGGGCGTCGGCGGCGCGGGCACGCCGATGGCGAGAGGGACGGGCCGACGCGGCGGCGTCGCGCCGCCGCCGCCGCCGCCGCGACTGTCCTCGAGCGGCAGAGCCGTCGCGGCGGTGCGGTCGTTCCGGGGCACGCCGACGCCGCGTCACTCGTCGCCGCCGCGCGGCCGGAGCTGTCGCGACGACCGGCCGTCGCCGCCGTCGTCGCCCGTGTTCGAGGGCGTCGCGGAGCGGACCTCGCGACGAGGGCGGCGGCGCGAGGCGCCTTCGCCGTTTCGAGCGACGTGGTTCGACGACGACGACGACGACGACGACGACGACGACGACGGGGAGGACGACGGCGGCAACGACGAGAACGACGACGCGGCGTTGTTCGATTCATTCGCGCCGGTCAGCCCTAACGCACGCGACGGGGGAGTCACGACGACCGCGTTCCGCGGCGTCGGCGCGAGTAAAGCGGACGCGGAGGCTTACGAACGGAGCCGCGTGAACAAGCGCGTCCGCGACCTCGCGCGAGTGATGCGCGACTCGCTGTCGCGCGTGGGGTGCGCGAGCTCCGAGGCGGACCTCAAGAGCGAGTGCGTCACGTTGGTCGACCGCCTGAAGCGGTTCGTCGCGGAGGGCGCGTCGGCGCGAGGAGGCGTCGGGCGTTGAATAGTCTACTTAGACGTAGAAGCGCTCTTCTCGCTCCCCTTCCCCCCGCAGCGCCTTCGCTCTTCACTCTTCCAACGCCGGGCGCGTCAGCAGCCACAGGCACGGCCCCAACACCGGCAGCGCGCAGAACCCCAGCGCCTTGCCTCGCTCGAACACCCCGCGACGTTTCATATCCTCCGAAAGCGCGTCGTACATGGCTAACGAGAGCACCAACAGATCGCACGATGACACGCACGCGAGCGCGCTCTGCTCGCGCCACAGCGTCGCGAACCCCTCCAACGTCTCCGCGTCGACGTGCGATGCGGCGTACGCGATCAGAAACGTCGCGAAGAGCGTCTGGAACAGCGCGAACGGCTTGGACTCGAACACCGTCCGCGTCGCCCACCCGAGCTCGGACCGTCGCGGCGCGGACGTCCTCGGCGCCCTGATGAGTTTCGTACGTACAGTATTTCATCGGTCAGTTGAAAGGGGTCGCGATCAACATGCAAGTATTGAAACTACTGTACGGGGTGGGTGAGAAACGCAAACGTTGAGAGTACTACTCGTACGCGCCTGGTTATCAGGTACGGCCCGAGCGCGAAGAACCCGAGCGCGAACGACGCGACGACCGGCGGCAGCGTCGGCACCCGCGGCTGGTCTCTCGCCCCCGGCAGCAGCAGCGCGGCGTACACCGCGGGGACGACGCCGAGGGAGTTGAACAGCGCTTCGAAGATGGGATTCGCCGCTCCGCTGAACGGCGACGTCACGAGCGACGTCACGAGCTCCGCGTCGAACGCGGCGGTGCCGGACGGCGCGACGGTCGTCGCGACGCCGCCGAGGGCGAGCCAACCGAGCGCGAGCGCGGCGCGTCCCGGGACGTTGATCTCTTCCTCGTCGGAGGAGGAGGAGGAGGAGGAGGAGGAGGACGCGCGCGTCGCCGCGGGAAGTCGGTGACGTCGATCGCGCGCTATCCGACGGCGGTGGTGGCTGCGAACCGTCGCGCGGCGCGGCGGCGGCGGCGGCGACGCGCGCTCGGAGGACGCGAGGCGCGTCGCGGTCGTCGCCGTCGTCGCCATCGTCGACGTCGTCGTCGTCGCGAGCATCGCGGTGGACGTCGCGATCGTCGTGAGGGGGCGCGGCGGCGAAGAAGCGCGCGGGGGTGTGTCGCGTCCGCGGTCGGCACTCTGAGATCAGCTACGCTCAGCCAATTATCTTATTCCATACGAAACAAGTTCATCGGTCAGTTGAAAGGGTACGCGATGAATGTTGAAACTGAGGGATGGGTGAAAAACGTGTGTAGGTACGAGTAGCACTCCGCAGGGAGCCGCGGATCCGATCGGACGCGGCCACCAGATCTCGCTCGCGACGCGCCACGCCTCGCCTCGCCGCGATCATCACCGTCGCGCAGAACACGATGCGAATCGTCCCGCGCTCCCTCGCGTCCATCGCGCTCGTCGCGATCCTCGCGTCCATCGCGCTCGTCGCGCCGATCCCCGCTGACGCGCTGTACGGCGAGGCGTCCTCCGCGGTGATCGTCCTCTCGGGCGAGAAAGAATTCAACGCGCGCGTCGTCGACGCGGACGACGAGTACTGGCTCGTGGAGTTCTACGCGCCGTGGTGCGGGCACTGCCAGAAGCTCGCGCCGGAGTACGACGCCGCGGCCAAGGCGCTGAGCGGGCACGACGCGACGCGCAAGGCGAAGCTCGGCGCGGTCGACTGCGACGAGGAGTCGAATAAGGCGCTGTGCGCCTCCGCCGGCGTGAAGGGATTCCCGACGATCAAAGGGTACAACAAGCTCGCGGGGTCGGAGGACAGGGAGACGTCGGAGAGCTACGACGGCTCCAGGGATAAGGACGGGATCGTGAACTTCGTGAAGGGTCGTCTGAGCGGCGGCGGCGGCGGCGGCGGCGGCGGCGGCGGCGGCGGCGAGTCCAAGTTGGCGCCTAAGCTGACGTACGACAAGGCGTTCCCCTTTCTCCACGGCGGCGACGCGTCGATACCCAAGGTGATCCTCCTGACCACCGGCGCGGGTCCCGCGGGGAAGAACACCCCCGGGTGGTTCACCAGCGTCGCGGTGAAGTATAAGAAGGGGAAGAAGTACGACGTGATGTTCGCACACAACGCGGAGGAGGAGCCCGCCGGGATCTCGAGGAATTTTAAAGTTTCCGAGTTCCCCGCGGTGGTCTTCGCGCGGTCGGACGGCGCCGGCGGCGGGCGCTACAAGGTCCTCCCCGCGGCGACGCTGAACACGTTCATGAAGGTGTCGGACAACATCAAGACCGTCGTGAACTTCGTGGACGACGCGAAGGCGCGGTCGCTGGAGTCGATATCGACGTCCGATGATTTCGCGGAGATGCCGAAATTCCCAGAGCCGCGCAAACCGAGGAAGCAGGCGGACGTGAAGTACGCGGCGCTGACCGAGGACAACGTCGACGTCGACTGCTTCGGCGGGAACGCGGTCATCTGCGTCATCGCGGTCGTGGACGCCCCCGCCGGGGACGATTTCAACGAGAACGCCGCGATGGCGGAGATCGCTAAAAAATACCGCAACGACCCGCTCTCCTTCGTATGGGTCGACGCCGAGTCGAACGCGGACTTTATCCACCCATTCGGGCTCACCCCGGAGGACACCCCGAGGCTCGTCGCGGTCAAGAGCGGGAAGCGAAACCGGTTCACGATCTACGACCCCGAGGGCGCGCTCGACGTGAAGGGCGCGAGCGACTTTTTGGACAAGATTCTCGGCGGCGACGCGAGGTTCACCGGGATGCAGGCGCGTTCTCCTATTCACACTGGTCCCCATACGACCGCGTCGGCGTGGTGAACGCCGATCCTTAAGGACTTTCTCTCCCGGCGTGTCTCTCCGCGCATCCCTCGCTTTCAATACCCGCCCTCGGCGCCTTTCAACTCCGCTTCTGACGCCTATGAACTCCACCCCGATATCATCGCTCGTACGGAACGACCCCGCAGGCGCTCCCGACGTTCGAGCCGTCGTACTTGAAGACGACGGACGAGGAGGACGAGGAGGAGGCGGCGGAGGAGGAGGTGGAGGAGGTGGTGGAGGAGGGCGTCGGCGAGGAGGTCGAGGTCGTGGAGGAGGTCGAGGAGGAGGAGGAGTGAGGCGACTGACGACGGACCATTTGTCGTTGTAACACGCACACAGTTAACACTGAACGCTGCTCTGCGCTCGCGCTCGTTATTTCCGCCCCGGACTAATCTCGTCGGATCGACCGATTCTACTCCACTCGAACGCGCGCGGCGACGCGACGTTGTGAGACACCGGGCGCGATGGCGGACCGTCGGAAGCTCCAGGCGGAGATCGATCGGACGCTGAAGAAGATCGAGGAGGGCGTCGAGGTGTTCGATCGCATCTTCGACAAGGTCACCGAGGCGGAGAATCAGTCGCTCAAGGAGAAGCACGAGGCGCGTCCTCCTTCGCGCGCGCTCCTTCGCTCGGTCTTCTCGCGTCTCGCGCCGGCCGCGCGGTCCTCGACGACGGTCACCGCGCGGGTTCCCGTCGCGCGCCTCTCCGCGGCGTGCGCGGCGCGCGCGCGCGCGTCGTCGTCGTCCGTCGTCGTCGTCGTCGTCGTCGCGACGCGCGCGCGCGATCGCGCGTCGTCCCCCGCCCTGGCGCCCGCGTTCGAACGCCTCCGAGGCACCCCGCCCCGCGCGCCGTACAAAAAAAACCCTAAGATCGCCGCCCGTCCCGCGCCCCTCCCTCCCCGCGCGCCGACCTCCCCCCACTCCCTCCCCCCAACGCGATGCCCCGCAGGCGGAGCTCAAGAAGGAGATCAAGAAGCTGCAGCGGTTCCGCGACCAGGTGAAGCAATGGGCGGGCTCTAACGACGTCAAGGACAAAAATCCGCTCCTCGAAGCGAGGCGCACCATCGAGCGAGAGATGGAGCGGTTTAAAGTCGTCGAGAAGGAGACGAAGACGAAGGCGTTCAGCAAGGAGGGCCTCGCGCGCGCGGCGTCGTCGAAGGACCCGAAAGAGAAGGCTCGCGAAGACGCGAGGGACTGGCTGAACCGCGCCACGGACGGGCTGAACGAGCAGATGGAGGCGTTCGAGGCGGAGGCGCGTTCACGTTAAACGCGCCGGTTCCCGTGCGACCGCGTTCGCGCGTCGCGAACGCCGATCCTTAAGAAGGACTTTCTCTCCCGGCGTTCGTCACTCTCCGCGCACACCACGGTTTCAACCCCGACACACCGCGACGCCTTTCGACTAAAACTCCGACTGACGCCTCGCGACTCCACCCCGACGATGCGACGCGATGCTTCGTATGGGCATTTGATCTAATCACCCGCAGGTGGAGACCATCTCGTCCGAGAAGAAGGGCAAGAAGTCGGCGAAATCGAACCCGCGGTTGGGGCATCTCGAGGAGAGCATTCAGAGGCACCTGCAGCACGTCGCGCGTCTGGAGCTCGTGCTGAGGCTCATCGACAACGAGGCGCTCGCGCCCGAGGACGCGGAGGATCTGAAGGATCTGATCGAAGATTACCTCGAGAGGAACCAAGACGACTTCGACGAGTTCGCGGACCCAGAGGAGATGTACGAGGACTTGAACCTGGACGAGCTCGACGAGATCAAGCAGATGGCGCACGAGGTGGCGCACAGCGCGCCGACGGTCGTGGAGAAGGTGATCGAGAAGGTGGAGGCTGCGGAGTCGAAGAAGGAAGGAGGGGACGCGGGCGGCGGCGGGGGCGGCGGGGGGGATTCAAACGCGAACGCGACCGCCGCCGCCGCCGCGAGCGCGAAGACGGCGGCGAAACCGCCGAAAACGCCGGAGAAGACGCTCCCGACGCCGGTGCTCGGCGGGGATAAGAAGCTCCCCGCGCCGTTGGGGTTATCCACCGCGGGACCCCAATCGCAGGGCGGCGGCGGCGAGGGCGGCGCGGTGAAGGTGCTCCCAGGACCGAAAGGACGAGAGGGCACGCTGGGCGGCAACGGCGGGAGCTGGGGCGCGCCCGGCGGCGCGGGGGGGGCCGGGGCGAACGGCGGCAAGGGCGAGGGCGGGATCCAGACGCAGCAGTCGTGGAGTTTCCCGTCCGGCGGCGGCGGCGGCGGCGGCGACCCGCCGGTGTACGCGGCGCCGCCGGCGCAGCAGAGCCAGAGCGTCGGCGGCGGGAAGATCCCCCCGCCGTTGCAGCCCGGGCAGCGGCCGGTGAGACTGCTTCCCATACGACCCCGTTCGCGTGGTGCACGCCGTTCCTTAAGGACTTTTCCCGTCGTCACTCTTCACCCGCGCTTCTCTTTCAACGTTTGACCGGTAAGACGTTCGACTGACCGATCGCTTCACCCACGCAGGGGTCGTCCAAGCCGTCCCCGGGGTCGCCCGCGGGGAGCGCGACGTCCCCTCAGGGCGGCGGGAAACTCCCCGCGCCGCTGGTGTTCCCACTGCCTGGATCGGGATCGGGGGGGAAGACCGCTGCTGCGCCCAGCGGCGGATCAGGCGGCGCGAGCGGCGGCGGCGCGAGCGGCGGCGCGAGCGGCGGCGCCGCCGCGCCCGCGCCTGAGCGCGTCGCGACGGGGGACGACGTCTTCGACCTCCCGACCGGCCTCGCCGACCTCGCGGACCCGGGAGCCGGCGGCGAGGGCGTCGGCAGGACCGGCGGGTGCGACGCGTTCGGCGGCGCGGCGTCGTCGTCGTCGTCGAATTCGTCGGACAAAAAGTCGTCGGACAAGGCGTCGCCGTCCGACAGAGGCCCCGGGGTTCTCCTCGGCGGCGTCGTCCACCGCGACGCCGCGGTGAACCTCCGCCTGCTCGAGTCGTCCTACCGCAACCTCCCGCAGCCCGGCGACGGGGTGTGGACGCGTCGGAGACGCGAGCGCCCGCCGGCGCCGACGCCCGCGAGTTACCCCGCGCGCGAGCCGCCGGTTTTGGAGAATCCGGCGCTGTTCGAACGCCTCGACGCCGACGCGCTCTTTTTCACGTTTTACTACCAGCAAGGGACGTCGCAGCAGTACCTCGCGGCGAGGGAGTTGAAGCGCGCGAACTGGCGGTTCCACAAGAAGCACGCGACGTGGTTCGCGCGGCAGGAGGAGCCGAAGCGGTCCACGGAGGAGTACGAGCAAGGGTCGTACATCTACTTCGACTTCGCCATGAGCGGCGGGCCCGGAGGCGACGGCTCAAAGGGCGGCGGCGCGCCGGGCGGGTGGTGCCAGCGGAGTAAGGCGGACTTCATGTTCGAGTACTCGCAGCTCGAGAGCGAGATGCAGTGAGCGAGGGAACAACTTTCGCGAAGAAGAGGAGGAGGAAGAGGAGGAAGAGGAGGAGGAGCGCTCAGCGGGCGCGGTTGTAAAACGTACAGTACACGCACCAGAGAAATTATTCACTCCGACTCGTCTCGCTCGCTTTTCCAGCCAGGCGTTCTCGTCGCTCGTTCTCTTCCCCCCGTCGCTGACGCGGCATTCCGCGCTCGCGCGTGTCGTCGCCGCGGGGGATATCGCGTCGCGCGTCGATCGCATCGCGTCGCAGACGCGCGCCGCGGGTCGATTTCTCGTTTCCATCGCGCGCGTCGTCTGCGTCGACGACAGAGACGCGCGCGCGGAAGGAAGGCGGTGCATCCAGTCCGACGAAGAAGGACAGCTCTTCTCGCGGCGGGCGGACGGGGGACGAATCTCGCCGACGGCGCTCCGACTACAGCTGTCATCGCGTCGTCGCGGCTCCGATGACGTCCGCGGCGCGCGATAGCTCGTCCTACCGCGCCGCGCTCGTCGCCGCCGCCGCGGAGGGCGACGCGGAGACCCTCCGCGCCCTCCTCGCGACCGCCCCACCGTCGGACGTCACCCCCGCGCTCGCGCGAACGTTCGCGAATCTGGCGCTGAGTCGCGCGGTCGCGAACGGACATCCCGACGCGTGCGTCGCGCTCCTCGACGCTCCCGGCGGCGCGTCGCACTCCGCGCCGAACGCGAGCGGGAACACGCCGCTGCACGTCGCGGCGGAGAGGGGGCACGGGCGCGTCCTCGCCGTGCTCCTCGCCCGCGGCGCGTGCGTGTCGGCGAGGAACGCGGAGGGGAAGACGCCGATCGCGTTGGCGAAGGACGCGTCGACCAAGGCGGCGATATCGCGTGAGGTGACGCGGCGGAAGTGCGCGAGCGCGAGCGCGAACGCGAACGCGTCGTCGGAGCGCGGCGGCGTATGCGGCGGCGAGGGAGGGGGGAGGACGCCGGGGAGGCGACGAATCGGGTCCGGGAGCGCTTCGTCCCCCGCGCGCGTCGCGCCGTCGCCGCGCGGCGTCGCGCGATTGATGAGGACGCCCCTCGATCGCGTCGCCGCGACCGCGAGCGCCGCCGCGACGCCTAACTCCCCCCCTTTCTCGCCCGGGATCGAGCGCATCAAAGACAAACTCCGCGAGGACCTGACGTGCGCGGTGTGCCTTCGAGACTTTTGCAGCGAGGGCGCGGGGTCGTCGCCCGTCACGCTGCCGTGCGGGCACAATTTTTGCCGCGACTGCGTGGGCGGCATGCGCGGGTCGGGGGACGCCGCGAGGGCGTTCAAGTGCCCGTTAGACCGGACGATGTTCTCCAGGAACTTGGAGCTCCGCGTGAACGGCGCGCTGAGGGATCTGATCTCGTTCATGGGGTACAGAGTGCGAGGCGGCGGAGGAGGAGGAGGAGGAGGAGGAGGAGGAGGCGGGACGCGAACGCGATCGCAAACGCCGCCGGGGAAATGCTCGAGCGCGAGCGCTCTCGTCACTCCGGAAGCCGCGGGGGGCCGGCGACGCTCGGGGCTCGCTGGGGGGTTCCAGGGCGACGACAAGGAGAACAACGCGTCCTCGCGCGGCGTCGGCGGGGGCAGCCCCGCGACGCCGACGACCGCGCGGGGGATGCGCGCGCGACGGCGGGGCGGCGGGTCGCCGCTCGCGGGGGCGTAGTAGATCGATAGCAGAGAGAGCGACGAAAGACGTGTGAAGCAAGCGTTACGAAACCGGAAACGCGCGCGGATCTGATCGCGTCGTCCGTGACGGAAATTTTCGCCGTTAGGACCCCCGACGTCGCACTCCTCGCGCGCGCATCCCCCGCACGCGCGGCGACGCGATGACGTCCTCCGTGATCGCGGTCAAGTCCGCGATGAAGATGAAGCAGTCCGCGTCGAAGAACCGCGGGAACATCGTGTGGAACGAGACCCTCGAGGTGCGTCTCGGGACGACGCGACGCGCGACGGATCTTTCGAATAATATTCTCCGGAGGACGCGATCCCTCGAAAACGACGACAGATCCCCCGAACCGAACGCCATCCGACCCCTTCCTCCCCCCCGCCCCCGCGTCGTCGCGCCGCAGGAAACGCGCCTGTACGACAACGAGAACCGCGTCGTGGTCCCCCTGACGCTCGCGTTCCCCTCCCCGGAGGCGAAGAACGCGCCCGCGGCCAAGGCTGCCGCGGCCGCGCGTCGACGCGCCTCCTCCGAGAACAAAATCGCGCCGAGACCGTGGCGAACGAAGGTGCGTTCTATACACTGGTCCCCATACGACCGCGTTCGCGTTGTGAACGCCGATCCTTAAGGACTTTCTCCGGCGCATCTCTCCGCCCACCCCTCGCTTTCAATCCCCGCCCTCGACGCCTTTCAACGCCAACTGACGCCTTTGAACTCCACCCCGCCATTCGCTTGTATAGAACGACCCGAAGACGAAGACGACGACGACGACGCCCTCGCCCTCGCCCGCGCGCGCGCGCTCGCCGCTGTCGCCGGTGTCCTCGAACGACTCCCCAGCCCCGAGCGCGTCCGAGGCGTCCGTCAACACCGTCGACGCGGGGTCGACGCCGGGGACGTCGCTGACGATCGACGCCGATAAGCGCCGGCGACGACGCCGCAGAGCGTCCGCGTCCGCGTCGAAAAAAATCCCAGCCGCCGACGCGACGCCGACGTCGCGGCTCGCCGTCGTCGAGGGGACCGGCGCCGACCCCGCGGTGATCGAGGTCGCGCCGCCGCGCCCGAGAGACCGCGACGCCGTGGACGCGTCGCTGGGGGAGGACGGTAACGGGAACGACGCGACGACGACGGCGACGGACGCGACGGCGGCGGCGCAAATAATTTCTCCGCGCGCGGCGCACGCGTGGCTGCGGCAGCTCGCGAGTCTGTCGAAGTCTCCAGCAGCGCCTCCAGCGGCGGCGGCGGCGGTCGCGGAGGAGGAAGAAGAATACGTCCCCAGCGCGAAGACGCCGGGTGGCGGCGAGTTTGGCGGGTGGGTCAGCGCGCCGCCGGTTTCGGCGCCGGCGACTGAAGACGCCGTCGCGACGACGCCCGGTTTTTTGCGAGCGCGGAGCCCGGCCACGCTCGCGCGCGTTATCGAAGCCGCCGCGACGACGCCGACGCCGGAACCGCTCGCGGAATTGTCCCCCGTGATGGCGATCGAGAAGAAGATCGAGAGCGCCGGGGCCGAGTCGTCGTCGTCGCCCCCGGAGCGCGCCGCCGCCGCGAAAGCCGCCGCGAACGCGATGCTCGCCTCCGCGGTGACCCTCGCGCCTACCCCTCCTTGGGTCCTGTGCGCGCCGCCTTTGACGTCGCCGATCGCGTCGTCGCCGTTCCCGGAGACGTCGCGTCGCCTCTGCGCGATGATGACCCCGAGGGCCGTCAGGATCATCTCGCTGGCGCTCTCCGTGGCGTTGGCGTCGTCCGTCGTCGTCGCGCTCTGCGTCGGCGTCGCGTCGGGTCTCGGTTCGTCGTGGTCTTGGGGTTCGTCGTCGGAAACGCTCGACGCGCGAGCGTTTCACATCGACGGCGCGTCGTTCATCGGCGCGCCGGGGCTCGTGGACGTCGTGCGCGTCGTGTGCGCGCTCGCGCGCGTCCTCGCGCGCGTCGTCCTCGGATACGGCGCGGCGCCGGCGGCGCCGGCGGCGGATGACGGCGTATCCCCGGCGGGCTTGGCGATTCTGTTCGGGTTCGTCGCCGTCGGCGCGGCGGCGGCGACGACGGCGACGGCGACGCGTCTTCGAGACCGATGCGACGCGTGCGTGAGCGCGATCGAGACGGTGCTCGCGAAGATGAACGCGGTCGAGGCTGCGGACGCGCTGGACGCGGACGCGGCGACGGCGGCGGCGGCGGAGGAGGACGCGAACGTCTCGCCGTTCGGCGTCGTCGCGGAGATGAAGCGCGTCATGTTCCCCGCGGGCGAGCACGCGAACGCGAGTCCGAGCGCGGTGATGCTCAGCCGCGCGAAACGGATGATGCGCATCGCGCACAAGCCCGCGTCCAGGGCGGAGGGCGCGCAGCAGACGTGATGAAGCTGAGGGTGACGGCGTTCTGTTGTTAAAAAGTTATTGAAAAATATGATTCTTCGCTTCGTACGTCCAGCAGAGACTACCAGACTCGTCTGCGATCACTCGACCGTCGCGCGCGTCTCGTCTCGTCTCGTCTCGTCGCTCCTCATCATCCTCCGCGCGCGTCGACGTCCTCCACATGCCGCGCGTCGCGCGCCGCCGCGACGGCGACGCCCCGGAACCCCCCCCGCGGCGCCGCGTCCAGGTCGTCGTCCTGGGCGACTTCGGCCGCTCGCCGCGCATGCAGTACCACGCGATCTCGCTCGCGTCGAGCGCGAACCTCTCCGTGGACGTCGTCGCGTACGCGGGCACCGCCGCGCGCATTGAGGTGACGTCGCACCCGAACGTCACGATGCGCCTCATCGCGCCGCCGCCGGCGTGGACGCGGACGCGGTCGCGCCTCGTCCCACTCCGAGTCGTCGCGCTCGCGATGCGCGTCGCGTTTCAGGTGCGTTCTATACACTGGTCCCCATACGACCGCGTTGGCGTGGTGAACGCCGATCCTTAAGGACTTTTGCCGTCGTCTCTCTCCGCCCACGCCTCGCTTTCAATCCCCGCCCTCGACGCCTTTCAACTCCACCTGACGCCTATGAACACCACCCCGCCATCGCTTTGTATGGAACGACCCTCAGATCGCGCAGCTGCTGATTACGATGCTATGGCGCGCGCCGTCGCCCGATTACGTGCTCCTTCAGACGCCGCCGTGCGTGCCGTCGTTCGCGGTGTGCGCGCTCGTCGCGTTCCTGCGACGCGCCGTCTTCGTCGTGGACTGGCACAACACCGCGCACTCGCTCATGGCGCTGGAGTTTGGGACGACGCATCCGCTCGTTCGAATCGCGCGGTGGTACGAGCGCGTCGCGGGGTCGACGCTGCCGCGCGCACACCTGTGCGTCTCCGACGCGTTTCGCGTTCACCTCGAGAGCGAGTTCGGGATCCGCGGCGCGGTCGTGCTCTACGACCGCGCGCCGGCGTTCTTCAAGAGGACGTCCGTCGAGGACGCGCACGCGCTGTTCGTCAGGCGCGTTCTTCTTCACACTGGTCCCCATACGACCGCGTTCGCGTGGTGAACGCCGATCCTTAAGGACTTTCTCTCCCGGCGTTCGTCTCTCTCCGTCCACCCATCGCTTTCAATCCGGACACACCGCGCGCGACGCCTTTCAACTCCGCTTCTGACGCCTTTCAACTCCACCCCGATATCATCGCTTTGAATGGACCCTCGACCCTCAGGGCGGCGCGAGCGATCGACGCGTCCGCCGCCGCCGCGCCGGACGACTTCGTCTCCATCGCCGGGGGGCTCGCGCCGTCGGACGATCGCACGCTGTTCACGCGGCGCGTCTGTTGCGCGGCGGGCGCCGCGACGAGAGGCGGCGGCGGCGGCGGAAAAGTCCTTAAGGATCGGCGTTCACCACGCGAACGCGGTCGTACGGGGACCAGTGTGAAAATAGAACGCGCCTCAGGTCGGCCGGCGTTGCTCGTGAGCGGGACGTCGTGGAC
>Ga0181560_10002734_pt1 | contig 16402 bp, 7 predicted proteins | sample 011ome_20_FD_133751 | JGI IMG/M metagenome (GOLD analysis project Ga0181560, IMG submission 133751) | Coastal salt marsh microbial communities from the Groves Creek Marsh, Skidaway Island, Georgia - 011509CT metaG (megahit assembly) | ecosystem: Environmental > Aquatic > Marine > Intertidal zone...
ACGACAACGACGAAACGTCGATCGAGCGCAACGACGACGCTTCGGCGAAAGCTTTCGCGCGAGAGCTGCTCTGGACAAAGATAAGCTCAGAGCGGAAGTTTTGGTGAAAGAGACCGCGCTGAAAGCGGAGGAAGCGAGAGCGAAATCGTTGCTGCAGAAAGTGAAACGCTTGAAAGAAGAAAAGGAGAAGAAGCTCGTGCTTGAGCAGAGAGAGTACGAGGAAGAGAAGGAACTGACGGAGAACGAACAGAGACGAAAAGTGAACAAGGAAAAGATGAAACTCGTGGGTGGAAGAGAGCCGGCGAACAGACCGCCCGGACCGATTTGGGCTTCCGCGGTGGTGTGTGCGGTTGCAGCCGTGGGATTTTATTACCTGACGATAAACACGAGCGACGGGATCGTAGAGTACGTCAAGGACGCGTTTGGCAATTTGGGACCGACGTACGCGAAGAGCGGGTTGGTCTCTTTAACGGTAGGCACGGGGGTGGTGTTATCCTCCGTTTTTGCGTTTTCGTCGATCATATTAGTCTTAATCGGCGCGCAAGAAACGAAACGGTTAATCTCCAACGAGCCGGTGGTGTATTTCAGGTGCTGCGGCTGCGACGAGAGATGCTGTCAAAACGGCCCTCACAATAAAGGCTACTCCACTCGATTCATCTACCGAAACGATGGACGAGGGTACGAAACTCGAAGCGCCGAACGCATGCGCGCGCACTTGCGCGTCTCGAAGAATTGCACCCCGTTGGAGCCTTTGATCGTGTATCCGCGCGAAGCCGGATGGGGGTGGTGGGGCCCGAACGACCTCGTTCGCTACCAAAACGACATGTTGAGGATGAAAGAGCAAAAGCAAGGCAAGTTTCGATGACTTGGAACGTTTCTTATCAAAGGCTTTTCGCGTAGCAGAGTAGATATAGAATATAGAGCAAGCAAGCGGGTTTGTATTTAGAGAAATTTTGTACCATTACTGCGTCTCACTCGCGCCGATACTCTTCTCTCTCTTTCAAGTTTTTAGGGGAGTCAAATGCCTAATAATTAATTCAGCTCGGAATCCGAATATGAAAGCGCAGAGTCCGCTTAAAAACTAAATATACAATTACTAAATCACAAATGCAAACTATTAATGTCGTTTCTTCATCGCGACGAGCAACGACTGCTCCCACTTCTTCTTAAACTTTGCGTACAAAAACAACGCCGCTCGAGCATCTTCCGCGGACGAGTGCTCGCCTTCTTGAATCGTCATGCGCAAGTGCGTCCTCGTCAGCTCTTTCAAACTTCTAGAACCTCTCCCTCTCGGCGCACCTTCGACGCACCGCTCGTGCGATCGCAACGGTCTCGTCAGCGGATGATATAAAGCCGTATCTCTCGTCCGCTCTCTCGGATGATGCAAGAGCAACGCTTTAAAATCATTCTTCAATCCGTGACCGACGACGATTTTCTTCTCGATGAGTTTCGACACCATCTTTTGCACGTCGGCAAATTTTGGCGCGTTCTTCAAATCTCTCGGCCGCACGCCCGAAACTTTGGTTCGATAATCCGTCACTTTTTCCGTACTCTCCACGAACGTATCTAAAACGACGTTCCCGTGTTCGTTCACGACCGTGACTCGAGCGAGTACCGACCTCGTCCCGTCCTCGCCGACGCCGACCATCTCGCAATCCATGGCTAAAACTTCCGTAACGGAAGCGTCGCGGGACGTCGGCATCGGTCGCCGAAACTCCCCGTTCTCGTTGCTATTGGTGTCGTCGTTGTCTCTGCCGTCTCGATTATCTCTCGTCGACGACGACGGCTCGAAATCGTGCTTCCTGTGCTTCCCTTTCTCGCTCGTCTTGATGTCACCTCTCGCCAACAACTTTTGCCAATTGGCGGACACCGACGGCGCGCTCGCCAGCAGCGCTTTCGACTCGTCCAGCAGCTTCTTCCGCTTCTCTTTCGCACTCATCGCGGGCTTCTCCTCTTCCTCGTCTCTCTCGTCGCTCTGTTTTCGTTTCAGCTTATTCTTCTTCCGTTTCTTTTTGTTCTTGTCGTTGTTCTTCTTCTTCTTCTCCTTCGTCGTCGTTCCGTCGTCGCCGGCGGCGTCTTTGCCGCTTCGTTGTTGCGCTCTCTTTTCTTCTCCGTCCTTCTTCTTCTTCATCTTCTCCCCGGCGGAAAGAAAACTCCCGCCGCTCTCCTTCCCGCTCTCCTCGCGGGCTTTCAGAGCCGCTTTCGACGCCGCGTCTAAATACCAAGGCATGTCGTTTGTCGTCGTGCGGGGTCTTCTTCCGGCGTTGCGCAAAAGCGCTTTCGGGGAAGAAAAAAATGCCGGATTTGCATCGTCACAAAAAGAAGATTCTATCTATCGCAACAGCGTTTACGCGAGAACAAAAAAACACCCGGCAGATATAGAGAGAGTCACCTTTGACGCGTGATATTCCTTCGCATCGTGCGTTGCATTTACACGTCGTCGCTCTCTTTCTTTCCGCTCGTCGTTTCGTTTCGCGAGAGAAGATATAAAAGTTAAACTCTCTTTTGCTTTTATCCAATCTCTCGTTTCTCTCTCTCTCTCTCTCTCTTTCCTCGGCGCGCTTGAATGGAAACAATCCAACCGAGACTCTCCACGACGCGAGGACATCATCATCAACGCGCGGCGGCGGGGTTGGCGAAAGCGGCTTTGGCGGCGAGAAAGACGACGAGTTCTTCTGCGAACAATACCATCAACATGCGACGTTTAATGCAGAGACACGTGAAGAGCACGTCCTCCTCCGTTGGTGGTCGGTATTTGCGTCAGCAGCACAGGTCTTCTTCTTCTTCTTCTTCTTCTTCTTCTTCTTCTCGAGTGGTCGGGAACGTTCCGAGAGCTTTAGGTGGAGGCGGCGACGACGGCGTCGGCATGTTTTCAAAAATATCATCGAAAGAAGATGCGTTTGAAGGTCAGGAAATTATAGACGCCACGAAAGAGGAAACGGACGGCGAGACGTCGATCGGGCAGACCGGCACGGTGACTTCGATTCAACCGGGCGGTTTGCTCGTCGTGGAAGGTTTGCGGTCGAGCGTACAACTCGGGTCGGTGTTGCGCTTTCCCGGGTTGCAAGCGAAGGCGATTTTGTTGGGTCACAGAGAGCCGAAGTCGTTCGCGATGCTGGCGACGAAGTTGGGTGCGGTGCACGTGCCGGATTCGGATAACGTGGCGGAGATTAAAGTCGGAGACGCGTTGGAGGTGGAGAAGATGGACGAGGAGGATAAGAAGAGAAAAGCGAAGACGTTTCAGATTCCGCCGGAGAAGGATTTGAGAGGAAGAATTGTTTCCGCCTTGGGAGCACCGATGAGTGCGAGCGGATTTCAAGCCATTTCGGAAGCGTATTTGAGCGAACGAAGTGGTGAGGAATTGATCGCGGATCCACCGCCGGTGGACGCGAGGAAACCAATCACGACGCCTCTAATTACCGGCGCGTCCGCGGTGGATGTTTTGACACCGATTGGAAGAGGACAGTGCTTGCTCGTTTCCGGTGAACCAAATACGGGAGTCTCCGAGTTTTTACAAATGTCAGTGAACGCGCAAAAGAAGAGCAACGTTCGATGCGTGTACGCTGCAGTGGGAGCGAGTAAAGATAAATCGCAGCAGATTGCTCAAGCGCTGAACGTTTTAGAAGAGAATGATACGAACACGTCGACAACTGTAGTGACGGTTTCCAAAGACGCTACGATTGCGGAAAGATACGTCGCTACTCTAACCGCTTTCGCTATCGCGGAAGGTGCGCGTAAAAGTGGCCAAGACGCGCTCTTGTGCATCGACGATTTTAGCGGCATGACGGGATTTGCGCGTGAAATGGCTGAACTCGCCCCAGATGCAAAATTAGACGACGAATCCGACGAAAACAAGGAGGAGATTGAAGGTATGCTAGTGAGTGCTGCCATGGCAGAACGCAGGCGGTTTTTAGGAACGACTTTACAAAGAGTAGCTCGATTGAATGATAAATTAGGGGGTGGGTCGATCACGTTGTTAGGGGCGATGACGCATCCGATTGGCGCGTACGACAAAGACTACGCCGGAAGTGTAAATGGTGAAGAAACGATCGATTACATGCAAAAAGCGCGAGAGACGGTTGCAAACTTCGAGAGCATGTCAGAAGTGTTGCAAAAGAAGCTCGCCGATGGTTTGCAAAAGAAAGCCGAAGCTGCGTCGAAAGCGTCGAGCGCGACGAATTTTGCCAAACGCAAAAATCAAACGAGCGCGCCGGAAAACGCGTACACGCAACCGCGTCCATTGGTGGAAGAGTTTATGTCTATCACGGATGGGCAAGTGTTCATCAAAGATTTTGATCCTAAAACCGGTTGGGTTTGGGATCAAAAAATGTCCGTAAGTCGCATCGGCGCGCCGGGCCAAGCCCAAGCATTTAAGAAAATAAACGCGTTAGAGCTTCGTTTACAACTCATGCAGTCGGACGATATGTCCGCATACGGTAAGTCTGGCGAGGAGAAAAGAAAACTGAACGCTAAATCGGACGCAGTCGGGCTATTTATGAAGCAAGCGCCAGGAGAGGTGCGTTCGATTGCCGAATCGTTCGTAGGGGTGTACGCCATGACGAAAACATCCTTCGCGGAGAGAGAAGACGTGAGCGGCGAAAAAATGTTAGAATTTGCTAACGCGTGCATTGCACAAGCAAAAAACAATATCCCAGACGTGATAGAAGCGATGAATACGAGTTCAGTTGGCGAATTGAGCGTAGATGACGAAAGCAAAATTGCGACGGTGGTAAAAGATGTCGCCGCCAAGACGTTTTAAAATGAAAATGTTTGTGTGTGTATGTCTCTCTTATTAGCATTACAAAGTATGCGAGTGTGTTTCTCCTTTCTAATAATACGTATATAGCACAGCAATTAGTAGCACCAACATGTATCGATATCACGCAACTCTGTTGTTCCTCTGGAAAGAAGTACGCGCAGTTTTCATATTGAGTTGTACCGCAACCTTCAACAGGTCGGCTCTTTTCGGCTGGCCACTTTGTCTCTTTGCACTCCTTTTGCGATAATCTGCGCCCAAAGTTGGATCAATAGATTCCAAGAAGTACAGTAAATCGTCTATGGTGAGATAGTTCGGTCCTTTTTTGCTATCTTTCGTCTTTGCATCTTGCAAAATCGCCGATATTGTGTCGAGTCTCTCGGAATCCTTATCTTTACTTTTCGTCTTCTTTGGTGGTGCTGGCTTCTTCGTCGACTTAGTTTTAGTAGCTTTCGCTGGTGTCGGCTTCGCTTTCTTTGCCTTTATCTCATCTGAAGTCGTAAACGCCATGACCGCATCCTCGTTTTGCACGGGGCTGTTCAAAAGAAAATGCTGTTGTTGCGCCAGGACAACGTTCATTTTTTCGTGCTCATCAATCGCGAGTGGTTGGTTTAAATCAAGCGTCACCGGTATCGTGTTCTGCGTTGGCAATCCTCTCAAGTCATGCATAACATCGCTGAAGTTTGCACCGGCCGAAATCGATGACGCTCTTCGCAATTGTCGTCTAGTGTTTGGCGTACTTTCAAGAATCGGGTCGTTGTACTCATCGAGGGCCAAGCGAAACCCGAGAAATGGTGGCGAGTGTGTTTGCAGTGCCTGCAAGAGCGGATCTATAGAGATTTGACCCGCAGTTGCGTCCAGAATATCACCTTCATTTGCAATCATGTTGTTCCCATTAGCCATGGCCTCGCGTTCTATCGCACCACCGTTCTCTTCGTCTCGAGAGAAGGAGACGGAGATACCCAAGTGCGTCGTATTCTCAATGCTTTCGGCAAAGTTTTTCACGATTAGCGATTGCGAGTATTCCTCGGTATTTCTTGCGACGATTTCAGTTGCACCGTTCCGTTTGAGCAACAAAGTGATTGGATAAACCCATCGTTCAGACGTATTCTCAAACACTACATCCGCGTATTTCACACCGTAATACTCCTTTTTTGCTTGTATATCTGAAGCAAAACCTCGGTCGATCAACGACCCCTTATCTATGCTCAAGTGATGAAAGGCCGCGAACGATTCGCAATAATCTTCGTCGCTTGAGAATCCGAGCGATAAAGGCAATTCGCGACGGAGACAAATCACTATGGCTTGCTTCTCCACTCTCGGAATAGCAACAACGGAAAGGGGTGTCGAAGAAATATCTAAGACGGATATTTCTTCTTCCTCGAATCCACCATTCTCTAACTCAGCTGCTTTTCTCTTCTTACCAGCTTTCGGAGTGAAAAATGGGACCATGCTTTCAATGGGAACGTTCGCGCGCTGGCACGCAATCTTCAAGTCTCCGATACGTTTCAACGCCATAGAGAATGGCCGAACGCTTGTAATCTCCAACGATGCGTTCGATACGGACTCGCTCGCGGTATTTCGTTCCGATATCGATCGAGCCGTCGCACTTCGACACCCGCGGTATCTCACAAATGGCCGCTCAACTTCCACACCTTCGACGGTAAAGTTGATGAAGTCTTTACCAGTCGTCGTTGTCGGCGTCTCTTTATTCCTTCTCAAAATAAATCTCTTCGCGCACGTTTGCTCGCACCACCCGAAGGACTCAAACTTCGACTCTTCTTTCGTCAAATAATTGAGCACGGCATCCGGCAACACCCTCAAAACTCTCGCTTCGTTCCTTGCCATCGCTCTGCTTTCGTCGCCTTCGTCTTCGTCTAAAAATTTCAACCGTAACTCGCTCTTTTCGAAACTCGTCGCGTCCGCGCATATCTTCACCGCGGGTACCTTTTTCTTTTCGATGGCGCATTCTACGTACACGCCATGCTCTCTCACGCTCGGCCGGCTCGGCATGAAAAACTGAAACGGCACCTTCTCGCCGCTCCTCGTCACTTCTCGAGACTCGCCCGTCTTTAAATACGCAGCGTCGCCGAGAAAACATTTCTCCACCTCGCGATATTTGTCCGTCAACCGCTTGAAAAATCGCGTGAGAAGCAACCCGTGCGTAACCCAAGGGTTGTCGCAGTCGTTGCCCGCGCTCTCGTCGTTCTCCGAGGCGTGCGCCAAAGACGACGCGCCGCCGTTCGCGTTCAGCGAAATCAGAGGAAACACGTCGTACGTCTCCTCGACTTCTCGCTCTAACCTCGCGTGTAAATACGCGCGATCCATCTCCTAAAGAAAGAAGAGAAAACAAGTTTCAAATTTGAAATCAGATGCCGGAAAGAGACGAAGAAAAAAAAGAGAGAGAGAGAGCGTGCGCGCGTTCGTGTGCGCGCACAAACGTAACACGAAAAAAGCCAACGATCGAACGCGACGAGGACGAATTCAAGGTGGAGCGAGGACGACGTTAATAAAATACCTAAAGTCGCCAAATCAGATTCCTCTTTTTGTGTGTCGTATATCGCGAGAGTGAGTGAACTCGTCGTTTGTGGTTTCGCGTATTTTGAAAAATAATTTAGGGTTTTAAAAATCCTTTTGCTCCCGTTCCAGCCGCGCGCGCTCTTTACCACATAAAATGATGGACGGCAACGACGACGACGGCGACGACGACGACACCGCGTCGTCCCTTCGACGCGTCGAAGAAGAAGGAGAAGAAGAAGGAGAATTCGACGTCGAAACTCTGAAAAAATGGCGCCAGTCTTCGCTCTTTCCCGAGGAAACGAGAGCGCGTCGGTGGGCGTCGAAGTTAACGCTAACGGTAGCGGGGGCACCGTCGACATCATCATCGACGACGACGACGAACAGCGCGAAAAGCAACGCTCGTTACCGACAGTTACTGGAACAAACCCGACTGGAACCGACGAAAACGACGTTAGAGACGATATCGCAAATCGAGAAGGATTTACCGAGGAGTGGGAGCACGTTTGAGAAGTGCGGGTTGAGCAAACCCGGGGAGAAGATGTGGGATTCGATGAAGCACATTCTGTTGGCGTTCGCGGCGCACGATCCGGCGACTGGGTACGTGCAATCCATGAATTTTATCTGCGCATTTTTTCTTCTCTCTGGGATGGACGAGGAGAGCGCTTTTTGGTGTTTGGACGGGTTGGTGAACAGAATCGTGCCGGGATATTTTACCGAAGGGATGGCGAAAGCGATGGAGGACCAGCGGGTGTTTTCGCGCGTCGTGAATAAGATTGAACCAGAGTTGGGGGTACATTTGGACGCGTTAGGCGCGGATAACATCGTCAGCGCGATTACGAGTTCGCAGTGGTTGTTGACGCTGTTCGTGAACGTGTTACCGACGCGATGTACGTTCCGGGTTTGGGATCGGGTCATCGAGAGCGGGCATCGCGCGCCGTTGTTCGCGGCGAGTTGCGCGTTGTTAGGCGGGGTAGAAGCGAAAAAGAGGTTATTGGAAGCGACGGAGATGGGCGAAGCGGTAGAGCGGTTGCAAAACTTAGGGAAAGAGGTTGGCAAGGACGAAGAGAGCATGAATAAATTTGAATCGAGATTTGATCGTTTGTGTGAACGCATCGACGGCGCGTTCATCGAAGTCGTCGAGGCGGAGGTGTTGGAAGAGGAAGGCGACGTGACGACGTGTTTGAAACGCGAAAGGGAGGAAGTTTTTCGGAAGATGTGTTCTGAGGACGTCGATTTAGCGCTGGGGATTTGTAAGAAGCAGCAAAATGAAAAATTGAACGATAGTGGTGATCACGTCGGAGGAGAGAACAACGAAAACACGTTGAAGTTGGAGAAGAATAAGATTCTAGGGAAGACAACTGTCGCTTCGTTCTCGCAGGTTTTGTTTGATGATTTGAGCGTCGTGCAAGCGGCAACGGAACAGGAAGAGGAAGAAGAACTAGTAGATGACTTGGATTCGCTCGATGGGGATTTGGTTTCTGACGATGATAACGATAACGCGAATGGAAATATGAACGACGAGGCCGATATGAACGCGTCGAGGAAAGAAGACGGTGGCGATATGCGCTATGATGTTGACGGGAGAAGCAATCAGGACCAGAGCAAACACAAAGAACAGAAACAAAAACTCAACGAAGACGAACTCCCACCTAAAGCTGGTATAAGTATAGATGCAAGCGTTGCGATCATCGAATGTATCTTGAGTCTCGAGCGTGAGCTGCGCGTGTGCATCTCAGATACTGCCTCGCGGGGCATCGCCCAGCTCACCACTGAGGCGGCTTTGGTATCCGTGCGCGCGATTTCCTCCTCCGATCTCGCCGTACAGCGAGAAACGTTGGTTGAAGAATTGAAAGATTTTCGCGAAGGTTACGAAGAGTGTTTGAAAAGAGACGCGTTGGATTTGTCCAGAGTACAGGTCGATAGGCAAGCGTTGGCGTGGTTAAACGTTACGCTCGAACGCGGCGAAAGAGTTTTGTTTCAAATGGGCTTGGTGAAGAAAGTCTTACGGATCATCTCGACGAGAATGAAACTCGTAGAGAGGAACAGTGATGCCGTGAGTTCTCCCACGAGCGGTACAGAAACAGGCACGCCAATACCATCGAATAACAAATCGGGTATCGAGAAGGAGCTGTCGCCTGCGTCTTTACAGCGCCGCGTAGGATTCAGCGCTTCGCCGCCGACGATGACAACATTCAATTCTGCTTCTCGCAGCTCCGTCGATGGAAGAGCGAGTATGGACAGCACGACCAGCAGAGATATGTACACTACCACTACCACCAATAATAATTATAACAGTAACAACGATTGGGAAGACATCGAGAAGAGCGAATTGAATCAAATAAGTGAAGCGGAGAAGATTGAGCTCATCGACCGCAAGGAGTTGGACGAGACGAAACTCGAAAACGATAGACTCTTTGCGGAGGATATCAAATGCCTGTACGGACTAATCGAGAAAACGAAAGACAAAGCGCGAATAGATTTAGAAACGCTTCGTTCTTTTTACGAAGTAAAGAAAACAACCTTCTCGGAGGAAGACATTAGAGGCAAAACAGCGATTGAAAACTGGAGCGAGTTTGCGCGGAAATCGAGACGCGAAAGAGACGCGACGTGTGGGAAGAAAATTGCCGCTGGGGTGGAAACTCTGGTTGCGCCGTGGGAACAGAGCAAACGCGAAGACGAAGAGACGATGATCAACGACGCTTTAGATGGTGACATCGAAAAGAATCTAGACGCGATGGAAGAAGCGACAAAACTCACCGACGAGATTGAGAAAGAAGACCATCGACTACACGCGGCGAGATCGACTGTGAACGCCATCGACGCGATGATTTCCAGACGCGCGCAAGCGTTAGAGCGCGAAATGGAGTTATTCGGACGCGTAAAAGATATCCAAGCCGCGCGATCTAGATTGCGTCATTCGTTGTTGAACGAAATTAAACTCGCGAAGGAGGACATCGAGCTCGTCTTGAAGGCTCGATTAAACGCGAATCATTTTCAAAAATCCATCGACGATAGCGTGGAGAAGTGCAAAAAAATTCAGTCTATAAGCGAGACTGCCGTGAAAACTATGCTTCTCGCGTGGATTACATTCATTGAAAAGACGACTGTTGAAGTAGCCATGCACTGCGTCTCTGTCGTCGATGCCTCGGTCGAAGTTGCCAATTCCGTCGCCCAGCGCTTGGACGCCGAAATTAAAGAAGTGTTGAGAGAACAACAGCAGAAACAACGCGAATTGGACGCCGCCAAGAACGGTGGACGAGAATACGAAGAAAGTCCAATACAGCGCCAAACCAATAAAGCTTCTGGGTTCCTCGCGAGTAAGATGGAATCCCTGAACGCTTCGCTGGAAGGGTCGAGATTGGCGCAAAACTTTTCCAAGTTTAAGCAACGCGCTAACGAAAAGGCGTCTGAGTTTGTGCAACAAGTCAACGCGACCGGCGAGTTATCCAGACAAACGAGCGCGGAAGATTCACACAGCATGGGCGGTGAGAACAACACGAACGACTCCTCTTTGACGGGAACACCAACGACGACGATGTCCACGCCGACGTTACTCGCGAAGATGATGTCCAACGCTACGGGCACTCCGAGGGAATCGAAACATTTAGTCAAGTTGAAAGAGGAAGCGGCCAGGGTCGAGGAAAGAAACCAAAGGTTGATGGAAACGAAACGTTCTCTGAGAGAGTTGCTCATGAAACATTGAAAAGAAAAAGTTATATGCGCGCGCGTTTTAGAGAACTTTTAGCTCGAGTAGATTCGGTATGCATAGTAAAATATACTGCGTATAAGGTAATACTTACAAATTCTCTCGCACATCTTGGCGTTTATATACAGTAGGGTGTGTATATATTTTGCGGGTGAAAATAAAAATACAGAATGCGTCTTCTCTTTCTCTCACAACAGAGAGAAACCATGGCGACACCAGCCAGAGCGCGAGCGCGAGCGAGCAAAGTTACGCTCTCAACACGCCGCGGCTACGGACCGTTTCTTCGTCGATCCCATGTTTGATCCGCCGTCCAAGTTTCTCTTGTTGTTGTTGTTCCCCGCCGGCCCGCCGTTTTCCTCCTCGTCGTTATCCTGTTTATTGTTATCTTTGTTGTTATTATTATTATTATTATTGTTCGCGCTCGCGAGTGGCGCCAAGAAGTTTGTCCTGCGAAATCTCGTCCCGCACGCGTTGCACAAACACGGCTTACTCGCTGGCCCTCGCCTCCACTGCGGCGAATCCAACGCGCCGCAGTGGTCGCACGGTCCACCCGGTTTACACCCTGGCGGTAATTCTCTCGTCGTCCCGCCGGGCCCCGCGACCGCGACACTGTTCGCCGGCCCTCCTCTCGCGCTCTCCTCCCCGCCTCTGTTCGCGTTCTCCTTCTTCTTCTCCTTTTGCGAAGCAGACGTGGCGTTGTTACTCGCCTCTTTCTTCCTCTTCTTCGCGTTCGGCGATGCAGAACTTTTCGTCTCCCCTCCTCCTTTCGCGGTTATCAAAGTCTCGTTCGTCGTGCTCGGACTCGCGCTCCCTTCCTTCGCGCTTTCCGTGCCGTCCGAGTTTTGCGTCGTCGTCGTCGTCGTCGTCGTCGTCGTCGTCGTCGTCGCCGCTCTCTTATTGTTGTTCGGACCGAGCCGAGACGGCCCGTTCAGAGTCAACTTGTTCTCCTCTTCCTGCTCCGCGACGTTTTTGCGAGCGCTTTTGCTCGTCGTTCGACCAACCACGCCAGAGCCGTACGTCGTGTGTAAAAAGTTACCGCTGCCGCTCTGACGCATCAGCTCTCTCTCGAGCATGGCGATTTCCTCCGCTTGCGGCGCGACCGAGCGCCCGTCTTCGTCCAAACGAACGAGCGCGTACCATCGCTTGTTGTTGTTCGCAGTCGTCGCAGTTGCGGTGGTCGTCATCGTTTCCGCGCTCGTCGTCGTCGTCATCATCGGGTACAAAGAAGAGGACATTTTATTTTAATGTTTAAGTGGAAGAAGACCTCTTTTGGTGCGCGTCCCTTCCCGGTAAAGAATTGGAAATATCTTTTCGCGAGAAGAGAGGCAAATTTCTTCTTCTCTTTTCTCTCTTTTGCGCCAGAAAGAGAGAACGAGACGACAACAAACGACGGAGGGCGAAAAAGGAAGAGCTTTTTGTCGTTTTCTTCTTCTTCCGCTGTTGTTGTTGTTGTTGTTTGCGCGAAGTGTTGTTGTTCCCGCGTTTTTCTTCTGTGAGGATAATGCGCCAGAGAGAGATAAGAGCCTCTGATTTCGTTTTTATTTAGGGTTACAAAATCAATATTTTTCCGGACCTCTCAAAAGTTTTGCTCTCTTTTCCTTTGCGCACAGATAAGAAGAGAGAAACCGTTCGCTCGCGCTCGACAAAAAGTGTGCTTTTTTCCTTGCGCGAGCTGCTCGGAAAGAGAGAGAGAGAGAGATCAGAGAGAGATCAGAGAGAAGCGAGAAAACGATGTTGTCGTCGACGAGAGGAAGTTGTTTTGCGCTCGCTTCTTCGAGAGGAGGAGGCGCGAAAGCGGCGTTCCAAAAGAGGAGAAATCTTCCCTCGTTTTCTTCGTCCGTTTCGTCTTCTTCTTCCCGACGACGAGAAGTGGTGGTGACTGCGGCGGCGAAGAAGAGAGGAAAAAAGAACAAAAGCTCTTCTTCTGCTTCTTCGTCTGAAAAGAAGAACAGCGGCGGCGACGCGGAAGAGGAGCGCGCGAGCGACGCTTCGGCGATTTCTTCTTCTTTTTCTTCTTCTTCTTCGACGGCGGAAGCGCTGCCGGCGATCGAAGGCGATCCGAGCGGGGAGTTTTCTTCTTCTTCTTCGGAGGAGGAAGATGGATCTGTTGTTGGTGCAGAAGGAGAGCTCGCCGGCGAAGAAGACGACGAAGAAGTCGCCGCGGTGGAAATTCCGAGACCAAAGAAAAAGAAAGGAACGAAAAAGTCGCAGATGGTTTCCTCCTCTTCTTCGTCGTTTGATATCGCGAGCGTGGACCCGACGTTGCTCGGTGCCGGTGCCGGAGCGATTGGATTGATTGCGTATTTTCTGTGGACGAAGACGCAAAAGCGACGGGCGAAGAGCGGCGGTTCGGCGGCGGGCGGCGCGGACGAGGAGGTGTTCGATATGGGCAGTGGCGGTGGAGCAGGAGCAGGAAAGGGGGGTGCTGGTGGTATTGATAAAGCGTCGGATTCGGATTTTTACGCGTCTTTGAACAAAGCGGCGAAATCGGGTGGGATCGAGGGTACCGGAGAAAACGCTCCAGTCGGCGCTTCGAACTTGCCGCCCGGGTTGCGCATGTTTACTACCATGGATGGCGAAGATGGTGAAGACGGCGGCGTCGCGTCGACGTCGGCTTCCTCAGATAACAAGAAAGAAAAAGAACAAGTAAAACCGAAACAACCGCAAAGAATACAACCGATGAGCAGAGAGTTCAAACGTTTGTGTAGAGATTGCGTCGACGAATTGAGAAGGTTCCAAACGGTCGATTTGAATGGACGTAAACTCGGCGACGATGGTGCAAAAATCATCGCCGAAGGCATCGCGTTCAACGAAACCGCGTCGTGCATTGATTTTGGCGCGAACGGTTTCGGCGAAACCGCCATGCTTGCAATCACCGAAGCCATGGCACAAAATAAGAAATTGCGCATGGTTTCCTTCGCCTCCAATCCGTTGCTCGACGAAGGCGTCGTCGCGTTGGCCAATTATTTGAAAACCGATACTAAAATTACGACGTTGAACATCAACTCCTGCTCGTTTGGTGACGATGGTGCCAAAGCCTTGGCGGAGGCTATGAAATCAAACACGTCTATCACTTCTTTAGAGATGAACAACAACGCCATCGATTACGAAGGTTCCACGGCTTTGGCCCAAGCTTTAGCGCAAAACGATACGTTAGAACACATTTCTTTACAAGGTAACTACGTCGGTGCGTTAGGCACGGTCGCCTTAGCGAACGCGTTGGTGGATAATAACAGCTTGAAATCGCTCACTTTGAACGGAAACGACATTGGTAACGAAGGGTGCATCAAATTATGCGAAGCTTTGTCCAAGCGCAAGACGAAATTGACCAACTTGGACATTGGGAACAACGCCATCGGTCCAGATTCCGGCGCAGCGCTGTGCGCTTACCTCAAAGACGACGACGCATTGACCCATTTGAACCTTTACATGAACGAACTCTCCGACGACGGTGCGGTCAAAATGTCTCCCGCGTTGAAAGACAACATGACTTTGAAAAACCTGGACATTGGTGGGAATAACATCGGCGCTCTCGGCGCCATGGCTCTCTCCAAATCCTTGAAAGAAAACAACGCGTTGACCACTTTAGAGCTCGGTTACAACCCAATAGGCAAAGATGGCGGCGTCGCACTTGCGGAATCTCTCAAATTTCACGCCAAAATCGAAACTCTCCGCGTCGGTTGGTGTAAAATCGGAAAAGAAGGCGCCGCTTCCCTGGCGGACACCATCACCTACAACGAATCCCTCACCACCCTCGATTTACGCGGCAACGAGTTAGGCGACGACGGCGTCCGCTCGTTAGGCAAATCCCTAGCCGTAGTTAACGAACATTTAAGCACGTTAGATTTAGGCTACAACGAAATTAAGGACGAAGGCGCGTTCGCCTTAGCCGCGGCGATTAAAAACAACGCCGAAGGCGCTTTGGAAAACGTTTCCGTCAACAACAACTACATCACAAAGTTAGGCGAAGTCGCGCTCATCGAAGCCGCCGAGTTAGTCGCCGAGATGAACGAAGATAGAGATTTGTACGTCCAGTTTTAATTCGCACGATTGATGATAGAAGATAAGATGATGATGATGAAAACACATCGTTCGCTTTTACGTTTTACCATTTACTTTTAGCATATCTTTCTTTTCCAAAGTAACGCACACGTTCGTCACTCAAGAAAACGCATCAAAATGTCTTCCATCGATTCAAAAGATGCAGATAAACGCCCCCTCGCTTTGTGGCCCAATATTGTGCCAAAGGCTATAACTCATCCTATAATTGTTGCCATCGATCAGGGCACCACTTCGACGCGCGTCATCAAATACGAACTCCTGGGTATTCAATACCAAGAAAGGGACGGTGCAAAAAAAGATTTGAGGGCAATTAAATCTGCGCAATATGCACATAAACAGATACATCCTAAACCCGGGTGGGTCGAGCACGATCCCGAAGAGATCATCGAGAACATCAAAAAGTGTTACAAGGAAGTCGGTGGCTGGGACTATTGTCAGGTAGTTGGCATCACCAACCAACGCGAAACAATCGTCGCGTGGGATTCGGAGACGATGAAACCGTTACACAACGCCATAGTTTGGTGCGACGTGAGAACCGCGGAGATCGTATCGCGATTTTCAGAGAAGGAGAAACGGTTGGTGTTTCAGAAAACGGGATTGCCGATATCTACGTATTTCTCTGCGACGAAAATGAGATGGTTGCTGGAGAACTCGAAAGATGTGCAAGAAGCGGCGCGACGCGGGACGCTGCGGTTCGGGACCATCGACAGTTGGATCGTGGCTAAGTTAGGAGGGAGACGTGACAACAATTACCAGGAGTTACCGAATATACATGTTACCGATGTGACAAACGCGTCGAGATACTTGTTAATGAACATAGAGACGCTGAAGTGGGACGACGATTTGTTGAATTTGTTTGGAATTAAGAAAGAGTGGTTGCCGAGGATTGTATCGAGCGCGGAGCGCGTTAGCGGATGGGCAGGTAACCCCAAGAACGACTTTGGTGCACCAGACAAAGGAAAAATCGAGCTAGAAGTTTATGGTATTTTAGGAGATCAACACGCCAGTGCGCTCGGACACCGTTTACGAGAGGGCGATTCGAAAAACACGTACGGAACTGGGTGTTTTGCCATGCGAAATACCGGGAAGACGATCACTCGATCCAAACGAGGTATTCTAACCACCGTGTGTTGGAAATTGGGTAAAGATGAGGAAGCAGAGTACGCGTTGGAGGGTGCAGTTGCTGTTGGTGGCGAATGTATTCGATGGCTTAGAGATGAGATGGAGTTGGTGAACGATGCGAATGAAGTTGAGGAGTGTGCGAAAACGGTAACAGATACTGGAGGCGTAACGTTTGTGCCCGCGTTTGGCGGCTTGTTCGCGCCGCACTGGCGGGACGATAGTCGCGGCGTTATCGT
>Ga0181560_10002737_pt1 | contig 16389 bp, 13 predicted proteins | sample 011ome_20_FD_133751 | JGI IMG/M metagenome (GOLD analysis project Ga0181560, IMG submission 133751) | Coastal salt marsh microbial communities from the Groves Creek Marsh, Skidaway Island, Georgia - 011509CT metaG (megahit assembly) | ecosystem: Environmental > Aquatic > Marine > Intertidal...
GACGCGGTTTCAACGTTTTTTTTACCCGACTAATTTGAAACTGGCGGAGTGGACATTTTGTCCACATCCGCCACTTTCCGGAAGGGCGCCCGCGAACAGCACAGGTTAGCTCAGTTTCCAAAAAGAGAAGTCGCGACCCACCTCGTCGCACTCGTCGCTGCGCGCGCGCCCGTCGCCGCCGTTCTCGCCGCTCACCCCGCGTCGCGCGAAGAAGCCGCCGGCACCGACGCCGACGCCGACGCCGACGCCGACGACGCGACGCCGCCCAGCACGATGCCGGCGACGATGAACAACAACGCGCTCCTCACGCTCGACGCGCTGGCCGGTTGCGGCGTCGTCCTGCCCGCGGAGATTCGCGCGTCGCTGGACGTGTCGCTCGCGCTGAAAGCGTCCGAGCTCGGCGTCCGCGAGTTCTTCCTCTGGGGTCGCGTCCGGACGCAGAGCGGGACGGACTACTACGTCGCGCGCGCGGAGAACGGTAAGCGCGTCGACCACGACGGCGTCGTCGTCGCGAACGTCGGGGCGAAATTCTACTACTCGCAGGACGGCATGGAGTGGCTGGATTTAGTGCCGCCCGAGGAGGACGTCACGATGGAGAAAGCCGCGGAACTGAAATGTGCGTCGTCGTCCGTCGATCGATCCCGCGTCCTCGATCTTTTCTCCCCCGCGTCTTCGTTGAGAATTCGTCGGGGTTCGTTCGCGCGTCGGACGAACGTCCTGTCGCGCGAACGGAAACGATCGATTTCACTCGTCGTCGTTCGTCTAGTCGTCGATTCGCCCGATCCGTCGATCGATCCCGGCGCGAGCGTCTGACGACCCCCCTCCTCCTCCTCTCTTTCTCCCCCTCCCCCTCCCTCGACGCAGGCTGGCTGACCGGCGACCCTGCGCACGTGTTCACCGTGTACGAAGAGCAGCCGATCCCGGAGCCGCCGACGCCGCCGCCGGAGCCCGAGCTCGCGGAGGGGGAGGAGCCGGTGCGCGCGACGAGAACGTCTTTTTTTTCCCCTCGAGCAGATCGAGTGCTTCTTCCGCCCGACCGCTCCCCGTACGACCTCCCACGCGCGTCGAGCGTCGTCTCTCACGGACGCTCTTCCATACGCCATCTCCTCCCCGACCGCCCGCGAAGGCTTTCAAAACTGACCCACCGACGCGCGTCACGGCGGTGATCCGTCCTCCTCTCTCCTCTCCCTCCTTGCAGGCGCCGCCGCCGGAGCCGGAGGACCCGCCCGAGCCGCTCCCTCCGCTCGAGTTCGCCGTCACCGAGCTCCAGCTCCTTCTGTCGATGGCGACGCGGATCGACGACGAGTGCGTGATCGCGCCGGTTGGCATGCACATCACGGATGCGAACGGTCACATCGTGTACAACCCGCTGTTTCACATGAAGTACCCGGAACAGCTCGCGTCGTACGCGAAAACCGCCGTCGGCGGGAGCAAGACGACGCTGAAGGAGGCGAGACCGCTTTACTCGACACCGCTTCCCGTGCGATCCCGTTCGCGCGTCGTCTCTCGAGGACTTTCCCTCTCGCTTCTCTTCACCCACCCTGCGCCTCCCTTTCAAGATGGACGCGCGACTGACGGACACGTCCTTCATTTCAAACCAGGAGCCAAACGGAACGTGGGGGGTGACGTACGACACGTTCAAGAGACTCGCCGTGGTGAGGAGTTTCGCGTGGCCGGGGTACTTCGCGTACTACAGTGACGTCTCGAACACGACCGGGGGGATATACTTTGGCGACGGGCGGAAGAATGAAGATGTCGCGTTCACGGTTTGATTTGAGCGCGCGTCTCGCGTGGAGCGTTTTTTGTTCAACGTCGTCACAAACCTCACAGCACGAGATGTTCGTTCAGTTTCGGATTAGACTGCTTTCCATACGATCCCGTTCTCGCGCGCGGCGTGCGGCGTGCGTCGTCGATTCTTCCAGAATTCCGGCTCCGTCGTTTAGTTTATACGTCGGGTTCGTTTCACCGGCGAGGCGTCGCGTTCGACCGCCCCCGACTGACGGACGTCAACCCCGGACCGCAACGCGAACCGAACGAGAGTTCCTCCATCACATCACACGTCGATATCGATCCCATCGCGTCTCGCCCAGAGTCTTATCGCGTCGCGCATCCAATCGTGCTTGCACGACGCGATCGCAACCTTGGGGTGGCACCACGACCGATGTCTCGAGTGCTGCTCCGGCCAGCGCGGCATCTCCTCGGTGACGCGCATCACGAAGACGCGCGCGACGCATCGCAGCTTGTCCCCGTCGCTGTCCGTGCCTTTCCGCGAGCGAAAGGTAAATTCGCCGAGATCGCTCAGATCGCCGCGGACACCAGCCTCCTCCATCGACTCCCTCGCCGCGGCGTCCTCCGCGGTCTCGTCGTTCTCCCAGCCCCCTTTCGGGAAGATCATCCCGTCGCCGTGCTTGTTCGTGACCATGAGCACCTCGACGCCGGCGCCGTCCGCGCGCGCGCGGATCGGGAGGCACCCGGCGACGAGCCTCGCGCCCGCCTCGCCGTAGCGCTGATTTTCTCGTCCCACGCGTGATCGCCCCGCGTGCGATGATGAGGCGTCCGCCGCGTCGCCGCCCGCGCTTGAGGGGTCGGCGCCCGTCGGGGATGAGGGCGACGCCATCGCGTCGGCGACGGGCGCGACCCGTACCGTCTATCTGTTCGACGCGGAAGCGAGGCGCTTCACCGGAGGCGCATCGCCCCCACGCGCGGTCGCTCCGTCGTTGGGTAGATGCTGACGCTGTCTCGTCGGTCGGTCGCGACGCGCAGCGGACACGTGGTCTCGCCGCGGACGATAATTGATGGAAAACTCGTGTTGAGGTCTCACGACCGCGTTCAAGGGTCTCACGACTTAACGACATGACAGGCGATACTGAGCGGTACAGTACTCTGAGCGGTACTTTCGTACTGTACATAAGGAGGGGTGGTACTGTACCCTCCTGCATTTTATTGTGACTAAATACCCATTGCGCACGAACGGCATGCGACCGGCCGCACCACCCCTAAACACCAGGGGTGGTGGGCCTTGTCGAGGGGTGGTGGGCACCCCACCTGGGGTGGTGGGCCTTGTCGAGGGGTGGTGGGCACCCACCCTACCGCCCACCTCCCACCCACGTGGGGGTTGAAGTGTGCGGGGGTGACTTTTAGGAAACGCCAAAACTTTATCAGACATCGAAAGCAACGACCGACGTCACGGGGTGAAATCGCTTCGCTCGGTCAATTTGACCCTTAGTGCCGGTCAAATCCATGTAGGTGGATTGAGCCTTCTGTGTAGGTGGATCGCACCTCATCCCCATCTCACACGGAACCCTTCGGACAAGACCCCCACCCCCCGAGCGGCCCCGTTTCGCCCCCTCGCGGCTAGGGTCCTCGAACCCTAGTTAGGTTTAGGGTTACGCGTTCGCGTCGGAGCGAGCTCGGCGTCGCGAAGCGACGGGTGCTCGCGCGTACACTTTTGTTCGTGTTTTTAGTCACGAGTACGTGTACACGTACGTTTTTTTGCTGGTTTTTTTCGAATTACATACTGTACACGTAGAGGACTACACTGTATCTATGTGTACACGTGTACGTGTACTGTACCTTAAGGTCACGCTCCGCTAATTAAATTTCCCGATTAAGCCTACACGTACGTGTACTGTACATGTACTGTACTGTACAACTACGTGTACAAAAAGACTGAGCTACACGTACACGTACTGTAGGGCTACCTTCGTACGAAGGTACGAAAGTACTTTCGTACGAAGGTACCTTCGTACGAAGGTACGAAAGTAGAAGATAACTTTCGTACGAAGGTACTGTACGTTGTACACGTACCTTCGTACAACGTTGTACAGTACGTGTACAACGCGCGGTAGTGTACGTAGTGTACCTTCGTTTGCTATTCTTATTCGTAGACTATTTATTTGATTCGCTTCCGCGTCCTTGTCAGTACGACGGCGGCTCCATGTTCGTCGCAAACGGGTTCACTGACCGCGCGATGGCGTCCGCACCCGTCGGCGAAACCCCGCCGCCGGCGTCATCCTCGTTCCCGCCCGCGCCCGTGACGACGCCCATTTCTTCCGCGGTCGGCGTGTGCAGCACCGTTCGCAACTCCTCGCACGTGTGCGTCTTCGGCGTCAACGTGATGACCGCGTTTAACGGTATCGACGCCGTGCACGCGTCCGCGCGATCCATCCCGGTGAAGTACGCGTAAATTAGCCGCAACACGCCCTGGTGTCCGATGATGAGCACGGGCTCTTGATAGCTCTCGAGCTCTTGAACGAGCGGATCGAGGCGCGAGATGACGTCCAAGTAGGACTCACCGCGCGGGTACCGATACGACAGCTTGTTCTCGCGTCGAAGCGCGAACTCTTCGGGGTAGTTCACCTCGATCTCCTCGTACGTCATCCCGTCGCACACGCCGGCGTAGATCTCGTCTAGGTTGCGTAACACTCGCGGCGCCATCTGGATCCAGTTTTCGCCGTCCTTCGTTCGAATTTTCGGATGCGGAATGTGCCGCCCCGTCAAGATTGTCCGCCGTAAGCTCGACGTCCACAGCCGGCACGGCCGCGGCTCTCTCGTCTCTGGATCCGTCGCGATCTCTCTCTCGCAGTACTCCCCGAGCTTCGTCGCGAACGCCTCGCCCATCGGCGACAGCCCGCTGTCCCCGCCGATCTTCCCTAAAAAGTTGTACTCGCTCTGCCCGTGCCGGCACAGGTAAATAGTCTGATGCGTCGCGTGCAGGTTGCTCAGGAACTGCACGATCCGCCCGAGCAGGAAACCGTGGATGTTGTTGATCTCCACGCGTCGCCCTTGGTTGATGAGCTTGATGTACGACAGGTGTTCCTCGTCCATGGGCTCGTACACTTTCTCGTAGTGCGCGATGCGTAGTTTGAAGTCGTCGAACGCGCGTCTCTTGTCGGCGTCGTCGCTGTAGTCCTCGTTTTGCACCTTGACGTGCCATATGTTCCTGTCGATGACCTGCTCGTCCGTGCACACACTCTCGATGAAGAGTAACTTCAACGGGAGTCCGTGGAGCTCTTTTCGGATCCACTCGCGGCGCGCGCGCGTCGTGTTCGTCGCGTCGAAGATGGCGACCCGCCCGCTGTCAAAGCCTCTCTGCTCTAAACACGACGCCACGTCGGACTGGAATAAAAAGTCGATCATGTCTTTGAGCGCCGCGCGCGCGAACTCTGCGATCAGAAGAAGAGAAACGAAGAGACACATGAATAATTGACTTCGTCTTAAGAAGCGACGCGCAACACGCGAACGGGGTCGCACGGGAAACAGTGTGTCTCACCTTTCCGCGTCTTTTCGCTCTCCGCGTCGCTTTGATCGAAGAATTTCGCGTCGGCTTTCCTCCCCGCCGGCATCATCTTCCGTCGGTAGCTCCCGACGTTAAACACCTGCGTCCTCGCGCCGTGGAAGAAACGCAGGTACTGACACAACCGTTTGGCCATGTGCGTTTTCCCCCTCGCGGGGAGACCGACCATCACGAGCACGTGCTTCTCTCCGATGTTACCTTGATCGCCGAACGACGGCGGCGGGATCGACTGCGGCGTCGGGTTCTGGTCCGCGGCGAGGACGAACGAGGACGTGTTCCTCGTGATCCCGCCGCCCGGATTCGTCGGCGACGTCGCGTTCGCGTCGCGGAACCGCCGCGAGTGCGCCGCCTCCGCGGCGGACGGCGAGTCGGAACGCGAGCCGCCGCCGCCTCGAGATCCTCCCCCCGCGTCGTCCTCCTCCGCGTCTAGGAACCCGCCGCTGCCTCGCGAAGGCGCGGACTTGGACAGCTGCGCGCCGCCGCCGCCGCCGCCGTCGTCGTCGCCTAAGCCGTCGGGGGCGAGGAGCTCCGCACGCGAGCGCGAGCGCGGCGAGCTCCCATCGCCGTCGCGGTCGTCGAACGAACGTTGCCGTCCTCGCGGCACGCGCGCGCCCGCGCGCCGCGTCGCCGTCGCCGATGCCGAGGCCGAGGCCGCCGCGGTGTCGCGCGCGAGCGCGGCCGCGCGTGCGGGCGAGACGCACGCCTCCTCCTCCTCCTCCTCCTCCTCCTCCTCCTCCTCCTTCGTCGTCGTCGTCGTCGCCGCGTGAGCCTCCGCGATCTCCGCGCGCAGTCTCGCCGTCCCCGCGGGCCTCGGCGCGGGCGGCGGGCGCCGCGCGTCGCCGTCGTCGCGCGCGCGCTCGCCGCCGCGCGCGCCCGTGGACGCCGACGTGGGCATCTCCTCCGAGAACGCGCGCGCCTCGTCGTCGCCCCCCATCGTCTGCGGCGGCGGTGGTCCTGTCGGGGGAATAACTGAGCCCTACTCGTACAACTGACAGAAGTACGACTACGTGTACAGCTGTACACGTACACGCACAGTGTGTACGTGTACGTGTAGATCTGATTACGACAACAACTTTTAATAATAAAATAAATAATGAGTACGTGTACACGTGTACGTGTACATACGTGTAGTGTAGTGTAAATAAAGTTTACTTAGTTTTTCGAAAGTATTTATTTTTGCGGGTCGAGCGAAATTAGACCGTCGATTTCGAGTTAAAACTGCGGTACTTTGAAATACTTATTTATTTACTTTTTTTTCCGGGAGTCATGTATTTACTTTTACAGTACGTGTACATGTACGTGTAGTCGTGTACAGTACTGTAGTTGTAGTACTGTTGTAGTGTAGTGTACAGTAGTTCGAAATTTTAGTAAGTTATCCCCTGGTGTACACGTACACTTACAGCTGTACACGTACACTCTACAGGGCTACGAAAGTACTTTCGTACCTTGTACGAAGGTACAACGGTTGCACACGTACAGTACGTGTACAACGTACGTGTACAACCGGTACACTACGTTGTACTGTACACTATGATGAGGAAAACGATACCAGTCCATTTTTTTTCAAACGCAAACGAGAACCGAAAAACGTTGTTGGCACGCGGCACAACACCTCTCGCGCTTCGCCCGTCGAAGTCGCCCCCGCACGCGACACGATGACGATGTACGTCGTCAAACGCGATGGACGTCAGGAGCCGGTGCACTTCGATAAGATCACCGCGCGCATCAACAAGCTCGCGTACGGGCTCAACCAGGACCACGTGAGTGCTTCGCTTCGCTCCGCGCAGATCGCACCGGCGTTTTGCGAGTCTCGCGGGCGCTCGCGTTTGAAATCGCGTCTTCGTCCGGACTCACCCCCTCTCCCGCGTTCTCTTCCCCCGCGAAACGCAGTGCGACCCGGTCCTCGTCGCGCAGAAGGTCGCAAGCGGCGTGTACAAGGGCGTCACGACGTCCGAGCTCGACGAGCTCGCGGCGGAGACCGCGGCGTCCATGACGTCCAAGCACCCAGACTACGCGCAGCTCGCCGCGCGCATCGCGGTGTCCAACCTGCACAAGAACACGCTCAAGTCGTTCTCGGAGACGTGCGTCGCGCCCCTCGCGTCCCGCCATGCCGTCGTCGTGTCCTTCGTCGCCGCGTTGACGCGCATGCGCGCTCGCGCGCGGGGTGGGGGGTCCTCGCTCGCGTCGCTCGCGCGCCGCGCGCGTCCGGTCGTCGTCCCCGGCTTTTTTCTCGCTCGCGCCTCTCGCGGGCGCGCGTATTCAAAATAAAACAAGATGTTTACGTTCTCGCCCCTCTCTCCCTTCCTCCGCAGGATGAAAGTGATGCACGAGCACGTGAACAAGAGGAACGGGAAGTGGTCACCGCTGCTCGCAGATGACGTGTACGAGATCATCAAAGCGAACGCCGCGACGTTCGACGCGGAGATCGTCTACGACCGCGACTTCGACTACGACTACTTCGGGTGAGCGACGCGCGATCGGACGGGTGATCTGTCGCGATCCATGCGCTCGAGACTGCGCCCCACACGTCTCGGTTCGCGTCCCGCGGGCAATTACTTAAGGCGGTCGCGTCGCCGCGCGCGACGTCCGCCGCGCCGACCTCTTCTCGCGGACGATCCCACCGGCGACGCGCGACGGCCATTCTCCCGCCGAAACCTCCCCTCGCCGAAGACCGGCGCCGATGACTAACGAGAACACCCAAACCCAAAAAACGCCGCGCCAGGTACAAGACCCTCGAGCGATCGTACCTCCTTCGCGTGGACGGCAAGATCGTTGAACGCCCGCAGCATCTCCTCATGCGCGTCGCGATCGGCATCCACAAGGACGTCGAGAAGGCGATCGACACGTACCACATGCTCTCCGAACGCTGGATGACTCACGCGTCGCCGACGCTCTTCAACTCCGGCACGCCGCGGCCGCAGTTGTCTTCGTGCTTCCTCATCGCGATGAAAGAGGACAGCATCGAGGGCATCTACGACACCCTGAAAGAGTGCGCGTGCATTTCCAAGTCCGCGGGCGGGATCGGCCTCTCCATCCACGACATTCGCGCGACGTCGTCCTACATTCGCGGCACGAACGGGTAGGAGGACGCTTTTTTTTCACCCGACCCGACTGACTGCTCCCCATACGGCCCCCGTTTGCGTGCTGAACGTCGTTTCTTAAGGACTTTTTTTCGCTCAACAATCTCCCCTCGACCGGTTTCAACGAAGTCTCAACGCGCGCGCGCGACGCCTTTCGACTGACCGACGCGCGCGCACATCGTCACAGGACGTCCAACGGGATCATCCCGATGCTTCGTGTGTTCAACGACACCGCACGGTACGTCGACCAGGGCGGCGGCAAACGCAAGGGCGCGTTCGCGGTGTACCTCGAGCCGTGGCACGCGGACATCTTCGACTGGCTCGACCTTCGTAAGAACCACGGCAAGGAGGAGGCGCGCGCGCGCGATCTGTTTTACGGCCTCTGGACCAACGACCTCTTCATGCGGCGCGTGGAGAGCAACGGTGACTGGACGCTGATGTGCCCGAATGAGTGCCCCGGCCTCGCGGACTCCTGGGGGGCGGAGTTTGAGAAGCTGTACACGTCGTACGAGGAACAAGGCAAGGGGAAGAAGACGATCAAGGCGCAGCAGCTCTGGTTCGCCATCCTCGAAGCGCAGGTGCGTTCTCGCTCGCGTGACCGACCGACCTCCCTCGCCCAGAGAGGAGCGTCGTTCCTCGAAGGAGGACTTTTTTTTTCACCCGCTGGTACCCTCGGTTTCATTCGACGTTCGAGCGCGAGCGACGCCTGCCTTTCAACTGACCACCGATGCACGATGAACGAACGTTTGACGACCAGGTCGAGACGGGTAACCCGTACATGCTGTTCAAGGACGCGTGCAACTCCAAGTCGAACCAGCAGAACCTCGGGACGATTCGCTCGTCGAACCTGTGCACGGAGATCGTCGAGTTTACCTCCCCGGAGGAGACCGCGGTGTGCAACCTCGCGTCGATCGCGCTCCCGCGGTTCGTGGTCGAGGAGAACCCGGCTTCGCCGACCGGCCGGACGGAGGCGAAGAAGCTCCGCGGCTCCCTCGGCGCGGCGTCCCGGACGTTCGATCACGCGAAGCTCGCGGAGATCACGCGAAAGGTGACGCGCAACTTGAACAGGATCATCGATGTGAACTACTACCCGGTCGAGACCGCGCGGCGTTCGAACATGCGCCACCGCCCGATCGGCCTCGGCGTGCAAGGCCTCGCGGACGTGTTCATCCTCCTCGGCCTCGCGTTTGACTCCCCGGAGGCACAGAAGCTCAACGCGGAGATCTTCGAGACGATATACTTCGCGGCGCTGACCGAGTCCAACGCTATCGCGGCCGTGGACGGGCACTACGAGACGTACCCGGGATCTCCCGTGAGCAAGGGCATCCTTCAACCGGACATGTGGGGCGTCACGGAGATGCCCGGCGGCGACCGCCACGACTGGGCCGCGCTCAGGGCGAAGATCGCGACGTCTGGCGTTCGAAACTCTCTGCTCGTCGCGCCGATGCCGACGGCGTCGACGTCGCAGATTCTCGGCAACAACGAGTGCTTCGAGCCGTACACGTCGAACATCTACGCGAGAAGAGTCCTCAGCGGCGAGTTCACGGTCGTGAACCAGCACCTCCTGAACGACCTCACCGAGCTCGGTCTGTGGGACCCGAAGCTCAAGAACGAGCTCATCGCGAACAACGGCTCCGTGCAAGGGCTGGACATCCCGGACCACCTCAAGGCGATCTACAAGACGGTGTGGGAGATCAAGCAGCGCGTTCTCGTGGACATGGCCGCGGACCGCGGCGCGTTCATCGACCAGTCCCAGTCGTTCAACGTGCACATGTCGGACGCCAACAGCGGAAAGCTCACGTCGCTTCACTTTTACGCGTGGAAGAAGGGGCTCAAGACCGGGATGTACTACCTCCGGTCTCGAGCCGCCGCGGACGCGGTCAAGTTTACCGTGGACCAGGCGTCTCTCGCGAAGAAGACGCCGAAGGCGATCGAAGAGACCGCCGGCGCGAACGGCAAGGAGAACGTCCTCGTTGCGAGCGGCAAGGGGAACGCGCAGAAATCCGCGGATCCGGACATGGAGGAGGAGGCCAGAATGGCCGCGAAGCTCGCGTGCTCGCTCGCGAACAAGGACGAGTGCGTCATGTGCGGCGCGTAAACGACTACGACTACGACGACGACGACGACGCGCGGCGTCGCCTTTGCGGATTCGGAGCGCGCGGACTGGACGGAACGGACGCCTCGGGTCGTTCCGTCCGGCGCGCGGACCGACCGACCCACCGTCCGACGCGCCCGCGCCCGCCCTTAAGCGGGGGGGAACCGCCGACCATCCCATCTATACATATGCACGCGCACGCGCGCGCGTCTCGTCGCCGCGTCGCGCTGAACGAAAATAAACCAGAAGACGGAGCGGTGTTATTCATTAACTCTTGTTTACTCGCTTCGTGCACGCACCCGCCCTCCTCTTTTCGGATGTTTGTCGTATCCGTCGGTCGGAATGATAGCCCTGCACGAGTCCTGCACGTGTAGTGTACAGTACGTGTACACGTACAACGTACGTGTACGTTGTACGTACGTGTACTTGAAGTAATCTCACGTACGAAAGTACTTTCGAAAGTACTTTCGTACCTTCGTACAAAGTAGTTGTACTTTCGTACTTTCGTACTTTCGTACTCCTTAGGTACCTTCGTACTTTCGTACTCCTTAGGTACAACGTACGAAAGTACACGTAGATATTGTACCTTCATACCTTCGAAGGTAGTTGTGTACTTTTATTTTCGTACGAAGGTACTTTCGTACAATAATACGTGTACAGCACTACAGCTGTACACTACCTCCGAAGGTACAACGCGTACACCGTTACTGTACATGTACGAGTACACGTACACGTACACGTGTACAGTGCAAACACTATGTGTAAGTTATGTGTACAGCTGTACGTGTACACGTACTGTACGATGGGTTAGAGCTCAGTCTTTTTGTAATCAGATCTACACACTGTACGTGTACACGTGTACGTGTACGTGTACAGTACTGTATTTCCAGGAAACATCCGTTTTTACCCTTTTTTTGTACACGTGTACAACTGTACGTGTACGTGTACATGTACGTGTACAACGCGCGTTGTAAACAGCACGTGTACAAGACGTGTAGCCCTACGAAGGTATCTCAGACACACGCACTCCCACAGCCTTGGCTCGTCACGAGGAGGCACCGCGCGCCTGCGGCGGCGCGACCCCTCCTCCAGCGAGCATGCCCGCGCGTGTGCTCTCCCCATCCACGACGACTTCGTACGTCCACGTCGACGGCGACGTTTTCGGCGACGGTCGCGCGTTCGAGGTCGTCCTCGACCTCCCCGGGGTGACGTCCGCGCGCGACGTGTCCGCGGACGTCGTGGACGCGCGATCCGCGTACGGCGTCTCCACCTCGCGCGCGCTCGCGGTCCGCGCGTCCGCGAATGCGCTTGACGGCGGCGAGGACGTCGAGTACCTCGCGAGCGTGACGCTCCCGGCGGACGTTCGATGCGACGCGTCTTCGCCGAGAGTGAAGTTCAACGCGCGACGCGCGCGCCTCGCCGTGACGTTCGACGCCGCGGACGAAGACGCGCGCGCGATGACGTCGGAAACTGACGCGAAGGAGGGATGCGCCGCGGACGAGGCGGACGAGGACAACCCGCTCGCGGAGTACCTCGCGATGCTCGGCGTGAAAGAGGACGGAACCCCGCGCGCATCCGCCGTCGCCGCCGCCCACGACGACGCGAACGCCGCGGCCGCCGCTGAAGACGACGCGAACGCGCCGACGGCGTCGACCTCGACGACGAAGATTCGTCCAGCAGCTGGCGCGCACGCTCGCGGGGACCCGGTGACCACGAGATCGTCGTCGTCGCGCGCGCTCGATCGAAGGACGACGAATCCGAAAAAAACGAAACGCAAATCGCACCCGCGGCCGCGTCTCGCGCCGCTTCGATGCGTTCGAACCGCGCGAACGGTCCAGGCTGTGTCGGACCTCGCGGACCACCTCACGGAGGGTCTGAACGCGGTCGGGTGGGCGACCGCGCCGTTCATGACGTCGGACGCTGTCGCGTTGGCGCGCGAGGAGATTAAGAACGTCGCGCCGTTTTACACCCCGGGAGAGGTGTGGCTCGGGAAGACGTCCGCGACGGGGGCGCAGATCGCCGTGAAGTCGATTCGCGGCGATCGCATCTTCTGGATGGTCCCAGAGCAGATCGAGATGGGGGGGTTCGTCGTCTTTCGCGAGATGCTGCGCGCGATCGACGACTTGGTTTTGGATCAACTCTCGCGGCGCGCGCCCGCGCGATTAGGGGGTTTATCGGACCGCACGCACGCGATGCTCGCGGAGTACCCTGGACGAGGATCGCGATTCGTTCGACACGTGGACAACACCGGTAAAGACGGGCGACGACTCACGGTGTTGTGTTACTTGAACGAGGACTGGGACGGTAAGAACGGCGGCCATCTGAAGGTGTACGACCGCGACGGCAACGGCGATGGCGACGGCGACCGAGGCGGCGGCCGAGTGACGAGCGTGACCCCCGCAGGGGGCACGCTCGCGATGTTCTACTCGGACGAGATCCCGCACGAGGTGCTGCCATCGCACGCGACCAGGCACTCGTTCACCGTGTGGTATTACGACGACGACGAGCACAAAGCGGCGACGTCGCGCGCGGGGGACGCCGCCGTGGCGGATTCGCGAACGACGCACGCCCCAGCGACGTCGACGTCGGACGCGCGAAACATGGGCGCCGACCGACAGACCTGCGCCGACCTGGACCTGGACGAACAACGGCAAGACATATCCGATCGCGCGGCGACCGCGTTCGTGCGAACGCTGATGACGGAACGCGTGACGCCCGCGGAGGCGACCGCTCTGGCAGCGCGACTGGATCCGAGAGCGTCCGTCGCCGTCGCGAGCGTGTTCGGCGCCCCAGACGTGGAGGTGCGTCCTACGCACCGCTCCCCGTGCGACCGCGTTCGCGCGGTGCACGCCGTTCCTTGAGGACTTTGTCCGGCGTTTCTCTCCGCCCAACCCTCGGTTTCAATCCCCGACCTCGACACCTATCGACTCCATCTGACGACTTTGAACTCCACCCCGACTTCGCCTCAGACGTTCGCGTGCGCGCTGCGAGGAATGAGCCAGAGGGATCTTGACGATTTACGCGTCGAGATGACGAGCATGGGGTTAGAGAAGAACGGTCGGCCTCGCCCGGGACGGATAGAAGTGAGGAGATCATCTTAGTACACGAGATGAAACGCCGACGTCGGGAGGGCGGGGAGGAAAATCGCGCCCGTAGCTCGATCCGTTCCGTTCACGACGGTCTCCGTCCCCCGCCGCCGTCGCCGCGAGTTCGCTACTCCACCGCCCGCATGATCCCCGGCCCTTGCCTCTGCTCGACGACCATCACGCGCTCCGCCCGATTACCGCTCAAGCGCACGTCCACGGCGACGTACGCGAACACCCACTCCCCGCTCTCTTTGTCTTTCCTCGCCTTCAGATGCACCGCGCCTCTTCCTTGCGGCCCGCGCACGGCTCCCTGCGCGATAATCCACTCGTTCCCGTGCCCGTCCACCTCCGTCGCGTGCGCGAGCTGCTGTCGCCCCCGTCGCGATCTGCCTTCGTTGCCGTACGACGTCATCGGCGTCCCGACGCGAACGGCGATCCGCGGGTCTCGTTCGAGCAACAGAAGCGCCTCGTCGAACGCCGCCTGCGCGGGAGGCGCGAAGAGGAGCTCGCCGATGCCGTACCACAGCGCTCCCACGGCGACGCCGACGCCGACGAGGGCGACGGCGCCGTACGACACGGACTCGACCGCGGTCACGGGCTTCTCCGGGATCCACTTGTCCGTGATCTCGTCGTACGTTCCCCCGCGCGTCGTCGCGACGTCCGCTCGCGCGGACTTCGCGGATTCCGACGACGCGGCGGCGGCGGCGCGTGCGCTCGCGCGCGACGCGGGGTCGCGGCCCGCGGGCGCGAGGGACGCGCGAGCAGAGCACGCGAAGCCTCTGGCGCGCGAGGGCGGCGGCGCGGGCGCGGCGAGCGTCGCGAACGGCGCGCGATAGAGCGCACGCGTCGTCGTCGCCGTCGTCGTCGCCGAGTTCGCCGCGCGGGATCGCGCGATGAGGAGCGCGCGCGCGGCGGCCGCGCGCTCGCAGCGCGCGGCGTGCTCGGCCGCGAGCGCGAACGCGCGTCGGCGGAGCATCTTGCGACGAAGAGCGTGCCAGGAGTCGGGCGCTCGGCTCGGGCTATCCGGTCTGTCCGCGTGCTGCGTCCGGTCTTCTCTCCCTGCCCTGGCTGACAGGAGCCCGGCCTTTTCGTCTTTTCATATGTACACGTAGTCACGTACTGTACACGTACTCGTAGTACGTGTACACGTACTGTACACGTACACTATCTTTTATGATATCTACGAAGGTACTTTCGTACTTTCGAAAGTACAAGATACAAGTATGATATCATACAGTAGGCCAAGTAAGGCTAATACAGGTATCTAGCTAGCTAGCTACACGTACGACTCACGTACGTGTACAGTACGTGACTCATAAAAGATAGCTACCTTCGAAGGTAGCTCTAGACTACGTGTACGTGTAGTCGTGTACCTTCGAAGGTACTTTCGAAAGTACTTTCGAAAGTACTTTCGTAGTTGCTATCATATCATACCTACGAGAAGGTACACTACAGTAAGTTGTTAGGTATTATCTTCGAAGATGACAACTTTTATCTTCGAAGATATCTATCTATGAATGATACTGTACTTAGGTGTACCTTCGAAGGTACACCTACTACCTTCGTACACGCGTAGCTAGCTAGCTACTTTCGAAAGTACCTACTGTACCTTCGTACGAAAGTACTTTCGTACCTTCGAAGGTACTTTCGTACTAGCTAGCTACCTTCGAAGGTAGCTAGCTAGCTAGCTACGAACTACAAATGCTCTAGCACTGCTCTGGCTAGCTAGCTACCTTCGTAGCTACCTGTATTTATACTGTTGTACGAAAGTACGAAAGTACGAAAGTACGAAGGTACGAAAGTACAACGTACCTTCGAAGGTAAATACTTTCGAAAGTACGAAAGTACGTTGTACAACGTACTTTCGTACTACAACGTACTTTCGTACTTTCGTACGAAAGTACTTACGAAAGTGCGTGTACGAAAGTACTTTCGTACTTTCGTACTTTCGTACTTTCGTACTTTCGAAAGTACTTTCGTACTTTCATACGAAAGTACTTTCGTAGCTGCTACGAGTACTGTAGGTCAGCACGACAAGACCAGACCGCTGGACGCGTCCGGACGCGCCGCTCGTCCTTCCCGTCGCACATCGCGCAACGCGAACGCGAACTGCGCGCGTCTCGCGCCGTCCGAGTCTCTCCCTCCCGTCATGGCCGCGGCGACCGACGCCGTCGCCGACGAGATCCGCGAAAATCTCCGCGTCGACGACGGCGCCGACGCGGACGCGGACGTGGACGCGGCCGCCGCCGCCGCCGCCGACGACGACGCGGACGACCCCGCGGCGGCGACGGACGCGACCGTTGAGACCGCCGCGAAGAAGAAGAAAAAAAAAAAAAAGAAAAAAAAAAGCGGCGGGGGCGGCGGCGGCGGCGACGGCGCGCGCGGCAGCGGCGCGGCCGGCCAAACCTCCCCGCCGTCGGTCCCGGTCTCGATCCTCTTCGACGACGTCTTCCCTCCAGGGGAGATACAGCGGTACCGCGACGACAACCTCTGGCGCGAGACGAGCGAGGAGAAGCGCGAACTCGAGCGCCTGAACGCAAACATGTACAACGAGGTGCGGCAGTGCGCGGAGGTGCACCGCGAGGTTCGCAAGCACGTCGACGCGTGGGTGCAGGTGCGCCCTCGGCTCGAATCTTTTACTCTTTTTTTTTCTCCCACACCCACACCCTCGGTTTCGACGTTCGACCAGACGCCGTTCAACTGACCGATGAACGTTTCTGACCGCTCCCCGCGTCAGCCCGGGATGAAATTAAGTGACGTGTGCGAGCGCCTGGAGATCTCGGTGCGAACGTTGATCCAAGAGCGCGGGCTCGAGGCAGGGATCGCGTTCCC
>Ga0181560_10002749_pt1 | contig 16332 bp, 8 predicted proteins | sample 011ome_20_FD_133751 | JGI IMG/M metagenome (GOLD analysis project Ga0181560, IMG submission 133751) | Coastal salt marsh microbial communities from the Groves Creek Marsh, Skidaway Island, Georgia - 011509CT metaG (megahit assembly) | ecosystem: Environmental > Aquatic > Marine > Intertidal zone...
AGTTCACCGGTCAGTTGAAAGGGAACGCGATCAAGTGTTGAAACCGGGAGATGGGTGAAAAACTTTTGTCGAACGCACCTGACTCGTCGTCTCGCGCCGCCGCCGGAGCCACCCCTGCCGTGCGACTGCGGCGACGCGTCGTCGTCGAGGTCGAAGTCGTCCCCGCGCGCGTACCCGTAACGCCCCGAAGAAGACCCTCCGCGCCTGCTGTCCCTCCCCGAGGACGGTCGCCCTCTGCCGCTGCTCCCGCGCGCGGGACCGAGCCGCGTCATCCTGGATATCACCGGCGACACGACGGCGACGCCGACGCCGCACCCCGCGAGCGCGGCGCCGCACAGGGTGTCCAACGTGCTGAACAGCAAGAGCACGATCCCGATCGCGCGCATCGCGGCGCACGAGAATCCCGCGACCGTGGGCTCCACCCCCCCCGAGAACGGATCCACGAGCCACCTTCGAACGACCCAGAACCCGACGCCGGCGCCGACGAGCACGAGCGTCGTCGCGAACAACGCGAACGGAAGCCCAGCCTCGTCGGGGTTCTGCTCCACGACCGCGCGGAACACGAGCTGCGCGGGCTTGAGCATGAGCGCGACGTACCCTTCGACTATGCGCGACAGATCCTCCGTGGGGACGATCACCGCGGCGAGCGCGGCGACGACGGCGCCGCCGGTTTTCACGACCCGCCCCCCCGGCATCGCCCTCGACACGCGGAACAAGACGAGCAACGCGACGGCGAGGACGGACAGCGCCATGCCGAGGCCGTAGTACGCCGCGGTCCAACCGCTGATCGCGGGCGCGAACGCTACGAGCGCGGCGCCGACGACGAGTCGGAACACCCTCCGCAGATCCGGCCCTTTGGAGGACACGAGCTCGACGCGGTACTTCACCGTCGCGACGCCGTCGCCGCGTCTTCCCTCGCACCTCGGCGTGAGCATCACGTCGGAGACGTACGGCCCGAACGTCGCCTCGAGCGCGGGGTTGAGCGCGTGCGCGTGACCCCATCCAGCGCCCTTGCGCTGCCGTATCTTCGCGTCGCGGAAGTTGGCGTGCCGCGGTCGTTCCCCGGACGCGTCGGCTGGCGCGTCGGCGATCGCGTTCGGTTTCCCCGTCGCGGACGTCGCGACGATCTTACGCAGCGCGCAGTTGTTCGCCGCGAACCCGCCCTCGTCGTGGACCTTCAGGGTGAGGTGGTGGAACATCTTGTGCATCGCGATCCTGCCGTGCCCGGAGAGCTTCAAGATCCCCGGTCGGCGCGTCGTGCCCGTCACGACGCGCGGCACCTTGACCTTGGCGTTCGCGTCGACGACGCGGATCGCGTACACTTTTTCGTCCGCGTCGCGCGCCGAGGGCGTCTCCGCGCCCGGGACCGCGGCGGCGGTGGCGGTGGCGGCGGCGTCCGCGGTCGCGACCGTCGCGCCGCACGCGAGCGCGCACGCGAACAGCATCGCGAACGTCAGCGCGGCGGAGGCTCCGCGCCCGCGGCGGACGGCGCGCGGCATCATTCGTGCACGTCCCCCTTCGCGCGCAGACGACGACGATCTGGGCTCGCGCGGCGCGTTCGACGCGACGCGACGCGCGCGGATCCGGGGACGCCCGCGGGCGATTCCCGCGCCTAGTGAGCGCCGACGAGCGCGACGCCGAGCGCGCGACGTCGCTCGCGGGGCGACGAGGCAGCGCGCGTCCCGAGTGGCCGCGGCGGAAGCGTTTCGGATTTCGTCGCGTGAAACCAGCAAAAAACAACGACTAAAGTTGGGCCCCTGCAGTGGCCTGGCACAGGACAACCAGAAACGCTGTGCGCGCTCGTGAAAGAACCGGAAGCTGCCAGCGCATCGCGTGCGCGTCGCTGGTTGGCCGACGTCGAAAAAAAAGGTGGCGCGCCCGGGTCGACGACGCGTCCATCGCGCGCGCTCGCGTCTCATTGAACGCTCGCGCGAACACACGGTCACAGGTGCGATACCCGCTCTCTCTCGCGCGTTCCCGATCGGGGCCCTGGTCGCGAAGCGCCGATCGCGGCGCGCGGACCGAGGAGGATAACGCGCTCGCGCGATAGTGTCATCCACCAACCGCTCGACGCTCGCTTCAGTTCGCCCAAACGTCGTCCGTCGCGTCTTCGGTCGCGATCGATCGCGCGCGGCGGTCTCGAGCCATCGCGTTCGTCGTCGCCGCGACGCCGCGGGTTTCGTGATCGATCAGCACGACCTTCACGTCGTCGCGCTCTGCTCCGCGCGATCGCTCGCTGACCTCGCGTCCCGCCCTCCCCGACTCGTCCCTCGGCAGACCCGACACCGAGAGATGTCGTCGTCCGCTGGCGCGATCGCGCGCCCCAGCGCGCGCCCAGCGTTCGTCCCCAAGGCGGCCGCCCGCCGAGGCGGCTGCCGTAGGGCCACTCCCGTCCTCACCTGCCGCGCGAGCGCGAAGAAGGACGCGGCGACGCTCGGCGGCGTCGCCGTCGCGAACGCCGCCGTCGTCGCGAGCGCGCGCGCGGACGACGAAGACCCGGCCGCCGCCGCCGCGGCGGCGGCGTCCGACGCCGTCGACGCCGCCTCTTCGGCGGCGTCCGATGCCGTCGACGCCGCCTCTTCGGCGGCGTCCGATGCCGTCGACGCCGCCTCTGCGGCGGCGTCCGACGCCGCGGCGAAGCTGACGGAGACCTTCGGCAGCTTCGAGATGCCGAAGATCGAGATGCCGGAGATGCCGTCCGCGCCGGAGATGTCCGCGCCGGCGATGCCCAAGGTTGAGCTCCCGGAGATGCCCGCGATGCCGGAGATGCCCAAGGTCGAGATCACCTCCCTGCCCGCGGCGCCGTCCGGCCCCGGAGCGGCCGACCAGGCCGCGGAAGCCGCGGCCGCGGCCGCGTCTGCCGCGGCGGCGAAACTCAGCGGCGCGGGCAACGCCATTGGCGGCCTCAAGTCGGGCGCCGGCAGCGCCGTCGGCGGCGCCGCGAAGTCCGCGGGAGCTGCGATCGGCGGCGGCGTGAAGTCCGCGGGCACGGCGCTCGCGCCCGCGGGCAAGGCTATCGGCGGCGCCGCGAGCGCGGTCGGCGCGGGCGCGGGCGCCGCAGGCAAAGCCGTTGGCGACGCCGCCGGCGCCGTCGGCTCCGCCGCGTCTCAGGCCGCGGGCGCGGTCTCCGGCGCGGCGACCGCGGCGACGGACGCGGTGAACGCCGCGGCTATCGGCGCGGTGAAAGGGTTAGAAGCGGTCCTCCCCCCCGAGTTCGCGGATCTCGTCGCGCAGGCGGAGGTCGACGCGGACAAAGCCGCGTCGCTCGTCGCCGTCGCCGCCGCCGTTCCCGCGACGTTCTTCGTCCTCGGCCTCGTCACGAAAGGATACGCCGGTGATAAGAACGCGTTCGCCGTGGACGAGGCGTTACGCGCGGACAAGCGCGCGTTTCTCATCGACACGCGCTCGGAGGACGCGCGAAGGAACGAGGGCTCCCCGGATTTGCGCGGGAAGCAGCGCGGGAAAGCCGCCGTCGTGGAGGTGTCCCCGCTCGCGTCGAGCACGCGCGGGGCGGTGAGGAACGCGAGAAAGGTCGAGCTCGAAATCGCGGCGATGAAGGTGAAGGCGGCCACGAAAGGCGGCGCGCGCGTGTACGTCATGGGCCCGGACGCGACGGACCTCGCGAAGGCGATCACCGCCCTCGGCGGGCGCCGAGCGTTCGTCCTTAAGGGCGGGTTCGACGCGTGGCGGAGCTCCGGGTTGAAGACGAGGATGAAGGGGTCGTATGATAAGTCCATCGTCGAGGCGTTCGGCGAGGACACGTCCGCGGCGGCGACGCAGATCACGCAGAAGGTCACCTCGCAGATCGGCACGGTCCGGACACAGATCTCCTCGGAGCCGGTCTCCGCGGCGCCGTACCTCGGCGGTCTCGCGTTGGTGACGCTGGCGGCGCTCAACTACGAGACGGCGCTGCAATACGCGGGCGTCATCGGTCTCGGCTCCACGCTCGTGAACAAGATCCTGTCGTACGAGAACCCGCTCGATCTCTTTGAGGACGTGAAGGATACCATGGGCGGCGTCGCGGGCGCGATCGGATCCGCGTCCTCGGCGGCGGCGGCGGCGGCTCCTCCTCCGGCGAAGAAGAAAGCCGTCTCCAAGGAGGACGGGTACGGTCCCGCGCCGGAGCCGAAGAAGGCGGCGCCCGCGCCCGCGCCGAAGCCGGTCGCGAAGGCGCTCGAGTCGTTCGCGGAAGTGGAAGAGGAGGTGGAGCCTGAGCCTGAGCCTAAGCCTGAGCCTGAGCCTGAGCCTGAGCCTGAGCCTGAGCCTGAGCCTGAGCCTGAGGTCGAGGAGGAGGAAGTCGTCGAAGAGGAAGCGGCCGAGGAGGAAGCGGCCGAGGAGGAAGCGGCCGAGGAGGAGGCGGTCGAGGAGGAGGCGGTCGAGGAGGAGGAAGAGGAGGAGGCGGCGGTCGAGGAGGAGGAGGAGGAAGAGGAAGCGATCGAGGCCTCGGAAGACAAGTCGGAGCCGCTCCCGGAGGAGAGCACCGAGTCCGCGAAGAAGGACATGTGAGCCTCCTGCGAGGTTGTGCGTAAGCGGCGTCTCTCAATAATATAAGATCTAAAGCGCCTCTTCTAAATGTACTCCCTATCCCCCCTGCGTGCTGGTCGCCCGCCCTTTCAGCGGATCCGACGTGTTCACGTACTTTGGCTCCTGGTAAATCCCCGCGACGCCGGTGCCGTCCCCTTTCGTCACCCCCAGTGGATACTCGAACCCCGGATGCACCGCGGGGTCTCGGTCCGCCATGTCCGCGACGACTTCGCTCTGCGGCATCGCGTCGTTCACGACCATACCCGCGCCCGGGAGCAGCCGTCCCCGCTGCGGCCCTTTCCTCGGGTCTTTCGAGCTCTGGTCGTACATCCTGCCGAACTTCGTCTGGAACTTGTTCGGGACTTTCACCCCCGGGATGACCTCGCACGGCGTCCCGGCTTTGTGCGGATTTTTGATCTTCAGACACTTGTAGTTTAACTCTCCGCACACGATGAACTGCGGCTGCCCGGTGTTCACGGCGTCCCTCGCGGTCTGCTCCTCGCGCTCGACGCGCATGTGGTGCGGATCCGCGACGAACGCCTGCGTCATGACCTTCCTCGTCGTGTCGATGCACGCCTGGTACGGGTGGTATATCGACAGCCACGACTTCTTCCTCGCGTCCCAGTCCGTGGCCCGCGAGTCGTAGCACATCATGCACGCTTTGCACTCGTCGTTCCACGACGCCGCGGACGCGATCGAAGCCCGGCACGCGCTCACGATCGTGTCCGTGCACTGGTACGCGATATTCGTGTTCTCGCACCACTTGTACCACTGGCAGCAGTTCGACGTCGTCGGTATCACGCCAAAGTTGTCCGTCGTGTTGTCGATGACGTGCACGGTCGCCGCGAAGCCGGTCGCGGGCGGGGGCGACGGGGTCGGCGGCGGGAACGGCGAAGGCGGGTTCGGCGAAGGCGGCGGCGGCGACGGCGGGGGTTGGGGTGGGGGGCTGAACTGCGCGTCCGCGACGGACGACACGACCGCGAGCCACACCCCCGCGAGAGCGACGAGCCCGCGGGGGCGCGCCATCCTGCGCTCGGCGATGTGCTCGATGCTTGGGTTCGAATCTTCGAAACCAAACAAATCGACCGACCAGTTTGGTATCGAAGCACTCGTGCTGGAACTCGTGCTGCTGTCCGCGCGACCTTTGGCAGACCACAAAAGTGGCGGAAAATAATTTCTCGCGACCTTTCGCGAAATGAAACGTGACACTCTGCTCGCGCGACGCGCGCGAGGCCGTGCGCGTCGCGGCCGCGATGCAGAACATGTTCAACGCGGGTAACCCCCCGACGATGGCGCAGCTTCAAGCCCTGGGCGTGGTGAACGGCGGCGTCAATTTGATCGTCCCCGGGTTCAACGGAGCGGTCCCTCCGACGCCGCAAGGGATGATGATGCAATCGTCGAGCCACGCCGGAACGCGGACCGCGACGCCGCCGCTGCCGATGCCGCCGTCGCACGCGAGCGTCCCCGCGGACGACAGCGGCAACGACAAGCCCCAAAACGGGGACTTGACGTACTTCAGCGGAAGGAAGATCGTGAACAACGTCGTGACGAAGATCGCGACGCCGTACACGACCGGGCACATCCCGTGTCCGTACGGCTGCGGACGGTCGTTCAAGCACGCGACGCAGAAGGCGATACACGTGCGCAAGGTGCACACGGGGGAGAGACCGTTCACGTGCGAGCACGAAGGGTGCGGGCGGTCGTTCTACAGCAGCGGGGATCTGAAAGCGCACGGGAAGACGCACTCGACGACGAAGCCGTTCGAGTGCCCCGAGTGCGGCAAGTCGATGAGCTCGAGAAACTCGCTCAAGGTGCACATCAAGGCGCTGCACACGCTCGAGCGGCCGTTCAAGTGCGACGTCCCGGACTGCGGGATGACGTACATGACGCGGTTGGACTTGGACAGGCACCTGAAGAAGCACGTGATGTGGGACCAGAAGGCTGCGAAAGCGAAGGTCACGCAGCTGGAGAAGCGCACCGCCGTCGCGGAGAGGCGTCTCAAGGCGCTCGTGGAGAAGAATGAAAAACGCGACGCGAGAGAGAGCAAAAGCCGGCCGAGCTCGAGCTCGCGGCACTCCGTCCCGGGAAGGTTCGTGACGTGCGCGCCCGGGGAGGTCGTCCCCGAGGGCGCGATCGCGTGTTTCATCCCGAATAATCCGAGCAATCCGATCTCGTCCCTGGACGCTCTCGAGGCGTACGAGAAGAAGGCGACGCGCGCGCGCGGGGGCGGGAAACGCGACGGCGCGGCGGCGACGCAGAGCGGCGGGACGACGCTCACCGCCGACGACCGGAGCGCGTCGTACGACGACATCGCGCTGTCGATGCTCCCCGGGTTCAGCGCGAGATCCACGGGGGGCGGGGCTAGCTCCGCGAGGGATCGAGGCGAGGACGCGACGGTGCAAGGCGCGGGGGACGCGAAGGCGGCGTTGGCGCTCGCGTCCGGCGGCGGCGGCGGCGGCGGCGGCGGCGGCAAGCGGAAGGCGACGACGGACCCGGCGAAACCGCTGGGCGTCGTCGCGCGGAAGAAGCTGCTCGAGGCGAGGATGCGCGAGGAGTACGAGAAGAAAGGATTCAAAGGGTCCATACCCTTTCAGTCGTGGCGGCGGGGGATGACCGCGGCCGACCGCGAGGCTCTGGAGCGAGAGCTCCTGCTCGAAGACGTCTCGGGGGCGTCACCGGGACAGGAGGCGGCGGCGTGAATTGTATTTTCAGCCCGCAGAGCGGACGCGGGGGGACGTCGACCGGGCGGCGCAGGCGTATCTTGTTAGTTATATTTGTTAGAATCGTGTGCACGGCGCGCGGATGCACATACGCGATAGAATGCTGTAATCAAGTGTATCTATGGGACTCCGAACGCCGCCGCGAACGAAAAACGGACCGGGGCGCGGGCGTGCGACTCCCAGCCAGCGCCAGTGGCCTCTCTTCGAAGCCGCGGAATCACTCGAACACCGCGCCCCCCACCCCACGCGGGACCATGGCGCGCGGTGGGGTCTCAGCGCGACGGGCGCGACGCCCCCCCTCCTACGGCCGCGGGCGCGCGTGGGGCACGCTCGTCGCGACGCTCTTCGCGCTCGCGCTGCTGTCGTGCGCGATCGCGCCCGCGGCGTGCGACGCGGACGACGGCGTGCGAGAGCGCGACGCGGCGCAGCTCCCGCACCTGGACGTGCGCGGGCACGACGACGAGCGATGGCCGGAGCCGGAGCCGGAGCCGCCGATCGCGCCGGAGCCGCAGCCGGAGCCGCGGTCGCGGTCGGTGCCGGCGACGGATGAGGCGCCCGCGCGCGACGACGCGCCGGGGAGCGCCCCGGACGAGATCTCCGCGCGCGGCGCGGATCTCGAGAGCGACCGGGATCATCGCGCTCGCGCGCCCCCTCCGGAGACGGAGGAGACGGGCGACGACGTCCTCGGCGACCCGGACGACCTGAAGCGCTCGAACGATCTCCGCGCGCATCAGGAGGCCGACCGCGAGACGCACCGCGACGCGACCGCGGAGGACGCGACGGAGGAGGATCGCGCGGCGCCGGAGGAGGAGGAGGACGCGCGCGGCCGCGACGAGGTGGAGGCGCGCGCGAACGCGTTTTACGGCGACGACGAGAGGTGGGACGAGCTCGACGCGCTCGAACGCGAGTTCGACCTCGCGACGGGCGACCTCGGAGACCTCGGCGACCTCGACACTCGCGACGAAATCGGCGACGTCCACGGCGCGACGCGGGACGGCGGCGACGCGGCGACGCGAGAAGATGCCGAGGACGCAAAGGACGACGCGGCGTTCGAGTTTGAGCGCGCGGAGCCGGAGACCGCGGAGGAGCGCGCCGCGCGTTTGAACGCGAGCGCGGCGGCGAGGGAGGCGTACGAATACAAACTCGTGGAGATGGAGGACATGCTGTACGCGGTAGACGACGAACGCAGGGACGTCGTGCGGGCGTTTAAAGACTTGTTCGCCTTTGTCGCGAACGCGCCGACGGCGGAGGAGGCGCGGCGCGTGGCGAGAAAGTCCGCGGACGCCGCGAACGCGAAGCAGTCCATGACCGCGAAGAAGAAGCTTCAAGACGCGGAGCGGAACATCCTGCGCGCGTTCGGCGTCGACGTCGGCGACGGCGACGACGCCGCGGGCGTTCACTCGGAGAACGTCTTACTCAACGGCGAAGACGCGATCGTCGTTGAGAAGATACCCGGCACCGGCGCGGTGCACGTCAAGTTCAACTTTCAGATGGCGGACGGCGAGCGAGGCCGCGGCGCGGCGCAGGCGGCGCAGGCGATCATGCAAGCGCTGGGGTTGGAGACGTCCTCGACGGGCGTCGACGCCGCCGCGGCCGCCGCGGAGGGCGCCGATCCCGCGGCGGCGGTGGACGGCGTCGTCGTCGTCGACGCCGCGGGGGACGTCACCGCGACGACGACTTCCGCGACGACGGCGACGGCGACGGCTGACGCGGACGCGGACGCGGACGCGGACGCGGGGGCGAGCGATGAAGCGGCGCGCCAGGCTGCCGCGGTCGAAGACGCGGCGGAGAAAGTTCGCGAGGTGATCAAGAGCACGCTCGACCCCGCGAGGGCGAACGCGGACGCCGCGGATGGGGAAGCGCTCGACGACGACGACGACGCCGAGCCGGACCCGTACGAGGACACCCCTGACGACTGGATCGCGGTATCCGACGCGCTGTTTCTTCTCGCGGCGCTCGTGGAAGCCGGTCTGGTGCCCCCCGACGCGTATCCCATCCCGGACGCGCACGCGGACGACCCGTTCTTTGACTACGGCACCGTGAGCTGGTCCTCGCGGCCGGTGGACGGCGCGCACCCGGCCAAGGCGGATCCGAAGGCGTGGGCGAGGACGGCGCTCGTCGTCTCCGGCGAGATGGGCTCCTCCGAGGCGCGGCTCGCGGTCGCGGACAGGGTGTACCACGCGAGAGGCGCGCCCGCGGAAGTGCTCGCGGGTCCGAAGTGCGAGACCGCGCTGGGGTGGATCAAGCCCGTCGCGGACGAAGCCGCGAAGGACGCGGAGAAGAACGAGGACTTCCAGCTCCCGCGGTCGCCCGGGTTACTGCGCGAGCGCGAGAGAGACGCGCGGTGGGTCAGCGAAGACCAGCTCGAGAACGGGAACGAGCAGATCTTCATGGAGGAAGACCTCGCCGCGCGGGGGGTGCCGGAGGCGCAGAGGCACCTGGGGTACCGCCGCCTCATGGGACGAGGCGTAGAGCGGGACGAAGCCGAGGCGTTTAGGGATTTCGAAGCCGCCGCCGCCGCCGGGGACGAGCTCGCGGCGTTTAACCTCGGGTACATGCACATGAAAGGCATCTCCACGCCGCAGAACTTCACGGAGGCGAGGCGACGCTTCGAGCACGCGGCGAGGACCAACAAGCTTCCCGCGGCGTTCAACGGCCTCGGGGTTTTACACTTCAACGGCTGGGGCGTGGAGAGAAACTACACCGCCGCTCGGCTCGCGTTTGAAGCCGGCGCGGCGAGGGGCGACCCGGATAGCAACTTCAACCTCGGCGCGATCTACCAAAACGGCCTCGGCGTGGACATGGACGCGAAGAAAGCAGTGGAGTTTTACGAGGCCGCATCCGAGGCTGGGCACTGGCGCGCGCCGCACGTCCTCGCGATTGCGCACCACACTGGGTCCGGGACGGATGTAAATTGCACGCGCGCGGCGGAGCTGTATAAAACGTTCGTCGACGAACGCTTAGGTTGGACGCGTCTGCAGGACGACGCGATGGCAACCTTAGACGGCGGCCCGGTCACGGACGACGAGACGCAGAAAACCACGGACGCCGCACCCGACGCGTGGGGCGCGCTCGTGAAGTACGTCCTCCTCGCGGAGCAAGGTAGCGCGAGCGCGACGTCGAACGCGGCGTGGGTGTTGAGAAAATCCAAAGACGCGGTGATCGCGTCGAGCGGCGGCGTGCTCGACCGCGAGACGTTCTTCACCGTCGCGAGGGAGATGCTCGAGCGCGCGGTCGTCATGGGCGAGCACGAATCGCACGTCGACCTCGGCGATTTGCACTGGGAGGCGGTGAGAGCGTCCGGCGGGCCGAGACCTTTCGTTCCGAGAAGCGTCGAGGGCGCGTCAAACGGCGGAGAGACGGCGTCGAACGAGGGAGAGACGGCGACGCCCTCGCCTTCGCCTTCGCCGCCGCGGTTCCCTCCCCGAGACGCGTCCCCCGAGGAGAGGGTGTACTTCCACTACCGCGCAGCCTCGGACGCCGGGTCCGTGGAGGGCGCGGTGAACCTCGCGTGGGCGATGTACGCCGGCGTCGGCGTACATCGGGACGTCCGCGGCGCGACGGTTCAACTCGAACGCGCGCTCGAACGCTCCCAGGACGCGTCCGAGGCGTTCGCGCCGCTCATGGCGCTGATCGGTCTCCGGTGCTCGCACTTCGTCGAGAACGTCGTCGCGTCCGCGCGCGAGGCGTCGACGCGCGCGTACAGGGTGTACAGGTTCTTCAAGCGTCCGGAGGAGCCCTGGAAGGCGATGCGACGGAAAGACCCCCCGGCGCCGGCGCGCGACGCGGAGAAGGCGCGGCTGAAGGAAGCCAACGCGCGCGCGCTGAACGAACGAGACCGAAAGGCTACGAGACGCTCCGATCCTCGACGGCTGCAGCCCGTGTTCAGATCCACCGAGGACGCCGTCCTCGTCGTCTTGTGCGCGTGCGTCGTGCTGCTTTTGTACACGCGGTTCGTCGTGATGCGGCGGTACGAGACGCTCGCGTCGAGAGGCGCGAGACGCGAAGACGCCGGGTGGATCGGGGCGCAGATCTTGTACGCGGGGGCTGGGCTCGCGTGCGCGGTCGCGATTCTGATCGGGATCACGGTGTACGACTTCGCGGTGAGCGTCTTTTGAAGTAGATAGCGGAGACGGCGGCGTTAAACGCCGCGACGAGACAACAAATCATTCTCTCCCGTCGCCCGTCCCGTGCGTTTCGTCCTGTCAGTGACGTGTCGGCGTCAGGTCGTCCAAGCCCGGTCTGGTTATCCGATCGCGTCGCGCTCCGTTCGCGACCTCGCGCTCGCTCTCCCGCCGCGTCACAACCGAACGCACGATGCTCGCGTGCGCTGCATCGCGCGCGGTGGTCGCGACGTCCGCGCGGACGCGCGGCGGCGCGACCCCCCCGACGCCGACGCGCGCGATCGCGGTTCCCAGCAGAAGGCACCCGCGCTCGCACGTCTGCCGCGCGGGCGCCCCGGTCGACGACGAGGACGACCTGTTCTCGTTCCTCGAGGCGCAGATGAACGACGACGCCGACGGCGACGCCGGCGGCGCGTCCTCGTCCTCGTCCGGGGACGACGACGGGGTGCCCGAGCCCGGCTCGCCGATGACCGGCGAGGAGCTGCGCATGCTCGTGCTGAACAAGTGGGGGAAGATGTACGACACGCGCATCCACCAGCGAAGAGACCAGTTCAACAAACTCGGTCTTTATCTGCAGATAATGTGGAAGCACGTCGGGCAGAAGAGCTTCCCGATGACGGAGCAGCAGTACGTCGAGCAGTTAAGCGCCGTCGCGGAGCTGCTCACGGAGTGGGGGGCGCAAGACGTCGTGAGGCAGAAGCTCCCGCAGAGCACGAAATTTCCAAAGATGGACACGACGGGCGCGAACGCGGTGATGATCCCGCTCGATATCGAGCTCGACGATTGAGGGTCGAGGATCGAGGAGGGGCCAGACGTAGGACCTACAGTGCGCGGTGTCCCAACCTCGTTGGCGTTGACAATACACGTGAAGACTATCGCGCGCGCCGAACCGAACGTCAATCGTCCGTCGCGTCGCGCGCTAACTCGCCGTCGACGACGCCCTCAGCCGTTGTCGGTCCGCGCATTCTCCCGCCGCGCCGCCCCCCATGACGCCCGCGCCGACGCTCTCTAACACGTGCATCTGCCGTTTGACGTGCGCGAGGCGTAAATACAGCGGACGAAGATGCCTCTTATCCTCTTTCGTCGCTTTCCTTCCGCTGCACGCGAGGACGTGGTTATCGAACGACCGCAGCCGTCGTTTGATCTGCTGCTTCTCCGTCGCGAGCGCGTCCGGGGCTAGGCCTAAGACCGGGGTTTTATACAGAATCTCCAGCCCGGTCCCCGCGGCGCGGTCGATCTCCGCGGTGAACACGTCGTCCCCGCCAAACAAGGACCCCACGCACGTCGACATCCACGCGTCCGCGACGGCGGCGGGGTCCTTCGCGCGTCCCGCGGCGGCGGCGGCGGAGGGAAGCACGACGTCCACCACCCTCGGCCGCGCCTCCGGCGCTGTGGCGGCGAGAACGACTGGCTTCTTCGCCGTCGCCGTCGCTTTCGCGCCGATCGTCGCGCTCGGCGCGTTCTCCTTGCCCGCGGCATTCAAATCCAGCGCCCGCGGCGCGTTCGCAGACGCGGCCGCTCTGCCCTCGTTTCTGTCGTTTCTCGCGTCGTCGTTGATATTCCCACCCGAGTTGACGCGAGTCGTGAGCCCCTTGCCGCTCTTGCCCGGCTCGTTCGCTCGGCTCCCGGCGCCCTTGTTCCCGCCTAAGATGTCGTTCCTGTGCTCGATGAGGAGCTCGATGACGTGGTCGCCTCGTTTCGCGTCGTCCTTTGCCGCGTTTTCGTCGCCGCCGCCGCCGCCGCCGCCGAAAACGCCGCCGCGCAGTCGGAGCAGCACCGGGCTGAACGCCCGCGCGAGTTGTTTCACCGCGACGACGTGCGCGTTCATCGCGTCGTCCCCGGTCCCGTGCCCGCCGGTCGCGGCCGCGAGCGCGATCGCGACGCGCTGCAAGAAGGCGAGCACGGCGTTCAGCGTCGCCCGCGACTGCGGGTCTAAATGCGACAGCAGCGAGCTCAGCGCCAATACGCGGCGCGATCGCGTCGGCACCGCGGCGACGGCGAGGAGGGAGTCGTACATCCGATACGAAAGAAGCGGTTCCGGCAGCGAGCGAAGGAAAAGCTTCAGGACGCCCGCGACGTCGTGCGCGTCGTTCGCATTCTTCAGCGGCATCACGTCCCCGCGCTCGTACCGAGACTTCACGTCCGCGATGACGGATTCGCACCCGGGCGACGCGAACAGGCCGTCCGTGACCTTGACGCCGACTGCGTGGGTGTGTGAGGGGTAAGAGAGGGGCGCGGGCGCGTGAGACGACGCGCGCGGAGGTCGCGGTCGGGGCGGGGACGCGGCGGGGTGTCGCCGCGCCGGGGGAACTTCTCGATTCCAAATTGTTACCACGCGCGACGCCGCGAGCTGTCGGAGGATCCGAGGGGAACGCGCGCGCACCGTGCGCGTCGAGCCAGGCGATCGTCTCCGCGACGACGCGCGGAATCCCGCCGCCGTCGGCGCACGCGTCCCTAATGGGAGCGCCGAACGCCCTCATCGCGTCCTCGAGCCGTGAGGACGCGTCTCGGAGTGTCCCGACGCGCGCGGGGGAACACGTCGTGTCGTGAAATAAAAGTTTCCGAGACCGCGACCGCGGCCGAGAGCAGAGGGCCTGGCGAGTTCTGGCTTCTGGAGTGACGGATGCGTTTTTCTCACCAGACGGACTCGCGCCACCATCTAACTAAGCTACCATCATCCCACTAAGTAAGACTCCCCCTAAGACACCCCCGTCGCCTCCACGGCTCTATCCAACGCGCTCGCGGCCCACTCCACGACCCCGCGGACGCGCGACATCTCGACGACGTGCCACGACCCGAACGCGCCCACCGCGAAAAACTGCGCGTCCACCTCCGACTCTGACTCCAAGTACGCGAACGAACAAAACACGAAGTCGACCATGACCCTGCGGCCTTGCAGCGCGCCCCCGATGTCGTTCACCGCGTTCTTTATCATCCGCACGACGTTCAAGTTGGACGCGTCGTGGACGTTCCGCTCGTTGATTCTTCGCCGGCGTTCGTCGAGGAGGACGTCCCAGCACCGTCGGCGGGCGCTCTCGTCCCGACCCGGGTTGCTCGTGAACGCCGCGCCGAGGGCGACCAAGAGCGCGGCTCGGAACAGCGCTCGCAGCATCGGCATGAAGACGATCACGAACGCGAGCACGCACGCGTTCGCGGCCGCGGACTGCCCGCTCACGGGCTCGGACGCCCACCGCGGGTCTCTCCTCCCGCCGGCGCCGGCGCCGGCGCCGTCGCCTTCGCGATCTCGCTCGCGTCCGTCACCGCGCGCGTCGTCGCCGCCGCCTCGCGCGTCGCTCGCGCCTCTCGCGCTCGCGCGTCGCCGCGGCGTGCTCTCGTTCTCCCTTCTCGTCGCGTGAGGCTGTGGGGGGTCGAGGAACGCGCGTCAGACGAGGTGCGAGCGCGAACGAAACGTGAGCGTCGTGGGCACTCTCCGCGCGAGGCGAGGACGCCCGGAGGGAAACGAGATGGGTCGCGGCGCGAGGGGAATGCGCGCGCGTTCGTCGTCGCGTACCGACGCGGCGAAGCCGTGCATGAAGCTTTGGAAGTCCTCCATCGCGGACCGACGCCGTCGGCGCCCCCCGGCGCGGGGGAATGGCGACGACCGGCGGGGAGATCTCGACTCGTCGAAAACGAGGCTGATGTTCGTTTCGCGAGTACGACTAGAGCTCATCACACCGAGCGCGCCCCGCACCTCCGCGCGCGGCCGACGCGCGAAGAGATGCGCGCGATCGCGTGCCGCGCTGCAGCGACTCCGCTCGCGTCGTCCTCGCGCCGCCGCCGCGATTTCGCCGCGTCCTCTAGTCGCGCGCGAGCGTCGGTCGCGAACGCGCGCTGGCGCGTCGCGACGACGCGTCCCCCGCGCGCGCGTCGATCGCGCGTCGCCGCGAGCTCAAACGCGAGCGTCGGGGTGATGGAGTGGGATCTCGTGATCTACCCCGACGACGTCGGCGAGTGGAGCGTCGGGAAGGTGGAGACCATCGACCTCGACGACGGCGAGTGCGTGGTTCAGCCGCTGTTCGAGGAGGCGGACGAGCAGGGGGAGAGAACGCGCGTTTGGCTCGAAAGTCATTCGCGGCCGCCGAGGACGGTGAAACTGAGCGACATCAGGTGTGTTCTCGACGCGGACTTCGCGCAAAGGATGGCGCCGGACCGGGTGTCAAACCCGCACGGCGAACACGCGGAGGATTTCTGGGAGATCACGGCGGAGCTGCCGCCGGGGACGCGACGGGACGACGATTGACGGCGACGACGACGACGCGCGCGCGTTCACCTTCGAGCGCCGCCGTTTGCGCGACGCTGGCGACGTGATGCCCTTACTTGATAACTTAGTCTTTTACAACATAAAGAGTAATACTCTCACGGCAACCTACGCCGCGTGCAACTTTTTTGCCTACTACAAATACAACGTTCTTCAACGAGAGCTGCGTGGCGTTTCGCATTTTCGCGCAAACGCCGAAGCCGCCGTTGATACGTTTTTTGTCCGAGCGTCCGCTCAGACGTTGATCTCGCCCCCGCCGGACGCGGTCAAACTCTTGAACCGCTCCTTCAGTTCAGGGTCAGGATTGTTGCTCATGAGATCCAGCCGTCGAATCGAGGCTCGAATACCGTACGAACACTCGACCGCCGCGGTCGTCGTCTGCGCCGGCGACGGAAACCCGCCGACGAAATCCGCCGCGGCGCCCTCCGCGCCGCCCCCCTCCGAGTTGGCGTCCTCGCCGTCGCTCAGACCGACGGCATTGAACAGCTTCGTCGTCGCCGCCGCGGCGTCCGCTCTCGCGGCCGCGGCGACCGCGTTCGTCGTCAGCACGGACTTCAAAACGCTTCCTCCGTGCGCCGACGTGTCTATCGAGTGCGCGAGCGAGTGCGCCGGGCAACAGCGCGTCCCGTCCGAGCCGGACGACGACCCGCTCCGAGCGCTGCACGGCCGCGACCGCGGCCGCGCGCATCGCGTGCACTTCGGCTCG
>Ga0181560_10002757_pt1 | contig 16300 bp, 11 predicted proteins | sample 011ome_20_FD_133751 | JGI IMG/M metagenome (GOLD analysis project Ga0181560, IMG submission 133751) | Coastal salt marsh microbial communities from the Groves Creek Marsh, Skidaway Island, Georgia - 011509CT metaG (megahit assembly) | ecosystem: Environmental > Aquatic > Marine > Intertidal...
TATCGAGGGCGGGGATCGAAAGCGTGGTGTGGGCGGAGAGACACGCCGGCAAAAGTCCTTAAGGATCGGCGTTCACCACGCCAGCGCGGTCGTATGGGAACCACTGTATAGAACGCACCTTAGGCGTCATCAACTCCACGAGCGCCGCCGCCGCGGGGAGCGCGCGGACGCGGTTGAAATCCACCGCCGCCGCGGCGACGGCGTCGTCGATGCGACCGTGGCCGTGATAATCGCGTCTGAAGCCGGCGCCGCCGGCGTCGCGCGTCGCCGCCGCGCGAAGCGCCTGCTCCACGTCCCGGAGGTGGCTCCTCACGAGCGCGCTCGACGTCGTCGCGCCTCTGACGAGTCGCAGCAGCCGGCTCGCGAGCTGCCTGGCCTCGTTCACCCGCCCCGCGGTGTAGTGCCGCGCGTGTCGCGGCAGCGCGTCGTCGTCGTCGTCGTCATCCGAGCCGCCCCGTTCGAGACGCGCGACGTGCGAGAGGATCGTCAGCGCGCCGCGGAGCGCGGCGGCGGCGTGGTTTTCGAGAAAGCCGCACACGAACCGCTCGGACGGCGCCTCGTCGATCGCGGCGCCGTGCGTCACCATCCGAAGCTCGCGGCCCGCGGGCGGGAGCGTCAGAAGCGGCGTGTCGTCCGCCGTCCGCCGCTGCGCTTTCGTGTGACGCACGGCGACGCCGCGCAAGAGCGCGTGTAACAGCGGAAGCGCCTCCGGGTCTTTCCGCGACCACGGAACGCCGACTCTGTGCGACCAAAACCCGTCGGTCTGGTCCGGAAGACAAAACGGCCAGACCCCCAAGAACGCGAGCTCGCCGTTGAGGTCGTCCACGCCCTGGTGCAGCGGCGTGCCGCTGACCATCCACCGGAAATCCGATCTCAGGCACCGGCACGCCACCGCGAGCTGCGTCGTCGACGATCGAACCATCTGGCACTCGTCCAAGACGACTCTGCGCCAGCTCACTTTCGAGAGAACTTTCGCGGCGCCCGAGCCGCTCTTTCCCTTCGCCACCTCCTTCTGCAGCTGCGGGTACGTCGCGAGGACGACGTCCGCTTTCGCGAGCTCCGCGGCGACGTCCGCGTCCGACGCCTTCAGCTCGGGTAAGGCGTCGGACCCTAAACCCTTGACCTTACCGCCTTTTTTCGCGCCGCCGCCCTTCCCGCCGCCCTTCCCTCCGCCCTTGCCGCCGTACACGACGAGCGCGAGCGACGACTCGTTCAGACACTTCTTCACCTCGGCCTCCCACTGCCGCAACAACGGCGGCGGGACGACGACGAGCGTCGCGCGCGACGGCACCGACCCGTTTTCGCGGTCGTCCGGGATGGCCGCGCGCGCCGACTTCTGCGCCTCGCACGCCTCGCTGACCGCGTCCCTGATCGTGATCTCTCCGCGTCTGATCTTCTCGTCGACGCTCTCCATGTACTCCTCGTACGCCACCCGCCCTCTCGCGTCCGCCTCCTTCCGCAGCGCGTCCTTCGGCTTGCACTGCTTCGCCCATCGACCCGCCGCGAGCGTCTCGCTCTCGAGCTTCACGCCTCGGTTGGCTTGGAGGTCGTGCGCGATTAACGCCAAAACCTCGATCGTTTTCCCTAGCCCCATCTCCTCGCACACCATCCCGCCGCGCGACATCGGCGGCTCGTCCAAGCGCAGCTCGCCGGCGAGGGGGAAGTACCAGTAACTCCCCCGGCGCTTCACCCCGCGCGTGGCGTCGGCGGCGGTTTTGGTTTTCACGCCGTCGACGTCGTCGCCGTCGTCGTCGTCGTCGTCCGCGTCCGCGAACCGTCGCTCCTCCCAAAACACGCCGTTCAACCCCCTGGGCGCGGCCTCCTGATCCATCATCCACCGGACCGTCTGCCGCTGAAAGTCCATGAGCGGCAGCGCCAACTCCCGCGGCTGCGGCGCCTCCGCGTAGCCGTCGGTCACCGCGGCCGCGAGGAGCCCCGGCAGCGTGAAACAAAACCCCGGGTCGTCGCTCCCCCCCGCGGCGTCCGCGTCGACGACGAACGTCGGACGACGCGCCGCGTCCGTCCGCGGCGGCGCCACGCGATGCCGCACCGGCGCGGACGGCGTCAGGTGCCGCATGATAAATTTGATCTCGTCGCACGCGATGAGCTCGAACGCGAGTCGCCCGAAGTAACACGCGAGCGTGATGGTCACCGCGCCGTCGTCGTTCGCGTCGGCGTCCCACGCCGGCAGCGGCTTGGCGTTCTCCTCCACCTCGATCTCCTCCACGAACTCGATCGACGAGTCGCCGTCGCACGCCGCCTCGGTCTTCACGATCGACCGCGTCGTCGCGAAAGGGTTCTTCGCGGGGCGGCATTCCTTGTCGAAGTCTGCGACGCGATACGTCTCGTCGTCGCCGTCGTCGTATCGCACGGTGATTTGGTACTCGTCCTCCGGCACGACGCGCATGACGACGCCGCGGTAGCTCTTCCCGTCCTCGAACGTCTTCGCGACGACCTCGCCGACCGCGGGCAGCGACGGCGGGAGCGGCGACGACCCGGGGGACGCCTTCGTCGGCGCGTTCACGCAGACGCATCGGAGGTAAGGCACGCGCCACGGCGTCGAGACGGGATGCTGCGCGTTGGCGAGATCTCGAAGGAGCTGCCCGCCGTGGCGCTCTTTCACGCACACGTCGCCTCGCGCGGCCGCGTCCGCGAGCTTCCCGACGGGTATCACGTTGCCGTCGTGCCCGGGCTCGCCGAGCTCGTTCCACGTCTCCACGCCGCGCTCCTTCGACTTGTAGTTTTGTCGCTTCATGAGGCGTCGCGACCGCTTCACCGGCGCCGCGAGCGCGTCGAGGACGTCCTCGACGCGCGCGTGCTCCGACGTCGACGGCAGCGACAGCGTCAGCGTCGCGGTGCCGAGGAGCCGGAACTCGTGCAGCGTGCCCGTGGACGCGCGCGTCGCCGCGTCCGCGGTGTGCCAGTCGTCCGGGGCGCGCGATCTCGTGCCGACGCCGCGCGCGAACGCGTCGTCGAACGCGATCGTCGCGGGGTACCGCCGCTCCGCGGGGAGCGGCGGGACGATCCTCCGCGGAGGCGCCTTCTTCGCCTTCTTCTTCTTCGCGGGCGCGGCGTCGCCCGAAGCGAGGCCGCCGCCGGGGGGGCGGCCTCGCTTCTTCGGCGCACCCTTGGGCGGCATCGCGCGCGCGATGGCGGGAATGAGAGGAGGTGCCACGTTATGTTTGTGTTTTCGAGAAATAATTTTATTGAAGCTTCTTCACCGTCGAGACCGCGCGTCCGCCGCCCGCGCGTCACTTCACGAACGGCATCGGGCACTTGCTCTTCGCGTCCGCGCCGCTCCCGCCCTTCGTCTCGATCCCTCTCTCCCACCACCCCTCGCCGATGTCCTTCGCCGGTCGAAGGTTCGCCCAGTCCACCGCGTCGCCGCCGCCCTTTCGACGCGTCTCTCTCCTCGTCGCGTTCACGAGCATCCCGTCTCGCGTGTGAATCGTCGCCCCGGACGTCATCACGACGTCGTGCCCGGCCACGAGCTCCATGTCGAGCCTGCGGAAGAGCACCGCCCAGATCGCCATTCCCTCCAGAACCGCGAACTTATCCCCGGGGCACCGTCGCGGCCCCGCGCTGAACGGCGTGTACCGGTAGCCCGTGTTGAGCTCGTTGGGCTGACCCGCGGACAACGGGCCGAATCGCATCGGCTCGAACGCCTGCGACGCCGGGCCCCAGTTCGCGGGCGAGCGGTGCAGGTTATAGATGGACACGAGGAGGTCCTGCCCCGCGGGGATCGTGCCGAGGCCGTGCGGGAGGACATCCTCGACGACCGCGCGTCGCGTGTACACCGGAGGCTGCGGGTACAGGCGCATGGACTCGTGGAAACACCGCTCCAAGTACGGCAACTTCAGCATGTCCGCGTAGTCCGGAAACGGCTTATCGCCCAAGACTTCGTCGAGCTCCGCGCGCAGAAGACGCAGCTGCTCCGCGTTCTCCGGTTTCAGGAGCTCGAACGTCCCCCACGTCAGCACGGACGCGGTCGTCTCGTGTCCAGCGACGAGCAGAGAGAGGAGGTCGTCTCGCAACTGCGTCGAGGACACCTCCTCGCGCGCGGCGATGAGGTATCGCAACACGCTCGGGTTCGCGTCGTTGAGGTAGTCGCGCGCCCACGCCTCCGCGCCACCGACGGCTTCTTCCTCTTCGACCATCTTCTTGCAGTCATCCACGAGTTTTGTCGTGACCTCTTGGATCACGGTCACGGCGTCTTGCGCCGCCTTCTGGCGCGGCGAGACGATTCGCAAAAACTGCTCCGGGAGCCGCCACGTCGGCAGCAAGTCCATCGACCGCGTCTCCACCTCCTTGAGCGCGGTGTACGTCGCCTGAATGACCGGCGCCGCGGACGTCAGCGCTTTGAAGTCGTAGTTGAACACCGAGATGCCGATGATGTCGAGCGCGGCTTGCGAAAATTTGCTCTCCATGTTGACGCGTTCCCTCCGCCCGCCGTCGGCGTTGATCTGATCCTCGACGAGCGACACCATGCGGTCCGCGCACGGGCCGAAGCACCGGTCGACCATCGCCTCGACGTACCTACGATGCAGCGACGGCGCGACGGCTTTCCGTCGTATCTTCCACGCCTCGTTCTCCTGCAACGCGACGCCCAATCCGAAGAGAAACGCGCCGGCTTCCGCGATCGTGCCCTTGATGTACTTGCTTCCGTAGTTGAAGAGGACTTGCTTGATGCAGTCCGGGTCGCTGACGACGACGTAGGACGTGATCGGCCCGGTCGGGAGGAGGTACACCGGCCCCGCTTCCTTCATCCACTTGAACAGCGGCTGGAAGAGACCGCCGCCGAGGAGGCCGGTGATGTCGTCGAGCTTCGCGTCCGCGACTGGGATCTCGCTCTTCCCGCCCCACAGTCGGTTCAGCTGCGTCATCCAGTCCGGCGCGGCCATCGTCGCGCCGGCGCCGTCTTTATTGCTGATCGCCGCGGCGTCTTTTTGCGGCGAGACGAATTCGATCGCGTCGACGTCGAACTCCTCGATGCCGTCGGACCACTTATCCGCGGTCTCGACGGCGACGGACGCGGACGACGACGACGACGACGACGACGACGACGACGACGTCGTCTCCGGCTCTCGGACCGAGGCGAAGGTTTTCGTCGTCGCGCCGCGGGCGCGCGCGCGTCGCGAGGACGCGCGGCGGTTCGCGCGCGCGGGGGGCGCGCGGCGCCCTAACGCGAGCGAGACGCTCGGGGACGCGATGACGCCGTGCATGGTAGACGGGGCGACGCGCGAGGGAATGACGACGGCGTGTCGTAAAACAGGCGCCGACTTGGTTCTTATCTGAAAAGCGAATCTTGTCGGCGGCTTCGCCGTCAGACGTCAACCGCGTGACTGTTTGCTCATACAGCACTGTACAAAAGTACGTGCATCTACCGCCCCAGACGACGAATTTAGCTCGGACGCGACGATTCGTGTTCGTCGCCTCGCGCCTCATCAACGCGCGCGTCGCGTCGTTCACTTCGCGCGACGCATGGCGCCGCGACGAGCGCGCCCCGCGGCGGAGACGGACGCGCCCGCGTCCGAGGTCGACGTCCGCCTCTACACCCTCGCGGACGCGGAGGAAGGGAAAGCGAGGGACGACGACGACGACGACGACGACGACGACGACGACGACGACGACGACGCATTGACCGCCGATCCGGTTCGACTGCCGGGCACGGGCGAGATCGACGCGGCGGCGTCCGCGACGATGTCGCGCATCGCGCGCGTCGCCTCGCGCGCGCTCGATCCTCTCGACGCGCACGAGGTCGACGACAGCGACAGCGACGGCGACTCGAGCTCCTCGGACGCGGATCGATCCGACGTGGACGACCCCGTCGCGGACGCGACGATGGAGCGCATCTTCGCGACGTCGCGCGCGACGCCGCACGACGACGCGCACGACCGCTCGTGCGACACGCGCAAGAACGAGGAGCACGTCACGCGCTCGGACCGCGCGACGCTCGAGTCCGAGATGCGGAAGCTGCGCGACGAGCGGATCGCGGAGCGCGCGGTATCGAACGGAGGTGGAGGAGGAGGAGGAGGAGGAAACGGCGGCGGCAGCGGCGCGAGCTCCTCCGACGGTTCGTTTCGCGATCTCGGGCCGCTCGCGACGGTCGCGGAGGACGGGGACGATCACCGCCGCGAGGAGCGCGCGGACGTCGCGGAGGAGACGCGGAGGCGCACCGCACGCGCGCGCGAGGACGGCGGCGGCGGCGCGCGAGGCGGCGGCGGCGGCGACGTCGTCGCGCGAAAGCGGCTCGCGTCGCGATCGCCCGCGTCGTTCGTCGGCCTCGCGAATTTTTTCAACGCGGGGGGCGGCGGGTCTTCGAATAACGCCTCGTATTCGAGCGTTACCAGTATCGGCGGCGGCGACGGCCACTCCAAGCACTCCCCGACGCAAAACCCCCTCCCCGCGGACGTCCCGGTGATACGCTTACGCCGCACGTCGTCGTACTTCGTCGCGGACGGCTCGACCGGAGCGTCGTCCAAGCTGTCGTCCTCCATCTGCGGCTGCGACGGCCTCGACGGCGGCGGCGGCGTCTCCACAGAGGACATCATGCGCAAGCGCCGCAACGAGCTCATCACGTACCGACTCCGCGTCGCCGGGTTCGGCAAGCTGTGCGTCACGCTCCTCGCGGGCGTCCTCGCCGGCGTCGTGATGTGGGCGATGACCACGGTCACCGCGAAGCTGACGCAACTCAAGTTCGACAAGACGCGAGCGCTGCTGTCCTCCGAAGACGTCGCGACCGCGTGGGCGTACTACGCCGGCGTCGCGATGGCGTCCGTGGGCGCGACCGCGTTCATGGTGCTGCACCCGCGAGGGTGCCCGATGGCGCGCGGCAGCGGCATCCCCGAGCTGAAGGGCTACCTCAACGGCAACCGACAGCGAGGGCTGTTTCACTGGCGAACGTTCCTCGGTCGCAGCGTCGGCGTCTGCCTCGTCATCGTCGCGACGATGCCGTTCGGTCGCGAGGGCCCGTCCGTGCACATCGGCGCGTGCGTCGCGAGCATGTGCCTGAACCTCCCGTGGCGGAAGTACCTGGGGTGGCAGCCTTCGCCGGAGGAACGGCGTCAGATTTTACAGCTCGGCTCCGCGGCGGGCGTCGCCGGCGCGTTCAACGCGCCCATCGGCGGCTTACTGTACGTCATGGAAGAGATCGCGTCGACGCTGCCGCCGGACTACGTCTGGAGGGCGATGATCACCGCGGGGATGGCCGTCGGCGTCGCGCAGGTGTTATACAGCGCGAACGAGGGCAGGGTCGATTACACGAGCCTCGTCATCTCGGACCCGAACTCGTCCACCGGGTGGGACATGTCCGAGATTCCGCTGATCGTCGTCCTCGCCGTGCTCGCCGGCGCGCTGTCCGCGCTCTTCACCGTCGCCGCGGACTTTTTTGGGAGCGTTCGCCGCGGGAAAGTGCGGTGGGTGCCGACCAAGATGAGGGCGTTCCTCGCGTCGAAGCACGGGCAGTTGATCGACGCGGTGCTCTCCGCCGCGCTCGTCGCGAGTTGCCAAATTTTGATTCCGCTGGCGTACAGCTGTCGCGCCGCGCCGGGGGAGTACGACCCGTACGACCCCTCCACCGAGGCCGCGTCGGGCGCCGCCGCGCGATCTCTTCAGACGGTGATCCAAATCCCGCGGACGTTCGTGCCGTACACGTGCGCGGACGGCGAATTCTCCGAGATGGCGACGTTGATGCTTCAAAACGAAGAGGGCGTCGTGAAGCACCTCTTCGCTAGGGACGAGCTGTACAGCGAGAAGCTCTTCACCGCGCCCGTGGTGGCCGCGTTTCTGGCGTACTTCTTCGTCATCGCGAGCGTCACCACCGGCGGCGCGTTCCCCGCCGGGGTATTCATCCCGAACATGCTCATGGGCGCCGCGCTCGGCCGCCTGTTCGGGTTCCTCGCCGAGTGGTGCGTTTTATCTCACACTGGTCCCCATACGACCGCGTCGGCGTGGTGAACGCCGATCCTTAAGGACTTTTGCGGGCGCATCTCTCCGCCCAGGGTCCCTCGCTTTCAATACCCGCACTCGACGCCTTTCAACTCCGTCTGACGCCTTTGAACTCCAGGGTCACCCCCGCGGCGAACAAGGGCACGTACGCGCTCATCGGCTCCGCGGCGATGCTGTCCGGGTTCTCGAGGATGACCGCCGCGGTGACGGTGATCATGATCGAGGTGACGTCGTCGTTGGACGTCCTCGCGCCGATCATTCTGTCGTGCATCGTCGCGCGGTTCGTCGCGCAGTACCTCGTCGGGCACAACCTCGACGAGAGGCTCATCCTCGCGAAGGGGGTGCCGTTCTTAGAGCACGACGCGCACCCGTCCACGGCGTCGACGCGCATCGGCGACGCGCTCGCGGAGGCGGACAAACGCCGCGGGCCGGTGATCGCGTTTCGACCGCAGGAGAGGCTCCAAGTGCTGTTGAACGCGCTGCTGTTGACGGACCACAACGCGTTTCCCGTTTTGGACGACGTCGAGAGAAACACCGGCATCGGCGGCTTGGTCACGCGCGCGATGTTACAACGCGTCTTGCGGATCGTCCTCGAGAACAGCACGAGCGAGGAGGGCGTCGCGAAAGCGCACGACGACGACGCGGAGGAAGGGAAGGACGGGTTGGGTCCGCTCCCGCCGCCCGCGGCGGAGAGAGCGGCGGCGCCGATGCCGAAACCTCGCGGCCGGTCGTGGTTCGCGCGCGACGGCGGCGACGACGGCGGCGGCGGCGGCGACGCGACGCGCGGCCGACGACGAACCCGCCGCTCGTTCGAGGACTGGTCCGTGGAGGGGTTCGAGGACCGGACCTCCGCGCAGTCGCCGCCGCCGGCGCGAAGGGACCGACGCGCGATCGAGACCGTGGACGCGGACGCCCCGTCGCCGCGCGCGTCCGCCGGCGCCGCCGGCGGTTCTTCCAACGCCAACGGCGGTTCTTCCAACCCCAACGGCGGGTCCGGGTCCGCCGCGAAGAAGAAAGACGCCGACGGCGACTTCATGCGCACGGTCGCGCGATGGACGCGCGCGCACTCCACCGCGGTCCCGCGCTCGTGCCACCCAACCCGGAGCTCGTCGAAGTGCGGCGGGTCGAGCGAGCCGGGGGTGGCGACGCGCGTCGGCGCCGCCGCGGCGGCGAGCGGCGGCAAACCCACCGTAGCGCGCGCCGACGACAGCAACCACTTCGACGAGCTCAAGGAGGGCCTCGTCGCGCAGATACGCGAGGGCGTGAAGCACGTCCCGAACGAGCAGCTGTCGCGGATGGTGGACCTGACGCACGCGGTGGATAAGGCGCCGTGGACCGTGGACGCCGCGATGAAGTTGGCGCGCGTTCACGCGTTGTTCTCGCGGCTCGGCGTCCGACATTTGTGCGTGACGTCGCGCGGCGGGAACAAGCTCGAGGGGATCATCACGCGGCACGACTTGATTCACGTCCATAGGAGGGCGCAGGAGCACTGAGACTGCAGTGCTGTGTGTGTGTGTGTGCGGCGCTGGGGGGATGGCGGGGAAGCGCCGCGAGGACGCGGCGTTCTCGTCGCGTCTAAAATCTATCTATGTTTTGATTTTTAATGTATGAACGCATCACGTCTTCTGCTCGTCGTCACCGCGTCTTCGACGCGAGAAACGCGCGCCGCGCCTCCTTGGTCTTCTCCGAGCACTTCTCCAGCCTCTCGTCCAACAACCCCGCCGCGATCAGCGGCCGTATCCCCGGGTTCCCGTCGTTGCACCCGCCCACGTACTCCCCCGCGATCCAGACGGACGGGATCGACGACCGCCCCGTGAGCGTCGCGAGCGCGGGCGCGAACCCGCTCCCGCCCTCGATCTGATTCCACTCGTACGCGCTGAACCGCACGCCCTCCGCTCGCAGCGCCGCCTTCGCCGCGGCGCTGAACGGGCAGTACGTCGCGCTGAAGACGACGACGTCGTCGGACGCGATGAGCGATCGCACCGTCGCGAGCGACTTCTCCGCGTCGTACGACGGGTCCCACACCTCCGCGAGCTTGGTCGTGATCCACGTCTTGAGCGGCGAGTTCACGAGCCACGCCGGCGCCGGGTGCTCGATGAGCCAGTCCCCGGTGGCGTCGTAGACCTTCGCGAGCGGCGACGGCAGGCCGATCTTCTCCCCGGGGCGGTCCGCGTCGTTCGGGGAGGAGGAGGCGGAGACGCGGAAGCGATCGCGATCTCGACGCGGTCGTCGACGCGTCGACGACGACGACGACGACGACGCGGGCGCGGGCGCGGACGCGCGACGCGGGCGCGGGCGCGACGGCGCGACGCCGGCGACCGAGGCGACCGCGGCGACCGAGGCGTTCATCGAAATCGACGCGTCGACCTCCGTGCGCGGCGCGAGGTGGCCGGGGCGCGGGCGACGCGTCGGCTTCCAGAGTCGAGACGCGCGAGCGGTGAACGTTGACGACGCGTGACTCGGATTATTTTCGATTCCATCACATCGCCGCCCGCGCGTCCGCACGCGCCGCGACCTCCCACTCCGACCATGGCGCCCCCCCTCCTCGCGATCGCGAGCTTCGGCGTGTACGCGTACACCATCTACTGGTACGCCATCCCCGGCGGCGGGTACCTCCCCGCGGGGAAGCAGGACGTCCCGGCGTGGATAGGAAACCTCTCCCTCGAGCTTCCGCTCGCGGCGACGGTCCTGTACCTCGGCATGTGCTACTTCGGCCCGAAGATCATGGCGAAGAGGAACGCGTTCGATCCGAAGGGGTTCATGCTCGTGTACAACGCGTACCAGACCGCGTTCAACGTCGCGACCGTGGCGCTGTTCGTCACGGAGCTCAAGCGCCTGAGCGTCGACCCGTGGGGCGGCCGACTGAAGTGGAAAAACCCGGAATCGTTCCGCATCTGCCTCGGCATCTGGCTCCACTACAACAACAAGTACCTCGAGCTGCTCGACACCGTCTTCATGGTCGTGCGCAAGAAGACCGAACAGGTGTCCTTCCTGCACGTCTACCACCACTGCCTCCTCATCTGGGCGTGGTGGCTCGTGTGCTTCACGATCAAAAACAACGATTGCGTCGACGCCTACTTTGGCGCGTGCATGAACGCGGGGATTCACGTGATCATGTACTCGTACTACCTCATGGCCGCGCTGAAGATCGCGTGTCCGTGGAAGAAGTACATCACCCAAGCGCAGATGCTGCAGTTCGTGATATGTTTCGCGCACGCGGTGTTCGTGTTGAGAGACGGGCACTGCCCGCGCGTGTTGCCGTACTCGCAGATGTTCGTCATGGCGAACATGCTCTACCTCTTCGGGCAGTTTTACGTCAAGTCGTACAAGAAGAAGAAGGTCGGCGCCGCGAAGAAGACGGACGGGGAGAAGGAGGAGGAGGACGCCCCCGCGGCGAGGCCGAGAAGGCGCCGCGCGTGATGATCGCGACTCGCGCGTCTTCTATTATCGCGCCGCCGCGTTCTGTTCTGTTCTGAAATCGAAAGAGAACGAACGCTCCGTGAATGATATCCCATCGCGGCGCGTTCGTCGTCTGCTCTACTCACGCCGCCCTCCCTCCGGGCTTCCGCACCGAGAAGAAGATGAACTGCCGCTCGCGCTTCCTCTCGAACCGCTCCAGCCCGCACATCCCCGTCGTCAGATCCCTGAGCTCCTTCTCGCTCCAAAACTGGTTAAACGCGCCCCCCGTGCCGAGCCCGCTCTCTCGAAACGCCGCGCTCAACGGCTGCACCATCTCGTCGCTCCCCAGCGCGTCCCCGAGCATCGACGTCGGGTCCAAAAACGTGCTCGCGATGAACACCCCGCCGGGACGCAACACCCTCGATATCTCCGCGACCGCGGCGGACGGCGACGGCCAGCAGTGCATCGCCGCGCCCGCGTGCACGGCGTCGAACGACCCAGTCGCGAACGGCAGCCGCCCGACGTCCGCGCGGACGAACGACAGCCGCGTCGACGTCGTCGACGTCGACGTCGACGTCGACGCGCTCGCTCTCGCGGCGGTGTCCTCCTCCTCCCACCCCGCCTCCCACACCGGCTTCCGTCGCAGCGCGTTCGATAACCTCGCGTCCGCCTCGCAGTACGCCTTCGTCTGTCGCATCATCGACGCGCTGAAGTCGCTCGCGACGACGTGCGCGAACTCGCCGCTCGCCGCGAATCGCCTGGAGAAGAGGCCGCTGCCGCAGCTCACGTCGAGCAACGTCGCGCGCGGCGCGGTCGTCGCGCCCGCGCCGCGCAAGAACGTCATCGCGATCTCGGTCTCCTCCTCCTCGCCCGGGAACCCCGCCCACGCGAACGACTGCCTCCATCCGTTTTCGTACGCCGCGGAGATGACGTCGCTCTGGAAGAGCCTCGTCCCCGATCGCTGCGGCTCCGCGTACGCGCCCGCCGCGCCGTTCGCGTCGAGGCACAGGTCCAAGATGCCGTCCTTGGTCGGGTACGCGTCTCGCGCGCAGCGCGCGCATCGCAGCGACCCGGCGGGGAACGGCGTCAGGCATATCGGGCACGCGAGCAGCGCGGGCGTCGAGAGCTTCTTCGTCACCGGCGCCTTCGCGAAGGCTTGCTCTAAGATCTCGATCTCGTCGCCGCTCCCTCCGGGGGCGGACGCGCGCGGGGTCAGGACGGAGACGCGCCGCGAGGGCTTCGAGGGACGCGGCTTCACGAGCGCGGGGCGCGCCGCGCGCGCGGCGAGCGACTGCATCGGCGTCGCCGTCGTGCGTCGGGCGCGGACGCCACTGACGAAGACCCGCGGTGACGTGTCAAAACCGTTTATTCCGCGCGAGAAAATGTTCGAAGCGCGAAAGGACGACTTCTTGATGATAGACGATTTAGGGTTTCCCCCCCCCATTCTCGACGCGCGAGGACGACCCGCGCGCGAGTCCGATCACGCCGAGCAGCGTCATGGCGTGCGTCACGACCGCCGCGAGCGCGAACCCGCGCGCGCTTCTCGCGCGCCGCGGGCGCTTCAACGCCGGCGGCGAGATCGCGCTCGGGGGCGCGCGCACGAAAAAAATCGTCGCGTCGACGACGACGCGCGCCAACTCCCCGTTCATCCCCGACGAGTTCCAGTCCTCGAAGAAGCCGCGGAAGGTCCTTCTCCCCGGCGACGAGGGCTACGAGCGCGCGAACGGCGTCGAAGGCCTGAGCGCGAGGCAGATCGCGATGATGGGCCTAGGCCCGGACCAAGCGCATCGCCGACCGGACGTCGACCCGTTCAGCATATCCGCGCGCGCGTCGTACCGAAACGAGATGCCGTGCGAGGCGAACGGCGGCCCGGTGAGCATGACGACCGCGATGTCCGGCGGGGGCAACTTCACGATGAGCGCGGGGATGAACACCGGCGGCGCGGGCCCGCCCCCGGATCTCCCGTCGCTCCTACTGAACGCGCGAATCGTCTACATCGGCATGCCCCTCCTCCCGGCGGTCACAGAGCTCGTCGTCGCGGAGCTTCTGTTCCTCAACTACGAACAGAACGAGCGACCGGGGTACATGTACATCCACAGCGGCGGGAGCATCAACGAGAAGGGCGAGGTGGTCGGCATCGACACCGAGGCGTACGCCATCCTTGACACCATGCGGTACATCAAGCCGAAGATGCACACCGTCGCCGTCGGGAAATGCTTCGGGAACGCCGCGATGCTCCTCGCGGCGGGGCATCCGGGGTGCCGGCACGCGCTGCCCAACGCGCAGATCATGACGCACCCGCCGAAGCTGAACCGGACGTTCGACACCGCGGTGAACGTGCAGATCCGAGCGAACGAGATCGACGTGTGCGAGGACACGTACATGGGATTCATGTCGGAGTTTAGCGGGAAACCCCAGGAGGAGGTGACGAGAGACCTCGATCGCCGGAGGTACTTCACGCCGAAGCAAGCGATCGAGTACGGTTTGATCGATAGGATCATTCAGAAGGGGAGCGACGTGTTCGAGAGGAAGGACTACGAGCGCGAGACGCAGCAGTTCCAGGCGCAGATGCAAAACGCGCAGAGGAATCAGCAGATGCAACAGAGGAGCCGCTGAGATAGAGAGAGAGAGAGAGAGAGAGAGAGAGAGAGAGAGAGAGAGAGAGAGAGAGAGAGAGAGAGAGAAGAGAAGACAAGCGCGGCGGCGCGTCTCGTGTACACCAACCCAACCATGATACGTAGCCGATGTAATCAGTACGGCAGTGAAAGCTACGGTAAAACATACCTACAGTACAACGACAACCTCTACAACACGCGCGCGCGTCCGTCGAAAGAATCGATCGTCCGGGCGGTTCGCTCGCCGTCGCCGTCGCGAGACGACGGAGGAAAGAATCGATTCACGCCTTGCTGCCCCCACCCCCGTCCCCACCGCTCATCTCCACCCCGAGCTTCGCGCGCTGATACATCCAGAACCCGACCATCGCGATCGAGTACCCGATCACCTGCGTGCCCGTCATCGCGCTGTTGAAGATCATCACGCTGACTACGATGACCACCGTATTTTTCACCTGCCCGACGACTTTAAACGTCAACCCGCTCGTGCTCTTGATCACCGCGAGCGTGAGCAAGTTCACTAAGAATCCTAAGAACGCCGCGGTGAGGTACTTGTGCGGCGCGTTCGCGATCCTCGCGAACCCGTCCTCTTCCGCGAAAGTTCTGTATTCGAACACCGCGAAGCCGGCGACGAGGAACAACAGCGACGCCGGCGCCATCACGTACAACCTTCGTCCGAACGTCGGGGTGGAGTTCAAAGGCGTCAGGTGGAGTTGAAAGGCATCGAGGTGTGTCGGGATTGAAAGCGAGGGGTGGGCGGAGAGATGCGCCGGGAAAAGTCCTTAAGGATCGGCGTTCACCACGCCGACGCGGTCGTACGGGAACCAGTGTATAGAACGCACCCCTCCAGGAGGTCGAACCGCAAGTTCCCGAGCAAGAACTGCAGGACCGCCATCCTGAGCGCCTCGGAGAACTCGGACGTGATCATCATCGCGACGCCGACCCACTGGAACGCGATCTCGCCGTACGCCGCGAGCGCGGTCCCCAACGTCAGCACGATCACCCCCGCGATCGTGTCCGGCCGCGGCTTCTCGAGCCCGCAGCCGACCATGACGCACATCGTGATGAACGGCACGATCGCCTTGAGCATCTGAATGAACGACACGGACAGGTACAGGTACGTGTAGTTCCCGAGCGCGAGAGACAGCGCGGCGAACCCGCCGATCGGGAGGACGTGCCGGACGTACCACCCCGCGGTCATGTGTTGGCTCCTCTCGAGGCGAACGAGGCCGAAGGTGACGAGCAGCGACGACGTCGTCCACGACGCCGCGAGGCCCATGCTGCACAGGCATATCGGGTAGTGGAACCCGTCCTCGGTGAGGAGGTGATTGTTCAGGAAGATCAGCGAGCTCGACGCGGTCGACCACGCGACGATGTACATCAGCGCGAGCACGCCCTGTCGAGATCGAGAGACGAACGAGCGGTGATGGGTTAGGTTTCGCCGAGAGAACGGACAGATACGAGACGACCGCGGGAGCGCGCGACGCGACGCGGCGCGGGCGCGAGGGTCGCGTCGGGGAAGGCGCGCGCGCGCCTTGGATCGAATCCTCATCTCGCGCGGACGCGGCGCGTGGCGTCTGCGCGTGCCTCCGCGCGAGGCGTTGTGCAGATCGCGCGCGCGAGGCGACGGCGTACGGCCAACGGCGGAGCAGTTTTTTTTTCGCGCTGAGATGACAGGCCGACCGCGACCGCGACCGCGACCTCTTCTGCCGACGCCGTTCACTCTTCGCGCCGCGCGCGACGCTCTCCCCACCCCCCGCGTCGCTCACGATGAAGCTCGGGGACGCGCTCGTGCTCGCGAAGACGAAGGTCGAGTCCGTGGACCAGGTCCGGAACTTGAACCTCTGGGGGAACGGCCTCACCGACGTCGAGGTGCGCGCGCGCGCCCGTCGCGTCCGTCGTCGCGCTCGCGTTCGCTTTTCGAATTCTTCGCGCCTCGTCCCTCCGCCCTCCCCGCGCGTCGCCTGACCCGCGTCCGTCCATCGCGCCGTGCCCGCCCCCCGGCGCGCTGCACCCATCACAATCGCAGCTCGTGACGAAGATGCCGCTGTTAGAGATGCTCTCGCTCAGCGTGAACCAGCTGTCGACGCTGCGACCGTTCGCGAGGTGCGCCAAGCTGACGGAGCTGCACCTGCGCAAGAACGAGATCGCGGACCTGGACGAGCTGCGGCACCTCGTCGGTCTCAGGCGCGTTGTCCTCACACTGGTTCCCACACGACCCCGTTCGCGCGGTGAACGCCGTTTAGTTCTCGAGGACTTTCCCCGGCGTTCGTCCCCGCCGCCCGCGCCTCGGTTTCAATCCCGACACACCGCGACGCCTCACGACTCCATCTGATGACGCA
>Ga0181560_10002758_pt1 | contig 16300 bp, 8 predicted proteins | sample 011ome_20_FD_133751 | JGI IMG/M metagenome (GOLD analysis project Ga0181560, IMG submission 133751) | Coastal salt marsh microbial communities from the Groves Creek Marsh, Skidaway Island, Georgia - 011509CT metaG (megahit assembly) | ecosystem: Environmental > Aquatic > Marine > Intertidal zone...
CCGTCGTCACCCTCGAAGTCCCCGCTGAGCGGGAGCCGGCGCCACCGCACGTAACCGTCGTCCCCCCCCGAGACGACCCGCCGCAGCTTCGCGTCCACCGCCACGGCGTTGACGCAGTCGTCGTGCCACCGCGCGGCTTCGCTCGCGGCGCAGAGCGGCGCCGACGGCTTGCGCGCGTCGCGCACGTGCACGGTGCCCCTCGCCGAGCCGAACGCGAACGTGTCGCCGTCCGCGGAGACGCACCGCGCCGCGGAGGAGCGCCGAGACGAGGTTCCGAGGCGACCAGCCGAGCCTCCGAGCGTCTGTCCCGCGTCGGAAGAGCTTCCCTCCGGAGACGCGCCCGGGTTTTCATGATCACTTTTCGAAAAGGCCTCCACGCGCGCGGACGCGTCGCAGGGCCTCCCCGAGTTGTCGCGCGCGTCCCAGCGGCGCACGACGCCGTCGTCGCACGCGACGTGCACGACGTGCCTGTCGAGGCCGCCGCCGCCCCACGCGACGCCGTACGCCGCGGCGCCGAGCTCGAACCGACGGATCGCCGCGCCGAACCGCGCGCAGTCGTACACGTGCACGCCGGCGCCGGCGCGGTCGCTCGCGCACGCCGCGAGCCCCCCCGCGCCGAGCCCTTGGTCGTCGCGCACGTCGAAGAACTGCGCGTGCGGCAAACCGGTGTCCGGGGAGGAGAGCAGGTGAGAGGAGACGCAGGGAACCGAGTGGCAGTCCGACTCACGCAGACTCGCGCTCGCGTTCCCGGCGACGCGCTCCCAGGGATCGACGGGGGCGCGCCTCAGGTCCCAGACGCGCATCTCGCCGCGCGCGTCGCCGCTGAAGAGCGTCGTCGGCGCGCCGCCGTCCGCCGCGTCGCCGCCAGTCAGGCGGCAGCACGTCACCGCGTCCGCGTGGCCCACCGCGCGGCCGAGCACGCGTTCCCACGCGCGCTCGGAGACGCGCGCGCGGAAACGCGCCTCGGTCTCGTCGTCGTTCTCGCTTTCTGAGAGCTCGGGCTCGGGCGCGCGCGGGGGGAGCCCGACGACGGCGAGCGTTTTGTCCGCGGACCCGCTGACGAAGACGTCTCCTCGCAGCGCAACGCACTGCGCGTACTCGGAGTGCGCGCGGTGCTCTGTTTTGTCGAATCGCGCGCGACGCCAACCCGCGTCGACCAGGACGCCGCGCTGGAACGCGGCGCGGTGCGTCTCGCCGCGCTCGGGCCGAAGCGGCCAGCGCCGGTGCTTGCGCTGCACGAAGCCCCACAGCTCGTCGTCCATCGTCGCGATTCGGCGGAACCGGCGGGACGCGCACATCGTCGCCGCGAGCTCGTAATCGCCCATCTCGCGGAGCACCAGGGACGCGACCGAATCGGGGAGCGCCTCGAGGTCGAACAACGTGGGCAGGCGCGCGGCGGCGGCGGTGGCGGCGCGGCGCCGCCGCGCCGTCGCCGCCGACACCGCGCTCGAGTCCGACCGGGTCCGCGCGGCGGCGGCGGACGCGGCGGCTCGGCGCTCGGCTTCGCGCGTGGCTTCTCGCTCAGCCGCGCGCGCCTTCTCGGCCTCAGCCTCGCGCGCGTCAATGCGTGCCTCCATCGCGGCTTTCCGCGCAGCCTCCGCGGCGCCGGCTTCCGCCTCGTCGCGTACCTGCCGCGCCATCTCCTCCGCGACCTCGGCGTCTTCCTCGCTCACGTCGCGCGCGTCGCGCGCGAGCGCCTCCAGCCGCTCCGCCAGGGACACGGGAGGCGGGCCCTGGTACGAATACGCCGGGTTGCGCACGCACCAGCTGCGGGGAACAGTGGGGAAGGGAGGGGGTCGGAGGGTCAGAGGGTCTGACGCGAGAAGCACGCGAACGCGCGCGTCGGGGCGGGCTTGCGTGGCACATTCGGTCGACGGGTGGCACGAGGACGCACGCACTCTTTCTGGTGGTACCGTAGCTGACGACAAAGCTCCTCGAAGTCGTCGCACAGCGCCTGCATGCGCTCGTCCTCGTCGTCGGACGCCATCGCGCGCGGCGTGGCGCGCGCGCGCGCGAGACTGCGTGGCGCGAGAACGAAACGACAAAAAAAACAGGACATCTACGCAGACGTGCACACGCGGTCTTCTTGGTTACTTACAACGGGGACGATCTCAGTCTCGGCACGACGCTGTGGCGAAAACCCCTCGGCGCGTGTGTTCCGCGCGGGGCTTTCTCACCAGACGCTCAGACCCGTCGCCGCGCACGCGCGTGGACCGCGTCTCGCAGCAGCCGCCGGCTTCCCTCTCGCGCTCAACTCCTCGACGCCACGACTGCCTGCTCACTGGAAGAGGTCGATGTAGTACGACAGGCTCTGTCCCTGGTAGTTAACGAACTCCTGGTTGGTTTCCTCGAACGAGCCGAGCGTGGTGGTGGCGAAGTAGACGCCGGCTAGGATCCCGCACGCGAGGATCACGCCGGGGATGCCGCCGAGGCCAACCTTGGCGTACTTGTCCGAGGTGGGGGATTCCGTGTACAGCTGCTTGGGCTCGATGGCGAAGATGTTGCCGTTGCCGGAGTTGTCCTTGCCGATGTAGCCGGTGGTCTGGTCGAGGGTCTCCTTCGCCTGCACAACCAGCGAGATGCCGCGGCGCTTCGGGGCGACCGGCCTGAGCGAGAGGGAAAGGGAACGCGGAGGTCAGACGCCGACTGTAAACGAAAAATCGCGCGGTGCCTCCTATTGGCCGCGGACGCGGATAAAGCATGGGACGCACCTGGGGGCGAGCGCCTTGACGGTGCGGCGCGCGCTCAGGCTGCGCACGGCAACCTTGGGCGCGGCGAGAGTGTTGGAAGCGGTGATGGCCTGCATGGTCACGTGCTGGCGGGTGTGCTTGGTGACCGTCGCGGCGCGAGCGGCCCCTGCACAGTCACCGGAGTCGACGTGGAGGCTGGCGAAAATGGAGGGCGGAGAGCGCTCCGATTGGCGAATCTTTCGCTGAATACGTATTTTCTTCAGACTGAAAGGACACTTGGATTCGATGACAAACGACGGCTCGCGCGTCCGCCGCTTCTGGACGACGCGACGCGCGAGACGTCCAGAAAGCTAGCTAGCTAGCTGGCCGCGTCGTATCGATTGCATGATATCTTTCTTCTCCGTCCTGCGGTTAGATTGTCATGACATACCGACGACATAATGATCGTTTACCAGCCGCCGCCGCCGCCGCCGCCGCCGGAGGCGGTGACCTTGGTGTCGAGGCCGGTCCTGCCCTCACCCGAGCCGGGCTCGGTGCCGGCGACGTACCCGCCGTTCTGGCCGATCAGCGGCACCTTGGGCGACGCGACGCCGTCGATGGCGTGGATCACGCCGTTGTCCGCCTCGATGTCCATCTGCGTGACGAACCCACCGTCAACGCGGCCGGCGAGGCCCTGCGTGCCCTGGGGGGGCGCGCCCACCTCGACCTTGCCGGGGGTGGTCTTCGAGTCGATGGCGATCTTGGTGCCCTCGAGGGTCATGATCAGGGGGTAGTTGGTGATGTGCTGCGCGTCGGAGGAACGGGAGGAACGCGAACGAGGAACGCGCGCGGGAGAGAGAGGTCAGACCGAGAACGATCGCGATACCGGGAAATGGATGGATTCGAGGCGCTCCGCCGTCCGCGCGACGGCGGAGTTTTACTGTTTGTAGAAGAGACAAAAAAAAACACCGCAAAAAAACGCACCTTGGACGCGATCTTGCCCTTGATGCAGTGGAACTTCAGGATGTCCGCGGTGGAGTGGGTGCCGTCGGGGTTGGTGAACGCGGCCATGGCCTCGTTGGTGGGCGCGAAGACGGTGAACGTGCCGCCGTTGATCTCGCCGGTCAGGCCGTTCTTCTCGACGGCGTCCGCGAACGCCGTGAAGCCGGCGGAGCGCGCGGTGTCCATCAGATTCGCAGCGCGGATCACGGAGGCGCCGCGGCGGGCCTTGGGCGCCTTGCCGCGGACGGACTTAAGGCTCGCGCACGAGGCGACGGACTGGGTGAAAGCGAAGGTGGCCATGTTGAACGTGGAGGGGAGTGGTAGTGTGAAGGCAACGACGTCCTGCCTCGACTTATCTTCCAAGAAAACGCGTGCTTATCTTGCGTTTTTTTTGTGACAACTGGCGTTCGTTTTTCCGAGTCATCGTGTCCGACCGTGTCCAACCGACTTGTGAAGTCGGTTCGACACCGAAAGATTCGAGCCGACTCCGTGACCCGCGAAAGACACAAAGACACCCGCGCGCAGATTCGAGCCGAGTCTTCATCACTCGGCGGCAGTCACGACGTCCGTCCGTCCCACGGTCTCGACCCCGTCACGCTCACGGCGCTTCAGACGCCGCCTCATCCTCCCCGGCGGCCGGGTCGGAGTCGTCGCCCGCCGCCGCCGACGCTCTCGTCTCGGAAAAAAAGCTTTTTTTTTCGCCGCCCACGCGGAACGTCAGCGACCTCCGTCTCCGCACGCGCGTCACGTTCGCGTCGCGCTCGACGAACGATTCCGCTCCGCTCGTCGAAGGGAGGGACCCCTCCGTCGGCGCTTTGGACGCGTCCACTTCACCCTTCACGTCCGTCAGCGCCTTCGCGAGCGCGCCGAACTGCTTCGCGGTGACCCCCTGCAGGGCGCCCACCGTGCGCTGCGACGCGCGCAGCTCCTCTCCGAGGCGACGGACCCGCGCATCGAGCGCCGCCGCCTCGGCTTCGCGCGCCGCCGACTCCGCCTCTACCTTCCTCAGCGTGGGTGAGAGCTCGCGGCGCACCAGCCGGACACGCGTGGAGACCTTCGAGAGGTCGCGCGCGTTGCGGCTCGCCGCCAGCGCGAGGCGGTCGTGCGCGCTCTCCAGCCTCCGCACGCGCGCCAGCGCCGAGTCGGACGACGCCGCGGCGCCTCGCGAAACCGCGTCGCCCGCGTCGCGGTTTCGAAACCCGTCGTTCGCGACGCGGCGCAGGACCGCCCCTAGCGCCACCGCGGCGACGAGCGCGGTGTCGGCGAGCCATCCGCCCGCGGGCACCGCGAACAGCGCGGGATCCGCCAGCGCCGACGCCACCGCGATCGTTTGAGGCGTCCGCGCGCCATCCTCCGCCGTCGCGAGCAGGCGGTCGCGCGCGCGCGAGCGTCTCGCGTCCAAGTCATCGCGTTCGCTCGCGCGCATCGCGGTCACTCCCACGGCGGCTGCGATTAAGAAAACTTCGGCGCCGTCGGCGAGCGTCGCGACGTCGCCTTCGCGCGAACGCCGGCGTCGGCGCGCGACGGGCGCCTTTGTCTTTGTTTTGTCGCGTCCCCGGTTTCGCTCGACGTCCGCGCGCGACGGACTCCCGTAGTACGACGTGCCGGGCTCGACGGGCGACCGCGAGTCGCGCGAAGGACGCCGAGGGTCCGCCGCCGCGCGCGGGAGGGAGAAGGGTGGATCGTCCTCGTCCAAGGAACCCGGGTCATCCTCGTCGCCGCGGACGGCGCGGAAGGCCGTCGACGGCCAGCGCGGCGACGACACCCAGCGCTCGTGCCGGATTCGCGAACGAGGCGTCCCGCGGGATGCGCCCGCGGTTCCGTCGCGGGTCGCGGGTTCGCGCGCCCGCGCGCCCCGGCCTGATGCCGCCGGCGATACCGCCGCCGCGACGGCGCTCGACGCGAGCGGCATCACGACGTACCCTGACCCGACCGACCACGAGCGGGTCTGGGTTCGCGATGTCAAATTCTGGGTGCTTCGCGCGAACGAGGGCCATTTTACGGACGACGACGCGTCACCCTCGGAGTGGCGCGGCGAAGGGCGAACGAACGACTTCGCGAAAAAATCGCACTTTGTGTTCTTTCTTCGAAAACGCGCGCGCCGGACGACTCGAGCGGTTCGGTCCTCCCGCGCCGCCGCCACGCTACCGTTACCACGCTACCGTTACGCGCATACCGCCTCCACGCACCGCGCGTCGACGCGCGTTCTTTCCGTTCGTTCACATGACGGGACGAATCACTGCCTGGCACGAATCACTGGCACTCGTCGAACGGCTGCCCTCCCTCGTACCCGTCCTCGAACCCGCACTCCTCGGTTTCCTCGGCGGCGGCGCGCCGCAACCGCTCCACCTCCTCGCGCAGCGCGAGCGTCTCGGCGTCCACCGCCGCGGAGACCGCTCGCGAGTCGTCCATCACCAGGTCGGTGACCGGGATGGACCGATCGAAATCCGGAGGGTTGAGGGCGGCGGCGTTTCGGTTCCGCGCGCTCGCGTCGGATCGATCGGCGCGCACTCTCGGATCCGAAACGCCGTACGCGCGGTCCCGGTTCCACGCCGAGCCGCCGCGCGTGCTGCGCGTGGTGTTGATCGTGCGCACCTCCGTCTCCGTCTGCCACTCTTCCCGGCGGTCCATCTCGTCGCGGTGGCTCAGCACGGCCTCCGCCTCCGCCGCGCGCGCGCGCGCCGCCTGCGCCATCTCCTCCGCCGCCGCCGCGCGCGCATTCGCCGCCGAAACCTCAACCTCGCGGTGCCTCGCCGTCGCCTCCGCCGCTTCGCGCGCCAGCCGCGCCTCGAGCCGCGCTGCCTCGAGGCTCGGGGACGCCGAGGCGTCGCCCGAGGCGGCCGCCGCAACGGGCTCTGTCTGTGTCTGTGTCTGTGTTGGAGTGACCGCGCCCTGACTCGCGGCCCGGGCCGCCGCCTTGGCGGCGATCTCCGCCTGCAGGCGCGAGGACGCGAGGTCCTTCTTGACGTCGGCGAGGAGCGCGGCGCGCGCGCGCACGCGGCTGACGACGTCGGCGAACTGCGCGGCGTCGTCGCCCGCCGGCGCCGGGGCGACGTTCCCGAGAGGCACGACGTTGTTCCTTCCCACGAGCCGCCTGAGCATGACGTGCACGCCGACGGCGGCGACGAGCGCGCCGTCGGCGACGCTCCCCACCCTGCCGAGCGACAGCGCGGAGGGCGGCGCCGGTGCCGGCGCCGCGGCGGCGGCGACGAAGGCCACCGACCGCTTCGGTCCCGCGGCCGCCTGAAGATGGCGCTCGCGGCCCATCTGCGTGAGCTGCGCGACCCGGACGCCGCCAGCGGTGAGCAGGCACAGCATCTCCGCGGTCTCCGAGAACGTCACCACGGACCGCGCCAGTTCCGGCCGCGACTTGAAAAACGCGCGTCGTTCTTTTTCTTTTCTCCGCTTTTCTCCGCGCTCCGAGTCATCCTCCTCGCCGGTGGCTTTCTTCGGGCGACCGGGCGCGGGGTCGCCCGAGTCGCCCGAAGAACCCCGGGTCGTACCGGGGATGTCGTAGGCGTCGTCGTCCGAGTCCGAGTCGCCTTCGGACGCGTCCTCGACGTCCTCCCCGGAGCGCTCCTTCTTGGCGTCCGCGCCGTCGTCGGCCGCCCGCGCGCGCGCCACGACGCCGCCCTTGCGCGCGCGGAAAAGCGGGATGACGTTGGACGCGATGGTGTCCGGGAACGCCTCCAACGGGAAGCTCCCGAAGTGGAACCCGTACGCGGACGCGGCGGCGGGCGCGGAGGAATGGGGAGTCGAAGCGGGCTCGGCGTTGCCAAGCGTGCGCGCGAGCGTGTGCAAGCCTCGGAAGGAGGGCTTAGGGAACGTGGACGGCTCGTCATCGCCCGTGGGGACGGCGGACCCGGCGCCGGAGACAACCGCCGCGTTCTCGCGCAGGGCGGTTTTTCGGACGCGTTCCGTACGATGCCTTCCGGGAGGCGCGGGCGCGGCGGGTCGGTTCCATCGTCGGCCGAACGCGGCGCCCCCTGGGCGAGCGCCGGCGTGGCGACGGTAGGACACCGTCGCCGCGCTGGGCGCGGGAAATGCTGCGGCAGAGGCGCTCATCTCCTTGTGGCGCGGACGGTCGAGATGTCGCCGGTGTCTTATCCCGACAAAAAGCAACAACGCCCTTTTTCCCGACCGTTGCAAAAAAACGCCATGATGAAAAGTTTTGTGCGGAGGCGAGTGTCGGAGGAGCCGAAGCGCGCGATACTGGAAGGGGGTTCCGGGCCCCGAGCACAAGTCACGCGCGCTCACGCCTGGCGCGCGTATAGGCTACGCGGCTCGAGCCCCCGAGGGAGGGGCGTCTGAGCAGAGGGGAGAGGGCGCGACACTCGCGCGGTGGTCTTCCAAGCATCGTAATCTGACTTCCCGGAACCGGCTGCGCCGTTCGACGGAGTAGATGACTTCCCCTTCGCAGTCGTTCGATGGACTGCGGGTCCGGGATAAGACCGGCAAGGACACGACGTCTGCCACCGTGGTGGTCTCACGCAAGGGCGTGAAGCTCTCCGGCGCGAGAGGCACGCTCGGGAACTTCCCGTTCCAGTCCATCACCAGCTGGTCGCACGCCGCGGACGACGCGCTGAGTCTCGTGGTGACCGTCAACGACGCGCGGAGGGAGGTGATCCTCGCGGGCCCGCCCCCCGTCGTCGCCGCCGTGCTCCAGGCCATCGACTCCACCGTGAACGACATCTTGCGAGATATGACCGAGTCCCCCGCCTCCCAGCCAGCGGCCGCCGCGTACACCACCCCCGCGCCCTCGCCGGCCGAACCCGCGAGAAGCGAAGGCGCCGCGACGCGGGACGCGCCGAAAACCGAGCACGTCTCCAAGACGGATGCGGCGGTGGCGGACGCCGCGCGCGCCAACGACCGCGCCGCCGAGCGCGCCGAGCACGCTGAGCGCGCGCTCGCCGCGCGCGAGCGCGCGGTGGCAGCGCGCGAGCGCACCGTCGCGGAGGCGGAGGTTGCGAACGTGCTGCACGACTCGGCGGGCGCTTCCCGCGGCGCTTCGCCGGAGGCGCGGGCCGAGCTGGCGACGGCGACGGCGCGCGCGCGCGACGCTACGCGCGACGCCGAGTCCGCGCGCGCCGCGGCCGCGGACGCGAAGGCGGATGCCGCCGCCGCGGAGACGCGCGCGCGGCTCGCGGAGAACCGGGCGGAGCTGGCGGAGGCGAGGGCCTTGGCCGCGGAGTCGCGCGCCGCGAGCGTCGCGGGCGCCGAACCGAAAGACACGCCCTCGGCGTCCGAAGACGGGGACGTGCCTCTGGACGGAACACCCGCGGAGGGCGCTGACGCGGAGGGTACCGGCGCGGACGCGGACGCGGCGACCGCCGCCGCGACGGCGGTGGCGATGCGTTCGCACGCGGAGGGTGAGGCCCTGCGCGCTGAGCTCGGCACGCTGCGCGCCGAGCTCAGGAAGCGCACCGAGGAGAAGGACGCCGCCGCGCTGGACGCGGAGCGCGCGTGGCAACGCGCCTCCGAGTCGCGTGAAGACGCGCGCGCGCTCACCGCCGAGCTGGAGGCGGCGCGGCGGAGCGCCGCCGGCGCGAACGAGGCTTTCTCCACGGAAACGCGCTCGCGCGAGCTCTCCATCTCCGCCGAGCGCGAGAGGCACGAGGCGCGCCTCGCCGCCGCGAACGAAACCGCGCGGGCGCTCGGGCGCGAAAAGGGCGAGGCGCTCGCTGAGATTGAAAGCCTGCGCCGCGCGGCGGCGCGCGCCGAGGAGACGCGCGCCGAGCTCGAGGCGCGCGCGGCGGAGACGGACGAGCGACATGACCGCCTGCGCGGCGAGTTGGCGGCGTCCGTCGCGATGGCCGCGGACGCGAGGCGAGAGGCGGACGCGGCGCTCGACGAGGCCGCCGCGGCGCGCGCCGAGCTCGAGGCGCTTCGAGGCGCCGCGGACGACGTCGGGGAGAGACTCGACGCGCACGCCAGGGAAAGCGAAGCCGAGGCGGTGGCGCTCACGAACGAGCGCGACCGGCTGGTGGAGGCGCTGCGCGCCTCCACCGCGCACCTGGACGCCGCGGAGCGGCGCGCGGCGGACGCGGACGCGCGCGCCGCCGCCGCAGACGGCGCGCGCGAGGGCGTGGCCGCGGGAGCTAAGCGCGCCGCCAGGCAGGCGGCGAGCGACCTCGACAGCGCGCGCGCGACGGCGCGGGCGGCGGAGCGGAAATGCGCCGACGCCGAGGCGGCGGCGAAGGAGGCACGCGACGTCGCCGCCGGGCTCAAGATCGAGCTGGACGAGGCTCGCGCTGCGCGCGACGCCTTCGCCGCGGAAGCGCGCGAGGCGTTCGCGCAGCGCGAGGCTGCCGAGCGCCGCTCGATCGACGCGTTCGCGGCGAGGAAGGAGGTGGACGCGATGGCGGCGGAGGCGGAGGAGGCGCTGCGACGGGCGCGGCGGGCGGAGCGCGACGCGGCGGCGGAGGTTGCGTCGCTCCGCGAGGAGTCCGAGGCTCTCGCGCAGCGCGTCGAGCGCCAGCGTCGCGACGAAGACGCCACGAAGCGCAAGCGTGAGGTGGAGACGGTCGTGGAACAGCTGGGGCTCGCGGAACGTGAGGTGTTGCAGCAGACCAGCCGCAGCGCGTCGACGATGCGAGGGTTGGAACAGGCCCTCGCCGAACTCGCGCGGAGCGTTCGGAGCGGGGACGCGCCGAACCCGAAAGCGGGACCCAAAAGCGCGACGAAAAGCGGGCTTCTCGCGAGCGGCCATCTCGCGAGCGGCGACGAGAACGCGATGCCGCCCGTCAGCGCGGACGCGAGCGACGACGGCTTCTTCGTCCTCTCGCAGCCGCCGAGTCGGAGGTACGCGCCGTGGTTCCCGGAGACGACGGCTTCGCGCGCGCCGACGGCTTCGCGGCGCGAGACGGCGCCGGCGGCGAGCCGAGACGAAGCCACCGTTTCGTCCTGTGAGGCGCCTCACAGGCCCTCCATCCTCGCCGACGCGGCGCTCGAGGCGGACGCCGCGGCTGCGGCGGCGCGCTCGGTCCGGGAGTCGCGGCTTCCGAAAACGGGCAAAGCGGGCGCGGCGCGCGCGGCGTACGCGACGGCGCGCGGAGGAGAGAGCGACGGCTCATTCGACGACGCCGCCGAATCGGCGGCGAGAGCGGCGACGGCGGAGCTCGAAGCGTCTGCGCGAGCGCTCAAACGCGCGTCGCGCGGGGACCAGGGAGGCGCGGGCGCCCGCGCTTCTCTGGAGAAGCTCCGCGCGTCGCAGAGCGGCGACCGGCCGGACTGGGAGGTGCGCCTGGAACTGATCGAGGCGGAGAACGAGCGCACGCGCCTGCGTCTCGAGCGCGCGCGTCTGGGCCGCGGCGCGGGAGAAGCCGCCGCGCTCGAGGAACCGAAACCGCGAGAGGCGTCGCCGCCGCAACCGTGGAGATGACGAGGTTTCGGATGTCACACAGTAGCTATATAGCTACTACGAAAGTAGTAGTCACACGGTACACGGTACCTATAGTCACTACGCGCGTCGTTTCATCAAACTTTCCCCTCCGCGACGCGCGTCGAGGATCCTCGATCGATTCACAGCTTATCCATGTTCCGCTCGATCCGCTCCTTCTCCGGGTCCTCGCGCGCCGGCGGCCGACGCGCCTTGAAGCGCGCCGGCGAACGTTCGCGGACGACGGTTTCGTTTTCGTCGCCGTCGCGCGGAGAATCGCCCTTCTCTCGCGGCGTCGTCGCCGCCGCGAACGCGGCATCCGCCGCCGCCGCGGCTTCGAGGTTCTCGTCGCGCGCCCGGCGTCTCGCCTCCGAGGCCACGGCGGCGGCGCGCTCGGCGGCTTCCTCGGCGGCTTTCGCTCGGTACGCCGCCGACTCACGCCTCGCGCGCTCAGCCTCCGCGGCGTGGCGCGCCTCCTCGGCGCGCAGACGCGAGGCTTCGCGCGCGCGCTCGGCGGCGAGCTCGGCGGCGACGCGCTCTTCCTCGCGGCGCAGCGCGTCCGCCGCCGCCGCCGCGCTACGCCGCGCGCGCTCACGAAACGCGTCGCGGTAATCCGCGCCCGCCGCGCCCGCCGGCGGCCCGCCCGCGCTCGCCGACTCGCCCGGCCGCCAGGAGCGCCCTCCGCCGTTCGCCGCCGCCGCCGCCGCGGACGCCGCCGCGGACGCCGCCGCCGCCGCCGCCTGCGTCCTGCGCGACGCGTAGAACCCCGGCGAGCCGTTCGCGGAGCCGCTGGCGGCGGCGCCGCCGCCGGCGCGCGTCGACGACGAGAACGACGCGGACGACGTTTGCGCGCGGAGCGGATACGCCGCGCGCGCGCGCGCGTCCGCGGCGTCCCCGACGGGCTTGCCCGTCTCCGTCCACCTCCTGTGCGCGGCTTGGAGCAGCTTAAACGTCTCCTCGCACCGCGCCGCCGCCGCGACGTCGTCGCCGCGCGCCGCGCTGCGGTCGGGGTGGTTCTTCGCCAGCGCCTTTTTGTACGCAACCTCCAGCTTGTTCTCGGGCATCGAGCGCAGATCCCCCCCGGCGGCGGCGTCGATCAGCTCCAGACGCAGCAACGTCGCGCCCATGCACCCCGCGGCGGCGAGCGCGTGCGCGCCCGCGCGCTCCAAGAAGCGCTGCGCGTCGGCGCGCGCGTCGTCCATCTCCGAGGCGCGCGCCTCCGCCTCCTCGATGCCCTTCCGGTGCGAGAGCACGCGCTGCGCCACGACGCGCTCGCTCCGCGCCGCCTTCTTGGCCGCCTTCGCCGCGCCGCGCTGGCGCTCGATCTCGGCGGCGCGCTGCGCCTCGTGCGCCGCCGCCGCCGCCAGGCGCGTCGGGGACTCGGGCTCGGGCTCCGCGCCGACGGCCGCGCGCTCGGCCGGCGAGACGGAGCGTTCCGCCGAGGCGCGCGCCGGCGGCGTCGATTCCGCGAGGCGCGCGTCGTCCTCCTCCGGGACCGGGCCCGGTCCCGGCGCCTCGGGACGCGCCTCGTTCGGGTCGTCGGCTCGTTCGGGTGACGCCGGCGAGGGCGAGCGCGTTTCCGTACGCGCCTGGGCGCTTCCGGAACCGAAAACGGGCGCGTCCGCGGGACCCGCCGCGCCGCCGTCTCGGTCCTCCGGCGGAAACGCATCCTCCATGGACGCGTCCACGTCCATCTCCACGGGGAGGTCCTCCGTCTCGGAGACGCCACCGTCACTCGCGAACGTCGCTCGAGTCGTCTCGTCGTTGGTCATGAGCCCGTCGTCGTTGGAGACAGGCACAGACCTCGAGGTGACCTCTGTCTCCTCCGCCTCGTCCGAGTCGGAGTCGTCGCGGCGCGGCGCCGAGCTCGTGGACATGTCGGCGCGCCCCGCCGCCGACGCCGCCGCCGCCGCCGACGCCACCGCCTCCGCGCGCGCCAGGGTCTGCTCCGCGGCGGCCGCCTCGGCGCGCGCGCGCGCGCGCGCGCTCAAGCGCCGGGAGGGGCGCGAAGGGGACGGCGACGCCATCCCGGAGCCTTCGCGGGAAGCGGAGCCGTCGTCGTTCGTCGCGGCGGCGCCCGAGTCGGCATCGGCGTTTCGCCTCGGCGTCGCGAGCCCGGCGAGGACGCCCCGCACGATGGGCGTCACCGCGTCCGCCGCGACGTTCGTCGGCGCGGGGGTGGGGACACCCGAGGTGACCTTCAAGCCTTCGACGACCCCCGCGACGATTTTGCCGACCGCCTCGTCCAGGTGCCGCCGCCGCGCGCGCGTCTCGAGGAGCACGGAGCCTCGGCCGACCCACGCGCCCACGAGGAACGCCAGGATGAGCACCAGAAACGCGACGGGACGCGACAGGCCGCCGAGGAGCGACACCTCCGTCCCGGCGTCCATCCCCCTCGCCTCTAAGGAGCGGGGCGGGGGTGTCCCTTCTCGCGCACGGACGACTGCCCCGCGTGTGGCGGCCGAGAGAGCTAGCTAGCTCTGTACTAGTGTTACCTTTCACTCAAGCGCGCGCCTCCTGGTATCGGGCGTCGAGCGAGCTCGAAGTTTCGCGCTTTCAAAAGCGCGCCCGGCGCTTTGAACGCCCTCACTTCCCAGGCGGTTCGGACGGTCCGAGCGCGCCACACCGTAAACCAGTTCGTCGCGTTTACGTACATCATCCGGCAAGATGGCGGGCATGCCGTATGGGCTCCAGTCCATGCTCAAGGTGCGTCCTCCCGGCCGGATCGCTCCCGCGATCGCCACCTGCGCGCTCTTTTTCCACGCCCGATCGCAGTTGCGCGTTTCGCGCCGACCTGACAGATCGTCCCTCGTCGCACGCGCAGGATGGCCACAAGCACATGTCCGGCCTTGACGAGGCGGTGATCAAGAACGTCGAGGCGTGCAAGCAGCTCTCCAAGATCACGCGCACCTCGCTCGGTCCCAACGGTGCGTCCACGCTTCCCCGAACGCAGATCTGGCGCCCAAAAACGAACAGACACCGCGCGTCTCGGTCAACGTTTGCCACTCCCGGGTTTCTTCGCGAAACGAAAAGTGGTGATCGTCGCAAACGTCGCCCGCCGCGCGCGATCGCTGACCGCGAACCCACCACCCTCTGTCGTCCACCACCCTCTCCTGCTGTGATCACAGGCATGAACAAGATGGTGATCAACCACCTGGACAGGCTGTTCGTCACCTCGGACGCCGCCGTGATCGTGCGCGAGCTGGAGGTGGCGCACCCGGCGGCGAAGCTCCTGGTGATGGCGGCGCAGGCGCAGGAGCAGGAGATCGGCGACGGCACCAACCTCGTGGTGACTTTCGGGGGCGAGTTGCTTGGAAACGCCGAGGAGCTAATCCGCGACGGGCTTCACCCCTCGGAGATCATCGAGGGGTACGAGAAGGCGCTGGGGAAGACGCTGGAGTGGCTGGACGATCTCGTGGTGCCGGGTTCGGAGACGCTGGACATCAAGGACAAGCTCGCCGTCGCGAAGCGGCTGAAGGGCACGCTCTCGTCGAAGCAGTTCGGGTACGAGGAGCTGCTCGCGAAGACGTGCGCGGAGGCGTGCATCGACGTGTGCCCCAAGAACGCGCTCAACTTCAACGTGGACAACGTGCGCGTCTCGAAGATTGTTGGGTCCACCATGCACGAGAACATCGTCGTGCAGGGCATGGTGATCCGCCGCGATTGCGAGGGCACGGTGAAGCACGTCAAGGACGCCAAGGTGGCGGTGTTCGGCTGCGCCGTGGACACGAGCTCCACGGAGACCAAAGGCACGGTGCTCATCACGAGCGCGAAGGACCTGGAGTCCTACTCCCTGGGCGAGGAGCAGAAGATGGAGGAGTACGTCAAGATGATCGCCGACTCGGGCGCCAAGGTTGTCGTCTCCGGCCAGAGCTTCGGCGAGATGGCCATGCACTTCATCGAGCGCTACGGTCTGATGGCCATCAAGATGCCCTCCAAGTTCGAGCTCAGGCGCTTCTGCCGCGCCACGAACGCCACCGGCATCATCAAGCTCGGGCGCCCCTCCGCGGACGAGCTCGGGTACGTCTCCAGCATCGACGTGAGGGAAATCGGCGGCACCAAGTGCGTCGTTGTGCAGCAGAACGACGCCACCAGCCGCGTCGCGACGGTGGTGCTTCGCGGCTCCACGGAGAACGTCATGGATGACATCGAGCGCGCGGTGGATGACGGCGTGAACGCGTTCAAGGCGCTGACCAAGGACTCACGGACGCTCCCCGCGGGCGGCGCCACGGAGATTGACCTCGCGCACAGGCTGGCGGCGTTTGGCAGGAAACAAACCGGGCTGGACCAGTACGCCATTGAAAAATTCGCGCGCGCGCTGGAAGTCGTCCCGCGCACGCTCGCCGAAAACGCGGGGCTCAACGCGACGGACGTCGTGTACAACCTGTACGCCGCGCACGCCGCCGGCGAGAAGAACGCCGGCGTGGACGTCTCCGGCGGCGCGCAGTGGTGCGACCTCGCCGCGAAGGAGTCCATCGCGGACGTGTTCCTCGTCAAGTGGTGGGCGCTCAAGCTGGCGGTGGAGGCGGTCACCACGGTGCTCCGCGTGGACCAGATCATCATGGCGAAGCAGGCGGGCGGGCAGAAGGGCGGGGACGAGTAAACGCGGGTGGTGAATCCCCGCGGGATGGCGTTTCGCGCGCGCGGCATAGATGCCGTGGACGCGATCGCGTCGCGCTTTCGGTGTGGTGAGGGGATTCGAGTGAGTGAGTGTGACACGCAACAGACGCGGCTATCGTCGGCTACAGTAATAGCTAGACTACCTATGTATCCCACGCGCGCGCTCGAGACGCTCGCCGGCGGCGCGGTCACGGCGCCTCGGCGGCGTATTGCCTGGTGACCCACTCCGCGACCAGGGCTGGTCTCGCGTTCCCCTCGATCTCCACCGTGACCTTGGTGACCGTCTCCACGCCCCGCGCCGGCGGCTCGAGCGCCTTCGCGCGCACCAGCTCGACCGCGGCGCGCACGCGCGCGCCCACCGCCACGGGTGAGACGAACCGCGTCTTGTTGAACCCGCAGTTGATCTCCGAGGCGACCCACGGGTGCCTCGGGAGGACGTCTCTGCACAGCGCGGGAAGCAGCGAAAGCGTCAGGAACCCGTGCGCGATGGGTCCGCCGAACGGCGTGGCCGCGCCGGCGCGGTGGATCCACTGGTGGTCCTCGGTGCACTCCGCGAAGGCATCCACGCGGGTCTGATCCACCACCATCCACTTTCCCGGGCCGAACCGATCGCCCTCGCGACGCACCCACG
>Ga0181560_10002759_pt1 | contig 16296 bp, 10 predicted proteins | sample 011ome_20_FD_133751 | JGI IMG/M metagenome (GOLD analysis project Ga0181560, IMG submission 133751) | Coastal salt marsh microbial communities from the Groves Creek Marsh, Skidaway Island, Georgia - 011509CT metaG (megahit assembly) | ecosystem: Environmental > Aquatic > Marine > Intertidal...
CGCCGACGATTGCCGGATCAAGCTCAATACCGGGCGACAGACTAGGCTCGCTACCGTCCCCGTCGGAGTTGTTAGCCGGATCGCACTTGAAGTATTCCTCTCAACTAACGAATTTAGGCAACAACAATAGAGAGAATAAAGGAGGAGAGAACGACGAAAAGAACAACAATAGCAAAGATAATAGCAACATGCCAGCGATGTACGGAAACGCGGCTGGAAAACGAGATCGTGGGCCATCGAGCGCGTTTTTTGGCACGTCTTTTGGTGTTGCTGGAAGTTTTGGTTCGATTTTCCCGCACGACATGCTCGGAACCTCTCCGTCCGATCGAAACGGAAATAAGAGCTCAACTAAAGTGGATTATTACGACGATTTGAACGCAGGGACAAGTCCAGGTTCTCGCGGGAACTCTACGCACAAAGGTGATAGATATAATAGCAGCGGAGCGGGCAGTGGCGGCAGAGGCAGAGGCTCTGGAAGAGGTTCTGGAGGCAGAGGCGGCGATAGAAACAACCAAACGGACGACGACGACACGCAGAACGGAGGCAATTCTTTCAGAATTGGAAGCATCGGATACATGCGCGACCTGGACGACGCACTACCGTTGGTTGGAAGTCTAGAACTCGGATCTCCGGATTTAGGAAATTACGTCGAAAATGGTAAGAGTAATGCCAACACGAATAACAAGGCGTCTTTGCGCGGAACAAGGAACAAGTCAAACGCGTCTCCGACCAAGAAATCCGGCGGTAGCAGTGGGCGAGCCACGCGAGGAACGACGAGGAGTTCCAACGATCCGAGTTCGGCGACCTTCGATGCGCTCAGCGCGTTGATTGATCAGAAACGGAAATAGAACAGGATTGAAAAAATCTGCGAGCGTATACTAAAAAAGACATTGTGTTGAATTATTTCATTTTTTTGCAAGAAGAGTGAGTGAAAGAGAGCGAAGGTGAGAGAAACGATCATCCTCGTAAGAGTGGTGCCATTGCTTTTCTCCTTCTCTTTCACCGAATCTTACTTTGCGCGTGTGTGAGAGTGTGAAAGCATTGAAAGTTCAGAGCGAGTGAAAAAAAAGTGTGTGAGCGTTTTAACAAGAGCATGCAGTGCTATATTTTTAAATATATATGGGTGTATAAAATGGTATTATTAATATATGGCGGTGGAATGTCGTCTCTCTTCATCCTTGGCGCCGGCCGAGAACAAACTCCCTCCTCCCTACGCTACAACCTCTCTCACGCGCTCGCATAATTTTTTTGCACGCCGCTTATACATCGTTCGCCCCTTTGAACGAACCGCCGACGGAGACCGACAAGTTGCCCTTCGGTTTGTATTGGTTGTTCTTCAAGTCGTCCTCGTAGCCAGCGCCGGTAGATTTGGAATCTTTCAACGCGAACTTCATAAACCATTCGCCCAAAGGTAACTGCGTTTGTGTTTGAGTTCATTCATTTTTGTTGTCGTCGTTTTACAAAGAGAAAAGATATTTATCAGGTCAGCATCCTTAAATTTTGAGAGAGAGAGAGAGAGAGAGGAAAACACAAAAGCGTAAAACATGAGAGGAGACACCCAAAATCGGATTACGGCGTCGCTAAAAGACGGACCACACCAACCAAAAAAAAAGAAAAAAATTTTCTAATCTTTCCCTTCTGCTCCCCTGCACCTTCTTCGTTTCCAGTGCTCTCTCTCTCTCTCTCTCTCTCTCTCTCTCTCGCGCGCCTTTCTTTCCTTTACGACGAGAAAGACGAGGAGGAAAAAGACATCGACGCGTCGCTCGTTCACGTTCGCGCGGCGCGGCGCGAGGAGAAAAAAAAAGACTCTCTCCTTTTGAGCGCGCATTATCTCAAAATCTCTCGCGGAGAGATCGAAAGAGAGATAACGCCCGTCTCCCCCTTTCGGTGCTCTTCCACGGACAAAAAAAAACTTGCCGTGGGGTGAAAGAAAGAAAAAATTTCTTAACACGAATATCTTATCGACGCACCTTTTCTCCTTTCTTTTTGCCCTTCGCGCCGACTTTTTGCGTCGCCGCGCGAACGGTCGTGTTTCTCTTGACGGTTTGGACTCTAGTAGCCGCGGTAACTTTCGTGCCAACGAGGGAAGTAGTCAACATGATTGATTTTCTCTTGGTGTAGGATTTTTGTGCAGCGCCAAAACGAGGAGGCCAAGAGGAAGGGAGAGAGAGGATTTCCTTTTCCATTTTTTTTAAACCACAGTTTAGGGTTAATCTCCGAAAAACCGAAGAAGTCAAGAAGAAAAAAAAAGTATAGCCCTTTTCCTCGCCTTCGCGCTGAAGCCGCTATAACTTTGCGCACATCTTACACACGCACATAAAATATGGGTCGCGTTCGCACGAAAACGGTCAAGAAGGTACGTTGGCAATAGAAATCAAACGATAGCGTGGCGTTTACGCGTTCGCGCGTTAGCGTATTTGCTCGCGTTCCGAATGTTGATTTCCTGTTTTTCCTCTTTTACTTTCGCACCCGCTCGGGGTTGAAAAAATCGCGCGCGATGCGGAATAAAACGAATATGAGCGGGCTCTCGTGGCATAGAATGCACGCATTGGAAGTACCAACGCATGCATCAGGGTCCTTTTTACGCAAATCTCAGTCTGATTACGCATCTTGACGTTCGCGAGACTTTGCGTGCGCTCGAAAGTCGACTTGATTTCTCTGCTCTTTCGATTTTGTAGCCCTATGCTCAAGCTCAAACCCATTTTATACTCACGCTCTTCTTTCCTTCTTCCTATCCATCTTTAAAAACACACAGGCCTCTCGTCAAATCATCGAGAAATACTACTCTCGATTAACTCTCGACTTCGCCACGAACAAGAGAATCGCGGATGAAATCGCCATCATCCCGTCCAAGAGATTGAGAAACAAAATCGCTGGTTTCACCACCCACTTGATGAAGAGAATCCAAAGAGGTCCGGTCAGAGGCATCTCCTTGAAGCTTCAAGAAGAGGAAAGAGAACGTAGAATGGACTTCATGCCGGACGAATCTGCGTTGCAGACTGATTCGATCGAAGTCGACAGAGACACCATGGATATGTTGAAGTCCATGAACATGGGCAACTTACCGGGCGTGTCTATCGGACACAGAGGAAGACACCGCCGATAAACAACCAGATAAGACGCGTAATAGCAAACATGAATTAATTGTGTGTGCGTGTTCATTTAAAGCCTACCATGTCTTCGGAGATTACCATCGTTTAAACTCGATGGATGAAAATGGAGGTTGAATACGTGTGAAGCTGACAACTGATCGAGTTAGGATCAGAGGAAGTACGCGCTATGGTGTTTATTCTCACCTCGGCGACTGGAACAGCCTAATAAGTAGCTCTAAATCTATACTAGGAAACATAGCTTTGATAATAAAATTTAACAATACTTTTATTGCTTCACTTGCGGATTGTATCTCGATTGTTCGCGTGTATTCATTTTGCGGCAGCTTACATAAGCACTTCTTTCTGAAGTTTACTTTACATTTACAAATGCGCGGGCTAAAACTTTTTTTATTTTTATAAGTCTGCACTCTTCGATATACTTTTCAATCCTCTCAATATCTTAGAAGGCGATTTATACGGCGACTTGACTCTGCTTTGCTGCGTGTTGAGGCTTTTCCTAGACTCAATACCGGCTAAAATAGACGAGGACTTTTGACTGGGCGGACTCGTCAAACTATCGTTGTTTGTGTTTCTCGTCGCCGCTGCTTTGGAATCGGAAGGAGCTACCTCGCTCTTCTTTCTTTTGTCTTCTATTATCACGACCGCATCATCATCATCATCATCATCGTCGTCGTCGTCGTCGACGTTGTCGTTGTTATTTACAACGTCATCTTTATTGTTTTCTGAGCTTTTATTATAATTGGTGTTGCCAACATTCGAACGGGAAGAGGAAGCTGCTGGAGCTTTCTCTCGCTCGTTTGCCGAGAAAATCCTAATACTTTTCGGCAACGACCCAGACTTTCGAGTCACGACGGCACTTCCAGCAGTTGCGCCATTCGCTCCTGAATTACTCATTTTAAAGCGCTCTTGCTCTTCAAACTTTTCTGCGGATTCAATCATTTTCTGTACGGTTTGAATGATAGTCTCAAACATCGGTCTATCGACGCTTTTTTGCGACCAGCACAAACGCATCAAGTGAGTAAACTTATCAAACGCATGAAAATGCGGTGAAACTTCCGCTGGAATTTCCGGGCGTTCCTCTAACTCAATCACGGCGTGTAGGACCTGCCAGTGCGACCATTCCGCCCATGGTAACTCTAAAGTGAGAATCTCCCATAGTACAATACCAAAAGAGTAGACGTCCGACGCTTTTGAATAATCACCCGTGTCTAAAACTTCAGGCGCAGACCAGCGCGGGGAGTGTAAGTTCACGGACGTTGAGACGCTATTACCCGTGGCTCTATTCGCTGCGGTCACACGACTCAAGTTGAAATCACCAACTTTAACGCGGAAAGAAGCGTCCACCATGAGATTTGCAGATTTCAAGTCTCGATGAATCACCGGTGGAGCACAATTATGCAAATAACACATGCCACATGCTGCTCCAAGCGCGAGTCGTAAACGAACGCGCCATTGTAATGCTGGCACGCCAGGTTTCGCGTGGCGCTGTAAAACGGAAAACAAAGAACCACGCGCACAATATTCCTCGACAATAGCTGGAGGATATCGCATGATTCCAAACAGAGCAACGATGTTTGGATGTCGCAAATTCGTCATAATAGAAACTTCCTTCTCGAGTTCATCCATCGCTATGCGAAGGTCAGATGATTCTTCCATGCCTTCCGTTCCGATGAACTTTACAGCCACTTGAACGTGATTCCAAAGTGCGACGTGTACTCGTCCAAAGGAACCTTCTCCAATTTTCCGTTTCAGCGTAACTTCACTCTGGGTGATCAACGTCGTATTCAAGTGAGAAGCCATTCGTTTCTCGCTCGGCGTGTGAATAAACTTCTTCCCGATTTCGCTGCTGCCATCGCTCCGATCCTTAGACAGCATCGGGGAAAGATCACGGGACGCTGTTCGACTCGACGTGAGTCCTGCGCTCAGTTTCTCCTGCAAAGGTTGTATACGTTTCTTTCTTCGCATTTTGCCACCGTTCTCTTTGATTGCACGATCAGCCGCACTCTCAAGCTCTGTCATTGGCCACAGCAACACCGAGCCAAACGTTCCCGCCGTAGCGACACCACTGTGCGAGCCACTCACGGCATGAACGCCACACATGGAGACCATACCAGACCGATGCGCGAGAATTTTACCAGGAACGCCGAGATTTAAACTTCTCTCGTCCACTCTTTTCGTTACGAACGCGTCGAGTTCATCGGACGAAGGAAGTTTCCATATGGTGATGTGACCAGAAACGTGTCCGATAATTAAAAGACTGGCAAATTCAACGATGTCGACGCTGCACGCCAAACTGCCGAATGGAATTTCATTAATCTTTGCGCTTCGCGCTTCCGGAGCGATACCTCTTCCTCCCCAAAGCTGCACCGTACCTAATGCACTTCCAAACGTACCTTCGGCTTGATGTAAAGTAACAACGCACTCGGCATCTTTGTAAGCGACGCACTCTTCGACTAAACCCAAATCTTTGTGAACTTCGTTCGAGGCGATGCACTTTCCTGATTTCGTCGACCAAACTTCTAAATTCTCGTTCGCGTATTTTGTCGCCGTGACATTCGTGTGTGGCACGTACACGTGGCCGTTCAGATACACTATGAACTTCACCGCGCGTTTTGAGACACCAAATCCATCCACTTCTCCACGAATTAATCGTCCAAGACGCAAATGAACTTCGAAATCTGCGCCGGCAATGCGATCGACTTCGTTATCAAATTTCCACGAATCTCCAGGCGACGTGTTTTGACTGTTTCCTACGCTCGAGTTCTGTCTTCGAGACTTAATTTTTACCTTTGCGATAACTTCTAATATAGATCCGTCTGCGAAACCAGTCCAGAGCGTGCAATTTTGAAACTTATCCTTTTGGAGTGCCAAAGCCCGAGCTTCATTCGTACCATTTTCCATCTCGCCATTGACCAAGCCATCGTCTTCATCATTGTCACTCGAATCTTCATCATCATCAACGATGCGCATAGCTGTTGCGCTAACACCTTTCCTAACTTTCATGACCGCATTTTCGTTTCTTTTCCCCATATCTACGTCCCAAACGCAAACGTCACCAGCAGATGTTCCGACGAAGAGTAAAGCGGCACATGCGCCCGAGCCTTTCGTCATCACCGTGATTGCACCACGTGGTTTTTCCGAAACGCGCATGGAAAGCGAAGATATCCCGGTGTCATATTCGTTCACATCGACATCGTCATTGTATTTGTCACTTTTCTCGAGACTAAGAAAACACCCTCCCATTCCAATCGAATTGCTATCAGTACCCCCACTATTCTTCCCGCTCCTAGCGCCACTACTATCACCACTGCTACTCCCATCTAACCTACCTCCGTATTCCAGCTCTCTCCGTTCGTTCAAAAACAAATCTATTACTTGTAGTGTTCCCGAACGTCTAGGAAACCTCGTTTCATTCGCTATCCATAATTCTGAGCAATCAACCCCGCACGCTATCATCTCCGTAACGCCGCTACTAAAAACAACCTTATTCATCGCTGTGGTAAAGCCACCCCTCAACAACCTCGAACGTCTCGTCAACGACGCGATGCTTTGCGTTTTAGAAGCGATGCCACCTCCGCTCGCGCCGGTCAAATTCCATAATTGCGTCTCGATAATCTCCAAATCTGATTGTAAACTGGTAAACTTTTTGTTCGAGCTCGACGAGAGTATTCCGTATCTCGTAAACGCCTTCTCTAAGATTGATAAGTTTCCAACCGCGTCCACTCGTGCCACGCACAACCTTAAGACGCCCAAGCACGAAATCATTATTTTCTTGAGTTGCGTTAAACTTTGCGGGTCTAGCATTTCGTGTGTCTGATTAGCTTCGATCAACGCCAACTGTAACGCGTGCGCGTTGGAGAGTAAACTGATGCACTTTTCCCTGTGGGAGGTTGCACACATGACTCGTTTTTGTAAATCATTCACCGCGTGCGTGTTTGCTAACATCAAAGATTGCACCGAAGACACGTCTACGTTTGACGCTCGAGAAGAAGATGCTCTGCTCACAGAAGTATTATTACTTTTATTATTAATAATATTTGTTCTTTTTGTTGGAGTTAACAACGTTGAGGTTGATGGAGACGACGAGGACACTCTGTTGTTGTTGTTGTTGTTATTGTTACGAGGAGAAGCGCTCATCAACGATGGACTAGCGGCTCGATTGATACCACCGACGACGACGCTACTGTTGTCGAAGCTCGTTTTCACTCGCGTCTGCGGCGTCGAATATTCCGGAGAGTGTGGGTGTCGCCGTTCCTCTCTCGTTTTCTTCTTCTCGTCGTCGTCGTTGTTCGTTAGAATAATATTTGCCGGAAGAGGAGATTTCTTCTTCACGGAAGAATAGGACTCCAACGAAGAAGGAGAGAGGGCATTCGCTCGACTTTCGGGCGTGCCGTATTCGGACTCCTCCTCCTCCTCCTCCTCCTCCTCCTCCTCCTCCTCCTTCTCGCCGCCGGAATCTTCGGTCATCTTTTTTCTCTCTCTCTCTCTCTCTTTGTGCGCGAAGTGAAGTTGGAGATTTTCTCTCTATGTACTCTCTCTTGTGTGTTGTGTGTGCTCTTTTTTTGATTTTTTGTTTTTTGGTTCCCTCGCCGGGGGGGTCGTCACAAAACAACCACAAAACTCAAAGAAGAAGAAGAAGAACAAAACAACGCATCTTTTTTCTCCTTCTCTCTCGCTCTCTCTCTCTCATTCTCTCTCTCATTCTCTTTCAATTTCCACATATAGGAGAAGAAGAATTACAGAAAAAGTGGGGGGGCGCGAGATCCAGAACGGAAAAGAGCCGGAGGAAAGCGCGTTCTTTCTTTCGTTCTCCGTTCTTTCGCGGTTGAATTTGAAAGAGAGGAAAGATTTCCATTTACGGCACTCAAGAGGAGGACCCGGAAGGAGGAGGTGGAGGGACGATGGCGGAACAGATTAAGGCGTCCGTGACTAAAGGCGTGGATAAAGTGAAGTTGATGTGAGCGTTTTCTTTTCGTAGTTCTCTTTTTTACGCGCATATCTTTTTTATCGTCGTCTTCAACGAGAACAAACACACTTGCTCCATATTACACATATCTCACCTATTGTATATATTCCTTCTCTCGAAAAAAAAATAGGGCGGGTATTCAGCCGTCGCAACCGGAAACGCCCGCGGGAATGCTCGACGAACTCACCGGTTCTCTTTGCATCGATTTGACGTACGAACAACGACTTTACGGCTTTGCCTGTTGCGCTGGCATGGGTCTCATTTGCTCGTTTCTCTCGTCCTTGTTATGGTTGCAACCGATGAAGTTTGCTTTGTTGTACTCCATCGGGAACATTTTATCGTTAGGCTCAACTGGATTTTTAACCGGGTTTGCCCGACAGGCAAAGAATATGTTCAAAGCGACGCGGTTAGTGGCGACATTGATGTACCTCGGGTGTTTAATCATGACCATCGTGTCGGCGTGCGTGTTGAAATCGTTTCCGTTGACAATGATGTTTTTGGTTTTACAAGCCTTAGCGTTGGTGTGGTATTGTTTGAGTTACATCCCCGGTGGTAGAAGCGTCTTGAAGTCGTGTTTTGGGATTAGCAACTTTTAAAAACGAGAAGAGCGTGAGTAATAAAGAATAGTTAAAATTTGAAACAACATCGCGCGTGTACTTTGCATCGAATACTTGTATTAAAAATCAACGTGTGAACAAGTCGTGGGGCCTAAAAAATATATATTCTACAAAAGCTAAATGGCTACTATGGTATAAAAAAACAACGCGCGAAAGGATGTCATCCTTGTTGTTGCTGCTGCTGTTGCTGCCCAGCCATTCTCGCTTTCGCTTCGGCAAACATCTTAGCCTGCAGGGCCATGGCCTCTTCGGCGGACATTCCCATGTCTTTCTTCTTCTTCTTTTCGATTCTCTTGTCTTTGGCGACGTCTTTTTCAATCTCCATCTCTTTCGTACAATCGTCGATAAAATCGTCGAAACCGAGTTTTTTGAGCGCAGCGATCACGTGCTCGGGCGTTATCGTCGTTTTGTTCTCTTTTGTGCTGATATCCGTCACTTCGGAGGATATGGAGAGGACGAATTCTGTGCACGATTCGAGCAATAAATCTCTCAAGTCGTTGCTCAGGCGTAAACCTTCTGGTATGATGTCCGAGATCATCTTATTGATGGTTGCTTTCGGTAGCGATTGCTCGTCGTTCTCCATTCTTTATTTTTATGTGTGTGTGTAGCAACAGTCGTCGTCGTTCAATCCGTGTGATCTGCGGTGTGCGCTTATTCTCTCGGCTGTTGTGAGATATGTGTGCGTGTGAGAAATAAAGAGCGCGCGAAAATTTGAGGGAGGGAGGGCAAACACGAGAGAGAGAGAGAGAAAAGCAAAAGAGAAGCAGAGAACAACGAAAAGAGCCGGGGCGAGTTTTATTTTGTGGACTCGTAGTAACATAATCTTTCAAAAGGCTGCTGCTAACTTGTCATCGGATGACAATACAAATGACTCTGCGAGCGTTGAGAGAGAGAGAGAGAGAGAGAGAGAGAGAGAGAGAGAGAGTAAGTGAGTGTGTGCACGAGTCAGTTTCGAAAAGAATGAGAGAAAAGAGAGAGCCAAACGCGCCCGCGCGTGTATTTGTTTTTGTTCGTATTTTATTTTCTCAGGTGCGTTTGTAAAGCGCCTTCCGACTGATCAACACTCGAGGTATCAAGCTCGTCTGTCCGCCCGTCGATAAATTGTCTTCATCGAAAATAGTATATGAACACCGCGCGCGGAAAAGAGATGGAGGAGAGGAGAGCAAAAACGAAGCAAAGTACGCACCTTTTAAGTGGTTTGAATTTTAGTCTTCCTCTTCCAAGACTTCGTGGATGTTTTGTTCGTCGACGAATTTATCCGTCGCAAACACCTCGTCGATGTTCTCCCACCACTTCCACAGAAACTTTTCGACGATGATTCGAAACCACGGCGACCATCTCAAACCCTTCTCTTCTTTCATCATCTCTCTCAACTCCTCCGGCGAAACCCAAACCATCGCATCCACCTCCTCCGGGTTAATCGACATGCCGCCTCTCACCAACTCCGTGTGATCCGCTCGACAAAACAAAACGTAATCCATCTCGTGTTCGCCCCAAAACGCGGTCCCGTTCTCCGGCCGTAAACTCTTCTCTCCAAAACTATCTTTCGCGCAATAGTGTAAACGAGTTAAAAACTTAAATTGCGTTTCTTTCACCGTCTCTGGATCGATGTTCAACTCGTGCAATAATTTTCTCCTCGCCGCTCGAATAGCTCCCGGCGCTCTCTTATTCTTTCTCACGTCTTCTACCTCGTCGTCCACTTCAGTCGGTTCATATCCGTGCAATTGGTGCGAACAACACGTGTTCGTCCACACCGACGGAAACGTAATCTTTGACGCCGCTCTTTGTTGCAACAAAAGCTTGTTGTTTTCCTTGTCGAATAAAAACACCGAAAACGCCCGGTGTAATAAACCTTTCGGAGTGTTTCTTCCTTCTGCATTCGTGGAGAAATGGTGGGCGTCGTATTTACTCGCGTGACCGACGATGGAATCTTTACCATCGACTAAAATGCACTCATCTCGGTGCATTAAATCTTCTTGCGTGCCCGAACCGTCCCAGTTTTTTCCCGAAACCGCTGTCATCGTCGCTTTGTGTCGATGAAGATGATGACGCTGATGATGATGATGGGCTGTTGTTGTTGTTGTTGTTGCTATTTTATTATTACTACTTTTAAAACTCGTCGACGCCGCGCCGCCGCTCGTTGCTCTCGTTATCGTTGCAGCAGTTGTTCGACCGATAGATTTACCGATACCGCGAGAGAGCGCCGCTTTTCGCATGCACACACACACACACACACACACAGTCCGTTCCTTTGTCCCTCCGTCCAAAGAATGAATGTGCTTCTTTTTTGTGTAAGTGTGTGACGCCTTCCTTCGTGAACGCGATTTTTTGTTTTGTTTTTGTTTGTTTTTTTCTTCAAAAAATTGAACCCCCAACCGGCAACTCTTCTCTCTCTTCTCTTCCCTTGGGGGGCGAGTTGAGCGCTTCTCGAATCTTATTTAAAAAAAGAAGAAGGATGTCGTCGTCGTCGTCGTCGATGGAAGTGGGAACGATGAGCGCGAAGGAGGAAAAGAAGAAGAAGAAGGAAAAGAGGGAGATTCCGCCTCTGCCAAAACCCTCGGCGTCGTCTCCGACTTCGGAGAAGAAGAAGAAGAAGAAGAGCAACAACGACGAGGAAGAAGAAGTTGAAAACGGTTCGAGAAGCGGCAACGACTTTTTGTCGCCGCCGAAAATTTTACGATATCAGCCGTCCGTGTCTTCGCCGCAATCGGAATCGAGACGCGTTTCCTCCATGAGAGCGTCTTCGTGCGATAGTTTAGGAGTCATGTTTGCCGAGCAGATGAGGTTCGTGAATGGTACTGCGAGTAATGACAACTCACTTCACGGCTCAGCCGTCAGAAATATTCCCTCGAAGAGCACTTTATTGGAAGAAGTCGAGGACAAGAAGAAGAGCGGCTCAAATAGTAGTACTATTAATAATAATCAAGGACAACAACAAAACGATCGCAACTCGGAAATATTTTTGAACACGGACCAGATTCCGTACGAAAAAGCGACCGTACTCACGAAACTACAGAAATGGGGCGATTACGAGTCCTGCGGCGAGAGCGTAGGAAAGACAAAGTTCGTGCCGATGAAGACTCCGTTGTCTCTGGAGTTCTTGGAGAGGACAGAAAAGTACGCGCATATTTTGACGGTGGAGAAGATGTTATACGAGCAGCGAGAGACGAAACAGAGAGAGGTGACCATGATAATTGACTTGAGCAATCACGAGTGTTTGTACGAAGAGGACATACCGAAAGAGGTGCATCGAGTGCACGTGAGGAACATAGCAAAATCCATACCAAACATCGAATGTTGCGCAACAGTGATGAGAGAAGCGAGTAAACATTGGAAGAAGCATCCAGAAGAGTACATTGCTATTCACTGTGCGTACGGTTTCAACAGAACTGGGTTTATCGTGTGTTGCTATCTCATCGAAAAGGAGAACATGACCGCGGAGGAGGCGTTGGAAACGTTTGCAGTGGCGAGACCGCCGGGAGTGAAACACGAGAGATTCCAAATGGCCTTGAAAGCGAGGTATCCCACCAGAGGATGTAAACCCAAACTGACTGAATACGACGAAGACGAAGATAACGAAACAAAGGAAAGCGGTGCATTGAAGAACGAAACGGTAGAGGGAGTCAACGCGTCGCTTCGAATCAACAAGAACAATAGTTCTGCAGGGAAGCAAATGAAAAAGAGCGAATCTCTCGTGCGCAAGCTGTTCAATATGATAAAGACGAGAAGGAGAAGTAGAAGCGAAAGCTAATTCGAGAAAGCTACTACTACTACGGAGGGGAAGACGTTACGTAAAGAACATAGACAAGCTAGCTTATAAAGCGCTATACAATAGATAGTATGTATGTAAATTAACAACGATTTTTTCAAGTTTTTAGATCCAACTCTATGCCGCCACAGGGCCAAAGCGACAGTTGTCTGTAGAACTCGTACGCTAAATCAAACGAATGATGCGTCGTCGTGCCAGTGATGGAATCAAAGTAGTGATACTTGTTCGCATCGCCAGAAAGTGCGGACGTTTTTGAATACGGTGAGAAACCATATAGAGAAACTTTCTCACACGAGTGCAACGCAAACGTCGCTGCGAAAACGCCAGACATTGGTTTCGGCTTGAACCTTTTCGAGTGAAATCCAGCAAAAACGCTACCGAGTTCCACCGCTTTTTTGACAGCTTCCCAAAGTTTGAAAGCGTGCGCAATTATTTCGGGAGACACTACAATCGCGGAGCTTCCTAGAGCCACGTGCTCATTTGCAACACCGGAAACTCGAGCTGTTTCTAACCGCTTCAACAATGGCGCGTAGTAATGATAACGCGCAAACGGATTGAAAATTTCAAACAAGACTAAAGTCGTGTTTCGTAACGCAGCGCGAGAACTTTCTGGAATGGAACCTCCCAATCTCGTTCTTCCAGCTATAAATGGTTTCACGTGTTGCAAATTGACGAAGTCGAAATCTGTTCTCGATCCCACATCTTCTTCGTAACCTGCTGTTGGTGCGTAATTGATTCGGAACACTTTCTCGTGTTCGTCAATCTCTCGGCCTTGCCTAGATTTCAAAAGTACGCCAGAATTACCAACCACAGCACACGTCTTGAATTTATACTTCTCATCATTCAACGGTAAGGCGCCGACTAAATCGAGTTTGAGTTTCAAACGCTGTCGCTCGCCTTGTTTAACTTGAAGCAAATCACCATCCGCACCGCCGCGTTGTGTGACCCCATCCACGAACGTTTCTTGTTTCAATTCGATCGCGCGCGGTAATCTACGTTCGGACTCGCCACATCCTTTCATACCAGCTGGACAATACTTGTCTGATGTGTAATAATCATCTGGAAAGAGCATCGCTCGATGTAAAGTCAAAGGAATACTCTGCGGCTTTTGCGACGTGCTCATAAGTCTTCGGCGGCGGCGTCTCTCCGGCACCTCTTCACCACTATCATCCATGTCTTTTTCCTCCGGTTGATCTTGTGTCTGTTGTTCCTGCTCATTGTTATCATCATTCGTATCTCCGTTCTCTTCCGTTCCCTCTTCTCCTCCAACATTCCCTTCGTCCACGCCGGCAGGTTTTTCCAACAACGCTGCATCTAAAACAACCTCACGGCCTTCCTTGTCTCTATTCTTTTTGCTCACTAAACCAAGTTCTTCTATATCGGTGCTATCGAGATTTAAAGCCTGCGCAATCGTATTCAAAACCTCCGCCGATTGCTGCTCCGCGTTCTCTGCCGTTTGTGGTGTTTGCTCTTCTTCCTCTTCTTCCTCCTCTTCTTCGTCATCGTCGTCGTCATCATCATCATCTTTGAAAGCTTTACCTTTCGCAATAGCTGCTCGCAACTGCTCGATCGCTTCGTTCGTATCCGTGGACATTTCAGCCGGACGGTGTTCTTTATGAACTCTCGGTTTGTGCACTCTTGTTGGTGCTGCCGTAGTGTCGGATCGAGATTCTTTCGACGAACTCGAGGAGGACGGAGCTATTCTATCTCTGAAAACCACGTTGGAACCTTCGGAAAGTAACGGCATTCTCGCCCATAGCCCCTGCGATAATCTTGTCGCATCGAGCGAGGACCAAACTCTCTGCAAATACTTCAAATCTCTCTGCATCAAACGACTCCCGTCTCTTAAATCCGCTGTTACTGGCGACGATGAACACTCCAAACCATTCCTTGAACGTTTCGGCAAGACGTGCTCTCTCGCAATAATAGCTGGCATCCATCTTTCTAAGTTGTTCGGTTCGATTTCTAATGGATCAGATTCCGATGCAGAATACGTGTTTGACTCCAACCTCGCTTGCAACCACAAGGGAATATCCCTAGACTTGGAGTTGTGTCTCTTCAAATACGCCTCTTGCTTTTCGCGCGCGTGCGAAATTAAATTACCTTTCTCATCTTCCGTTCTTTCTAATAACGTTTCCGCGTCGCTTTGCACGCCGGAAATCCCACCAAGAATGGTCTCAAAGTGCGTCTTTGTGTCTTCGTCCAACGTCGCGTCCATATCTTTCCTTTTATTATGTCTAAACCCACCAAAGAACCGTCGTTTTCTATTTTCTTTTTCTTCTCTTTGCTTCTGGTGAATCAAAGCGTCCGCTTTGGCAACTTCTTCGTCCGACATGAACACCGCGCTCGCTTTCTCCTTGTACTCGTCTCTCTGGCTTTGCAACCGCTCCATAAACGCTTTACCTCCACCTTTCCATCCGGTGGAGTGTTTCGCCATTTTCATCGCTTCTGCCCAAGATTCTTGCGTCATGGCAGCTTCCGCGAATAGTTCAGACGCGTCCGAACCATTCTCTAACTTCTCCCTTGCTTTCTGGTTGATCTTCTCCAATTGCGCCAACTTCTCCGCGAGCGAATCTCTCTTCGCGTTTGCGCTCAGTTTACCGCTGCGTTTGTTCTTCGCCGCGCCATCTTGTCCGGACGATTTCATTCCGGAAGCGCCCAAACTACTCGCGCTGCTGCTCTCGTGAAATGGCACTCGTCCAAAATTCCTCATTGCCGCTTGCGCTCTCGACGTGCGCACTAAATTCGATGCCAAATCACTCTCAGCGCCCGTCCCTATCGTTTTACTCAACTCTCTCTCTGTCCTTCTGGAAACTTCGTCCAAACGTCCTTCCACGAATCCACGCAAACTCCCCTTGACGACTTTCGTCCCGTACTTTCTCAGAGGAGATAACTCCTCCTTCGCGTCTACGGTTCGATCGATTTCTGTTCGGAGAGAGTGCATCGAGTTTCCCGAATGCGCTCGCTCGTGTTCGAGTCTGTGTTTGTGCGCCAAATCGTGATGGGATTGGAAGAAAGGAAGCGACGCCATCAGGAACAACAACACGAAGAAGGAGAGCGTTTTGCTGTTGATTTGTTGATGAGTGCCGTTCGCGTTGTTGCTCGCCACCAGCGACGGCGGTGGATCGCCCCAACCCATCGTTTCCTTCCTCTTTTTTTCCTTCTCGATGTGGTTGTTTTCGCGAAGAAGCAGAGTGCGCGGAGGAAAGATTTACTATTCTGAAGAGATTACTCTTCCGTTCTCCGGTTCTTCTTCTTCCCCTAAACATGCTAAAAACACTCCCAACACAAAAAAGAAAAGCGCAGACGAAAAAAACGAAAAACGAAAAAAAAAAAAAGCGACAAAACACAAGCGTTCTTCTTCTTTCTGCTTTCTTTCGATCGCCTTCTTCTTCTTCTTCTTCTTCTTCTTCAGAACTCGAAACACGCGCGCGATAATAGTAACAACAACAACACATGCCGTTAGAATCACTCCCACCGTTCGCGATCATTGTCGGTGCAATCACCGCTATTGGTGGCATCCAATACGCCGCGCACGTGTTACCCATGGGGAAACCTAAAGCCGTCGGGTTAGATAACTTTGACCGCTTGTTGGAGAGGAGGGACCAACGCATCCGCGAGAAGAGTGGCTTGCAAAAGTGACACACCGGGGTGCGAGAGCGAGAAAAGGTTTTTTGCGTTTTGCTGTGCGTTTGTGTGCGTGTGTGCATACGTGTATAAAAGTAGGGAAATAATAACGACGTAAGAGCGCATCGATCGAACGAACGAACGAACGAACGAACGCTGTCGCGGAGGAGGAAGAAGAAGAGTGAGAGAGAGAGAGAGAGAGAG
>Ga0181560_10002761_pt1 | contig 16290 bp, 7 predicted proteins | sample 011ome_20_FD_133751 | JGI IMG/M metagenome (GOLD analysis project Ga0181560, IMG submission 133751) | Coastal salt marsh microbial communities from the Groves Creek Marsh, Skidaway Island, Georgia - 011509CT metaG (megahit assembly) | ecosystem: Environmental > Aquatic > Marine > Intertidal zone...
CGCGCGTCGGACATCGTTCGCGGGTACGCGCCGTCGGCGTGGTCGAACTCGGCGCGCCATCGAACGGCGACGCACCCGGGAACCTCGGCGTCGACGCGACACACGAGCCCGTCGTTTTCCTCTCCGTACGCGTTTCGCGCGTACGCCGCCGTCACCGCTAACACGCTGTTGTTCGAACTCGTGCGCGTGTGAAACGACACGCACGGAAACCGGTCCGGCAGCGGGTGGTGTTCCAAAAAAGCCATGCGGTTTTCGTACGTCACGTCGAGAAGCGGCGGCAGCAGCGTCCGCGCGCCCTCGCCCCGCGGCGCGCGCAGGAGCGTCTCCAGCGCGCGCGACGTGACACCGCGCAGCGTCTCATTCGCGGTGAGGTCGGAGGCGATCGGCGAGCCCCCGTACGGCGACTGCACGGTAACAACGCCCAGCACGACATCCGCGAGCCTGTGTTCGTACAGAGCCAGCGCCGCGCAGGCGTCCACGCCGCCTTTGGAGTGCCCCACGAGAACCACGCGTCGCTGGTTACCGGCGCCGTCGACGCCGAGCTCGTCGGCGAAGGCGAGGATCTCGTCGCACAGCGCCGCGGCGTTGGCGGCGGTGGTGCCCGCGCCGCGCGCGGCGGCAGAGAGACGCGCGATCGCGCCGCGCCGCCGGAAGTGCTCCACCGCGTCCCACTGGTAGCACGGGTAGTGCTCGCCGTACAGCCCGCGGACGAACAGAAACGCCGGCGCGGCGGCGTCGAAGATCCGGGGGAAGGCGCCGCGATTGGCGGTTCCGCGATCGGCGAAAACGCCAGACGCGGGATCGGCGGGAGACGTCGCCGATCGCGATCGAGCCGCGTCTTCGTCCACGGAACGCGTCTCGGAGACGATCGAGCCGAGAATCGTCTCGAAACGCGCCGTGCCGTCCTCCTCAGCGCGCGTGGCGTCTCGGCGCGTCAACCAGCCCACGGACGCGGCGCAGGACGGCGGAAACTCGCCGCTTTTGGCGCGCGCGAGCGCTTTCGCGAGACTCTCCGCCAGGTCCGCCGGCAACGCGTCCGCGACGCGCGCCGCGGCGTCGTTCAGACGCCGCCCGAGTGCTTCTCGGTCGACGGAGCGAGGCATCCACGAATTCGAAAGGCTCGAAAGGCGGGCGCGCCAAAAACGCTCCGGGTCGGGCTCGAGCGCGTTCGCGTTCCGGACGAACGGAAGCTCGTCGTCGTCGTCGTAGTCGCTCGCGGTCGTTTCGGTCGCGGTTTCGGTCGTCTCTCGTCGCGACGACTCGTCCTCCGCGTCCGTCGAGCGCGGCGACGACGCGGCGGTCTCGGCGTCCTCCGAAGGCGCGCGCGTCTCTGATGTCGTCGCGGCGGGGTCGTCGCGCGCGTCGCCCAACGCGTGGGGCGCATCCAACAGAGGCGGCGGCATGTCTCGAGTCATCCACGCGTCGGTTTCGTCGCCGACGGCACGTCGGGGGCGAGCGCCCGATCGAGTGAACGCTCGACCGCAGGCGCGCCGCTTGCGCGCCGGCTGCGCCGGCGCCACCACCGCGGCGCGAACGGCGAACATCCTCGCGTCTCAAACGCACCGCACGGCGACCGCGTGTCCTCAACTCCTCGCTCCTCGCGCGACCAGGACTGCCGAGCGCCCCGTTCGCGTTAAGGGTTAGGTCGCCGGTGGTCTTTCGCGTCAAAAGTGGCTTCGCGCCGACATCTTAGCTAGCTACGCATCACTCTGTCGGCCGCACTCACGATCTAAAACGCGGATCGTCGCGTCGCGACGCTCAAATCGATGTTCTCTCGCGCGCGTGCTCTCTGCCGCGTCGCCGCGTCGGCGACGCGTGCGCCCACGCCGGTCGGAGCGCACGCGGACGTCTTCAGCGCAGGACGGCATCGTTCGCTTCGATGCTTCTCCACGACCTGGTCATCGTCGCTGTCCTGGGACGCCCTCGCCGCGGACCTGTCCAGCCCTCCTGGATCCGACGACCCCGTGATCGCGGCCGCGTCAGTCGCGAAGGCTGATCTGCGCGTGGACGAGTGGCCTCATCCCTCCGGGGTGGCCACCTTCTGGCTCCTGAGGCACGCCGACACCGATCCAGCGGACGCGGCGTCGTTCGACCCCGGCGCGGACCTCGGGTCGGGTGCGAACGCGGACGTGCTCGCGTCCATCGTGCAGCAGGACGCGATTTTGTACGGCATGAAGACCCGTCGCCCCTTGCCTCCGTCCGTCGCCGCGCGGCTGGTGCGCGCCGCGGTCGAGAAGGCGAAAGACGCCTCCGGTCCCGAAAAAAAAAACCTCACCGCGCTCGTCGCGCTTCCGCGGCTCTGCTCGTGGGCTCGAACCGGCGAGCGCTGGAACGACGCGGCGGTGCTTTCCCGCTCGAACGGCGAAGCGTGCGAGGCTGCCGAGGCGATCGCGCTGGGGCGGCCGAGAGAGGGGCACAGCGTGCTGGGAAGAGGCACGTTCGCGGCGGCGGAGCCCGCGTGGGTCGCGCTCGCCGAGGCGCACATGGAGGAGGACGCCGAGGTGCTTCGCGAGATTTTGGCGTACAAGTCCGTCCTGCCGGGCGCGTTCAGAGCCGCCCACATGGCAGACGGCGACCCGGAGTACCTGGCGGTCGCGGGGGGGGCGATGGCGGTATTAACGCCGCCGTAGGAGCGCCGAGACGCGCGCGGCGTTCGCGGCGCGGAAGCGTCGCGGTAATGGTACACCGAAAAGCGAAACCGTCGCCCACCAAAACTGCGTCGTCGGGCCTGTCCCGAGGTGCCGATCGCAGCGGGAATTCGAGAATCTGCGACATCATCACTTTCCGTTGAAGCCTTCCACATGACGAGAGATCTGGGCACACTCGGCGCACTTGGTCACGCCCTCTCCCCCGGCGAGACCTCTCGCTTCCGCCATGGACGCCCTCGTCGCGCGCCTCGAGGCGGTGACCGCGCGCCTGGAGGCGCAGGCGGGCGGCTCTCCCGTCGCGCCAGCCCCCCCCTCGTCAGCACCCGCGGCTCCCGGTGCCGTTCCCGCATCCGTCTCGGCGTTCGACGCGCTGCTCTCCGGCCCGGTCGCGAAGCTGGCGGCGCTCGCGAAGCCGCTCGGGGACGACATCTCGGCCGCCACGGACGCGTTCCGCGAGGCGTTCGAGCGCGAGGCGGCGGTGCTCGCGGCGGTCGCCGCGTGCGCCGAGCCGGCGCCGGAGACGCTTCAGGCGATGTTGACCCCGCTGGGCGAGCAGATGGGCGCGGTGGGCGCCGCGTCGGAGGGGAGGCGCACGGACGCGTTTAACCACCAGAAGGCTCTGGCGGAGGCCGTGCAGGGTCTGTCCTTCGTGGCGTACATGGGACCGGACATGGGCATGTCCCTGCCCGCCGCGCACGTCACCGAGGCGTGGCAGAGCGCCGAGTTCTGGACCAACAAGATCCTCAAGGAGCACCGCGCGGCGAGCCCGGAGCACGTCGCGTGGGTCGCGGCGCTGAAGGCGCTCATGCAGGAGGGCCTCGGGCCGTACGTCAAGGAACACCACACCACCGGGCCGAGCTGGAACAGAAAAGGCGCGGACGCGAAGACCTGGAAACCCACCGCCGCCGCGGCGGCCAACAAAAAAGCGCCCGGAGGACCGCCGCCGCCGCCGCCGCCCCCGCCGCCGCCCCCGCCGCCCCCGCCGCCTCCCCCGTCGGCGTCCGCGGCGACGCCCGCGGCGGGCATGAACGCGGTGTTCCAGGAGCTGAACCAGGGCGACAAGATCACTTCCGGTCTGCGCAAGGTGACGGACGACATGAAGACCAAGAACCGCGCGGACCGCGGCGGACTCGTGCCGGACGCGCCGGCGGGACGCGCCTCCGGCGCGGCGCCCGCGGCGCCGGCTCGGGCCGCGCCGAAACCCCCGAAACTCGCGCTGGAGGGCAAGAAGTGGTCCGTCGAGCACCACGTCGGGAACAAGGCCGTCGTTATCCAGGGCGTCACGAACAAGCAGACGGTGTACGTGTACAACTGCGTGGACTGCGTGGTGCGGATCGAGGGCAAGCCCAACGCTATTACGTTCGACGCGTGCGCGAAGACGGCGGCGGTGTTCGAGGACGTGCTGGCGACGTGCGAGCTCGTGAACTGCAAAAGCATGCAGGTGCAGTGCCTCGGTTCGGTGCCCACCGTCAGCATCGACAAGGTGGATGGGTGCCAGGTGTTTCTCGGTCCGAAATCCTTCGGCGCCGAATTGCTCACCGCCAAGTCGTCCGAGGTGAACGTCGTGTGTGTGCCGGGCGAGGGCGCCGCGCCGGACGACGAGCCGACGGAGACGCCCGTGCCGGAGCAGTTCGTCACCAAAAGGAGCGCGGACGGCAAGTGGACCACCGCGCCTTTCGGCGGGCACTGACGATCGATTGACGACGCGAACGACCGGCGACGGAGGTTCGTTCCGCGCGGCGAGTTCGGTACATGAAACGAATGTCATGGAGGTTCCGCGCGTCTTTCGCGACGGCGCGCGCGTTTCGGAGAGGTCGAGAAGGGCGCGGCACAGAGGCGGGAAGCGTTTCGGTCGAGTCGAGGGGTACATTACGCCTTTGAAGAAAAAACTCTTTTTGACACCCACTCGCCAGTTTCTCGTTCCCCGGGACGCGTGCGAAATCTCTCCAAAACGCGTGAGAGATCTTCTCGGATAAAAAAAAGCGTGTTGTCTCGGGCAGACTCGTCTCTCTCCCACACGACGCCTCGCGCGTCTCCGCGCGCCCTCCGAGGGCTGAGAGAGCTCGAGAGGGCCAACATGCCCCTCTTGAGCGAGCTCGCGGGGATGGTGGAAGAGGTACGCCCCGTCCGCGATCCACGTCATCCCACCCCATCGCGCGATTTCCCGAACCGCCGAAAACACGCCTCGTCTTCCCTCGCCTCGTCTGACGCCGTCCGCCCCCCCCGACGCGCGTTAGCCCACCGTGGTGATCAAGGTGGGCACGAGCAGCCTGCTCCGCCAGGAGGCGGGCACGCTGCACCTCTCGCAGATCTGCGCGCTGTGCGAGACCGTCGCGCGGCTCCACAAGCAGGGCGTCCGCGTGGTGCTCGTGTCCTCGGGCGCGGTTGGCGCGGGCATGTTCCGCATGGGCCTGTCCGAGAAGCCCAAGGAGGTGGCGAAGAAGCAGGCGCTCGCCGCGGTGGGCCAGGTGCACTTGATGCGCTACTACGAGGACATCTTCAACACCATCGGCATAAAGTGCGCGCAGGTGCTGCTGACTCTGGAGAACCTGAGCAACCGCAAGCAGTACGTGCGCGCGCGCGGAACGTTCAGCGCGCTCTTCGAGATGGGCGTCGTGCCTGTGGTGAACGAAAACGACACCGTCGCTGTGGAGGAGCTCAAGTTCGGGGACAACGACACGCTTTCCGCGCAGGTGGCGGCGCTGGTGGACGCGCGCTGGCTGTTCCTGCTGACCGACGTCGACGGTCTGTACACCGCCAACCCGCACACCGACCCGAGCGCGACGCGCATCGAGGTTGTCGAGAACATCAACGAGCTGGACGTCGACCTGGGCGGCGCGGGCTCGAGCGTGGGCACCGGGGGGATGATCACCAAGCTCACCGCCGCGCGCATCGCGTGCGCGGCGGGGTGCAAGACGATCGTGTGCCTCAGCGCGAACCTCGAGCGCGACGTCGAGGCGGCGGTCATCGAGGGCAAGTCCGTGGGCACGGCGTTCCTGCCGGCGAAGAAAGCCGCCAAAGGGAAGAAAAAGTGGATCCTCGCCGTGCCCGTGCGCGGCGAGATCGCCGTGGACGACGTCGGCGAGAAAGCGGTGCTGCGCGGCTTGCCGCTGCTGCTCACGCACGTCGCGGGCGTCTCCGGGGAAGACTTCAGGGTGCAGGAGTGCGTCACCGTGCGCGACGCCGAGGGGAACGAGCTCGCGCGCGGGCTCTGCAACTACCCGGCGACGACGCTCCGCGACGCGGTGGCCAGCCGCGGCGACCCCGCGGAAGCGATCGAGCGCGAACAGGGCTGGGAGGACGACCTGGACGGACCCCCGGAGTGCGTGCACGCGAACAACATGTGCGTCACGCACGTGGAGACGCTGTCGCGCTCGTTCACGTTCTCGGACTTCCAAGGCGCGGGCTACGACTCGGGCGCGCGCGACTCCTCGGACGAGGAGCGCGAGGCGGCGTGAGACGCGCGCGGTAAAATAACTCATCCTCGGAACCGTAAAACACGCGCGAACCATAAAACACTCTAATACTATGACACCGGTAACGCGTTACCGTTCATACGCGCGCCTTCCCCCGCGCGTGACGGACGCGACGGACGCGTCGTACTTCCTGCGCGAGGCGGCGTCGCTGAGCACCGCGTACGCCTGCGCGACGTGCTTGAAGAGCGCCTCGGCGGCGGCGCGCAGGGGCGGCGCCGCCGGCGCTTTGTCCGGGTGGTGCCGCAGCGCGAGTTTCCGGTACGCCTGCTTTATCTCCGCGGCGGTCGCCGAGCTCTGCACGCCGAGCACCGCGTAGTGGTCGATGCTGCTCCCCTTCTGCGCCTTGCGCCGCGCCTCGGCGAGCTTCGCCGCGCACTCGGGGCCCATGGACGGCGCCAGCGTCGCCAGGTCGCGCGCCGCGCCGGGCCAGTCGCCCATGCTCAGAAACGCGTCGGCGCGACGCTGCAGCGCGCGCGCGTACGTCTTGTCCAAAAAGTGCGACACGCAGCAGTCCATGACGGCGTCGCAGAACCGGCGCTGCGCCTGGTACGCCGCCGCGCGGTTGGCGTGCAGGATCGCGCGAAACGCGTCGTCTTCGATCTCCGTGTTCAAACCGGCGGTGTACTGCTCCAGCGCCGCCGCGTACCGCTTGGCGTGGAACTCGTTGTTCCCGCGAACCTTGTGGTGCTCAGCGCGGCGCCGGGGACTCGCGCCGGGGCCGGGTGAGCGAGCCCCGGACCCGGACGCGCGTGCGGTGCGCGTCGGCGAGGAGGGCGCCGACCGCGCGCCGCGAGGCGCGCCTCGCGCGCCGGCGCCCGGCGCCCGGGAGGACGGAAATGCGTTCGCCGCGCGCGCGGGGGACAGGGCGGTTCCTTTCGCGCGCCGCGTCGGCGACGACGGCTGGCTTCGGCTCCCGGTCCCCTTACCGGATTTGTACGGGTCCTTGAACGCGGCGTTGGGGGCCGCGCCGGATGTGTGAGGTCGCTCGGACCACACCGGAGGCGCGTCCGGTTTGGACGACGCGTCGGTGTTCGCGCCGCCGCTCTTCGCCGCCGCCGCCGCCGCCGCCGCAGCGCGCACGGAGGCAATCTCGCCGGCCCACCGTTTCCGCTCCGACTCCCAGCGCGCGCGCTCGGCGGCGAACTGCGCGCGTTCCACCTCGAGCTCCTTCCGCGCGACGCGCGCGGCGAGGCTCTCCTCGCGCGCCCTCGTGCCAGCAGCCTCCGCGTCGCCCTCGCCGCGCGCCTCGCGCCGCGCCGCCGCGGCGACGGCGTCGCGCAGTCGCTCGATTTCCAGTTTGGCCTCCGCCAGCTCGGCGCGCGTCTCGGCGTGCTCCGCCGCGTTTCTTTTCAGCTCCTCGCGGAGCGCCCGCGCCTGCTCGCGCGCCGCGCGGGTCGCGTCCTCCGCTCCGCTCGCCGTGGACGCTTTGGCGCGGCGCGCCTCATCCACCTCCCCCCGGAGCGTCCTCGCCTCCTCCTTCTTCGCGGAGAAGGCGCTGACCAGCCTGGCGTTCTGCGACGCCATCTCCGCCAACGCCGCGCGCGCGCTCCGGCGGCCGGCTTCGACCTCCGCGCACCGCTCCGCCGCCTTGCGCAGCTCGTCCTCGAACGTCTCCTCGCGCGCGAGCGCCTTCGCGAGCATACTCGCGGTCTCCTCGCGCGCCTTGCGATGCTGCGCGTGCGTCTCCTTCAACGCCGCGTACTTCCCGGCGACGATCCGCGCCGCGGCGCGCGCGTCCTCCGCCGAGCGCCGCGGCGAGAAGGGAAGGCCCGGCGACGCGCTCGAAACGTCCGCGTCGGCGGCCAAGGCGGCCGGCGCGGCATCGCTCGCGTCCGTCTCGTCGCGCGTCGTCGGCGCGACGCTAGCCGTCGTCTCCGACGCGATCCGCGATTCCACATGCGCCGCCTTCGCCGCCGCCGCGAGCGTCGCCGTCGACGCGCCCGTCGCGCCGGACGCCGCGCGCGCGGCTTTCGCGCGCGCAACCACCGCGTCCATCCACTGCGAGACACCCCTGTTTCCGGGACTGTTTCGACTCTCGGTGACTGTTTCGACTGTCACACCGCTGATCGCCTCCTCCCCGCTCGGGGTTTTGATCCCGTGGCTCCGCACGCTCACGCTCTCGTTCGCGGAGGCGCCGCTCATCGAAGCCGCCGACGAGTCGGGGGACGACGCCGCCGCCTTCTCGGCGGCGGCGGCGAAGGGAGACCGCGCCTTCCCGGCGCGGCGGAGGCGGTGGGCGTCGGCGACGGGCGACGCGCCCGCGGAGCGCAAGCCGCCGGCCATGCCTCCCGCGACGGCGGCGGCGGCGGCGGCGGCGCGGCGCGCCGCGTCCGCCGCGGACCCCGCGGGGGACGACCCGAGCCCGGTCCGCGCCAGACTCGCCTCCACCTCGCGCAGCAACTTCTCCTCGTCGGAGACGGCCGGCGGCGTGCCCGTCGTCGGCCGCGCGTTCTCGTCTTGTTTGCGCTTCTCCGGCCGGAACGGAACCGAGGTCTTGGCTCCGCGCGGGTTGGCCGCGGCGGCGAGCCGCGACGAAAACGCCGCCCCCGCGGAGGGATTTCGGTTCGCGGCGGCGTCGCCTTTCAGCGGGGACGCGCTCGACGCGGTGAACGCCGCGGCGGCGGCTCGAATCTGCGGGTCGTGGGAGGGAAGTAAGGACGAGGGTGGTGAGCGTGAGGTCGGCACACCTCTTGCGTGTCTGAAACGGCGTCCCCGCGTCGCGTCGTCGCGCGTCCTCGCGGTGTCCGCGTCGCCATCGGTGGCGTGAACGGCTCTCCCGAGGAAACCAAGGCACGACCACCGCGCGAAACGACGAGGGAGGCGGCGGTCGCGGCGGTCAGAGTTGGACGCACCCTTCGGTGGTAGTCGCGATTTACGTCACCCATGCTCGCCTCGAGCGCGGCGATGGGCGATGCCGCGTTCTCCTTGTCCTGCGTCGTTCGAGAGACAAGGGTGGAGCACCGTCAGGATGGCGTCGGAGGTGCCGCCGTTTCGATAACGCCTCGGATGTCGTGGAAAGGACGAGCGCGCGCGCGCGCGTGCTTCGTGCGTACCTCTTGCGCCGGCATGGCGCACGCCTCTTCGCCGGAGACGTGCCACGCGCGACGTGGCGCGGAACCTGCGCCCGCCTCGAAGTCACGCGCGTCGGGCCCTTCGCCCGCGCGTTACGTTGTGCCGCGCGATGCTCTTTCCCCCGTCGACGTTTCGGGGACCGCACAGCTTTCGAGCGAGAGTTTTGCCATTCGCGAACGGCTCCACTCGCCACACTTGCGACCATGTGATGATTTTCGACCTTTTACCGAAACCACGACGCACGCGGTTGATTCGTCGCGCGCGCGGCGACGTGGAGGTGTCCGGAGCCGCGGGCGCGTCGCAGCGCGCTGCCGCGTTGCCTCCTTAAGCGCGGCGGCCGGTGACCGTCGTGGTTATCCCGCCGCGTGACCCCGTTCGTTACCGCCAGACGCCCGGCGATCTTTCGCGAACCTTCCATCGAAGATGGATGACGAGGACCTTTACGCGACGCTCGGCGTCGATCCTTCCGCGGACGCGGAATCCGTTCGCCGGGCGTACCGCAAGCTCGCCGTGCGGTGGCACCCCGATAAGAACCCGGGCGACTCGGCGACGGCGGAGGTGATGTTCAAGAAGGTGGCCGCGGCGTACGAGGTGCTGAGCGACGAGCGCAAGCGCGCGGCGTACGACGGCGAACGCGCGGAACGACGAGCGGGCACCGATCCTCGCGGCGGCGCGCGAGCTCGCGGCGCGCGAGCTCCTGGACGCGGCGCGTCTCGTTTCGGCGCCGAGTTCGGGTTCGGGGGCGGGTTCACGCCCCACCACGACCCGTTCGAGGTGTTCCGCGAGGCGTTCGGAGGCCGGGACCCGTTCGCGGATGACCCTTTCTTCGCCGCCGCGCGCAGCCGCTTCGGAGCCGCTCCGAATGCTCCGTCGCTCTTCCGCGACGCCGACCCGCTGGCGAGCGCCGCGCTCGGCGCGGGCTTCGGCGTGCCCTTCTTCGACGCGTTCGACGCGCTCGCGCGCGAGCCGTTCGGAGAGCCGTCGTTCGGAGGCGTGCGTGAAAGAGGCGCACACCGCAGCTTTCGCGGCGACGACGCCCGCGGCGGCGGAGTGGCCCGATCCACCTCGAGCCAGACGGTGGTGATCGACGGCCGAAGGCGCACGCGCACGACGACCACCATTCGGCACGCGGACGGCCGCGTGGAGACGTTCACGGACGAACACGTGGACGACGATTTCCCCGCGGCGCGCGTCGGGGGGCGCGACCGGGACGCCGCGCTGCCGCGAGGCGCGGGGGGCGGGCATAGCCGCCTCGCGCGGAGGGGGTACTTCTAAACTTCTTTTCCGGCGTTTTTTTTGTTGTGCGCAAAGAGACGCGACAGTTTTTTTTCTTCTCATCACACTGAAGCGCATACGGGAAAAATGCTCTTTTTCGGTTTTTGGAGCCTCGTGTACATACGTTTGGTGATTCTTTCGACCGTTGGGCATATTCGTTTTCGTTTTTCTCTCGAAAAGTTGGCGGCGATTTGCGTTTCGCGAAGATGCCAACACGCGAAACATTTGAATCGGCTGAACCGAGCTGACAACTTCAAAATTTTGAAGTTGCACGCTCGAACGCGCTGACGTTTTCCCGTGTTTTCGAATCGAAGTCGCGCGCACAACACACGACGCTCTCGCATCGTCGCGCACGTCGACGACCGCGTCGAACGTCACAGCTACCGCTACGCCGCGTTCCCCAGACGCAGCGTCGGTCACTCCCCTGAGCGCGCGGCCGCGACAGCGACGCACGCCCGGAATTCGGAACGATGAACGACAAGGCGCATTCATTGCCTCCCGTCACGGGGTGCGTATCCCGTGTTCGACCCGGGGATCGGGCTCCGTCCCCGAGCGAATCCCGCGCCGCGCGAGCGGAACCGAGTCGCGTGCGCGCGCGAGACTCGTGCCTTTGATGCGCGCGAGACAACCCGACTGACGCTCGCTCCTTTTCCCATCGACGCAGCCGCATTGGCGGCCCCACGAGGCGGTCGGCGAAGGGTGGCTGGACGCCCGCTGAGGTGAGTTTTTCGCTTGCGACCGCGCCTGTCCCCAACACCGGCTCTTCCCGCGCGAGCGCTAGTCCGTCATCGGGTCAGGCATCGGTGTGATGCGACACATCGAATGATACGCCGACGCGCCCTCGACGCGCGTTCAGTGGCGCGCGATGCCTGGACCGCCGCGTTTCCGACGACGGGATCTCGCGTTCGAAACACCGCGTTTTTGAAGCGGTGGTGGTGCAGGGCACTGCGCGCTGTCGAAATCCTCCTTCGTCGCGTCCGACGAGCGCTCCCGTTCCGAGACCGAACGCTGACCTCCCGGACCCGCCCCCTCACAACGCAGGATGACATCCTCCGCCGCGCCGTCGCTCAGTACAAGGGGAAGAACTGGAAGAAGATCGGTGCGTGCGCCCGCCACTCCCCGGCGAACCTCCCCTCTCGAAGGCGAGAGGTTGCCTTCGCGGACCGACTCGCCACGCGCGTCGTGGTCTTTAGCGCCCGCCGACCAAGCGCGCGCGTTCGGCGCGGTCACGACCCGCGCGGAGCCGCAGGCGCGGACGCGCGCGCCGCCACGCGCGTCGCCGCGACGCAGCCCACCTCCCGTCGCGCGTGCGGCCGCCGCGCTTCACTCGCCCGCCCCCGCCGACGCCCGCTGACCCCCCCGACTATTCAAAATTCGCCCACCCCGCGCAGCCGAGTACTTCGAGGAGCGCACGGACGTGCAGTGCCTGCACCGCTGGCAGAAGGTTCTGAACCCCGAGCTCGTGAAGGGCCCCTGGACGAAGGAGGAGGACGCGAAGATCATCGAGCTCGTTGGCCAGCTCGGCGCAAAGCAGTGGTCGAAGATCGCTCAGCAGCTCCCCGGGCGCATCGGCAAGCAGTGCCGCGAGCGCTGGTACAACCACCTGAACCCCGACATCAAGCGCGAGGAGTGGTCGCGCGAGGAGGACCGCGCGCTGATCATCGCGCACCGCGCGTTCGGGAACAAGTGGGCGGAGATCGCCAAGACCTTCGTCGGGCGCACGGACAACGCCATCAAGAACCACTGGAACAGCACGCTCAAGCGCAAGGTTGACGAGGCGCTTGCGCGCGGGCTCGACGCGCTCGCCGCCGCCGACGCCAGCGCCGACGACGCCTCCGCCAAGAAGAAGGGCAAGGAGAGCGCCAAGAAGGCGGCCAAGTCCGCCGAGGCCAAGGCGGCCAAGGCGCTCGCCAAGCAGGCCAGGCAGGTGGAGCTCAAGGGCAGCAAAAGCAAGAAGCGCAAGGGTGCCGCCATGCAGGGCTTCGAAGGCGCCGCCAAGCGCCCCGCGCACGGCGCCCCCGAGAATTCGGCGCGCGCCGCCGCCGCCGCCGCCATGTACGGCTCGGCGAACCCGCACATGGCGCAGGCGGCCGCGGCGGCGGCCGCGGCAGCGTTCGACGCGACGCTCATGCACGGCATGCTCGTGAGCCCCAGCCAGGGCGGCACCGCGGGCGGGCCCTCGCCCTTCGGCGCCGCCGGCGCCGTCGGCGGGCACCTCTTTGCGTCGCCGTACTCGCAGGCGAAGGCGAGCGGCGGCGGCTGGGGCTACGGCCAGCCCGCGTCGGCGGAGCGCGGCGGCGCGCCCATGCACGGCATGGGCGCCGAGCACGGCGGGCAGGGCGCGCCGCGCTCGCCCTTCCCCATGACCGAGCTCTTCGAGTCCATGGAGCCGGGCGGCTCGCCCAGCGCGCGCGGCGCCGAAACCGGCGCGTCGCCGCTCGGCGCGCTGTCCACGATGATGGCGGGCGGGAGCAGCCCGCTGCTCTCCAACTTCTCGGGCGGCTCGCCCATGAACCTGTACGCCTCGCTGCTCGCCTCGCCCGGCGGCGGCGGGAGCAGCGCGCGCAAGGGCGCGTCCAACACCGTGCTCCGCGCCGACGCCGCCGCCGCGCAAGCCGCGGGGCAGCGTGAGGCGCCCGCGGACGCCGCGGCGGCCATGGCGCCGCCGCCCGCCTCGGCGCTCAAGCGCCAGGGCGCCGACGGCGAGCAGACTGCTCGCCATACGGCTTCGCCCGGGCCGCAGACGTGGTTCGACACGCCCGGCGGCGGCGCCGGGCGCGCGACGCGCGCGGCGACCGCCGCGGCGGCCGCGGGCGTCAAGGCGGACGCCTCCGCCGGCGTGGCCGGCGTCGCGGCGGCGGCGGCGGCGGCTGTGCCCCGCATGGCGGGCGTCAAGATGGAGGGCGAGCTCGCGGGGTTGGCGTCGCCGCCGTACAAGGGCAACACCGTGCCCGGGCGCCTGTCGTCCCTCTTCCGCCGCGGCGGCGGCGGCGAGCTCGTCGACGGCTCGGCGCCCGCGAAGCTCGGCAAGGAGCCCGTCGCGAAGGACGACGTGCTCGAGGTGATGCGCCAGCTGGAGCAGCAGAACTCGCGGGACTACGCGCAGGCGGAGCAGTTCCTGGCGGCGGCGGCGGCGAAGGACGGGTCGAAACGGGGCGGCGCCGCGGGCGACTCGCCCAGCCTGTACTTGATGCGATGAAGCGTTTCGATTCGGTTTTGCGGCGAGACGCGGCGAGACCTCCGCGGGGGACTATTTAACGCGTCGCCTTCGGCGCGACGAGGAGGGAACACGTACGCGTAGACCGCGCGCGAAACCAGCTCGAACGGTCGGTTCGCGCGCCGTGACCCGGCTCGGCCTCGAGGGGAGGACGGGTCGGACTTTGTGAATAGGGTACAGACGAACTACGGACGTTTTCGTTACGACTACGAATCGGACGTTTCGACGATTCGACGAGACGAGCGTCGTCGTCGTCACAACGCCGCGCCCGAGAAGATCCCCCGGATCGCGCCGTCTGCCGCGCTCCCAGACGGGTGCACCTTAACCTTCCGGTCGCCGAGCACGCGCACGCCGCCTTCCCACACCTGGTACTCGAACCCGCGCAGAGCGCACCGCGGCGACTTCACGACTTTCACCACGCGGATCTGCGCGCCCGGGTTCTTTTTTTTAGTGGCATCCGCGCATTCCGCGAGTCCACCGCCGGCACCGCCGACGGCATCGCCGCCGCCGTCGCCTCCACCGCCCGTTCCCGTCACGGACGATTCCGCCGCGCCCTCCAGCACGAGCCGCGTGTTGACGCAGTGCGCCCACTTCACGCCCAGCGCCGCGGCGGTGGCGGCGGTGGCTGACGCGTCGCCGGCGCCGGCTTTGAAAAAATCGGCGCCCTCGTCGGCGGCGCGCGCGCGCGTGGTCACCTGGTTGGTCACGAGCGCCGCCATGTGCAGGCGCTCCGCCTGCCGCTTGAGCACACTGGCGATCTGCCCGAGCAGTTCCTGGCGTCGCGCGATCTGCCCGCGCCCCACGCCGAACTCCGCGCGCGCCAGCGCGGCGACCGAGTCGACGACGAGCAGCCGCACGGCGTGGTCGACGAGCGCCTCTTCCAAGCCGCTCAGCCGCTGGAGCGTCTCGGAGAGCGTGGACGGGGTGAGGACCAGGATCTTCTCGGTCAATGCGCGCAGCGCGGTGGCTTTCGCGTCGCGCTCGTGCGCTGCGTCGTCGCTCGATACGCCGTACGCGGAGGGAAACACGTTCGCGGCGATCTGCGCGACGCGCGCGCCGGAGAACTTCTGCTCGGTGTCTACGAACACGACGCCGGCGTCCAGGCCGCCCAAGCGCCTGGGCGCCGCGGCGGCCACGGCGAGCGTGAGGCAGAACTGCGTCTTGCCCGCGCCGGCGGGACCCACTAGCTCGGTGATCGACCCGGTGGGCACGCCGCCGCCCAGCGCCGAGTCGAGCGCGCGCAGGAACTCGCCGCCGCGCACGTACGCGGGACCGGCGGATGTCGAGACCGACGCCGCGCCGGGTTCGCTCGGGGCGTCCGTCGCCGCGCGCGGGGAGGCGGCGGGGCCGCCTCGAGCGCCCGCGGCGGCGTGCGCGCCGACGCGGCTCGCGAGGAGCGCCCGCGCGGTCGTGGGCTTGGGGCACACGTTCCGGGCGACGGACGCCACCACGCGCTCCGCCGCGGGCAGCGAGATGTCCAGGAGCTCCACGAGGTCCAGCGACGAGCGCGTCAGCACGTCCTCCGCGGTGCGGAAGTTGTGGCCCTCAAGCTTGGACAAGATCTCCACGTTCAGGCCGGCGACGCGCGCCAGCGAGCGATGCTTCGCGGCCATCGCGAAGAAGCGCGGCGCCCAGCCCGGACGCGCCGTGCGGGCCGCGACACCCGCGCCGCGCGTTTGAACTCACGAACGGCAGATCTGCTTTTGTTGTTGCTTTCTCTCGCCAGTCGCCACCGATGTCTCGTGGTCTCGAATTTTTCGAGAGCCAGATGCCAGACGCGTTCCTTTTTGGGCCCCAACGGATTGGTGCGCGGCAGAGCGAGGCGCGGCAGAGCGTCTCGGCCGTCCCCGGAACCGCGGAGGCGGCGCGGAGCGGCGAGCGTACTCGGTGAAGCGTCGTCGGGCGACTCGGGGTCGCGGGCGTCGCGACCGGTCGGAACAGCTCGGGACCGGCGGTGCGTTGACCGATAGATAGGACAGAGTGCCTGCGAAGTGCTCGACCGATTTCGCGTGGCGACTGATTTCTCTCGTGCGTGCCGATGGCGACGCGCGCCGACGGGACCCTGCCCCGGTCGGGCAAGCCGGCGAACGACGCCGCGAAGGAGGCGCACGCGATACTGGTTCGGGCGGAGCGGGGCTTGACGGACTCGCTGGCGAAGCCGAAGGTGTCCAACGCCAAATCGCTGACGGGCGCGTTCCGGTCGGTGTCCCTTCGCGACGCGACCGACCGCTCCGTCGCGAGCACGTTCGCGGAGTTCGGGGAGGGCGCGGCAGAGGTCCGGCGGCTGGGCGACGACGGCCCGGGGGGCAAGGGCGTCATCCGCCGCCTCGAGGGCGTCGCGGCGATGAAGCAGAGCCGCCGGGAGAGGCACGAGAGCGCGGTCACGGCGTGGGAGACGGAGCGCGACCGCGTCGTGGACGAGGCGCTCGCCGGCGAAGCCGCCGCGCTCGTCGCCGCGTTCCGCGAGAAAATAGGCGCGTCCGACGCGAAGATCGCCGCCATCATGGACGCGTTCGCGCCGGATGTCGTGCGGGGCGACCACGTCTCGACGCTGGTCACAGACAGCAGCGACGGTCCCGCGGAGGGCGCGGAGGAGGACGCG
>Ga0181560_10002766_pt1 | contig 16256 bp, 17 predicted proteins | sample 011ome_20_FD_133751 | JGI IMG/M metagenome (GOLD analysis project Ga0181560, IMG submission 133751) | Coastal salt marsh microbial communities from the Groves Creek Marsh, Skidaway Island, Georgia - 011509CT metaG (megahit assembly) | ecosystem: Environmental > Aquatic > Marine > Intertidal...
CACCCAGGTTTTTACATAATTGTTTAATGATTAGATGCCCTCCTGTTGGGATACCAATAAGACATGTTGAATCATCAAGGATCAATTTAATCTGATTTTCTAGCTTGAGTATTAAATCTTGAGCTGATGGTAATTTAATCAATATATTCTCTAAAAAAGGATTCTAAAATTATTTTTGCCGCAAATTGGTCAATTAGGCCTTTATTTTCCTTTATCCTCACGCCTCGTTCACGCAAGATCGATTCAGCCTCAGCAGAAGTATATCGTTCATCAATATTAAAAACAGGTAAGTTATATTTATTTTGAATTTTACCTGAAAATTTCTTTGCAAGCATTGTTAGGCGGTGTTCTGTGCCATCATCGTTAAATGGAATTCCAATTACAACATAATCGGGTTTCCATTTTTCAAGAAGACCATTGATAATATGAAATCTCTCGGAATTGATTTCAGTTTCAATGGTTTGAAGTGGGTGCACAATTTTAGTCAAAGAGTCGCCAAGGGCAACACCAATTCTTTTTTCACCAAAATCAAAACCTAAGACATTTTTACTTGGCTGCATTTTGTTGCGGAAGAAAAGAAGTAAAGTGAAATAAAGACTTAAGTTGATTAACTTTGCAGAAAGAAATTTTTTTAGAGTTAATATCCAATGACATTATCCTACCATGGATAAATCTTTTTTTTAATTATTTTCAATAAATTCAGTAACTTGTAGTCCAAAACCAGCCATACTTGGCATCTTTCTTGGCGAGGCCATCAATTTCATTTTACTTACCCCAATATCAACTAATATTTGAGAGCCAATACCATAGTTTCTCAACTCTTGTTTGCTGTCATAGGTTTCATCGTTAGAAAAAATATTTTCTAATTTTTTTTGTGATTCTGAGTAATTTAAAAAAACGATAACTCCCTTTTTTTCATTTTTCAATAACTCGAGTGCTTTTAGCGGTGGCCAAGAATGACGGGTATTTTTAATAAAATCAAGAATTGATAACGGTTCATGAACACGAACTAATATATTATCATTTTTTAAAATTTTTCCCTTCACTAATACCAAATGAATGTTGTTGGATAAAAGATCTGAGTAAAGACGCAAATTAAGTCTGCCAAAATCTGTCTCAATTACTTTTTCATCAATTTTTTTAATCAACCTCTCTCTCTTGCTTCTGAATTCAATGATGTCTGCAATTGTTCCTATTTTGAGATTATGTCGCTCAGCGAATTTTTCTAAGTCGGGCAAGCGAGCCATGTTTCCATCTTCATTTAAAATTTCACATATCACAGAGCTCGACTCTAAACCCGCTAGGCTGGCGAGGTCGCATCCCGCCTCAGTATGGCCAGCTCTGTATAAGACACCTCCTGAGTGAGAAATTAAAGGAAAGATATGACCGGGCCTAACAATATCCTTATCATTTGCATTTTTTTTTATTGCAGCTTTGATTGTCTTAGCTCGATCACTTGCTGAAATGCCTGTAGAAATATTTTTTGCTGCATCAATAGATACGGTAAAGTTGGTCCCCAATTTTGCTTCGTTTTTTTCGACCATAAGAGGTAATTTTAATTTTTTGCATTTTTCTTCGGTTAGGGTAAGACATATCAAGCCTCTTCCAAATTTTGCCATAAAGTTTATGTGTTCGGGAGTTACATGGCTTGAAGCCACCACAAGGTCACCCTCATTTTCACGATCTTCATCATCGACAAGAATAACCATCTTGCCTTTTTTAATATCAGCAATTAACTCTTTTGTACTATTCATTTTCTTTATTTAATGTTGTGTGAACATAACGAGCAAGCATGTCAATTTCAATATTTAAAAGATCGCCAAGGTTATTGAATCTTAAAGCTGTGTGCTCAAGAGTAAATGGAATCAAATTAATCTCAATCGAATTTTTTAAAACTTTGTTAACTGTTAGGCTCACTCCGTTTATTGCTACAGACCCTTTTGGAGCAAAGTATATTAGGAGTTCATGTGGTATTTCGAATTGCCATATTTGACTTTCATCCAGATGCTGGATGCCTATTAGCTTTGCTATGCCATCAATATGCCCAAAAACAAAATGCCCTGAGATACGAGTACCAAGAAGAAGTGATCTTTCCAGATTTACTTTTTGTGAACAGAAAAATTTATTCGTTTTTGAGTTAGTTTCTTGTGAGGTGTAAAAGATAAGGTGTTTGTCTCGTATGTCCTCAATTGTAAGGCATATACCATTTACTGAGATACTATCTCCTAATTTAATGTCGTTAAATTTTTTTTCATCAAACTCAATATAGAGCCGATTGCTTTGCCCCACAATATCAATTTTTTGAATTGTTCCGATTGATTCTATAATTCCATTAAACATGCCATAATTCTAGCAGAATGAACTCTTCCAAGATTAACAACACATGAAAAATAAATTAAATATTTTTTTTGGCCTTTACGAGCTTTGGATTGCTTCTAGGTACATTCGTCACAGAAATAGAGATAGTTTTATATCATTTATTTCATTTACAAGCATTATTGGAATAACTTTGGGGGTTATGGCTCTCATTGTTGTTCTCTCTGTGATGAATGGTTTTCAAAACGAACTAAAGTCAAAAATCTTGAGTGTTGCCTCTGATGTTGAAGTTACAGGAATGGCTTATGTTTTGAGGGATTGGCAAACTGTTCAAAAGCAACTTAGTAAAATAGAAAACATAAAAGCATCCGCACCCTTTACTCAAAATCAATCCATGATAGCTTTGGGGAAATTTAATCGAGGCGTCATGGTGAGAGGCGTCGACCCAACATTAGAGCCAAATGTAAGCTCTATTCAAAACAAAATGTATAGAGGCTCTTATAATTTAATCTCAGATGAGTATGAGATCCTAATTGGGATTGATTTAGCCAGATATTTTAGTTTGAAAGTAGGTGATAAACTTGCCATGATTTCGTCGCAAGCTAATTTTTCTGCACTTGGCGCACTACCAAGAATAAAGCAATTTAAAATAAAAGGCATTTTTAATGCTGGCATGCATGAGTATGATTCAGGGCTTGTCATTGTTCATATTAAAGATGCGCAAAATTTCTTTCAGTTTGGTGAAAATATTTCTGGTTTAAGAGTCAAGCTAAATGACTTATCGAAAACTCAACAGGCTGTGAGTGATATTGAAAAAATAATTAATATTAAAAATCAATTTTTTGTTTTTGATTGGACGCGAAAACATACGAACCTTTTTGCAGCAATCCAAATGGAGAAGAGGGTAATGTTTATCATTCTAACGTTGATTATTGCCGTCGCTGCATTTAATATCGTTGCTACATTAGTCATGGGCGTCGCTCAAAAAAGATCTGACATTGCAATTCTGAGGACTATAGGAGCATTACCAAGAAGTATTCTTTTGATATTTATTTTTCAAGGATTTATGATTGGTTTAATTGGAACAATCATGGGGATTATTTTAGGTATAGTTATTTCAATAAATATTGATGTAATTGTGCCCTTTATAGAGAGCCTGTTTGGCGTTCAATTTTTGTCTAAAGATATTTACTATATTTCTCAAATCCCATCTCAATTATTAACTTCAGATGTTATTAGTATCGGTTTAATGGGGCTTTTGTTATCTTTACTTGCAACTCTTTATCCAAGTTACAAGGCATCAAAAATTGATCCTGCAAGCGCTTTAAAGTATGAATAATTTTTTATTAAGACTAAATAATATTACAAAATCATTCAAGGGGCTTGATGCGCCAATATTGAATAATATTAATCTAGACATAGAAAATGGAGACAATATCGCAATAACAGGTGTCTCTGGAACAGGTAAAAGTACTCTTTTGCATATCATGGCCGGCCTTGAAAAACCAAACAAAGGTTTCTTGGAAGTTAATGGTGATAAGATAGATTATCTAAATCAAGCTGATTTATCCAATATTAGAAATAAATATTATGGATTTATCTATCAATTTCATCATTTACTCCCTGATTTTTCTGTAATTGAGAATGTGATCATGCCGATGATCATTCGCGCTGTGAGGGAAAAAGATATATATGATAATGGATTGAAGCTTTTAACAGACCTGGGACTTGAGAATCGTGTTAATCATTTACCCCACGAACTATCTGGTGGAGAGAGGCAAAGAGTTGCGATTGCAAGGGCAATGATAAACAATCCATCAATTATTTTGGCAGATGAGCCAACAGGAAATTTGGATTATATGAATGCAAATATAGTTTTTGATATGTTTTTGGAATTCGCTAGCAACTTAGACACTGCCATAGTTTTGGTTACTCATGACATAGATCATGCTAAGAAAATGAAAAAAATATATAGATTAAGTGAAGGAAAAATTAATTCCTAATAGTATACTTTAAGAAAATTTTTTGGAGATTGTTCAAGTGTGGGAAATTATTGAAGCAGCGGGATGGCCAATCTGGCCCTTAATTGCAACGTCAATATATGGGTTTGCAATAATCTTAGAGAGGGCTTGGTCATTGAGATCAGAAAAAGTGATGCCTAGTAATTTGGTTGATTCTGTTAATCAAATGATAAAACAGCGATCATTTAAAGTAGAAAATTTAGATACATTAAAGGGTTCATCACCATTTGGTGAAATTATTTACTCGGCATTAAAGAATAAAAACGCTTCTCTAGAAGTGTTAAAGGACTCAATTGAAGAAAGCTCTGGGTTGGTTGCACATAAACTTGAAACGAATATTAATGCGTTAGGAACAATTTCAACTGTGGCACCCTTGTTGGGACTTTTTGGTACTATTGTTGGAATGGTGGAGCTATTTAGCTCCTTCACATCAAGTGGTCATGATGTTGCAATATTTGCTAGGGGTATTTCTGTTGCTTTATATAACACCGCTGGAGGAATTGTGGTTGCTGTTCCAGCGATGATTGCCTTTAGATATTACCGCTCCAAGGTGGAAAATTTTCTAAACGAAATGCAAATTCAAACAATTGCTATTATTGAGACTGCTCGTGGTGAGAGGAGTTAGCTATGGCGTTCAAAAGAAGATCACGCTTAGAAGATCCTGAGATAAACTTTATTCCGCTAATTGATGTTTTACTTGTAATCATTATCTTTTTAGTCGTAAGTACGACGTTTTCAAAGTTTAGTGAGCTTAAAATTAACTTACCCGTTGCCGAGGCAAATCCAGTTAAAGATAAGCTTCTACCCATCAATGTTTCAATCTCAAAAGATGGTGTCTATGCTATCAATGAGGAGACCCTTGGGTCGGATACGGTTGATTCTATTAGAGATCGGCTTTCACAGGTGGCAGGTGAATCTAAAGATTTACCGGTAATTATTAGCGCGGATGCATTAACGCCTCATCAATCTGTCATTAATGTTATGGAGGCATCAAGACAGCTTGGGTTAGTTAAAATTACTTTTTCAACAAAAGTTAATTAATTATTTATGTCGGAACAAAAGGCGACAAAATTAAATGATCCTGGATTAATAAAAACATACAAACGGTTAATCACTTATTCCCTTAAATATAAAAGTATTATTTTTTTAAGTATTTGCTCATTGCTTGTATTTGCCGCAAGCAACACAGGTTTTCTTGCATTACTTAAAAAAATAACTGATGAGGGCCTGGTAGAGAAAAATCAAGAGGCAATACTTTTTTTACCGGTTGCATTGATTTTACTTAGTTTAGTTAGAGCTTTATCTGGTTTTTCATCAAGTTATTCATTGAAATGGGTCTCAAGAAAAGTTGTTGAGGATTTACGTTTCGATGTCTTTAAAAATATTCTTACCCTGCCCATAAGTTTTTTTGACTCACATCCAGCAGGAAATATAGTATCTAAGTTAACTTATGAGACAGAACAATTGGCATATGTTGTTGTTAAAGTCGCACTTGACTCTTTGAAAGACTTTCTTACTTTGCTTGGTGTCATTGGATATATGTTTTACCTTGATTGGATTTTAACCTTAATGACTATCTCAATGATTCCAATTATTGCTTTTTATCTTAAAAAGATTTCTCCAAAATTACGATCCACCGGAAAAGAAATTCAAGAGACTATGGGTCATATGACGCAAGTCTCAGAAGAAGTAATTGCATCACAAAAAATTGTGCGTATTTTTAATGCAGGTCTATATGAGTTAAAAAGATTTTCTTTTTTTTCTGAAAGAAATAGGAAAATGCATACAAGACTAGCAAAACTCTCAAGTGGGAACTCCAGCTTCGTAGAGGTTATCTCCGGTCTGGTCTTTGCATTAATTGTTTTTTATGCTTTTCAAAATTTTACTGCAGGAGAATTTACTGCTTTTATAGCGGCGTTGTTAATGCTCATTGGGCCAATAAAAAAATTAACGAACATTACTGAGCAAATACAGGTTGGTCACGCTGCCGCAACAAGCGTCTTTAAAGTTATGGATGAAGAAAAAGAAAAAAATTCTGGCCATTTAAAAATAAAGAAAATTAAAGGTGATATTGAATTTCAAAATGTCTCCTTCTTATATCCAGGTTCAAAGAAAAAGGTCTTGGATAATGTAAGTTTTCAAATAAGTGCAGGCCAAAAAATAGCGTTGGTAGGAAAATCTGGCGGTGGGAAATCGACTCTTGTTAATTTGCTGCCCCTCTTTTATCAATACCAATCTGGAAAAATTTTAATTGATAACAAAGATATTAGGGAATATAGAATCGGAGATTTGAGAGAGCAAATGGCATTAGTGACGCAAGAAATTACTCTATTCAATGATACTGTTAAAAGTAATATTGCCTACGGAAAAAGAGTTGGATTAGATAGGATTAGGCAAGCTGCAATTGCTGCAAATGCCTCAGAATTTATTGATCAATTAGAAAAAAAATATGATCATATGATCGGTGACAGAGGTGTAAAACTATCAGGTGGCCAAAAACAAAGAATTGCTATTGCTAGGGCAATTATTAAAAATGCACCTATACTTTTGTTGGATGAGGCTACATCAGCATTAGATTCAGAGTCTGAAAAATATGTGCAAAAAGCATTGGATTTTCTAATGAAAAATAGAACATCCATTGTTATAGCCCACAGACTTAGTACAGTAAGAAATGCTGATAAGATTATCGTTGTTGATTCCGGAAAGATTGTAGAGGAGGGCACTCACGAGAGCTTAGTAAAAAGAAAAGGCTATTATGAAAAACTTTATAAAAAAGGGTTCGATTAATAATTCATGTCTTTTCATGAGAAAATTAACCATCAATTTTATGAAAAGCCCTCATGGGTATATCTGCTTGTTCCCTTTTCAATAATTTTTGGAATGCTTCTTTCTGTTAGGAAGCTCTGCTATCAATGGAAATTTTTCAAAACTTATAAATTAAAAGTGCCTGTCGTGGTTGTTGGAAATATTACTCTAGGTGGCACAGGGAAAACCCCTTTGATTCTTCATTTGGCAGAAGAGTTAATAAAAAAGAAACTGAGAGTTGGTGTCATATCTAGAGGATATAAGTCTTCAAAGAAATTTCCTAGAGAAGTGAGGGTGGATTCGGATTTTAGGGAGGTAGGTGATGAGCCTCTCCTAATCAAAAGACGATTAAATATCCCTGTTTTTGTCGGAATAAATCGGGTAAAAACAGGGGAGCTTCTTATGCAAAAAAATAAAGTAGATATAATTCTGTCCGATGATGGTTTGCAATATTATGCTTTGCATCGTGATTATGAATTTATAGTAGTTGATGGCGTAAGAAAATTTGGTAATAAATTTTTATTGCCGGCGGGACCCTTAAGAGAGCCTCTAAGGAGACTTAAAACTGCTGATTCAATTTTATTGAATAGTATTAAAGTAAAAAACAAAGAATATGGATTAATACAAACTCATTATTCAAGCTTAATTAAAAATATCCATACATCCAAAACCAAAACACTAAGAAGTATCAAAAATATTGAAATTGTTGTAGTTACTGCGATTGGAAATCCTGATAGATTCTTTGATTATTTGAAATCTTTGAATTTAAAATTTGATTCTATTGTATTCAATGATCACCATGCTTTCTGTCAAAATGATTTTAATTTCTATCATGATAAGTTAATTTTGATGACGGAAAAGGATGCGGTTAAGTGCCAAACAATTAAGCATGACAATATTTGGTATTTACCAATTAGTGTTAAAATTGGTTCACGAATCTTTAATAATATGTTGATGAAAATAAAATAAAATATGGATCAAAATCTTCTCAAGATACTAGTATGTCCAGTGACAAAAGGTCCGCTAGTATATGACAAAAAAAATAAAGAACTCATTTCTAAGTCTGCTGGGCTTGCTTACCCGATCAGAAATGACGTCCCTGTTCTTTTGGAACATGAAGCGAGGGTAATCAGAAAATAATATGGCTTTCAAGGTCGTTATCCCTGCTCGCTATAGTAGCTCAAGACTTCCAGGAAAACCTCTGATAGAGATTGATGGTATACCAATGATTATTCATGTTGCTCGCAAAGCAAGATTAAGTGCTGCTGAGGAGGTAATCGTTGCTACCGACGATGAACGTATACTTCAAGAGGTCACCAAGCATAATTTTGATGCAGTTCTAACAGATGTTGATCATGTGTCAGGCTCTGACCGTATTTTGGAGGTAGCAAAAAAGAAATCTTGGGATCAAGATACGATTATTATTAATGTTCAGGGTGATGAGCCTATGATGGACCCACAGCTTATAAATGCTCTTTATGAGGGAATGATAAAAACTAACTCAAATTTTATAACCGCATCCAGTAAATTTGAAAATTTTGATGATTTTTCTGACCCAAATACTGTGAAAGTTGTTGTTAATAGTAGGGGCAATGCTTTATATTTTAGTCGCTCAATGATTCCCCACACAGACTCATTTAGTGCTGAGGGATATGACCTTGAAAATAGTTTTCATCACATCGGAATTTATGGCTATGTTTTATCGACATTAGAAAATTTTTGTAGCTTTCCAAAGTCAAAGTTGGAGGCAATTGAGAAATTAGAGCAACTCAGAGCGTTAGATAATGGTATGAATATTAGAGTAATTTTTTATACAGGTAAAATTTTTAAAGGCATCGATACACTAGAGGACTTAATTAAAGTAAAAAAACTATTTTCTAGTTAAATTGCAGACTCGCCCTTTTCTCCCGTCCTAATTCTAATTGCCTCCTCAACATTCATAATAAATATTTTTCCGTCTCCAATTTTTCCCGTTTGCGCTGTTTTAGTAATTGTTTCCACGACTTTTTTTACCATTTTATCGGAGACAATAATATCAAGTTTAATTTTGGGAAGAAAATCAACAATATATTCAGCACCACGATAAAGTTCTGTATGACCCTTTTGGCGTCCAAAACCTTTCACTTCAGTTGCAGTCATGCCCATGATTCCAATTTCTGATAGAGCCTCTCTAACTTCATCAAGCTTGAATGGTTTAATAATGGCTTCAATTTTTTTCATATATATCTCTCATTAGTTAGCTAAACTTATTTGTTATTGGATAACGTCTTTCCCTGCCAAATGCTTTGGACGTAATTTTTGGGCCAGGGGCAGACTGCCTTCTTTTAAATTCATTGTTAAGTATTAATTTTACAACTTTTTTTACTTCTTGTGCTTTGAATCCACTTTTTATTATTTCTGTAACACTTAAATTTTTCTCTACATATAAATCAATTATTGAATCCAGTATTTGGTAGTCAGGTAAATTATCTTGGTCAGTTTGATTATGTCTTAACTCAGCAGACGGCGGGCGCTCAATAATATTTCTTGGGATAATTTCCTCCTGACTGTTTATATAATGCGCTAATCGATATACTAAGGTTTTGGGAACGTCTTTTAAAAGAGAAAATCCACCCACCATATCACCATATATTGTTGAGTAGCCAACCGCTAATTCACTTTTATTTCCTGTGGAAAGTACGATCCCATTAAATTTGTTAGCAAAGGCCATGAGTAACATACCCCTAGTTCGCGCCTGAATATTTTCTTCCGTGATATCTGTTTCAAGCCCCCTAAAATCTGCTTCAAGGGTTTTATTTATACTCCTTACTAACGAGTCAATTTTTCTAACTTTATATGTAATACCAAGATTCTTTGCCAGTTCTCTGGCATTCATGAGACTTTCATTAGAAGTGAACTGCGTTGGCATCATAATGGCTTCAACGTTTTTACATACCTTTGATGCAATCACTGCGACAACAGCGGAATCTATTCCGCCTGATAACCCAAGAAATACTTTTTTAATATTATTTTTGTTTAGGTAATCCCTTAAGGATAAACTTAAACCTCTAAATAAGGCCTCCTCAGATTGCAATGTATTTGAAGAAGTGAGCTGCTCATCAAGGTCAATGGTCAAAGTTTTTTCAACAAACTGGGGAAGCTCAACCATTAATTTTTTATTATTAAAAGCAAACGATGCCCCATCAAAGAGCAACTCATCTTGTCCCCCGACACTGTTAACATAAATAAGAGTAATGTTGTTCTTTAGAAATTTCTTCTTTAATGTCTCTAGTCTGTAGTTTCTCTTATTAAGCTCATAAGGGGAAGCATTAATACAAATTACAATTTCAACCCCATTTTTCTCAAGGTCTTTTAACGGTTCATCAGCCCAGATATCCTCGCATATAAGTAATCCAATTTTCTTTCTATTATGATTAAATATTAATGATTTGTTACCTTCGGCAAAATATCTTTTTTCATCAAAGACACCATAGTTAGGTAGTGTTTGTTTGTGATAGGTTCGAGAGATAAGCCCTTTAAAAATAACTGAAGCCGAATTATATAAGATACCCCTAACAAAAACCGGGTGACCAACAATTATCTTAATATTTAGGTTTTTTTTGGCAATTTTTTCTAGGAAAAAATCAGACTGTTTTAAAAAGTCTTTATTTAATAATAAATCTTCAGGAGGGTAACCGGTCAAGCTTAATTCTGGAGTAATAATTACTTCCGCTTTATCTTTTACCGCTTTTTTTGCTGCCTTAATGATGAGTTTATGGTTGAAGTCAATATTTCCAACAATACTATTTAGTTGAGAAATACATACTTTCACTAGTATTTTCCACCTGCATCTTTTATTGCCTTAACAATCGGGGGAGATTTTTCTTTTAGAGCGTAGACAAGAGGAGTGAGGCCATACTGATCTTTTGCTTTCAAATTTACCCCTGAACGAATAAGTAAATCTACCATCTCACCATTTGTATTAAAAACTGCGTAATGAATAATAGGCGTATCTTCGTCGTCCTTATGGTCAATATTTGCTCCATTTTTGATAAGCAATTCAGCAATTTTAAGATTATCTTTTTTTACAGCCCATAAAAGAGATGTCCATTTACTTTTATCAAGGTCATCAACTTTTGCCCCTTGTTTTATTAAAAATGATGATGCATCTTCGTGCCCATTAATCACAGCGTACATTAAGGCGGTTTTGCCGTACTTATCTTTTAGAGATATATTTGCTTTATTGCTTAAAAGTGTTTTGATTGTATCAATATTGCCATGTTTACTTGCAAGCATTAGAACAGTTGCGCCAGAGTTATTTCTAGAATTTGGGTCTATCCCACCTTTTTTTATGAGTAAATCAATCATCTTGGTGTAACCAGAAGTCGCTGCCAGCCCATATGCAGACCACCCATCTGGGTCAATGATTTTAGGGTCAGCCCCGTTTGCAAGTAAAACTTCTGCTGTAGTTACATAACCTTTTTTCGCGGAATACATCAATGCCGACCATCCATCAGATTCGATAGCATTGACTTTAGCCCCACTTTGAATGAGATACTTGACCACTTCAGAGTTATCTTTTCGAGCCGCATACATTAACGCTGTAATTCTATCTTTATCCTCTGTGTTTACATCACCACCACTTTCAATAATTGCTTTAACTGTATCAAGATCACCCTTTGCTGCAGCAGTCAAAAGAAATGGCACCTCTTCAGCAGAAGCCAATTGAAAATTACTTAAAATTACAATATAAAACAGTAACTTATATAATTTTTTAAACATAATTAGATAATGCATCAAAAATAATTTTTCCCATCTCATTTGGGGCATCAGCAACCAATACCCCTGCTTTTTTAAGTGCCTTTATTTTATCTTCAGCAAGGCCAGAGTTTCCTGATATTATTGCCCCAGCATGACCCATTCGTTTTCCTTTGGGAGCAGTTTTACCCGCAATATATGCAACAACAGGTTTTGAAATATTACTTTGAATATATTCAGCGGCCTGTTCCTCGTCTGTGCCACCAATTTCTCCAACCATGATTATGCCTTTTGTCTCCTCATCCTCTTCGAACATCTTTAGGCATTCAATAAAGTTTAGCCCCTTAATTGGATCGCCACCAATACCAATACATGTCGATTGACCCAATCTATTTTTTGTTGTTTGGTCAACTGCTTCATAAGTTAGAGTTCCTGAGCGCGAAACAATTCCAATCACTCCTTTTTTATGAATGTCTCCGGGCATGATCCCAATTTTACATTCCTCTGGGGTAATAATTCCAGGGCAATTTGGCCCTATTAATAAAGAACCATTTTCTTTAATATTCTTTTTAACATTGAGCATCTCTAAGACTGGTATACCCTCAGTGATACAAACAATAAGCTTTATACCCGCTTCACTTGCCTCTAAAATAGATTTGGCAGCAAAAGGGGGAGGCACGTATATAACAGTAGCATTAGCATCTGTCGCACTTAGGGCCTCTTTTACAGAATTAAAAACAGGTCTATTAAGATGTGTTTGCCCGCCTTTTCTAGGCGTTACGCCACCAACAATATTTGTACCATAAGTAATTGCTTGTTCAGAGTGGAAGGTACCTTGCTTACCCGTAAAACCCTGACATATCACTTTAGTATTTCGATTTATTAAAACTGACAATTAGATTTCCTTAGATAATTTAACTGATTGAACAGCTGCATCATGCAAATTTTTTGCGGTTGTAATATTCAGCTTACTCTCGTTGAGAATTTGTTTTCCAAGCTCCACATTTGTACCTTCTAAACGAACAACAATAGGGATCTCGATACCAACTTCTTTAACAGCATCAACAATTCCGCTAGCAATAATGTCGCAACGCATAATTCCACCAAAAATATTTACTAAAACAACAGTAACATTTTCATCAGACAATAATATTTTAAAGGCCTTGCTTACCGTTTCAGAGGAGGCTCCGCCACCCACATCTAGAAAGTTTGCAGGCTCGCCACCACACAGCTTAATGAGGTCCATGGTAGCCATAGCAAGCCCAGCACCATTGACCATGCATCCTATATTACCCTCTAACGCAATATAATTAAGCCCCGCATGATGCGCTTCTGCCTCTTTTGAATCGATTTGAGACCAATCATGTAGATCTTGAAATTCTGGATGCTTAAAAAGAGAATTGTCATCAATACTCATTTTGCAATCAAGGGCAATCAATTCATTTTTTTTAGTTATCACTAAAGGATTTATTTCAAGGAGGGATAAATCATTTTGCAAAAAAACATTGATAGAATTTTGAATGACTTCAACAAATTTATCTTTGATAGGATATCTAAAACAAAGCGCGTCATAAAAATTCTCAATTTCCACATTGGAAGGTTGTTGATGAAGTTTAAAATTTAATTTTTTTATGAGCTGTGGATTTTTTGTAGTCATCACCTCTATGTCCATGCCGCCTTGGTTTGAGCAAATAATCGTTACACCCTCATTTTGCCTGTCAACAACTATTGAAAAATAAACTTCAGAGGCTATATCAACAGTCTCTTCCATAAGTAATCGATGAACAGGTTGGCCTTGAGGGGAGTTTTGATAGGTGATTAAGTTACTTCCTAGCCATAATTCTGCAAAATCATTCGCTTCTTTTTTCGTATTGATTATTTTTACACCCCCAGATTTTCCACGACCACCAGCGTGAACTTGGGCTTTAATGGCAATTGCATGAGTTTTGAATTGATCAAATGCAAAATCAACTTCACTTAAAGTTGAAACAGTTTTGGAGTTTGGAACCGATATATTAAATGATCTTAATATGTTCTTTGACTGGTATTCGTGAAGATTCATTTGATATTAATGTAAGAAATTATCTAACCTATAATAATATCAGAATGTGTTTGTCTTTTATAACCGAAACTTTAGCAAATTACGTAAATTACTTTTCAATATCGATCACAGAAACAGTGCCTGCTTTCATATCGGGAACGATAATTGATTTTCGATCAAAGGTTGGTGCGATATCCGCTGCAGATTCAAAGCGATATTTTAAAGTCACAAGACTACCATTTCGATATTCATGTATGACCCCATTTTTCCAGTCACTAATTAGTACCGAGTCATTAAGGAACACAATCCCATCACCCGCACCAAGCCCGTCGGTTAATTTTTTTAGCGAAACATTTTTTTTGTTTCCCTCAAATAAAACACCAGTAGCAAAATCTACTAGAAGGAAACGATTTTCATCTAGAGGCAATACTCCATTAGGCGCCTTAATAGAGGGGTGACTATTTTCATCCATAAGGAGCTCTAAATTTCCAGTCATATCCATAATAAATACCATTCCCCCGTCTTTTAAGTTTCCGCTATCGGTTATGTAGAAAGTACCTGAGGGGGTGACTGCAATATCATTTAATAACACAGGAGTTTTGGGAAAAGCCATAGTTCCTGAAAAGACTTCCCAAGAACCGTCGTTCATATCTACTTTTATAATGACATCCTTATCTGTTGCATAAATTTCTCCCTTATAGATAATCAATCCTCTTGGATCGTTTAATCCAGTTGTAAAGTCAGATATTTCTCCATTTGTATTAATTTTTTTTATTTTTCCATCACCATCTTTTCCTCGCTCTCCAAATTCTGTGACATAAATATCACCGTTTTTGGATTGCACTGCAGATTCTGGATTAACAAAGCCAGGATAGACTCGATTGGCGTTAACCAGCGATGTAAAGGCTAATATTATTATAAGAAGGATATATTTATGAATTGACATTTTATTTTCCTGTGTAGGTGATTTTATAAATAAAACCTGAGCGATCATCCGATACGAAAAGCCCTCCATCATAGCTTTGAATTACATCAACCGGTCTGCCCCAAGCTTTTCCATTGGCTAACCAACCTGAAACAAAATCTTCGGAGGAAATAGGGTTATTGTTTTCATCAAATCTTACACGTATTAACTTATAACCAGAAAAATCTGACCGATTCCATGATCCATGTAAAGCCACTATTGCATCATTTTTAAAATCATTAGGAAAATTGGTTTGATCTAAAAAGCTAATTCCAATTGGTGTGGAATGTGAAGTAAACATGATTAAGGGAGGGGTTGTTGATGAACAAAAATTTGTAGGACCTGCAAAATTTGGGTCAGGAGTTTGATTTCCCCAGCAATAGGGCCATCCATAATGATTATTAGGAATTATTTCATTAAAATGCTCTGGAGGGAGTGAATCGTTGATGGGCCCGTTTTTTTTATCTGACCGCATATCGGAGCCATTATTAGTTGCGTACATTTTTTTTGTAATTGGATGCCATGCATAGCCTTGGGAATTTCTTAATCCTCTAGCCCATGTTGGGTCAGGTTTGTGCCTTCCAAGTGTCTTTATCGCTCCAGCAGGATAGCCATCCAAAGTATATCGTTGAATTGTCGCCCGAGTTGGGTCACTTTCAATACATACATTACAGCTTGATCCTATATTTACGTACAAGTGCTCATCAGGGCCTACTTTAATAGATTTTTGTGAATGACCACCAGTAGCCAGACCTTTTACTATTATTTTTTTTTGAGAAAGGTCATTTACGGAAATTTTTAGAACCGAATCCTCGTTTGCAATAAAAATATGGCCATTAAAGAAATCAATACCATTTGGAGTTGGAAGTTCATCAAGCCAAGTTAGAATTTCATCCGCTTTACCGTCATTATTGCTGTCTAAAATTTTGTATATCTTACCTAGCTTACCTGTTGTAACGTAAAGATTATTTTTATCGTCGAGAGTCATCATACGCGGTCCAGTCATGTAGCAACTGTCGCATGGATCTAATTTTGCGAAGACTTCGATGGAAAAGCCCTCGGGGATCGTAAGATTTAATTCAGGTGGAGGAGGGCTGTAACTTGCTGCATTGAAAGCACAGCCCAAAATGGGTAAAAAAGTTAGAAGTAGGGTGCAACAATAGGTAAAAAGTTTTTGTTTGGGTGTGTCAAAACCTTTTAAAAACATTTAACCTCTTGGCAACCTTCATCCTTAATACCTATCGTAAGGAGATAGTCTGCCATGTCTTTTTTATTGTCTTCATTTAAAGCTCGGATGATTGACACATCACCCTTGAGGTTTTGTTGGGCATTGATACCATTATCAATAAGATATTTCACCATTTTCTTGTCA
>Ga0181560_10002777_pt1 | contig 16232 bp, 17 predicted proteins | sample 011ome_20_FD_133751 | JGI IMG/M metagenome (GOLD analysis project Ga0181560, IMG submission 133751) | Coastal salt marsh microbial communities from the Groves Creek Marsh, Skidaway Island, Georgia - 011509CT metaG (megahit assembly) | ecosystem: Environmental > Aquatic > Marine > Intertidal...
CCGTCGGCGCCGAGCCCGCCCGCGCCCGCGCCCGCGCCCGCGCCCGCCGTCCCGCCGACCGTCGGCTTGTCGTCCGCGGTCTCGAACGCGGTCAGCACGTCCTCGCGTCGAAGCAACCCCGGGGTCAGGTTGAAATCCTCCGCGAACTTCAGCGCCTCGGCTTTGCTCATGAGGCACGGCGTCTCCGTCGCTTTTTTTTTCCGCTCGTCGTCGGTCGTCAACAGATTCAGTCGCTCGTCGCGACGCGCGTAGTGCTTGTACACGATCCGCAGCGGCGCGTCGCCGGGGCGCTTCTCCGGGAGCGGGCATCGCCCTCGGCGCCCGCGCTGGTCGCCCACCTGCGTGCGTCGGAGAGGGAAGACGGGTCGGGTCGGTTCGGTCGGGCGGCGACGACGACGACGCGTTCGAAGCGCGGCGAAAGGATCTGATGGATTGGAATGGACGACGAGAAGGAGAGCGGCGACGACGACGCGCCTGCGCGCGCGCGTCGAACTGCGTCGTGACGTGCAGCGACTTCCCCGGCAGCGCCGGTCGCTCCGTGGTGAGATACTCCCCGTGGTGCGCCCCCGCGCGACCGTCGCGTCCGCGCGGGCGCAGCGTCGCGCGCGCGTCGCCGTCGCGCCATCGATGCGCCGCGCTCGCCTCCTCCGACGCGCGCTCGAACCGCGCGAAGACGTCGCTGCACGCGGTGTCCGGATGGAGCGTCTCCACGGGACGCGTCATCGCGAGCGCGCTGACGCCCGGGTACGTCAACGGCGCGGGGCGCGTCGTCGCGGTTCGCGCGTGCGCGAGCGTCACGAGCGACGACACGACGGGGTCGAGCGCGGCGTCGCGCGCGACGCGAGTGGGCGTCCGCATCGTCGCTTCGTCCGCGCCAGCTGGCGGACGACGGGCGACCGAAACCTTCCGCGAGGATCGATCTGACCGGGCAGACGACGTTCGGGTTTGAGGACGCCGGGGTCGAGAGCGGGTGCGCGCGCGCGATACGCCCCGCGCGCGTGCGCGGCGCGGCGCGCGGTCAACGAGTGAGTGCGCGAGGAGCAACGAACATTCCGTTCTGAGCGCCGCGCGCGCGTGCACGACGTTTGATACGTTGTCGGGCTGTTTGAAAGGAACGTCGCGCGTTTCAGTGGCGTTTCATCGAGAGCGTTTTAACGGTCAAATCAGAATCAGATCTCGCGTCGTTATTCGACGGAGGGTGCCGTTCACGTTTGCGAGAACGCGTCGCTCGTCGCGCGCTTCTCTCACTCGTCGCGCGCGCGCGCTCCTCTCCCGCGTCGCGCCCGTCGTCGTCGTCGCGCCCGTCGTCGTCGTCGCCGTCGTCGGTCCCGTCGCCGTCGCCGTCGCCGTCCTCGAGCGACCGCGCGTCGACCGACCGATCGATCCCTCCGCGCTTCGTTCAGTTCCCTCCGACGCGGTCTGTCTGTCGAGATCGATGTTTACATCTTCCGACGCGCTCTCGCCGCTTCGGACGGCGACGCCGTTCGCGGCGAGCGCGATCGAGGGAAAGCGACGCCGCGCGACGCTCTCGGACGCGGAGAACCTCGCCGTCGGCGCGTTCGGGGGCATTGTCGAGACGTGCGTGCAGAGTGCGTCCCCGAGCCCGACGCCGCGAGGGGTCGCAAAATCGGATAACCTTCCCGCGTTTTCATTCATCCGTCCATCGCATCGCGCGCGTGCACGTCTCGTCCTCCTCATCCTCCTCCGACCGCGTCCTCCTTCTGACCACCACGCCGTCCTCCTCTTCGTCGCCACATCCTCCTCCTCCTCCTCCTCCCTCCCCTCCCCGCGCGCAGTGCCGCTCATCACGTTCAAGATTTGCGTCCAGAGCGGGAAACCGCTCCCGTCCAACGTCGCGGGTTGGTACCGCGGCGTCGTCGCCGCGGCGGCGCCCATCGCGCCCATCACCGCGATTCAAGTCGCGGTCAACGGCGCGATCGAGCGCTCCGTCACCGGCGGCGTGCGAGACGCGTCCTCGGTCGAGCGCATCGGCGTCGCGATGGCCGCGGGCGCGACGTCGTCGATCCTCTACTCCCCGGTGGACCTCATCGTCATCCAGCAGCAGAAGGTGCGTTCTCCTTCACACTGGTTCCCATACGACCGCGTTGGCGTGGTGGACGCCGATCCTTAAGGACTTTTCCCGTCGCTTCTCTCCGCCCACGCCTCGCTTTCAATCCCCGCCCTCGACGCCTTTCAACTCCAACTGACGCCTATGAACTCCACCCCGACATCGGTTTGTATGGAACGACCCTCAAGCGCGGGCTCGACTCGGCGGCGGCGACGATCAAAGCGATCGCGTCCGAGCACGGCGCGCTCGCGCTGTGGCGCGGGCTGTCCGCGTGCGTCGTCCGCGAGGCAATCTACACCGCGGGGTACCTCGGACTCGCGCCCATCGCGACGGAGTCGCTCGTGAAGAGCGTCGACTACTTCAAGGCGCGTTTCGTCTGTTCGCTCTTTTATACGACGACGCCCTGGTTTCGATCCCGACGCGCCGCGACGTTTCGCGACTCCAGCTGACGCCTTGCCTCGCCTTTGATATCCACCCTCTCGACCGATCCTTCCCTCAGGACAACGAGCTGACGGCGTCCATCGTCGGGAGCTGCGTCGGCGGCACCGTCGCCGCGGTGTTGACGCACCCGGTGGACACGGCGAAGGTGCGTTCTCCTTACACCGGTCCCCATACGACCGCGTTCGCGTGGTGAACGCCGATCCTTAAGGACTTTTCCCGGCGCGTCTCTCCGCGCACCCCTCGGTTTCAATCCCCGCCCTCGACGCCTTTGAACTCCGTCTGACGCCTTTGAACTCCACCCCGACTTCGCTTTGTATGGAACGACCCTCAGACGTGCGTGCAGAGCGACATGGCGGGCGGGACGTATCCCAACGCGCGCTCCGCGCTGATGTCGGTGTACAACGCGAAGGGGATCAAGGCGTTGTACGGCGGAGGCCTGGCGAGGACGGCGAGGCTGTGCGGCGCGTTCTTCATCATCAACACGATTAGGGATAGGGTGGTGACGTGGAAGACGGATCGCGAGGAGGCCGCAGCCGCGGGGGGGGCGTGACGAGCCCGGCGGAGAAGAGAAGAGAGAAGAGAAGAGAAGAGAAGGAGGGAGGGAGGAAGGAAGCGCGCGGTTGTATACGTATACAATGCATTGAATCTTTGATTACTTTTCGTCGATGGTCGTCGAGGCGCGTCCCTGAAGCGCGCTTTCGCGCTCGTCATCGGGCTCGCGCGCTCACGCCTTGTTGTTCCTCTTCCCGAAGAGACCGCCGCCGCCGCCGCCGCCACCCTCCGGAATCACGTGCTTCTGCTGCACGAAGGCGCCAAACTCCGGATGCGGCGACCCGGTCGTCTCCGCGTCCTCTCTGTCCGCCTCGATCTCCTCCTCGACGTCCTCCGCGGTGTCCAGATATCGCAGACTGCTCGCGGGGAACAGCTTCGGTATCACGTACTGCCTCAGCGGCACGAGCGCCATGATGAGGATGGGGAACGCGATCCCGTACACGCCCGCCCACGTCACGGCGTAGACGCACCTGGATAAAACGAACGGTTGGGATTGGTCGTTGTGTGATCAGATTTGATGACGTGGTAGATCGTGTGGTGGGCGACGCGAACGCGAGAATCCGAAACCGAAACCGAAACCGAAAAATTAATTTCGCGACGACGCACCCGAGCGCGAGGAACTGCATGAGCGTGAACTTCATCGTGTCCGACCGCGGAACGAGCTCGACGTACGCGGGAAGCGTCTCGCCCTTCCTCAGCGACTTGAGATCCATGAACACGAGCGTCAGCCGGTGAATGAACTGGTTCCCCGGGAACGATTCGATCGCCATGAAGATGAAGTACCCCCAAAGCACCGCGCGGGGCATGAGCTTGATTAACGGCGACGCGAACATGCACACGCCGACAAGCAGCGACTGAATCAAATTCGAGACGCGCTGCTCGAGGACGATCGTCGCCTTCTCCGGCTCTCGCTTTCGGTTCGTGCCGACGCCCATGAGCGACCGCGTGTGCATCGGCGCCTGCGGGAGGACGCCGTTCGTGGGAGGGAGGCCGAGTAACCCGAGGAGGAGCGTGTTCAAGCCTTGGAGTAAAAAGTCGTAGTGATACGCGCACGGCTTCTCGAGCCCGAAATCGTCAACCTGCGCGAGCTGCGACGAGACGTTGTGATCGAAGAAGAAGAGCACGGTGATGATGAGCGCGGGAATCAGCGCGACCGCGACTTGGGAGCTCGGGACGTCCCCGAGCTTCGACGTCGTGCTCCACGTCCCCGTGACGTCCGAGTCGTAGATTTGTTTGCACGCGATGCGCGTCGGGATCTCCCACGACACGCCGTCGGGTTCGGTGACCCAGTACGACAGCGCGGTGATGATCACGACCGCGATCGCGGCGCCGTAGTCCGCGACGAGCTCGCGCATCCATCGCTTCCCGACGTGCCACGTCCGCGCGGTCATGAGCCACACCGCGAGCAGGACGAGCTGAGGGTCGTTCCATACAAACCGATGTCGGGGTGGAGTTGAAAGGCGTCAGTTGGAGTTGAAAGGCAACGCGGGCGGGGTTTGAAAGCGAGGGGTGGGCGGAGGGACACGCCGGGAAAAGTCCTTAAGGATCGGCGTTCACCACGCGAACGCGGTCGTATGGGAACCAGTGTGAAGGAGAACGCACCGTCAACGCGAGAAACACCGACCATAGCCCGTTCACCGTCCGGTACGCCACGGGCGCGTCGGCGGGGTAGTCGAACTCGTGCTCGAGGCCCTTCACCGCAGCCTGAAGGAACAAAAGCGCGATGAGCGTGCCGAAGGTCTCGCCGCTGAAGCGCGTGAAGGCGTGAATGTACTCCGACGCGTTGGCGAACGCCAGGACGAAGTGCATGAGCGCGGTGAAGATGAGCACCCAGCCGCAGAACGGCCGAAACTTCTCCGCGCCGAGGTCGTCAGTGGACTCCGCGTACTTGAACATGTAGTAGTACACGAGCACGATCGGCTCCGCGACGCCGACGATGAGCAGCGGCTGGCCGCCGAAGACGGACTGAATCACGCCCGCGATGGCGGTCGCGCAGAGGATGTGCGGGATGGAGAAGAGCTCTTCCGTCTCGTCGCGGAACTGCTCGCCGAACGTCAGCGCGGGGAGGACGGACGCGAAGAAGATGTACGTCGCCGGGGCGAATATCGCCGGGAACTTCAGGCCGCGCTTCCAATCGTCGACGTACAGGGGCTTGCGATTGCGCGCGTCCTTGAGCACGCCCTGGCCCCATCCTTTGCCGAAGACGATCGTCGCCTCGCTCGCGGGCGCGGCGGCGGCGGCGGCGTCCGCGGTCGCCGCGGACGATACGTCCACGGCGACGGCCGCGTCCTTGGGCGCCATCTCGTCTGCGCGCGCGAGGTGCGAACGACGAACGCGCGGGGGGGAGTGCGGGGGCGGCGGTTTGATCTACAACGAACTCGAACTCGTCTGTCCATTCATTCCCGCCAAGTTGTTTTTCACCCACTCCGCAGTTTCAACACTTGATCGCGTCGCCTTTCAACTGACCGATGAACAAGATGTTTATTGGCTCGTCAGGCGATGAAGGGACGTTTCGATTTTTGGCGCGACGGGCGACGGATGGACGCCTCGCGGCGGCGCGCGAGGCTCATTCTTCGTTTGTCGTAGTGTCCGCGTTCGATTGCAACATCCCAGCTACGCGTCGGGACGCGAACGCTAAACGCCGACGGACGCGCGCGTACTGTATCACAGCGCGCGCCCGCCGACCCCCCACCCTCTCTTCGTCTCTCGCCTCTCTTCGTCTCTCCCCGAAGTCAAGTCTCTCGCGCCTTCGCTCATCCGTTCAACCTCGAGGCGCGGCGGTCGGTCTCTCTATCCACGCCGCGCGTCGCTCACTCGGCAGACTTCGCCGCCGCCTTCGCCTGACGAAGCGACTTGTGCACGACGGAGAGCTTCGAGAGCGCGATGCCGGTGAGGTCCGGTCGCCCCGCGCAGAGCTCCGCCACCTTCTTCGCCTGACGCTGGAAGATGCCCGCGACTTTCTGCGACTTCCCGTTCACGGTGACGATCACCGCGGTCGGGTTCTTGTCCCCGACCGCGGCGGCGATGGCGACGGTGTCGTCGCTGACGATGCCTGCGATGGACGAAAGGGATGGGCGCGGGGTGATGGACCGTGAGCGGACGGACGGGCGGACGGATGGGAGAGGCGAAAAAACATCCGTCGTCGAGATTCGATTCGATCCACCCCGAAACATCCGCGTCGACGGACGCGACGGCGACGCGCGACGCCGCGCGGACGCGACGAAGAGCGGGAGGTTTGACACTCCCGCCGCCGCCGCGCGCGCCGCCGCGCGTCGCGACGCGTCGCGTCGCGTCGCGTCGCGTCGCGTCGCGGGACGGACGCCCCACCCCGCTCGAGGGGCGAGGTCCGCGCGACGCTAGGGTTTCGCGAGAAAAAAACACCGCGACGATGCCGCGCGACGCGTGCGCGCGACGACGCCGCGAGCGACCCCCGTCGCCGCCGTCGCGACGCGTCGCGACCTCGAGGACGACGCGAACGAAGCGGTGGCATCACGTCGTTCGTCTCACGCACCGGAGTTCTTGAAGCTGTGCTTCGACGCGAGGTTGTTGGCCTCGGCGCTGAACGACTCGAAGCTCTTTTGCCTGGTCGCGCTCCGGCTCCGGCGCTTGAAGACGTTAGGGCCGTCGTTGACGAGGAGCCACTTGAGGTCCGCGCTGCACGCGACGTGGGACTTCACCATCGTGGTGGAGCGGTGGCGCGGTCGGGAGGAGCTGTGGGCGAGGCGGCGGTGCGCGTCGCGAAGAGGGCGCGATGACGACGCGAGATTTGGTCGGGTGCGCTCGAGAAAACAGATGCGTGGGAACATGAAATGACGCGTACGCGTACTCGTACTCTATGGGCTTTTAGTACGTATTTGAATCGAATTTTACGGCAACTGTCTAACAACCTGTCCGATGGTAACAAATTTTTGCCACCACGCTCGCTCACGCGCTCGACGCGCCGGGGGAGTCGCTCGTCGCTCGCGCGTACCTCGTCCACGCGCGGTCGGTCGCGTCGTCGCGCTCACGCGCCGACCGCCTTCGCCGCCTTCGCGTCCTCCCCTCCCCCGCCCTCCTCCTTCGCGCTTCCGTCCCCTCCAGCCTCGCACGTCTTCGCGTCGAACGACCGGTTCGGATACGTCGGCTTAATCGGCACCTTCCCCTTCGCCGGCGCCTCCGCGAGCTTCTTGTTCAGCACTTCGATCGCGGCGTCGAGCTGCGCGTCGCCGCCTCGCGACGTCGCGACCGGTGCGTTAGCGACGACGACGTCGGGCACGACGCCTCGCTGCTCGATCGCCCACGCGCCGTCAGCGTCGTAGGGGCCGAACGACGGAATCGTAAACGCTGAGGGTCGTTCCATACAAGCGAATGTCGGGGTGGAGTTCAAAGGCGTCAGACGGAGTTCAAAGGCGTCGAAGGCGGGGATTGAAAGCGAGGGATGGGCGGAGAGACACGCCAGGCAAAGTCCTTAAGGATCGGCGTTCACCACGCCAACGCGGTCGTATGGGGACCAGTGTGAATCAGAACGCACCTGATCCGTCGACGAGCGCGAGCTCCGCGTCGCCGCTGTATCCAACCGCGCCGCCCCACGTCCGCTGCCCGATCACGGTCCCGACGCCGAGCCGCCGCGCGGCGAGCGCGAAGATCTCGGCGTCGGAAGACGTGCGCTCGTCGACGAGCACGACGACCTCGCCGCTGAACGCGTACTGCATCGTGACGTCCGGCGGGCCTGAGGGTCGAGGGTCCGTACGAGCGATGATATCGGGGTGGAGTTGAAGGGCGTCAGAAGCGGAGTTGAAAGGCGTCGCGGTCGGGGATTGAAAGCGAGGGACCCTGGGCGGAGAGATGCGCCGGGAAGTAAAGTCCTTAAGGATCGGCGTTCACCACGCGAACGGGGTCGTATGGGGACCAGTGTGAGATAGAACGCACCCGAACGCTCGGCGTTGAAGAGCCACGCGGCGCGCAAGAGTCTCTCGAGGATCCACGTGTCGATGTTTCCCCCCGCGTTGCGTCGGACGTCGATGATCATCCCTCGCGCGCGCACCGCGGGGTAAAACTGCGAGGCGAAGTCGTCGAAAGACGCGCTGCCGCCCTCGCCGTCTTGTTCCATGTCGCCTAGGTAGACGTACGCGACGTCGTCGTCGGCGCGCGATTTGACGTAGGCTCTGCGCGCCGGGGTGGAGTTGAAAGGCGTCAGTTGGAGTTGAAAGGCATCGCGGGCGGGGATTGAAACCGAGGGGTGGACGGAGGGAAACGCCGGGAAGTAAAGTCCTTAAGGATCGGCGTTCACCACGCGAACGGGATCGTATGGGGACCAGTGTAACCAGAACGCACCTCCGCGCGCGAACCGCGTCGGCGGCGCGTAGGTCGCTGCAGTTCTGGTGGTCGAAGGGCGTCGCGACGACGGCGCCGACGGCGCCGCCGCGGAGTTTAGAGTGGTTCTTTTTGCGGCGGCGGGGGGAGTCCCCGCCCAGAGCCGCGGCGGCGTCCGCGAACATCTCGCGCGTCCGCCGCGCGCGCGAGCGCTGCGACGCCGTCGGCAACCCGCTCGGATGCCCCGGATCCCCGCCGCCGCCTCCGCCGCCTCCTCCTCCTCCCGGCATGATCACGATCGGCATCCCCCCCGCGCCGCCGCCGCCGCCTCCCGCGCCGCCGCCGCCGCCGAACATGTTCATCAGCCCGCCGTCCATGAGCCCGCCGCCGCCGCCCGCCATCGCGGCGTAGATGTCGTCGTCGTCGTCGTCGTCGTCGTCGCGCGCCGCCGCGTCGATCTCCAACAACACCTGCGCGCCCGCCTTCCCGATCATCGCTCGGTCGAGCGCGACTGCGATCGGGACGCGCGGGAGGCTCGCGTTCAGCCGCGCGCCGTCCACCGCGGTGATGACGTCGCCCGGTCGGAGGTCCACGCCGACGGCGACGAGCGGCGACTCGAGCGCGTTCAACACGCCGGAGCCGTCGAACGCACGCGAGATCTCCATCCCGCCTCGTTCGACGTTGGGGACGAGCACGCCGCCGAGGCACGCGGACGGGCGTCCCGCGTTCGCGCCGGCCCCCGCGGATCCGTATCCCCGCGATCCGCCGGGGCGGCGGTCGAGAAATTCGTCGTCGTCGCGGATGGAGATGAAGACGTGGAGCACGGAGAGCTCCCCGAACGCTTGCGTCAAGACGTCGCGCAAGTCGCTCTTAGGGTCGTTCCATACGAGCGAACGTCGGGGTGGAGTTGAAAGGCGTCAGACGGAGTTCAAAGGCGTCACGGTCGGGGATTGAAAGCGAGGTGTGGGCGTAGAGATGCGCCGGGCAAAGTCCTTAAGGATCGGCGTTCACCACGCGAACGCGGTCGTATGGGGACCAGTGTATAGAACGCACCTTGTGCGTCATCTTGTACACCAACGGTCGATACGTCTCCGTCGTCGCCGCCCAGTCCACGCCGTGCATGTTCGGGTCGTAGAACGCGTCTCGCATGTTCCGCATCGCCTCGTCGTACATCTGCATCCACTCCTTTCGAGGGTTCACGGACACCGTGAACGCGGGCGGGGGGTTCCAGAGTTGCGCCGAATGCAAAAGCTGCTCCTGCGGCACGCCTCGCCCCGCCATCGCGATCGCGCGCGCGGAAAACAACGCGAGCCCTTTGTCCGTCGCGAGGACGACCACCTCGCCGTCGCCGGACACGATCGTCGCGATCGGGTCCGGGAAGAACGGCGCGAACGTGCCCGCGACGACGTCGACGACGACCAAATACCAGCCGACGTCATCCTTAGGGTCGTTCCATACGAGCGATTGTCGGGGTGGAGTTGAAAGGCGTCAGGTGGAGTTGAAAGGCGCCGAGGGCGGGGCTTGAAACCGAGGGATGGGCGGAGAGATGCGCCGGGAAAAGTCCTTAAGGAACGGCGTTCACCACACCGACGCGGTCGTATGGGGACCAGTGTATAGAACGCGCCTTGGTCTCCGCGATGAACGTCCGCCCGTCGCCCAAAACTTTCAGTCCGGCGTACGCGCGCTTCGGGACGAACGGCGCCGCGACCGCGCGCTTCTCGATCCCGGGGAAGTGAATCTTCGTCTTGAACCGCGCGCCGATGGAGGGGTCGAACGCGACGCCGCCGTGAGGGTTCAGCTCGTCGCCGCCGTGAAACGGGCACGCGAACCCGGCGCGCAACGGCAGACACATCAGTCGTTGCTCGTTCTGAACGTTCGGCTCCGAGCCGCGCGCGCCGTACGGCGACGCGGACCCGGACTCGATCGCGGCGTCGCTGAGGTAGTAGAGGAACAGGCCGTCCGGCGTGAACGTCGGCTCTGCGGCGTTGTACGAGTTTTCAGTCACCCGCGTGACGTTATTCTCCGCGACGTTCCAAACGTAGACGGAGGAAAATTCCGTGTCGTCCGACGCGACGAACGCGAGCCACGCGCTGTCCGGGGACCACGCGTACTCGCCCGCGGCGCGCGGGCGGAGACCGCTCATCACGTTCCGCGGGCGCGCGATACCGGTGCCGTCGCCGGGAGGCGGCGGCGGCGCGGGTTGGTCCGAGTCGGCGCCTAACCCCGCGCGGGAAGAGGTGAAGAGCGCGTCGAACCCGCCGGACGGCGGGGCGCGGCCGAGCCTGCCGTGGTGCATGTCCCTCGCGCGCGGGCGCGGGCGCGTCGCGCTCGCGCTCGCGCCGCCGCCGCCGGAGGACAGATGCCGCGTCAGCTCGTGATCGCGTCGAAACCCTAGAGATGAAACCGCCCTAGAGGAGGAGGAGGAGGAGGAGGAGGGGAAACCGCCCGCGCGGCGGCGGCGGCCGCGACGCGCCCCCCCGGGCCCCCGTCCCGCCGTAAACGGCGACGCCGCGCCGCCGCCGCCGCCCGCGCCGGGCGCGGCGATCACGATGGGCATCATCCCGGGGCCCAGCATCCCGCCGCCCGCCGCCGTCGCGTTCGCCGCGCCGTCGCCGTCCTCGTACGCGGAATCGTCGTCGACCGGCGCGTCGCGCGTTTTAAAATCGTACGAGTTCGCCGCCGTCGCGTTCAAATTCAGCGCCGTGATCGCCCCGCTCGTGTCGTCGTACACGAGCGTCGACAAGTCCGGGGAGACGTCGCTGTGCGACATCACGCCTCTGATCGTCCCCCCCACCGTGATCTGCGTCTCGCTCCACGGCCCGCCGAGCGTCGACGCCGACGAGCCCCCTCCGCCGCCGCCGCCGCCGCCGCCGCGTTCGAGCAAGACGTACTCGTACTCGCCCGACGCGTCCGACATCGCGATGATGCGCACGTTATCCCGCGCGTCCGTGTTCCGCACGAACTGCGCGTGCTTGTATCGCACCGCGCCGTCGTTGGACGTGACCTTTTCGACGCGCGTCCCGAGCTCCGGGTGTAGCGGCGCGTAGAAAATCTGCCCGCGGATCACGAGCGCGGCGTGTTCCCCCGTGAACGAAAGCGCCGCCTCTTGCAAGTCGAGCATCGGATCCGGGAGGTTTCTCACGGACGCGTGCTTGAACTCGGACACGAGCGAGATTTGCACGGGCGTCCCGAGCAGCGCTTTCTGGCCTCTCGCGATCTTCATGACCGGCCCGCCGCCGACGGCGTCGCCGCCGGCGACGACGGAGAATTTTTTTAACCCCGCGCCTGCGCGATACACGACGTCGTCGCCGTCGATGTCAAACTCCATCACGTCCATGCCGCACTCGCGCGTCAGCTGCGTCGGGTACGCCCCGTCCAAACCCATGACCCACACGTTCGCGACGCCGTTGTGGTCGCTGAGGAAGAACACGCGGTCGGGGAACGCCTTCGAGGTCTTCGGCGACCACGACCCGCGCTTGCTGAGGGTCGAGGGTCCACACGAAGCGAAGTCGGGGTGGAGTTGAAAGGCGTCAGAAGCGGAGTTGAAAGGCGTCGAGGTGTGTCGGGATTGAAAGCGAGGGACCCTGGGCGGAGAGAGACGCCGGGAAGTAAAGTCCTTAAGAAACGGCGTCCACCACGCCGACAGGGTCGTATGGGAACCAGTGTATAGAACGCGCCTGAACGTCTCCGGCCACAGGCACTTCGCCTCTTCGTCGCCGTCGCACCACCGCCACAAGCGCGACTGCTCGCCGCCTTCGTAGCGCTTCGTCGCGCTCGATTGCTTCATCTCGTAGAAAACGTAACACCCCATCTGGTCCTCCGTCCCGCCGTGCGCGCGCGCGAACGGCAGCGGCCTGACGTCGCCGAGCGCGCCGCCGCCGCCGCCGCCGCGAACGGCGATCGTCGCGAGCGTCGGCTCCCCGTTCGGCGACGCCGCGTCGGCGACGACGACGATCAGCCCGTTCCCGTCGCGCGTCCACCCCTCGAGCTTGACCGCGCCGGTGCCGTACGTCACCCGAGTCGGCGTCCCGCCCGCGGTGGGCACGGTGAACACCTCGTGGCCGTCGCTCGACGCCGCGACGTACGCGATGGTCCCGCCGTCGTCGGAGAGCTTCGGGTCGTTCCGTACGAGCGAACGTCGGGGTGGAGTTGAAAGGCGTCAGTTGAAGTTGAAAGGCGTCGAGGTGTGTCGGGATTGAAAGCGAGGGATGGGCGGAGAGAGACGCCGGGCAAAGTCCTTAAGGATCGGCGTTCACCACGCCAACGCGGCCGTATGGGGACCAGTGTAAACATGGACGCGCCTTTGGCGAGTTGTCGTGCGCGTCCGACGACGACACGCGGACGGCGTTCCCGCCCTTCGCGCTGACGACCCAGACGTTGCGCTCGGAGATAAACGTCAGGAGCGCGCCGCGCATGGACGGGCGCTGAAGGTAGCCCATCTTCAGGTCCGGCGCGGTACGGCCCGGGCGCTGCGGTCGGTCCGCGTCGAGGGGATCCTCCGCGGTGGGGAGCGCGTCGAGATCGCGGACGACGCTCGAGACGTTGGGCTCCGGCGCGCGGAGCAACGTACGGACGTCCTCGAACGCCGCGCCGCGGTCGCCGCCGCCGGCGCCGGCGCCGTGCGCCATGTTCTGGAGCATGTCCACGACGTTGGCCTTGAACGCGTCGTCCTTAGCCTTCTTCTCGTCGTCCGAGTCTGATGATGAATCGTCGTCGTCGTCGTCGTCGTCCTTTTTCTTTCGATGATGAATGTTGTCGCCGGGCGTCAATTTCGAACCACGACGGATCGTCGCCGGCGTCGGCGTCGCGCGCGTCGTCGTCGCGAGCGGCGCGACGCCGCCGCCGAGCTTCGCGACCCCCAACGACGAGATCGCCGGCGACGCGACGGTCCCGACGATCGCGCCGGCGACGAAAAGGATCGTCGCGCCGAGGAGCGCGGGATGCGTCGCCGCTCGGCGCGGATCGAACGACGACGCCGCGGACGACCACCACCATCGCGACGACGACGACGACGACGACGACGCGCGGCGGCGGCGGCGAGCGCGCGCTCCGAGAGAGGCGTCTCCACCCGCGCCGCCGTCGCCGACCGCGGTGGACGCCGCGGCCGCCGCCGATCCGCCGCCGAAGTAGGACTCGAGCGCGTCCGCGCCCGTGCCGTACGCGCCGCCCGCGTCGATGGTCACCGAGGCGTCGGACCCGAGCAACGGCGCGGGGCGCGCGTCGTCGCCGCCGCCGCCGCCGCCGCCGCCGCCGCCCATCGCGCGACTCGACGACGGCGTCGGCGGCGAAGGCGTGGGCGAGAGCGCGCGATCGACCGGCGCGGCGCGGCGGGATGAACGACGCGGACGCCGGGCGAGGGACGACGCGCGCGCGAGGTGACTTTGTAACACCAACCCTTCGGTCGCGGCTTTCGGACGCGAGCGCGACAAGGTCTCAGCTTCAGAACGTCGTCTGTGTTGATCATTTCAAAGTCGAAATCGCGTAGCGTCGTCGCTCGCGCGCTGTGCGCCCCCACCCCCACCCCCCGCTCACTCCACCGCCATGGGGTCGTCCGCGACGACCCCTCCGTCGCCCCCCTCCGTCGCCGCGACCGCCGGAGACGCGTCCACCGCCGCCGGAGACGCGTCCGCCGCCGCCGCCGCGTCCGCCGGAGCCGCATCCGCGACCGCCGCCGCCGCCGTCGCGGCGGCGGCCGGAGACGTCTTGAAAAACGCGCCGAGCGGCTTCATCTTCACCGGCGTCGACCTCGGCGTGCTCTTCGCGCTCTTGACCGGAGAAGAAATCTCTTTCGTCGTGGCAGCGCCGACGTCGACCGCCGCCGCGTCCGCCGCGTCCACCGCCGCGGCCGGTTTCGGTTTCGCGCTCGCCGCCGCCGCCTTCGGTTTCGGCGCCGGCGGCGGCGGGCGGTCGTCGACGATCGCGCACGCCGCGAGCGTCTCCGCCGTGAACTCCCACCGCGCGCGTCGGTACGTCGCGATCTCGCCAATCTTCGCCTTGACCGCGCGCATCGTGAGCTCGGGACCGCCGTCGCGCGACCGCTCCTCCACGAACGCGCGCGTCGCCTTGTTGATCTGGAGCTTCGGGCGCGCCATGAGAAACTTCACGAGCGTCGCGGTCGACGCCTCCGGGAACGTCGAGGGGCCCTTCTTCGCCGCCGCCGCTCCCGCTCCCGCCGCGTCGCCGCCACCGTCGTCCACGCCGGCGGTCACATCCACGCCGCCCATGCCCGCGCCGGCGTCGTCGTCGTCGCCGCCGGCGCCGGGGACGTGCGGCAGCGGTATCGCGGCGTCGACGGCGACGGGCGCCGCGCCGTCGAACGCTCTGTACGACGTCGCGCCCAGCGCGCGAAGCAGCCGCGCGTTCGCGTCCGCGCACGCGTTCGCGTCGGTCGCGCACGCGTCGACGGTCGCGGTCGACGGCTCACCGACGCCGTCGCCCGGGCCCCGCTCCGGCGTGCTCGGCGCGGCGGCGTTGACGTTGAACGCGGTGAGCACGAGCGGGCGGTTCTGGTGCCTCGCGCGTTTCATCCACTGCGCGAGCTGCGCGACGGCGCGTTCTCTCCTCGCCCTCGCGGCGGCGTCGTCGTCGCCGTCGCCGTCGCGCGCGGGATGATGACGATCGTGATCCATCTCGTCGCCGCCGCCGCCGTCGAGCAACGCAGCGTCGCCGCCGTCGACGACCTCGTCCCCGGACAGGTACCCGTCCGGGACGACGAACCCCGTCTCCTCTTCGTCGCCGTCGTCGTCGTCGTCGCCGTCGTCGTCGTCTCCCTTTCCTCCGTCGCTCAGGGATTCGCCCTCCTCCTCTTCCTCGCCCCACTCGTCCCCGGAGTCGTTCCACTCGCCGTCGGAGTTCTCGTACTCGACGCGCGGATCGCGCTTGAACGGCGCGCGTCCGGTGACGGTCGCGCTGACGAGCCCGGGGCGTTCCGGGAACGGCCCGCTGCCCCAAAACGCGGGTCGGCCGCCTTCCGTCGGGAACGTCTTGAACGGATCCCCCTCGTGCACGTCCGCGCCGCCGAGCTGGAACCCGTAGCGGTACGTCCCCTCGTTCACGACGACGCCGCCGTCGACGACGACGTGCGAGGAGCACTGCACGGCGAAGAGGCGTCGTCGTTTCGGCCGCGGCGACGGCAGGCGCGCGTCCTCGCGCGACGCGTCGAGCGCGTCCGCGAACGCCTTGTCCTCCGCGGTGAGCGGCTTCCGCTCGCGCTTGCGCTTGCGCTCGCCCCACCGCGAGGAGATCGATGAGAAGAGTGTCGGACACAATGTGGAGTCGTCAGACGGCGTCGAACCTCGTTTCTTCTGTTTCCACCGCGTCCGCGTCGCCTCCCACGCGGCGGCGGCGTCGAACCCCTGCGCCGTCACCGCGCGCGTCACCGCGTCCATCGCGTCATCGGAGAGCGACCCGCCGCCCCCGGGCACGACCGGCGCGGTCGTCACCGCGGGCGGCGCAACGATCGGCTTCTTCGGCGCGGCGGCGAAGAAGCCCTTGAACGCGTTGGCTTGCTTCGCCTTTTTCGCCGTCGCCGCCGCCTCTCTCGCCTTGCGCTCCTCCTCGGCCGCGGCGATCGCGCGCTCTTTCTCAGCCCTCTCCGCTTCTCTCGCCGCGTCCCTCGCGGTCTTCTCCGCTTCTCTCGCCGCGTCTCTGGCCGCCTTCTCCGCCGCCTTCTCCGCCTCCTTCGCGGTCTTCTCCGCGTCCCGCGCGGCTTTTTCCGCCTCGCGTTCGCGTTCCTGCGCGATTCGACGTGATGAGCGTTTGGAAGCAAACACATGATTGGTCAGTTTTTGATGACGTGGAATGATTGATTCGGGTGGATTTGGTGACGTGGAAGAACGTGCGGTCGAGAGAGCGAGTCGAGTCGAGTCGAGTCGAGTCG
>Ga0181560_10002779_pt1 | contig 16225 bp, 15 predicted proteins | sample 011ome_20_FD_133751 | JGI IMG/M metagenome (GOLD analysis project Ga0181560, IMG submission 133751) | Coastal salt marsh microbial communities from the Groves Creek Marsh, Skidaway Island, Georgia - 011509CT metaG (megahit assembly) | ecosystem: Environmental > Aquatic > Marine > Intertidal...
CCATAAAATTAGAATTTATAGATTGAACACTAACCAAGAAAAAGTTGTGGTTGTAAACGACGCAGGTTATATTGATTCTGCGAAAGGTCTAGTTGTGCTTTCAGCATTTAACCCAGATGGTGGTTATGTTGGTCCGCACATTCATATCAACGCAATGCCTGATTCAAATGATATCGCACCTAAATTGAATCAGCTTCTTGAAATTGATATGACTAATACTACTGTTACTCCACAAGTTGATACTATTGCGACCGGCGGTGTGGTTGCAGGTATCGGTTATAGCACAACACCAAGACATAAAGAATAACCGATATGAACTATGAATTAAGAAAGATTCTCCCAGATCATATTATCTACGATCAACCTGACCTGGTTGAATTTGTAGAAGAGTATTTGATTTGGCTCAACAGCGAAGGTAATCCAGGGCATATTATTAACAATATGCCTGATTACCGTGATATCGACCGTGCGGCCGATGAGTTTCTTGAATATATTCAAAGGGAAATTGCTGCAGCTATTCCGGAAAACATTGCTTCTGATAAAAGAAAGCTTTACAAAAACGCTGTTGACATTTATTTGTCAAAGGGATCTGTTCCTTCTTATCAAGCTTTGTTTAACCTTGCGTTTAATGACAAGGTTGAATTGGCATTTCCTCGCACTGAAATCCTTAAACCTTCTGATGGTAAATGGGATGCGGCTAACCAACGTTGGAGAAATGAAGACGGCCATCTGAGTTCTTCTAGATATATTCAGGATTCTAGATACTATCAGTCATTCTCATACGTTATTAAAACAGGTCAAACAATCAGTAACTGGAGAGATTCAGTTAAAAAGCTTTTGCACCCGTCTGGTTTTGCATTTTTTGGTCAAGTAGCAATCTTCAGTGAAGCATTAGCCGGTCCAACAGCCAATGCCGCAATGAAAAAGTTGCAGCCGGGAAGAATCGCAAAAGATGAGTATAAAGTACCAGTCTTTGTTGATGTAGTTGATGCAAAAGCGTATGCAGTATACTTAAAGGTAGAGTTTGTTATTGTCGGATCGTCGTCAAACTCTGTTGGTACTACATGGAAGCATGTAGATTTGCAGAAATATTATAATACCGACCCTCTATCGCTTTATCAAAATTATACTTTAGCCGAGGCTATTGGCGGTGGTAAAATTAAAATCAGTAGTCCTTCTGAAATTGTTATCACTACAATCTAGTATAAATAAACATATCATTAACGGAGCTTGAGTTAAAATGGCAGCTATTATTACCCAAAGCATGCGTGTGCAGAATGCCGCAGCTTACAAATCATTAGTGGATACGGATAACGCGTATCTCTTTATTGGTCGTTCGAGAGAGTGGCCAGGATCAGACACAACAATCGCGATCCCAGATGATTCATCAGCAGAAGAAAGAAAAGCGCGTGAGGCTATGACTGCGGCAAAGAAAATTGCAGCGTCAGATGTATCGCACGTTATTCCTCGATATAACTGGGTATCTGGTACGATCTATCAAGAATATGACGACGCCGCTGAAGCGTTGTCTACTCGCCAATTCTATGTTGTTACAGACGAACTAAACGTTTATAAGTGCCTTAAAGCTGGTTCTGACAGTGTTGCTCCTTCTCTGAGAGCGTCTACCGTAAAGCCAACTGGTACGAGTACTGCTGTTAATGCTGAAACCGGTGACGGTTATATCTGGAAATATATGTTCACTCTGTCAGGTACACAAGCTGCCAAATTCCTGACTTCTGCATATATTCCTGTTCAAACTCTTGCTTCCGACGACGGATCTCTTCAGTGGGACGTCCAAACAAACGCTGCTCTTGGTGCGATTCACAGAATTAAAGTAGTTTCAGGTGGTACGGTTTACGGAACAAATCCAACTGTTACGATTGATGGTGACGGAACGGGAGCAACAGCTGTTGCAACTGTGTCATCTGGCGTCATCACAGGTATCACGGTCACAAATACCGGTAGCGGATACACAAAAGCAAATGTAACTATTACAGATGCTAACGGCACAGGTGCAAGTGCTCGAGCAATTGTTTCACCTCCTGGCGGACATGGTGTTGACCCTGTAAGCGAGTTAGGTGGTATCTTTGCTATGACAAACATTACACTCGATGGTGATGAATCGACAGGCGGTGTTGCAGATTTCTTGATTGACAACGAATACCGTCAGCTTGGTATCCTTTTGAATCCGATAGAAGCAACAGGTACTACAGCATTTGCATCGACCACAGGTAGAGCCACTAAGAAGTTGACATACTCTGGTCTGGCTGGTGGTTCTCTTTCAGTTGATGACGAGTTCACCAGTGCGGGTGGCGTATCTGCGTTTATCGATTCTATTGATACTGCAAACAATACAATCTATTACCACCAAGATGAATATACCGGATACGGAGATTTTTCCGTTGGTGAAGCTATTACATCTGGTGTTGTTACTGCCAATATAGATACTTTAGATGATGCAGATTTTAACACTTTCTCAGGCCAAATTTTATACATCGAGAATAGAAGTAAGATCGATCGTTCTGTTGACCAGATCGAAGACATCAAACTAGTAATTGAATTTTAAGGTAGGATATAATGGCAAAAACATTTAATAACGATCCATATTTTGACGACTATTACGTTGATGGATCAGACGGTCTTTCGCCACAGGAAAAGTATTATCGTGTGCTTTTCAGACCTACCGTTGCTGTGCAGGCTAGAGAGCTTACGCAGCTTCAGTCAATGTTACAAAACCAGGTTACCCAGTTTGGTCGTCATATGTTCAAAGACGGTTCCATGGTTATTCCTGGCGGCACGTCGTTGGATAAAAACTATAGCTACGTTAAAGTCAACAACCTGTCAGGTGCTGGCGCTGACGTTGCAAACTATTATACAGAATTCTTAAATACTAAGCTCGTAGGTCAAACATCTGGCGTTGAAGCTGAGGTTATTAACGTAACTGCTGCGGATGCAACAACAGGTGATCCTATCACACTGTTTGTTAAGTATTTAAACTCTGGTACGAATAATGAAGAAATCGCATTTACATTTGGCGAAGAAATTCTGTCTGATGGTCCAACTCCTCGTTATGCCACAGTTGCCGAAACTGGTAAGGGTACAGCGTTCTCGGTTAACGACGGCGTATACTTTGTTAACGGTATTTTCTGTACCGTACATGCGCAAACAGTAATTGTTTCTAAATACACGACAGATCCTAGCGCAATTGTTGGCTTTGATGTAATTGAATCTATTGTTACGTCTCAAGAAGATCCTAGTCTAAACGATAACGCCAATGGAGCTCCAAACTATGCTGCTCCAGGTGCGCACCGTTATGAAATCGATCTTGAGCTTTCAACAAGAGCAGTCGACTCAACGGACCTAGAAAACTTTGTTCAACTTCTGAAAATGGAAGAAGGCGTAACGCGCCAGCAAGTAGTAAAAACTGATTACTCTTTGCTAGAAGATACACTAGCGCGTCGTACGTTTGACGAGTCTGGCAACTATACAGTTCGCTCGTTTGGTATTGAGGTTCGTGAACACCTTAACGATGGCACTAACCGTGGTATCTACGATGCGATTAACCTTGATTCTGAAGGTAATCCAGGCGATGAGGCTAAACTTGCGATCGGTATGGAGCGCGGTAAGGCATATGTTCGCGGTTATGAAATTGAGACACTAGCTACTACATATGTTCCGGTTAATAAAGCCCGATCATTTGAATTTGATAACAACGTAGCAATCCCATTTAACCTGGGTAACTATATTGTTGTCGACAATCTATATGGCGTTCCAGACATTAACAATTTCCCTACAGTGTCTCTTCGCGATGCCAACGTTTCTACTGGCGGATCGGCATCAGGCAATGAAATTGGTACAGCTAACATTCGTGCCATTGAACATTTCTCAGGCACTGGTGGTACATCAACAGCCACATATAGACTGTTCCTATTCAACGTAGTAATGAATAGCGGCCAAAGCTTTTCTAGTGCAAAATCTTTCTATGCGGCAGGATCTCCTCCTATTACTGCAGACGTTGTAGATGCCACCGCAGCCCTACAAGACACAGGAAACAATAAGCTTATTGTTCCTATGCCGTTTAATGTCATTAAGACAGTTTCAGATACAAACTATCAAGTTAGAAAAGCGTATTCAGGTACCTTGAACGGTTCTGGCGTTGACTCTATTTCTGCAGGTACTGATAACCAGTTCTTGTCTCCATACAGTATTGCGAACTACTTGCTAGCAGTTGATGGTCCATCTGGTTGGGAAATTATCGACATTAACCCAGGTGTCAATATTACGGCAACTGGTAGCCCAATCGGTACATCGCTGCAAATCAATCTAGGTTCATCTTATGCTGCAGCTGCTTATAAGATTATTACAACCGTTTATAAATCTACTGCGACTGAAAAGTCTAAGACTCTAACTACGACGAGTAAAGCTGTTAGTGCCGCAAGTGCAACGGGTAATGTTTCGTTAAGCAAGGCAGACATTTATGAGGTAACTGGTGTCTATATGTCGGCATCAGCTGGTACAGCTGCAACTACGGCAGACCAAAATATTTTAGATCGTTATATTGTCGACAATGGTCAACGTGATAACTTCTATGATGTTGGTACGCTAAAACTTAAGCCTTCGGCAACTGCTCCTACTGGTGATATCCTTATCACGTTCAGCTATTTTGAGCACGGTGCTGGTGACTACTTTACAGTTGACTCATATGTTGATATCGACTTCGAGGATATTCCAACGTACCAGTCTCGTGGTGTTAACTACGAGCTGCGTGACGTATTAGATTTCCGTCCTCGTAAATCAGATGATGGTACTAACTTCTCAACAGGTGGTGGTGAACCAACAGAGATTCTTCAAATCGGGTCTAACCTCCGTTGTGACTTTGAATACTATCTCTCAAGAATTGATAAAATCTTCTTGGATGCCAAAGGTAAATTTGGTGTTATCGAAGGTGTTCCTGCAATTAATCCAGCAGCTCCTAAAAACCCAGATGACGCGATGGTGCTTTATGAGGTTCGCTTAAATGCATACACACTTAACGCCCAGGCTGTTGTACCTACAATCGTTGACAACAAGCGTTATACCATGCGTGATATTGGTCGTCTAGAAAACAGAATTAAAAATCTAGAGTACTACACATCACTTTCGTTGCTTGAAAAAGAAACTGCTGACTTGCAGATTCCTGATGTTAACAACGTTGACAGATTTAAAAATGGTTTCGTTGTTGACCCATTCTATGGTCACAACATTGGTAACTCTGCTAATGGCGATTACCATATTTCTGTTGATGCTGCATTGGGTCATATGAGACCTCAGTACTATTCAGACGCTATTCGCTTGCAACGTAGTACCGCGCTTACTTCAAATATGGTAAAGCGTGGGGATGCTATGATGCTTCCTTACGATCATGTTGAATATGCAAAGCAACCATATGCTTCGCGTACAGAAAACGTTACACCATATCTTGTCTTTAACTGGATCGGTGATCTTGGTCTGTCCCCTGACACTGATGACTGGAAAGATACTGAACGTCGTCCTGAATTGATCGTTGACAACCAAGGGTTGTTTGACGTTGTTAACTTGTTGCAAGATCGTACTGACGTATTCGGTACGGTGTGGAACGAGTGGCAGACTCAGTGGTCTGGTGCACCTGTAATCACAACAAACGTACGTGGAAACACAACTGACACGATTGAAACAATCCAATCTGTCCAAGCAAGATCCGGTATTCGTACATCGGTATCACCTGACACCAACCAGTTGTCTCTTGGTGATCGCGTCGTTGACGTTAGAATGGTTCCTTTCATTCGTTCACGCCGTGTTAAGTTTTTGGGTACACGCCTGAAACCGAACACACGTGTATGGCCTTTCTTTGATGAGCAACTTGTATCTGATTTCTGTAAGCCGGCAACATTCTCGTATTACTCAGATAATCCGGTTGATGCCGAACCAGATCCAAATGCAATACGTCACCCAGATCTAACGGCGTCGGATATTGCTAATAGTACCAATGCTCTTATTACTGACTCGAACGGTAATGTTGAAGGTGAATTCTACATCCCTAATACTGATGTAGTCAGATTTAGAACTGGTGACCGTCTGTTCAAGCTTGTTGATGATGAGCAAGACCGCGAAGGTTTCATTACAACTGGTGCTAAAGCAACATACTCTGCTCGTGGTCTTTTGACAACAGAGCAAGAGGTATCTTTGCGTGAACCTAGCATTGTGACTGAAGCCGTTGCCTCAAACAGAACGGTTACAAACTCACGTGTTATTCGCTCTGTTACTCAAGATACAGGTGGTAAAGGTGGCGGGTTCGACCCACTGGCACAAACGTTCTTCATCGATATCGCTGGTGGTATCATCTTAACCAAACTGGATGTATTCTTCTTCACGAAGGATCCAGAGGTTCCGGTTAAGCTTGAAATTAGAACAGTTGATAACGGGTACCCAACTAACACTATTTTGCCATTTGGTGAAAAAGTCCTTGCTGCTGCAGATGTTAATCTGTCAACCGATGCTTCTGTTGCGACAACATTTGAGTTCGATACTCCGGTCTTCCTAAACCAAGGTCGTGAGTACGCGATCGTACTTAAATCTGCTTCTGACCAATACCGCGTGTTCATCTCACGTCTTGGTGAAAACCAGATTGGTACAACTCAGCGTATTTCGAAACAGCCTACTCTTGGATCATTGTTCAAGTCGCAAAACGGCACAACATGGGAATCGTCACAGCTTGATGATCTTATGTACACAATGTACCGTGCTAAATTTGATACTAACGTATCTGGTACGTTTGTTTCAACAAATGCGGATCTTCCATCAAGGATTTTGCTAAACCCAATCTATACAGAGACAGGTTCGAATGTTGTAACTATCGAGCACAAAAACCATGGTGTTGCACCTGGCGGTAAAGTAGAAATTCTGACTATGGATAGTACTTCGGTTAACGGTGTCCCAAGCTCAGAGCTGATTGGTGAACATTATATCAATAATGTTGAACAAGACAGATACACGATCACTGTTACAACTGCAGCGACTGCAGATGGCAATAGCGGTGGTTATGTAACAGTCACCGAAGATAAGAAAATGGATATCTTCCAGCCTACAGTTAATATTGTCCGATTCCCAGATACAAATATTTCTTGGAGTGCCAAATTAACTTCTTCTAAATCTTTGGCTGGTACTGAATCGCCGTATAACCTGGAATCTTCTTACAGACCAGTTCTTATTAATGAAAACTATCAATTGGCGGCTCCGCATTGTATTGCTTCAACTAATAACGAAGCTCTGCATCTTTCAGGTGGCAAATCGTTCTTCCTGAGAGGCATTGTCACAACGAATGCTGATAACGTTTCCCCAATGATTGACTTGGCTCGTATGTCTGTGTTTACAATCAACAACAGAATTGACAATCCGCAGTCTTCTACTGGAACAGAATCCGGTAAAAACAACGTTGCCAACTTTGTTGATGAAACAGATACACAAACATGTTCTGCGCTGGCAAGATACATCACTAAAAAGATCGCACTTGGGTCATCATCTGAAGCACTGAAAATTATCTTCTCTGCTAACAGACCTGATGGTTCGGTCATTGAAGTCTATTATAAGACCCAGTCAGCTGGCGATGATACAGATTTTGATGATATTCCTTGGGTACCTGCAACTTCTGAAAACGTTCCTCTGACATCTGAAGATACCACAAGATTTGAAGATTATGAGTACTTAAACAACGGACTAACAGCGTTCAAATACTTCGCGGTTAAAATTGTGCTTAAATCACAAAACTCCTCTAAAGTTCCAAGAGTGAGAGACTTTAGAGCAATTGCCCTGGCGGTGTGATATGAAACTTAAAGTAGAAGGATATCCTGATTTAGTTCGGGATATCCATACAAACGCGGTTATAAATATCAATGAAAGCAAAGCTGATAGAGCTCGAGCTAGGGCACAAGCAGCACGCCAGCAAAGCGAAGACATTGAAGAGATGAAACAAGATCTACATGAATTAAAAGCTTTGCTACAACAACTTTTGGATAGGTAAAAATGGCACTAATTACACCTTTATCACTAAGTGAAAACTTTGGCGATTGGATCGACAGAACGAATGATATAATTACGGCTGTGAATAATGTCACAGACGATAATGGTAACTTGTCTGTTGATGATGGAGACCATATCTATCTAGAAGGATCAGGTGGTACAATCACTATTGGCGGCGAAGCTACAGGTACAGCTACCATTACTGACCTAACTAATATCAGCGTTAATATCCAACTTGATACCGAAGCTGTTATGGACCGTGCTCAGTCTATGATCAGTAACGGAATTCACTCTGGTATTAGTGCGACATACGACGATAACGGTAACAGATTAGACCTGGCTCTGATTGCTGATCCAGTTATTTCTTTGACCGGTCCTATTACTGGATCAGTAGAAATCACAAACCTTGCGTCTGGCACTTATGGTTTAGCTACTAGTATCACAGATAATTCTATCACTCAATCCAAATTAGCTGATGATGCAGTTGGATCTGCAGAGTTAAAAGACGTTGTAAGTCTTCAAATTTTGAATGCGGCGGGTACGGCGCTTAAAACACTTTATGGTGCAGGAAGTTAATAATGGCAACAAGAAGACCACTGATTGCTGATGGTGGTAATCTTAGAGAAGCTACAGACAGTGAAATTAGTTTAATCATTGCTAGAGCTAAAGATCTCTATCGTTTGAGTCCATCAGTTAAATTACAAGTAGTTGGATCTGGGGGAAATCTCGGAACTATTAATGACACTCGTTTGCAAGCTGGTGCTTCAAAGACGAGTGTCTCGGCGTATCCTGCAGAGACATCAACTGCAGAACCATCTACTGTAACAGTTGGTTGGTCTAGGGTAAACGAAGTTCTTGAAACTGTTGCTTGGACAGCTAATGGTGATGATAATCCTCTGTATTATGATGCAAACGGTAACTTGAGAGCAATGTCGAATCAGGACATGTATGACACCTTTATACATCCTGCGATAAATTCAGCATATAGTACAACGTATAAAATTACAACTTCTACCACTCCGACGACCGGTTACAGCTTAGTTTCGAATACTACGATTTTTCAAGATACAGGTGCAGACACGTCACTATACTCTAAAGATGAAATTGGAGAAGATCTGGATCAGCCGTATGTTCGTGTAAGTTGGTATCTTCACCAGGTAGCAGGTATTGCTGCAGCTACGGTGTTTCCAGTAAAAACCAATTCCTCAAAGCAGGTTCAAGTGTATAATGGTACTTCTTTTGATACCGTATTATTGGGTATGACTAGGTACGCTGCAGTTCATAACACTGGTTATAAAATTAGACACGGCTGGAATACACCAACGGGTGTTAGCCTTGGTTCAGTGTGGGATGATAGATTAAACGGCACTGGTAACTATCAAAAAAGATTCGTGAATGGCGATGACTATCGTGCTCAGGAATTTCCTGACGGTTCATTTGTCAGAATAAATACTTATTTCTTAAAAGGGCGGTTAGAATAATGGGTAAATTTACGCATGCTCGCTATGTGAATTCAAAAAAGCAAGTGATTGAAACTATCTGGTATGATGAAGATGCTGGTACATATACCCAAGAAGCTGTTGAATGCAATCTTGAGGATCCTAGATATCTAGAGCTATTAGATACATTCACGACTGATGAGATCAGTACAATGACTGATCAGCACTCAAAAGAACAAGCCGAGAATTTTAAATTGTTCGTGAAGGGTATGGCAGAAGATTATGGATTACTGTATGATCCTAATGCAGCAAATCCTTCTGAGAAGGTACACGGCATTGACCATATCTTTGAGCCACCTGAAGGCGATGAAGGTGTCGATCTTCTCTTTAACATCAAGCTGAAAATCTTTGACATGCCTGAGGTTCAAAAATCAAAAAGCAAAAAACTTAAAGCAGAACTAAGAGAAGCTGATACGCCTCTCAAAGCTCTGCATGTTGCTGGTAAATTTTTATTTAAGTAAGTTATATTTTTCCCATTTGTGTGGATGATTATCCATATGGGTAAAATGAACAAATTTAATATCAGGGTGAAACTGATCACCTAAAAACATATATGAATTGCCCGATGCTTTCTGATATGCTCTATTGAGATATGTCAGGGTGTGTCGGGCAAAATCTTTTTTGCGTGCCTCAAATCGTGTAAACCATGCATTAGGTAGACGCACCAATTCCAATCTCTCATTTACTGAATCTTCGATGAAGTGTTGCTCTCCATTAATTGGACCAGAAGTGTATCCTTCCTCGATATACTTTCGCTGATAGTATTCAGGTTTTTCCATAAACTTCTCTAGAATATACTTGACATCCTTTGGATAGTATTTGTAAAAACCGCCATTAATAGTGAATCTTTCTTTTTCCTCTGGAGGAACATCACGCCACCAACCTGGCATTGCAACGAACTGGCCACGTTCGACAGGATACTCAAAGATCTTTTTATAATCGTTAATAAGAAGAATATCGATATCCATAACACAGATTGGTTCGTCGCAATCTAGTGTCATACCATACATCTTATTCCATTGTAATAGAATATTAGGCTGCATAGACTCACGAATCCATATAAACTCGTGTTCAGGCAATTTAGATTCTAAGTATTCTTCATACTCAGGACCATACCTATCACCTATTCTAACACAAATGATTTTCATTGTACACAGTATCCTTAAATATATTTTTGCCATATATCGTAGTATTTGGCAATTCACAGTATTCTTTAAACTTATTATGTATGTCTTCTATTTTCATTTTGTGTATAATAAAGTTATATGAAAATATGTTAGACAAGTAAATGAGATTTGTTTTGTCTGGATCCACCCTGATTGGTCCGTCCATAATATCCATATGTACGAATTCACAGTACGTAGATTTAATTACATCTTCCCATTGCTCGTCAGAAAAATCTTTAAGCGACTCTTCAACTAATTCAGGTTTGTACTCACACTCGTCGAATATCAAGTCTTTTTTTCTGCGCCAATGAGTAAATGTTGCCTTTACATCTTGAATGGTCCACATTTGTTGTTTAAACAAAATAGAATCCATATTGTTGTCGTACTGCACCAATTTGGTACCTTCATGCCCAAATTTGGCATAAAGTCTTTCGGCTAAGTTACCAGCAGCTGGTGCATATATGACATCATACTTCCTATTAAACTCTGGAAGCTTTTCATTGTTGCGACCATACACGATATTCGGATTGCGGTTTCTTTCATGGTCTAACGCAATCGCATGACGACGCTCTGGATAACAAAAGAACTTTGTGTTGCGTTCTAGATCGAAGTTAAGCAGTGTATGTCCAGCTTCAAGAGCCTTTGATATAAACTCACCTTGCTCACAGTTCTTGACTTCTTCATAACCTTCACCTGCTTTTACATAGTGAGGAGTATAGTCATCATGTACATTACTAGTACTTCTAGCATAGTTGATTACCTTTCCATCATAATTTTCGAAACTAGGTCTTCCAAGTTCACGCCACATTTTTAAATTCAGGAAGATAGTTTGTGGATGTAGTCTACCATAATCTTTATCGGGGTGAAATAGAAGATGACCACGTGCGATGTGTTCACTGTTCTTAAATTTATTAAAGAAGGTCCAGATATTGTTATCGTGTTCAGAATAATAAAATGAACCAATGTAACTAATTATTGCATAATCATGTGCATCGCACTTATTAAGCGCATCGGTAATATTACGTGTAAACACTACATTACTGTTTTTAGATCCGCCACTGCTTAATGGAATACCACTAAACCATGTTAGCGTTGCCATATATTCTGCCCAGTCATCCCATTCTATTTTTGGGTAATCAACAATAATGTGAACAGAGTCAGTAGTATTTTCGTTGTGCCTAGAGTTATCTAAAACATACTTGGCAAAGTCGTCAAAGGTCTGCATCAGGATATGCCTTATCAAATGAATCACAGAATAATCTCATACGAGCTTCGTTAGATCCACCATGAATAATAAAATGAAACCGGTTTTCTTTGCTGAAATTAGCAGCTTCATGAAATGGGCCATTATTAAACCAGAAGACATGTCCATCCTTAAATGGAACTTCTTCTAGTGTTTCGGCATTACGCAAATAACAGTTTTCAGGTTGATTAATAGCGATATTAATTGCAGACATAATGTCATTCTTTAGTGGCATTCCTTCAACCCATTGATGGGTATCAGTATGCTTGCGAATAAAACCACCTGGTCTCAGCAACATAAAACGACAACGACCATACGCACCATTGTTTGGGAAAGTATTTTGTAACCAATCCGTCATGATTGGAGCATATTCTTTTAATTCAGTCCATTTATATTGATCTTTGGATGATGGGTTATAATGGGTTACATTAAATTCTTCACCATGTAAAGTAGCTGACTCCCACCCACGCCCGTGTGCGGTACGGTGAGCTGTGAATAAGCCATAATCATATATTGTTTTTGCTTCTTTGTACACACCTTTTGGAAGCTCAATGTCAGCTTTTAGATAAAAAATGTTGTTGTTCGCACACCACTCTTTTATCTTTTTTTGCTTCATTGCCAGTATTTGACCACCCATGAATCAACCTCACTATTTTTTGGACCATGATTTAAAATGCAGACTTCGTAGTCGTCTCTTAGCTTTTCTGGTGTAGTATCCTTTAAGAACCTAACACCTTTCCAATAAGAATATGCAATTGATGTTGGAAGAAGATCGACTTGTACCGGTTCATTGAATAGATATCTGTCGACACCTTGGTATTTGAACAGTATCATATCCTCGTGTTTTTTGAAATAGTCATAGATCTCTTTGCCTTGATCGTCTGTCCATTTCATAATAGAGGAGTTATATAATGTCGGGAACCTTTCTCGTGCACGTGGAGCAAGGTATCCCTCTTTCCATTGGGAATATAACACCGAAACTGTGCGTGTCTTAACAGAGCATAGTCGTACAAGATCGTTTAGAATTACCACGTCCAGGTCAAAAAGAATATTCTCACCTTTGTTAAATATGTTCAAACAATCTACTTTAGGCCACCACTTTTCAAGGCCTGATTCGATTGGAACAGTGAGAATTTTTGGATCTAGACCATCGGTATTATCAGTGTAACACCAAAAACTGAATGGAACAGGCATATGTCTTTTTACCATATAATACAGGCGATGTACATACTCAGGTGAATATTTTTCACCTTGTTTAACACATATCACATTGACAATATCCATAATAAACCTCATTCCGCTGGTATTCTATATATAAATAGTATTGACGCAATCTACGGAGCACATTATGGAACTCAACTTACCATCAACAGATCCTAGCAACAAAACCGTACTTCTGTTTTCAGGAGGGCGTGCTAGTTCCTATTTAGCTGACAAGTTGAAAGAAAAGAATGGTTCACTAGATGACGTCATTGCTGTCTATTTCCCCGTTACAAATATTTTTAGACATCGATACTCAAAAAATGATCATGTAAAGGCGGCCGTTGAAAAATCTATGGAAGAGGAATATGCAGCCTTTAAAGAGGCACTAAAAGCATATTCATTCGGTAATGTAGTAGAAATTAAATCGTACGAAGATTGTGACTTTGTAAATGGTGACAATTTAATCGGTGACAGCGGTCGTCTTCCTTTTTATAATTCACTTATTTCATTGCTGCAGCAAAAAGGTATTCAACTTGATGATGCCTCAAGTGCTGTAATCGGATTCAACAAAAGAATCTTTGAGCATCAGGCATTGTTTAACAATGCAACCCATAACTTCGGCGCAGAGATTCGTGCAAACTCAGACAAGTATCCTGCCATCCTTGAAAAGGATCCGGATCTGATTAATTATGGTAAAGATAATTTTGTCCTAGGAGCATATCCTCCATACCAATTGTTTGATGTTGATGATCTATTGACAAACGACAAATTATATTTCCCATTTAAAGATATGACTGCGGCTCAGATCCAAACATTAATTGGTAAGTAGACTTAGACATCTTAGGTCTATCAAGATAAGTTAGATCTCCTGAGTAGTAAATATGTTTCCACGCAGAAGCGGCATGTTTCCAGCTTCCTATTTGGTACACATTTTCAAAATCGATTTCATATCCAATACGTCTCCACAGTGCGTTCCAGTTTGACATCTCTGGGGATCTGCTCACTATTCTGAGTTTTTCTGGTTCAATACGATCCATTAATCTAACATACTCAATAGGTAGATGTTTAATAATGCTGCGTGGAATATGTTGTCTACGCTCTGGATGACCGTACAATTTAGTTACTATTCGTAAAGTCTTTACATTGATGGCAACGGCAGTCCAAGAATAAGTAGGCAATCCATCAATATAGGCAACAGTAAAATACTTATCTTTTCCATCTAGTATTCCTGTTTTATTGCCTTCCATATGCGCATAACCCTGTAACAAGTTAAAGTCCTTGAATGGCTTATCACTTGTCATGATCGTGTATGTAGGCTTCTCTATAATGTGCATATATAATACTATAATTGAATTGAGGTTACTATGTTATTGAACGGAATTGAAAACGTACACCTAGAACCAACAGCGCGTTGTAATGCGGGTTGTCCTATGTGTTCTAGAACTGGTAATAGTTATATCCTGAACAACCAGGGTGAGATCAATTATGAACAATTCCGTCAGATCTTTCCACCGTCATTTATTAAGGGCCTAAAGAAATTTAAGTTCTGTGGTAACTATGGCGATCCTGCAGCCGCTAAAGATCTAATCAAATTTCACGAATATATTTATGCACACAATCCATCAATTGAGTTTATTCTCAGTACCAATGGTGGATTAAGAACTCCCAAATTCTGGGAACAACTTGCAGCATACTATTTGCCGCATAGCCACGTGCAATTCCATATTGATGGCTTAGAAGATACTAATGAGATTTATCGCGTCGGTGTAAGATGGGATAAACTTATGGAAAACGTCAAAGCCTTCAATAATGCAGGTGGCACATCCAAATGGTTTTGGATTCCTTTCTTTCACAACGAACACCAAATCGAAAAAGGCGAAAAGCTTTCAAATGAAATTGGTTGCAAAGAATTTATAATTAAAGTTTCCGCGAGATTTAGAGACGCATCCCAACCATTTGTTTATGATAATGGTACTAAAAGAATCTATCCTCCTGTCTCCGACAGGTTTCGTTTCGAAAAATTTCAGACGGATGGTAAGCTTCAATGTGTATCTGAACTAAGGAAAGAAATCTATGTTGACGCATGGGCTAAACTATGGCCTTGTTGTTGGACTGCATCTGCGAGTCGGGTCAATCCACAATGGGTGATAGATAATGATTTAACCAAGCGTAGCATAGAAGAAATCATGTCTGATCCTGTTACAGATGAATGGGTCAACAAATTATATTCAAAAAGTGGTTCAGTATGCAACAAACGTTGTACTGGTAAGTACATTCATATCATTGATCGTCAAGGTAAACAAGTACCTCAAAAAGATTATTGGTTAGAAGAATAGGGTATACTCCCTCCCCTCAGTGGTACTCTTTAATTATACCACACATCTACGACTTTGTACACCCCTAAAATACATTTTCTCACTTTTTTTTATTATAAATAGAAGTGTAGAATGCTGACCATCTAAGCATTATAAATAAATGTAAACAAGGGTGTCGTATATGGCTATCGTAGCAAACCTCTCAATTGACCAAGGCTCCACGTTCTCAGCCGGTCTGACAATATCATCTTCAGCGATGATCCCTTTCGACCTGACAGGGTACAGTGCGACTTCCCAGATCCGTAAAACCTATTCATCAAGTGTTGCACAAACTTTCACTTGTGCAATCAATCTTCCTAACCAGGGTATCGTAGAGCTGCTGCTTACTGATGAGCAAACTGCAGTATTAAAACCTGGACGCTATGTGTATGATGTTATTCTTGATAAAGGCGGTGTAATCTATAGAGCAATCGAAGGAATTATTACAGTTAATCCTTCAGTTACCCGATAATAATAAAAAAAGAGATCTGGGCGCGTGGCAGAAAATCAAAGCAAGTTTAAGTGCGTAAAAATTACGGTTGATGATCCTTTCGGAAGTGTTTCCGTTAAACAGAACAATCCGTTAATTTGCGCTGACGTTGATACTAAATCACCCTTTGGGGATATTTCCCTAAAGGAAGCAGCATTTAACACTCTAACTCTTGCCGATTCATATTCCGCACTCGATACGCTTGCATGGAATATTAATAGGATCCTAGAAGATAC